>SXGR01042764.1_pt1 | contig 18483 bp, 18 predicted proteins | sample 3174711 | NCBI WGS metagenome assembly SXGR01 (sample SAMN11356860, study PRJNA531348) | freshwater metagenome | isolation source: freshwater sample F1-60 | place: China: Fuxian Lake, Yuxi | collected 2017-12-25
ACTCAACAACAACGCAAAAAATGCAAACGCCAAGCTGATAAAAATCAAACACATCGCTATGGCATCGCCGTCAATTTGATGAGTTGCCGAATAGATTGCGAGAGGCAAAGTTCGAGTCTCACCCGCGATATTTCCCACAAAGGTAATAGTTGCACCGAACTCGCCAAGCGAGCGGCTAAACACCATAATTAAACCAATTAAAATTCCCGGTAGCATTAACGGCAAAGTGACGGTTAACCATACTTTTATCGGGCTGGCACCCAGCGTACTCGCCGCCTGCTCAAGGCGACGATCGATCATTTGTACAGATAATTTTGCAGCTTGCACCATCAACGGAAACGCAATAATCGCTGAGGCTAAAACCGCACCTTTCCAATTAAACGCAAATTCAATATTGAAGTGGGTTTTTAACCATTGCCCCGCTACACCCTGCGAACCGAAGGTTACCAATAATAAATAACCCGGCACCGTGGGCGGTAAAACCATGGGCATAAATAGCAGCGCTTCAAACGCAGGCTTGGCGAAGAAATTTTTGCGCGCGAGCAACCAACCACAGGCAATACCCGGCAACAAGCACACCAAGGTTGCCCAGAGGCCAACTTGTGCAGATAAAGCAAGCGCTTGCCACTCGGGTTGGGTCAACATAGATAGATCACAATAACTTAAATTTAATGGAGTGGACTAAACCCATAGCGTACGAAAACTGCATTTGCCTCATCGCTCTGCAAAAAAGCCCAAAAGGCTTTTGACTCGGCACCGGCATTCTTGGTTAAAGCACCGGGATATTCAATGGGCGTGTGACTTGTAGCGGGAAATGTCGCCACCACTTTCACTTTTTTACTCAATTGCGCATCGGTTTTGTAAACAATACCTAAACTGCATTCGCCGCGTTCCACAAAGGCCAACGCAGTGCGAACATCTTCTGTACCCACAATGCGCGTTTCAATTTTCGCCCACCAGTTGTAATGCGTTAGCGCCTGCTTGGCATACTTGCCAACCGGCACAGAAGCAGGGTCACCCGTGCACAACCGGCCATCAAAACTGGTACTTAAATTAAATGCAGGGTCGAGCGATATTCTGACTTTACTATCACTGGGAGCAATTAAAACCAATTCATTCGTTAGTAATTTTTTGCGGGTTTGGTCATTCAGTAAGCCACGCTTTTGCACATAATCAGCCCAATCCTTATCTGCCGATATAAAAATATCCGCTGGCGCGCCATTTTCAATTTGCTTGGCCAAGGTAGACGAACCCGCAAAAGATTTTTTTATCGCAAAATCGAGGTGCTGCTTTTGATAAGCATCGCTCAACTCAGTTAAAACATCCGTCAAACTCGCAGCAGCATAGAGATTTATAGCTTCCGCATGCACGCGGCTCGTCATCGCAAGTAGCGTCACCAAAAATAATCTGAGCAATAGCGATAATTTTCGATCAAAAAAGACAAAGCTCATTAAGATTACTCCAACCTATTCATTCACGAGGATTGCTGTAATGCCCAATCGTATAAAAAATTCTTCTTTAACCCGGTAATTTTTGCGCCCAAAACTGCCGCTTGTTTTACCGGTAAGTCTTCCAAGAGCACGCGCATAATTCGCACTTGTTCTGGCGATATTTCTGCATCTTCTGGCTTGCTTGCACCGTGAACTAACAACACAATTTCACCGCGTTGCTGATTAGTATCCGCAGCCACCCACTCCACCATAGCAGCCAATTTATCGCCCTTAATGGTTTCAAAGGTTTTGGTAATTTCACGCGCAATCACCACATCGCGCTCTGCGCCAAATACGCTTTGCATATCTTGCAAGGTTTCTAATATGCGGTGCGGGGCTTCGTAAAAAATCAGTGTGCGCGTATCAGCAGCCAACGCCTCTAATTGCGTGGTGCGCGCTACCTGCTTCGCCGGTAAAAAGCCTTCAAACGCAAAACGGTCTGATGGCAAGCCCGCCGCACTCAAGGCTGCAATCATGGCGCAGGCACCGGGAATAGGCACCACTTGAATATTGTGTTCGCGCGCTTTGCGTACCAAACGATAACCCGGGTCTGAAACCAGTGGAGTTCCTGCGTCTGAAATCAAAGCGACATCTTCGCCGGCTAATAATCGTGCAATTAATTGTTCGGTGCGATGCTCATCGCTGTGATCGTGATACGCGATTGCGGGCGTTTTTATGTCAAAATGGGCAAGTAAGCGAGAACTGTGGCGCGTATCTTCCGCCGCAATAACTGCTACGGTTTGTAGCGTCTGTATGGCACGCGGTACCATGTCGTCCAAATTGCCAATCGGCGTTGCCACTACGTAAAGTATGCCGCTGGTTTTTGCCACAGGTGTAGTCATAATAGTTAATTGCTCACAAAATTCTTTTTAAAAGGCATATTTGCCACATTTTTAGTTGCGCGTCAGGAGTTGTAACCCATGTTAAACCGATCAACACAGTGTGTATTGACTGCCCTGCTGGCATTATCACTCAGCAGTTGTGGCGGTAACACACGTGTTAAATCTGATGAACCCGCACCTGTTGTTCAAAGTGGGCCACAAATTAAAGCACCCACTGGCAAAGAACAACCATTAAAAGAACAACTGCCTCCTAAATTATTGCCAAGCACACTTGCCCAACAACCGAAAAAAATAGCCTTGCTAGTCCCCATGCAAGGCCGCTTGGCGGAGGCAGGAGCAGCGGTGAGCGATGGATTTTTTGCGGCTTACTATCAGTCGAATAGCAATACATTGCCTAACGTACACCGCTACGATTCCAGCCAAGATGCCGCAGCCGCCTATCAGCAAGCCGTAAACGATGGTGCCGAACTCATTATTGGGCCAGTCGATAAAGATGGCGTGAATAAAATCAGCCAATTGCCATCCCTAAAAGTACCGCTCTTGAGCCTCAACTATCCTGATCAACAACCGGCGCGCACTCTCGCTAATTTTTATCAATTTGGTTTGGCGGTAGAAGATGAAGGTCGCCAAGCAGCGCGCCAAGCCATGTTAAACGGACACTCCCGCGCATTAATTGTTTCCACACCGCAGGAAGTAAGCGAGCGCAGTGCGCAAGCGTTTGCGACAGAATTCCAACAATTGGGCGGAACCATTACGGGTAAAACGAATTTTGCATCGCTGGATAAATTCTCTGAAAATTTCAGTCAAGTGATGTTACTTAATGAAAGTAAAGCGCGCGCGACCTTGCTCCAACAACAGTTGGGCACCAAGCTTGAATTTACACCGCGCCGCCGCGCCGATGTCAGCATGATTTTTATCGCGGTTACGCCCGAGCAAGCCCGTCAAATCAAACCAACTTTAGTATTTCAATATGCAAATAACATCCCCGTCTACGCTACCAGCAGCATTTATTCTGGCACCGTTGACGCCATTAAAAATGAAGATTTAAACGGTGTTTTATTTAATACATTGCCCTGGGTATTTGATACCGCCAATCCTGTTAAACAAGCCATTGCGCAAACCAGCAAATCTGCTGCGGTTTATGGGCGCTTGCATGCATTAGGTGCCGATGCCTTTCAGCTTTCCTCGCGCTTGGCACAACTAAAACAAGCGCCGCATACGAAAATTGAAGGTGCAACTGGCACACTGCAATTAATGCCCGATGGCCGCATTGAACGTGAACAAATGTGGGCGCGTTTCAATCAAGGCCTAGCAGAACCACTCACAACCGTGGTAGATGCAAATCCAGAAGAAGTGAGTGAATAGGTGTTTTTCTCTAAAAAAGCACAGCACGAATCCGTACCGAACAAACCGAGCTCTGGCGAACTCGCCGAAGCGCGCGCCGAAATTTTTTTGTTGCAACAAGGGCTGGTAAAGCGAGCTAAAAATTACCGCTGCAAAGTGGGCGAAATTGATTTGATAATGCAGCACGACACCACTTTAGTCTTTGTTGAAGTTCGCTTGCGCACGCATACAGGTTTTGCCAACGCGGCTGAAAGCGTGACCTATCGCAAGCAGCAAAAAATCATCAAAACAGCGCAATATTATTTACAGCAATACGGGCTTACGGATAAAGCCAACTGTCGCTTTGATGTCATCGCCTTTAGCGATAATGGCAACCCAGAATGGATTAAAGACGCATTTTCTGTTTAGCAAATTATTAATGAGTGTTGAATAAAATATTATGGAACAACGAGTCATTACCCTGTTTCACGAAAGCATCGAAGCCAAAATGCACGCGGGCGAGCAGCTTGCGCCTTTAATTGCGCAAGCGAGCCACTGCATAGTAGAAGCACTTCTCAACGAGAAGAAGGTGTTAACCTGTGGCAATGGTATATCGGCAGCTCACGCGCATATATTTACCGCCAACCTAATGAACAGTTTAGAACAAGAGCGCCCAAGCTTACCGGCTATTAGTTTAGGCACAGACGTTATTAGTAATGCGGATAACGCCAATAACAATGATATCTATGCCAAACAAATTCGTACCCTTGGCCAAGCTGGCGATGTACTTTTATTAGTGACCACAACAGGTACCGCAGGCAATTTATTACAGGCGATTAGCGCCGCGCACGACAAACAAATGCAAGTGATTGCGCTCACTGGCCGCGATGGTGGCGATGTCGCCGCCTTATTAGATACACAAGATATTGAACTTCGCGTGCCCGCCACAGCCAAACATCGTATTCATGAAGTACACTTGCTCACACTCTTCTGTGTGTGCGATTTGATCGATCAACAACTCTTCGGCGGATTTTAAACATGAAGCCGGATTTTAAAAATGAAGGTGGTTTTTGAAAATGAAAATGTTTAGTCGGACTCTTTTAGTAAGCCTAACACTGTGTACTGCCCTACTCACGAGTGGCTGCGCAGAAGTTATAAACGCTACCACCAGCAAACCCATTGAGATGAAGGCCAATACGCGCACCATGGGCGCGAAACTCAACGATGAAGAAATCGAAACCGTTGCCAAGGTAAATATAAAGAAAGCAGACCCTCAGCTTGAACACGCCCATGTCAACATCGATAGTTTTAATGGCATAGTTCTACTAACGGGCCAGGTGGCGAGTGAAGAATTGCGCAACCTAGTTGCAGATACTGTTTATAAACTCAACCCCGTGCGCGAAATTCACAATGAACTCGCTGTATCTGAACCCACAAATTTTGCTGCGCGCACAAAAGATGCATGGATTAGCACCAAGATCAAAGCACAGCTTTTGGCGGATGGTGATATAGAAAGCCGTCGCATTCATTTTGCCACCGAAAATCAAGTAGTCTTTCTAATGGGCATAGTGACGCGCGCCGAAGCGGATCGCATAGTCGATAAGGTTAGCCATACTGCCGATGTGCAAAAAGTGGTTAAGGTGTTTGAATACATTGATTAAAACATTTCAGTTTTCACCAATATAAAGAACAAAGGAAACCATTATGGTCGCATTTATTGTTTTACTGGTTATTATCGCCCTTATCGTTTTTTACGTGATTGGTATTTACAACCAGTTGGTCGCGCTTAAAAACCGCTACCAAAATGGATTTTCCCAAATTGAAGTGCAACTCAAGCGCCGCTACGATTTAATTCCCAACTTGGTAGAAACTGCCAAGGGTTATTTAGCGCACGAGCGCGAAACATTAGAAGCCGTTATCAACGCGCGCAACCAAGCAGCGGGTGGACTGCAAGCTGCCGCTGCCGACCCAAGTAGTGCCTCTGCGATAAAAGCTTTAGCCGGTGCAGAAGGTTTGTTGAGCAGCGCCATGGGCCGCTTAAGTGTGGTAATGGAGGCCTACCCAGACTTAAAAGCATCGCAAAATATGCAGCAATTAAGTGAGGAATTAACCACCACTGAAAACAAAGTGTCTTTTGCACGCCAAGCCTTCAATGATGCCGTGACTGCTTACAACACCTACAAACAAAGCTTTCCGCCGGTATTTTTTGCAGCCTCCTTCGGCCATAGCCAAGATGCTTCTTTACTCGTATTTGAAGACAGCAAAGAAATTCAAGCTGCACCTAAAGTCAGTTTTTAACTACCGTCACACTAACACGAGGGGTTAATTATGAATATCCAACAGCTCAGTATCAGTGAGAAAATTTTACTGGCCGAAGAACTTTGGGAAAGTATACGCGCAGATGCTACGCAAGAACCATTGCAAAGCAAACACAAAGAAGTTTTAAATCAACGATTGCAAGCACTCGAAATGGATGGTGACATAGGCGATAGCTGGGAAAATGTGTTGCAGCGAGTAGTGGCTAATGGCCAAAATACTTAAACTAAGAAAAGAAGCCGAGCAAGATTTGCAGGATGCATTTAATTATTATCAAACCTGTCGCTTTGGTTTAGGGCATGAATTTATGCTTTGTATTGAAGCAGCAGTAGACTCCATAAAGCGCAACCCGTTCCAATACCCTGTAGTGGATCAATCCATTTCTCGCGTTATTGTGCATCGTTTTCCCTATGCGATTTATTTCTTAGCTAGACCAGATATCATTATTGTTATTGGCGTCCTACACATGCGACGCAACCCACAGGCTTTAGAGAAAAGGGTTTAGATAAGCGCTCGTAATACTCCAATAATTATCGCGCCTCTACATTCTGCAACGTTAAAATGGATAGCAGAACCATTATGAATTTCTTTGAACAACAAGATTTAGCGCACCGCAACACTAAACGTTTAGTGCTCTTGTTGTGCCTAGCTGTTATCTCCCTGATTGCGATTACCACGCTGATGTTTGCCACAGTCTTCTATTATATGGAGCCGAATGCCAACACCATGATGGCTAACACAGGTTTGTGGCAAGGCATTGCCCAAACCATGAGCTGGAAAATGCTGGCGGGAATTAGCGCATCTGTATGCGCTGTCATTATTGTGGGTAGTTTTTATAAATTTATTCAACTCTCTAGCGGTGGCCGCGCTGTGGCGGAATCTTTAGGTGGTCGCCCACTCAATGTTATTAATGCGAATGCCGACGAAAAGAAAATTTTAAACGTGGTGGAGGAAATGGCCATCGCCTCCGGCACACCTGTTCCGCCGGTTTATCTTATAGAAGACGAAGCCATTAATGCTTTTGCTGCGGGGCATACACCGCAAGATGCGGTTATAGGTGTAACACGCGGCTGTATTCGTTTATTAACACGCGATGAGCTGCAAGGTGTTATCGCCCATGAGTTCAGCCATATTTTTCATGGTGACATGCGTTTGAACTTACGTTTAGTCGCACTCTTAAACGGTATTTTATTATTGGGTTTAATAGGAAAATTTTTATTGCGCAGCTCAGGCCACCGTCGCAGCTTCAGCTCAAGTAAAAATAAATCGCCCGGTGCCATTATGGGTTTAGGTTTGGGCTTGGTCATTATTGGTTATACCGGCACATTTTTTGGCAAGCTCATCAAAGCCGCTGTTAGCCGTCAACGTGAATTTTTAGCCGATGCGTCTGCCGTAAAATTTACCCGCAACCCAGAGGGTATTGGCGGCGCTTTAAAAAAATTAGGCGGTTATGTTGGCGGCTCGCAATTGGATGTCGCCAATGCCTCTGAGTTCAGCCATTTATTTTTTGGTGAAGGAACCGGCACCAGCAGTTTCTTTAATGCACTCGCCACTCACCCACCTTTAACAGAGCGCATTAAAAGAATTGACCCGCATTGGGATGGAGAGTTTACGCAGATTAATGCCTACCAAGAATCTGAAAGCAGTCATGCTGCCGCAAATGCTTCTCAAGAAAATACGTATATAGAAGAAGGAAGACTTGGCGAAGGAACACAAGCAGCAGAAAAATTAGATGACGCTCACGTGTTTGCCCTTAGTAGCGCGCCGGCACTCAACAGTGTTCAACATGAATTTGGCGTGCAACAAGAATCTGGTACGCAACGAAAATTTGATTTGCCGCAAAACGCGTCTGAATTTGCAATTTGTGTTGACCAAGCCTTTCAAGCCATTGGTCACCCCAACCAAGCTCATCTCGCTTACGCGCAAAAATCGCTAGACAGCATTAGCACACAATTGCATGAAGCCGCGCACAACCCTTGGGAAGCTCAAGCACTTATGTTTGGGCTACTGCTCAATAAAAATGTGGACACTCAGACGCTACAATGGCAATTGTTAGCGCAAAATTTTTCGGTCACGCAAATAGACTCCATCAAACCATTGGTTCTTCAAGCCTCTTTATTAGCGTCGCATTTACGTTTACCGCTCTTGGATATCAGCTTGCCCGCACTAAAACATTTATCGCCACCGCAATATCAGCTTTTTAAAACGGCGATGAACAGTGTAATTCGCGCTAATGACCATACTGATTTAATCGAGTGGTCATTCTTTCGCATCATCACTCATAATTTAGAACCGAAAAAAACACCTAATCGTCTTGTGGATTTAACACAACTAAAAAATGAAGCTTGCACACTGCTCTCTATTGTTGCTTATGCGGGCGCAGACTCTCTTGAAAAAGCACAGGCAGCATTTAATAGCAGCAAGACAATTCTTGGTTTTGATGATGCAACACTAATGAACGAAGCTGACTACAGCTTGATGGATTTGGATGTAGCCATTACCCGTTTAAATTGCCTCAAGCCGCTGCAAAAACCCAAACTACTAAAAGCCATAAGCCAATGCGTGCTGGCCGATCAAAATGTTACTGTGCTGGAAGCCGAATTGTTTCGCGCTATTGCCGACACCTTGGATTGCCCGGTACCGCCTTTAATTGTCGCGAATCAATAAGACCCAGTAGTTTTTTGATCCCACGCAACACGAAAGCTACAACTTACTAGCCTCGAGCGGTTATAATGCGCGCCGTTTTGTAAACTCATACACCCTTCGTTTTATACCCACATCGCCAACCACTCTTGAGGTGAATTACTGTGCAACCAGATCAAGTAACCCAATTGCGTCAATTGGAAAGCCAACTGGCCGCTGAATACCAAACCATTCTCAGCAAAAAATTGAACCTCGATTTAACGCGCGGCAAGCCATCGTCAGACCAATTGGATCTGTCTGATGCACTCGACGGCATTCTCAAGGGCAACTATATCGCCGCCGACGGCACCGATACCCGCAACTACGGCGGCCTTGACGGTTTGCCCGAAGCCAAACAATTGGGCGCCAATATCATGGGCGTGGATGCAGCTAATGTACTCGTTGGCGGCAGCAGCAGCTTGACCCTGATGTTCCAAGTGGCCTCTACCGCTCACCTGTTCGGCCTGAAAGATGCCGCTAGCGCATGGAAAAACGAAGGCGACGTGAAATTTCTCTGCCCAGTTCCCGGCTATGACCGCCACTTCACCATCTGCGAGCAACTCGGTATCAAGATGGTGACTGTACCTATGACTTCAACCGGCCCAGATATGGATGCCGTTGAAGCGGCCATCAAAGCAGATAGCGCCATCAAAGGCATTTGGTGTGTGCCCAAGTATTCCAATCCAACCGGTGTGGTATACAGCGATGAGACCGTTGAGCGTATCGCCAAGCTCGGCAAAATCGCCAGCGCCAACTTCCGTGTATTCTGGGATAACGCCTACTCAGTTCACGACTTGATCGACAATCCACCGCAGCTTGCAAGCATTCAGGAAGCTAGCCGTCGCAACGGCACCGAAGACTCCGTGATTCAGTTCGCCTCTACCTCTAAAATCACCCAAGCGGGCGCGGGCGTGGCTTTCGTAGCCGCTAGCGCAGCTAACCTAGCAGGCTTCAAAAAAGCCTTGGGTGCACAAACCATTGGGCCAGACAAGGTAAACCAAATTCGCCACACCCGTTTCTTGCCAGACCGCGCTGCGCTTATGGCGCACATGCAGAAACACGCCGCATTACTCAACCCACGCTTTGAAGCGGTGTTGTCTGCCTTGGCAGCGGCCTTTGAAGGCACAGATTTGGGTGCATGGGAAAAACCTGTGGGTGGCTACTTTGTATCTTTCGATACCCGCAAAAACTGCGCGAAAGAAACCGTGCGCTTGGCCGCTGAAGCGGGCGTTAAGTTGACCCCAGCGGGCGCAACCTACCCCTATGGCAAAGACCCTGAAGATCGCAATATTCGCATCGCGCCCTCAGTGCCCACAGTGCCAGAAGTGGTTGAAGCTATGAAAGTGTTTGTTACTTGCGTGAAGTTGGCTTCGGTTAGGCAAGAACTTGCAGCACTTGTCTAAAAACTCGCTGCGCCTGCCTTAATTCGCCCGAATAGTAATGCGCTAAAACAAAGGCCTCTCGGCATAATCACCGAGAGGCCTTTTTTATTTCTGCAGACTTTTACATCTTTGAGCTTCACCAGATCTAGCAATACCACTAAAAACCTCATTTATTTGCTGCTGATAACCAAAACATCTATTTTTGACAAGTTTGCAACCAAAACTTTCCTACGCACACTCAATTCCGTTCTTATACTTCAGGAGTAAAGGTTGTAAACCTTTTAACGCCTCATTAAAAATGATGTTCACTTTTTGGAGTGCTGACTTATGGGTGTCGCGAGAAATATAGAAAAATATTTAAATCACAACAATATCGAATATTCATTAATTGAACATGCCTATGCAGAAGGTTCTTTCAATACTGCTCGGGTTGCCAATATTGATAATCATTGTCTCGCCAAAGGGGTCTTACTGCGCGATGAAGACTTTCACTACACACTCTGCGTACTCCCCTCCAGCCATAAAATATTGCGCCACACCCTCAACCAGATATTTGATCGCCATATGCATCTGGTTGAAGAAGATGAATTAGTACAATTTTTTAAAGATTGCGAAGCGGGTGCCGTGCCGGTTATTGGCAAAGCCTATGGCATTGACGTTATTTGGGATGACGATTTGATGGAGAACGACACTATCTATATGGAGGCAGGAGACCATCGACACCTAATCAGTATTAAGCAGTCGGAATTCTTCAAACTCATGCAAAACACCTTACACGATCATTTTAGCGCAAGTCGCAACCGTCATTATCAAACACCTGTTCATGTTCGCCATACTTACGACTCACTCTAACCACCTACACATCACAAGGATGTGTTGGTCAACTCGCTCGCCCCACCAACAAACTCACCTCCTCTTCATTAACTAGCCAAATAAATCCAACTGGTAAAAAGGTTGATCTTCACGCAGATCCACAAACCGTACCCCGACACCCAACAACCGCACCGGTGACTCTTTACGAGCATATGCATCGCGACACAATTGCTGATACTCAACGGCGACTAAACGAGAACCGCTTCGCTCTATGGTAGTTTGACTGAAATCCGCAAACTTAATTTTAACGAAAATCTTTACGACTAAATAATCATCATCTAAACGCCGCAAGCGACTTGCTAATTGTTGCAGCAATTCCGGCAAGCGATTTAAACAACTTATAAGATTGGGTAAATCTTGCGGGAAGGTATGCTCAACACTTAAGGATTTGCGTCTGCGCGAAGCGGTAACCTCGCGCTCATCTATACCGCGACACAATTCAAATAAGCGCAAGCCCAACTGCCCGAATCGCTGTTTTAACTCGTAAATACTAAAGCGGCGCAAGTCGGAACAGGTTTTTACATTAACCTCCGCCAATCGAGCTGCAGTGGCTTTGCCAACACCAAATATTTTATTAACTGGCAATTGCAGCACAAACGCATCTACCGCTTTGGGTGTAATCACAAATAAACCATTCGGCTTATTCCAATCGCTGGCTATCTTGGCCAAAAACTTATTGGGGGCTACGCCCGCCGAAACAGTTAAATGCAATTCATCATGAATACGCATTCGAATCTCCTCTGCAATGCGAGTTGCACTTCCGGAGCAACATTCGCTGTTGCTAACATCCAGATATGCCTCATCCAGCGATAAAGGCTCCACCAACTCGCTGTAATCATAAAAAATATGTCGCATAGCAACTGAAGCTTCTTTGTAGACCTCCATACGATGCGGAAGGATCAATAAATCGGGGCACAACTTTTTTGCCATCACAGAAGACATCGCAGACCGCACGCCAAAATATCGAGCTTCGTAATTGCAGGTAGAAATAACACCGCGCTCATCCGAATTACCACCCACCGCAATTGGACGTGAACGCAAAGAGGGGTCATCTCGCATTTCAACCGCAGCAAAAAAACAATCCGCATCGCAATGAATGATTTTTTTCACACCAAAATATTCCAAAAGAAAAATTTACAATTCAACCACTGTATATCCATACAATAAAACTATCAATATGTCTTTTACAATCATTCGTGAGATAAAAGATTGCGTAATAAATTTATCGGTGATAAAAATTTAATGAAAGGGATAAGAGTATTTACTAAAGCCTCATTTTAACTTTTACAGAAACACATTAAGGTCAATAGAAGGGTTTCAAACTGAATTTCAAAAATTTAAAAACAGTATTAAGAGACGCCTTAAAGAGTTTGAATTGATCCTCTCAAAAAGCCTATCAAGGTCATAAAGCGGTTTCAAACAACCCCAATCAGAGGAAATTGGATAGGAAAAATTAAAGTTTGAAATTAATTTTTAAATCACTTCAATAGTTAGAAAATCGAAAAAAATCGTGTTTGAAAACTCATAAGCGGTTTAATTTGGACTTTTTAGCAAAAAAAATGCATTTTTTTGCTAAAAATGCATTAAAAAACTTGAATTTTTTCAATAAAGTTTTAACGTATACATGTTGTAACTTTTTATCCATTTTTCGTCTAATCGAATACTTACAGGAAGCACACACTATGGCTGCACGTAAACAAACTGCCGTTAATCCAGTTGCGGGTTTAGAACAACAACTCGCTGCCCTTAAAGCTCAATTGGCAAAGGCTCGCGCCGCTCAAGCTGCTGATGCTCAAAAAGCAATTGCTGGTCTTGTAAAAGAAGCCGCTAAAGCTGGCGCAGCTCTTAAAGCTGCACAAAGCAAATTAGCCGCTGCCGCTAAAAAGAAAACTCCAGCTGCCGCTAAACAAGTTGCTGCCGCCAAGGCTGATGTTGCTGCCGCCAAGACAGCTGCTGATGCTGCAAAAGCCGCTGTTGCTTCTGCCAAGAAAGACGTAGCTTCTATTAAAGCTGCTAACCGTTTGGCTGCTGCGCACGATAAAGCTGTTGCAAGAGCTGAGGCTGCTGTAGCCAAACGCTCAAAAGCCGCTGCAAAGAAAGCTGCCGCGAAAAGCAAAGTAGCTGCTAAGAAAGCCGCTGTAAAAGCCAAATTGGCCGCTAAAAAAGCTGCTGTAAAAGCTAAATTGGCCGCTAAAAAGCAAGCACTAAAAACAAAAGTTGCCGCTAAAAAAGCTGCTGCTAAAAAGAAAGCTGCTGACAAAAAAGCTTCTTTGCGCGCTAAAGTCGCTGCCAAAAAAGCTGCATTGAAAGCTAAAGCTGCTGCGAAGAAAACTGCTGCTGCAGCCAAGAAAGCGGCAGCCAAACCAGCCGCTAAAAAAGCTCCAGCTGCCAAGAAAGCTCCAGCAGCAAAAAAGGCACCGGCCGCAAAAAAAGCTCCAGCGGCTAAGAAAGCTCCAGCAGCCAAAAAAGCTCCAGCTGCTAAACCAGCTGCAAAGCGTGGCCGCAAGCCAAAAGCTGTTGTAGTAGCAACTCCTGCTGCTTAAGAGTGACCTATGAGTGACCTATAGAGCAATCTTTAGATCACTCACAAAGCTCAAATAAAAAGGGTGCCGCTTGGCACCCTTTTTATTTTCCGAGAAATAATAAATTAATACAGACTAACCACCAATAATCTCTTCGCTACCAATTTGAGCATAAACATAAGCATACAAAAGCAATCGCTTATCCTCTTCAGGCTCAATAAATTCGACACCATAAGCAATTGCACCATTAGGGGTTTGGGGGTCAACATCACCGCGCGACCGAATAATGGCCTCTAGCGTTAATTCACGAATAATATTAGCCACACCAACGCTCATCGCAATTTGAATTTTGTTGCCTATGTCGCCAAATGCTAACGCTGCCTCAATGCGCGCGCCCGTTACACTAACATCCACCACACTGGCAGAAATTGTGGTATCACTAATAACGGTCAAATTCGAAACCACGACAGGCCGATCTATAGCAACCCGAGTAGCACCACGAATTCCTTTGAAGTTAACATTTTCAGGATAACTGATATGAAGTATGGGATAAGGGTCTGCTGTTTGCGTTTCAACAACACTTGCAAATATGCCTATACCATTATCAACCATTAAACGCGCCACGACTTTTTGACCCGTACGAAAGCGCACCAACTTACCCGCAAGCTTAGGTACAGACAAAAGAATACTGCGGCCCGGCAAACAACCAATGAGTCGACAGGAGAATCGCTCTGGCTGCCCAGCACTGTTGCTTGATTGCAACTGCAAGGGGTAGCCGTAAATCAACTTCATATCTTCAAATTTCATAGACCAAGAAACCAAGTGAAATATTAAGTGGAATATAGTTCATTAAAGAGTGTAGCAGTCTTATTCATTTTTTTTACAGCTTTAAAGATGCAAACCAAACCAAAGCCCTCATTTAAACACTTACATATTGTTTTTATAAATTATAAACATCTTGCGGTGGAGCCAAGTCTTCGCTCAAAGCACCGAACTCTCGATTCCACTCTAACAATAAGCCGGCCAAGGCTTGGGCTTGCTCGTAAAGCGCACGCAACTCTTCAATCGTCTCTTTTGTGCCGGTATAGAGTTTTACTTGGCGATGTTTATTCGCCAAGTGATGCTGAAGGTGCTGCGACCGATAAACCTCCAGCTTCCAGCGTAAGTTATGTACCGTATTACGGTAATAGGCAAGCTTGGTCTGAATAGTAATGGGGCGCATCGAGCTAATATCGCCAAATATGGAAGCATCAGTTGCCAATACTATTGATTCTCGACAACTAGATTCAGCCAATACCGTCGCAGTGCGCGGCTGCCCCATAAGTTGGGCTAAATCACCAAACACCTCACCTGGCGTTACATAGTTAATCAATTCACCTTTCAAAGGATCATCGACATAAACGGCCAAACGACCTTTCAGCAAAAAAAATAGCCACGGATCAGAGCCCCCCCTCTGCAGAACTATCTCACCCGGAGAGTAGGTAACTATGCGTGAGGACTGCAATAAAAGTTCGAACTGCCACGCATCTTGCTGTTTAACCAATTTAAAAAATGGAATGCCAGACAATAGCTGCTCAACATAATCTCGAGACAGCTTAGACAGCAGTTTTATTTCCATGTTGCGCCCTAAAATAGGAAATTAGATAAGATAACATTAGGTTATTCTGACAAAAAAACTAGCCCCCAAACAGCCAGTTTTAAAATTTAAAGCGTTATTTTTGCTCTATACTCTAAATTCATACTTTTGTCAGCGGCTCAAGCGGCATAAAAGAGAATACCCCACCCACTAAATTTGTATATTATACTTGAACCTAGCCAAACACAGGTTTAAAACGCATCTATGGCTAACAGATCACTTAAAATAGAATGAGAGTATTTACGTCATGCGATTAAAATCCATTACTAATTTTTGCATAAGCATTTTACTTGCTGGTTTTTGCTCACTGTCCTTAGCCGCCGAGCCGATGTTAAACGGCATGGCCATACATGTTGATTTAGGCAAAGAGCAATTTATTGGTGCGCTTTACTCCTCTCCACTTAGCGATAACCCCGATAAGCTATTAGCAAATACCCAAATCATGCGCATGGAGCTAAAAATTGTTTCACCGGATGGGGTCACCACACGCCGTTTTAGTCGCTGGTGGATTGAAGGTATGGCCATCAACAACTCTGCAGCACTTTTGACTGAACAAGCCGATAACATGGTTAAATTTGACGGCTTATTTAAGGGCCGCTTTTCGCCCAACGATACTATTTCGTTTATTTCTGAACCCAGCAAAGGTGTAACTATCAGTATTAACGATGTAGTACTAGGAAATATAGCCAGCGATAAGTTCTTCAGCATGCTGTTAAGAACTTGGATTGGTAAAGTGCCGCTCTCATCTGACTATAAAGACGGCATACTGAAAAATGGCAATGTAAGTGCCGAGCTTAAAAGCCGTTTTGATAAAATTAAACCCAGCAAAGAGCGCACGATCGAAGTGGCAGGCTGGAGCAAAATTAAATCTGCCGCCGACTTAGCCGCCGAGAAGGAAAAAGAGAAAGAGGCCAAAGAGGCTGCTGCAAAATCATCAAGCGCATCTTCTGTTGATAACACCAAACAATTAGCTGCGCAAAAGGCAGAACAAGCTAAAGCGGAAGCAGCTAAACTCGCAGCCCAAAAAGCAGCGGCACCCATAGTTGCGGTAAATGCAACAGCTAATGACGACGATGAGAAACCTGCATTAACCGCGCAAACACTCTTGGCACGTCAATTTTATGTTTCAGACCAACTGAAAAAGATTTACGCCAATGTTCGTTACCCCAAGAGGGCTCTTGAGAAAGAGCAGTCAGGCAGCGTGCGGCTTACGGTAGTGATTAATCGCCAAGGCAGCATCATCAGCGCCAGCATATCGCAAGCATCTGAATTTGAGATTCTAAATGAGGCGGCACTTGAGGCTGTTAATAAAACAACATTTACCGCTATACCTGATGCTATTACGGGAGCAACCTTTGAGTTTAATGCACCCTTAAGATTTACCCTGCAGCAAAAGTAATTCTTTATCGCTATAAACCAAAAAAGCCACTTTTGTGGCTTTTTTGGTTTTTGTATTTCATGTTAAGTCAGTTCAACCCAAATCTGCTAAGCGCTTTTTAATGATTTTTTCAATATCACTTTTTTCAAGCGTAGAGTGTGATTCTAGGCGATTGAGATGTATTCGATGTAAATGCAAGCACGGTGTAGAAGCATCTAACTCGCGCAAATCCCCTTTCATTAACACAGGCAGAAATGGTTTCTCGGGCGGGCACTGCTGCTGAATAACACGCAAACCCATTTGTAAGGGCACGGTACGGAATTTTACCGCACCATTCTTAAAGGGAATACGCAAAAATAAAGCAGGCTTACCCTTGAGAATGCCTGGCAGAATTTCCATACCTGTAGCAGTAACTGCATGCTCAGAAATACCATTAAAGGTATCGTGATGCGCATAGGGGTTTGGCAAGATAACCAGCTTGCGGGCTTCTTCACGAGGGAAAAAAATATTGTAATTAGTGTATAACTGCTCTACGGAATTTGAAAATACACATAACTTATTCTCAAACCCCATCACAAAATCAATAGCGCGCTGACGCTGATTAAACGCCGTTATGTCCCAAACCAAATCATTATTGCGTTCTGCTTGTGTCACGCTGCGGCCTCACATGTATTCTCCGCATTAGGCAGAGAGCCTTTTAGTTTATTATCAGCGCACGCACTAACCTTTGCAATCTATCCCATCATCCATTAATGTTCGCGCGTCGCCCTAAACACAACTTCTGGGTGGCGCTCTTGCGTCAAAGATAAATTAACACGTGATGGTGCAAGGTAAGTTAAGTGGCCACCACCGTCCAATGCAAGATTTTCAGTACACTTGCGCTTAAACTCTTCAAGCTTTTTCGAGTCATCGCAATCACACCAGCGCGCAGTTGTCACATTCACTGGCTCATATACCGCTTCAACTTTATATTCATCTTTAAGGCGATAGGCAACCACTTCAAATTGCAACACACCGACAGCGCCCACAACAATATCGTTATTGTTTATAGGAAAGAAAACTTGCGTTGAACCTTCTTCCGAAAGTTGCTGCAAGCCTTTTTGCAACTGTTTCATCTTCAATGGATCTTTTAAACGAATACGACGAAACAATTCTGGTGCAAAATGCGGAATACCCGTGAACTTTAAATCTTCGCCTTCTGTAAACGTATCGCCAATTTGAATCGTACCGTGATTGTGCAAACCAATAATATCGCCCGCCAAAGCTTCTTCTACGGCACTGCGATCACCCGCCATAAACGTTACCGCATCGGCAATTCTAATTTCTTTGCCAATACGCACATGTTTCATTTTCATGCCCTGCTGGTAAACACCGGAACAGATACGCATAAAGGCGATGCGGTCGCGGTGTTTAGGATCCATATTGGCTTGAATTTTAAAAATGAAACCGCTGAACTTTTCTTCATTGGCTTCCACTACCCGCTCTTTAGATTCGCGACTGCGCGGCGTGGGCGCCCACTCTACAAAACCATCCAACATTTCGCGCACACCAAAATTGCCGAGCGCCGTACCAAAAAATACCGGAGTCATGCGACCCGCCAAATATTCTTCCAATTTAAATTGATTGGTCGCACCGCGCACAAAATCAATTTCTTCGCGAATATCTGCGGCGTAAAAACCCAATAACTTTGTAGCTTCTTCGCTATCCAAACCTTTGATTTGTACATCATCAGGAATGGTGTGACCCTGCCCCTGTTGATAGACATGAATAATATCGGTGTAGAAATTATAGACACCAACGAACTCTTTACCACTACCCAACGGCCAGTTAATGGGTGCCGCGGCAATTTTTAATACATTTTCAATTTCATCGAGCAGTTCAACGGTATCGCGGCTTTCACGATCCATTTTGTTAATGAATGTCAGAATTGGCGTATCGCGTAAACGACACACCTCCATTAATTTAATGGTGCGATCTTCTACACCTTTCGCTCCATCGATCATCATCAATACGGAGTCTACTGCCGTGAGTGTGCGATA
>SXGR01031990.1_pt1 | contig 18482 bp, 14 predicted proteins | sample 3174711 | NCBI WGS metagenome assembly SXGR01 (sample SAMN11356860, study PRJNA531348) | freshwater metagenome | isolation source: freshwater sample F1-60 | place: China: Fuxian Lake, Yuxi | collected 2017-12-25
CCGGGTTCGCGCAAAGGTCGTCAAGAACACGGTCGCCCCACCCTTCCGCGAGGCGGAGTTCGACATCATGTTCAACGAGGGCATCAGCGTCTCCGGCGACCTGGTCGACCTGGGCGTGACCGAAGGCGTGATCCAGAAGGCTGGCGCCTGGTTCTCCTCGGGTGAGATCAAGATCGGGCAGGGTCGGGAAGCGGCCAAGGAGTTTGTCCGGAACAATCCTGAGTTCGCTGCCGACGTTCGCCGGAAGATCCTGGCCAAGCGCACGGCGGCCACGACCCCAGCGCGCACGCCTGCGGCACCAAGCGCGCCTGAGTCGGAGTGAAGTCATTGCCGCCGCGAACGTGGCCGTGATATCATTCACGACTCGCCCGCGGATGTGGCGGAATTGGCAGACGCGCAAGATTCAGGTTCTTGTGGGAGTAAAATCCCGTGGAGGTTCGATCCCTCTTATCCGCACCTGATGTGTCCCCGGCCCCGCCGGGGAGTGACAAGACCCCGGCCCCGCCGGGGAGTGGCAAGACCCCGGCTCGCGCCGGGGTCTTTTGTTGACAGGCGCGACTAGCCTGTGCGCGTGCATTCGCCTGCGCTGGCCTCGAAGGGATTCGTGGGATTCTGCGCCGTGCAGTTCTTCGGGGCTGCCAACGACAACATCCTCAAGCAAGTGTTGCTCTTTTCGCTCGCGACGGGCGGCATGTGGCAAGATGCGCTCGGCCCGGGGAGCCAGGGATATGTCGGGCTGGCCCTGACACTTCCCTTCGTGCTCCTCTCGCCCTGGTTTGGGCAGTTCTCGGACAAGTGGTCCAAGGCCCGGGTGACATGGGCGGTGAAGGTGTGGGAGGTCATGATTGCCCTCGCCGCGTGGCTGGCTTTCTTTCTGGGGTCGCCGGGCTTCGCGCTCGTGTGCATGGTGATGCTGGCCACGCAGAGCGCTCTCTACGGACCCGCCAAGTACGGAATCATCCCCGAGCTGGTGCGTCGGGACCAGATCGGCCCCGCCAGCGGGCTGGTGAACATGTTGACCAACGTGGCGATCATCGGGGGGACGGCCTTGGCGGGCCCCGTGGCGATTGCCTACAGGGATGGCGCGACGTGGGCACCGGGACTGGCGCTCTGCGTCGTGGCGCTGGCCGGGCTTGCCGCGTGCCTGGCGCTTCCGACCTTGCGCGCACACGCCGCGCACCTCCGGATCCGTCCGGATGTCGTGCGGTGTCTCCTTCGAAGCCAGTGGGAACTTCGTCAAACGCCGGTCTTCCTCGTCGCGCTCCTCGACGGCGGTTTCTATTTCATCGGGATGCTTGGCATCCTGGGCCTGCCTGACTTTCAGTCTCCCGTGTCCGGCGGGCTGTCCATCGAGCAGATCACGATCGCACTTGTCGCGATGTCCGTGGCGGTCGGGATCGGCGGGCTTGCCGCTGGAGCGGCGTGCCGACGGACGATTCGGCCACGGCTCGTTCCGCTGGGGTGCGCCGCCATGGCCGCCGGATTCGGCGCGGTCGGGCTCCTGCCAGTCGAGCCGTGGCGACTGGTGGCGTGGCTGTTCGTGGGGGGGCTCGGCGCAGGTGTCGTGATCGTGGTGGTGCAGACGATGTTGCTGCACATGATCGCCGAGCACGAACGCGGTCGCGTGCTTGGTGCGGTGAACACCCTCAGCTTTCTCTTCATGGCCGGAGCCAGCGTGCTCTACACCGTCCTTCGCCAGCCGGAGCTGGGAGCCATGTCGGCGCAGCAGACGTTCGTGGCCTGCGCGCTGCTGGCGATCCCCGGCCTGTTCGCCGCTGGTGCGCTCTCGCGGCGGCTTCGAGTGACCCTGGCGTCGACCTCCAACGCATCGTGACCATCTATCTGGACAACAATGCCACGACCCAGCCACTGCCTGAAGTGGTCGAGGCGATCTCCACGTGCCTCGCTTCCCATTGGGCCAACCCGTCGAGCACCCATCGGCCTGGACTGGCGGCGCGCAATGCCGTGGAGCGCGCGCGTGCGGAGGTCGCGGCGCTGCTTGGGACTCCCGAGAAATCCGTCGTCTTTGCCTCCGGGGCGACCGAGAGCATCGCGATGGCGATCTTCGGCGCGTGGCGCGCCGATCCACGGCGTGGCATGGTCGTGTGCCCTGCCACGGAGCACAGCGCGGTGCTTGGCTCGCTCGCCGCCGTCGAGGCGCTCGGGGGCCGGGCGGCTCGATGTCCCGTGGCTCCTTCGGGCATCGTGGAACTTGGCGTGCTTGAGAGGATTCTCGCGGCGGAGCGAGTGTCGTGCGTGTCGGTCGGCGCTGCGAACAATGAGACGGGGGTGATCCAGGACGTGGCTGCCATCTCGGCACTTGTCCGGCGAGTCGCTCCGTCCGCGCTCATCCACACCGACGCCACGCAGGCCGTCGGGAAGGTGCCGGTGTCGATGGAGGCGCTGGGCGTGGACCTCCTCTCGTGCAGCGCGCACAAGTTTCATGGTCCCAAGGGAGTCGGGGCACTGGCCATCCGGGCAGGCGTCGCGATCGAGCCACTGGTCGTGGGCTCGCAAGAGCGCGGACGTCGTGCGGGGACCGAGGCGGTGGCCGACATCGTGGGGATGGGGGTGGCCGCTGCTGCGGCGGCGAGTTGGCTCCATGGCGCGTCACCAGTGCTTCGCGATCGCTTCGAGTTGCGCCTCTCGCAGTTGCTCGAGGCGCATCCGGGCGTTCACCCCACGTTCCATGGCGCAGGGGCGGCGCGACTGTGGAACACGTCCAGCGTGGGCCTTGCAGGACTGCAGGCGGAGTCGATCGTCATCGCACTTTCAGAACGTCAGGTGGCCATCGGGGCTGGCGCCGCCTGCGCGAGCGGGTCGCTGGAGCCATCGCCGGCCCTCCTGGCGATGGGGATGCCGGAGCCTCTGGCCCACGGCACCGTCCGGGTGAGCCTCTCAAGGCTGACGACGGCGGACGAGGTGGACGGCGCGGCGGCGGCACTTGCGGAGGTCGTGGTTGACCTCTCCGTCCACTCCCGCTCGTTGCGATGAACTGGCCCGTGGCGTGCAGGCGTACGATCGCACCATGCTGCTGACTTCCCTACGTGCCGCTTCCAGTTGCCTCGCCTCTTCGCTCATCGGCGCGACGCTGCTCGTCGGCGTGACGGGGCTCGACGGAATCGCCTTGGGGCAGTCCACGCCGCAGGGGCAGGGCCCCATCTCCGGCGCCAATGGGACGATGGACCTCAACTGGCTGCAAAATGAGATGACGAACTGGGGCGAGTGGGGTCGTGTGGAACCCTGGGGACCCGTCTGGCGGCCTCGCAACACGCCGTCGTGGTGGCAGCCTTACACGCGTGGCCACTGGGCGTGGTGCTATCCCGGCGGAGTGGTCTGGCAGGGGGACGAGTCCTGGAGCTGGCTCACCGATCACTACGGCCGATGGAACTTCGACCAGCAGGACGGTTGGTACTGGATCCCAGACACCGTCTGGGCACCGGCCTGGGTGTGCTGGGCCGGGTGCGGCGAGTACGTGGGGTGGGCGCCGTTGCCGCCGGAACTCGAAGTGCCGGCCACGCCGCCTGAGGCCGGCGCTCCAAGCAACCCCGGTCCACCGTCAGACGCCGCCCCGCCGTCCAACGCGGCGGCACCGACCGAAGGCAGCCTGCCGGACAACGCCACCGGGTTGTGCAACATCCCGGCGTGGCAGTGGAACTTCGTCCAGGGGCAGCGGCTCTCCAGCGGCGAGATGGCGCAGATCATCGTCCCTCGGGCCAGCAACGCCAACATGCTGGCTCGCAGCGTGCCATTGACCAACTACACGCACGAGCAGGGGATCATCGGCTGCCAGCCATTCTCGCTGGAGATGGTCAAGCAGATTCCGGGATGGACGATCCCCGCTCCACCCTCAACCTTGGTTGACAACCCGATGGAGGCGCAGCGGGGGAACGTGGGGCGCATGGTGCCTCTCTTCATGCCGACGTTCACCGGGTCGACGATGCCGATGCAGCAGCACTTCGATCGACACCTGCCGCATCACCCCAGCGGCTTGCCCAACGACGGCGTGAACAATCCCTACGTCCCAGCGCCGTTGGAGCAGTGGAATGCCACCGCACCCGCCACGCCGCAGACGCCGTGGGAACCATACGCACCGGTGGCCATGACCGCGCAGCCGGCACAGCCCGCTCAGCCGGTGCAGCCGCACGCGCCCGTGCAGCCGCACCAGCCGGTCCAGCCCTACGTCCAGCCTGCGGTGCCGCACACGGTCATGGAGAACTACCTCCAGGAGCGACAGCAGATGGAGCAGTTCCACCACGGCCAGATGCAGCGTCTCCAGTTGTGGCAGGACTACCAAGGCCAGAACCAGCCGTTTGGCTCGATGACCGAGCAAGAGACCCAGCAGTGGCAGAGCAACGAGCGCTCGGAGTACATGCGCCAGGTCGCTCGGCAGCGCGGCGTGGTGGACGGCCGTTACGACGGGAATAGCCCCTTCGGCCTCATGCAGTGGAACGCCACGCCCCCGACGGGGCTGAACGCCAGCTTCGGTCCGGGCGGTGCGGGTGCTGCAGGAAGGCGCTGACGCCGCGCGAGCGCAGTCGGTGGCGGCGGGTTACCGGCGAAGCCACTCGATCCAGGCGTTCGTGGCGGGGTCATGCTTGGGTGCTGCGCTGGCGCCTGGGGTCAGGTCAGGCGCGATCGCAACGGCCAACTTCTTCCCCAGCTCCACGCCCCACTGGTCGAAGCTGTTGATTCCCCAGATCACGCCCTGCGTGAACACGGCGTGCTCGTACATCGCCACGAACCGGCCCAACGCGCGTGGTCCGGGCGCATCCTGCATGTAGACGCTGATGGGTCGATTGCCCTCAAACGTCCGCGCGGCGACGAGTCGTTCCTCGCACCCGTCCTTGCGAACCTCTTCGGCGGTCTTACCAAAGGAAAGTGCCTGCGCCTGGGCCAAGATGTTGGCCAGGAGGAGGTGCTGGTGTCCCTTGACATCGTGCGCGCTGTGGCGGAAACCAAGCAGGTCCATCGGCACGATGCTTGAGCCCTGGTGCAGCATCTGGAAGTACGAGTGCTGCGCGTTGGTCCCGGGTTCGCCCCACACCACGGGGCAGGTCTCCCACCGAACGCGCTGCCCGTCCAGGCAGACGTACTTGCCGTTGGACTCCATCGTGAGCTGCTGCAGGTAGGCGGGGAAGCGGGCCAGCAAGTGCGAGTAAGGGATCACGCCCACGGTGGAGAACCCGAGGTAGTTGCGGTTCCACACGCCGAGGAGACCTTGCAGCACGGGAAGGTTTCGCTCCAGCGGGGTGTCGCGAAAGTGCTCGTCCATCTCGCGGAATCCGGCAAGCATCTCGCGGAAGTGGGATGGCCCGCAGGCGATCATCGTGGAGAGGCCGATGGCGCTGTCCATGCTGTAGCGGCCGCCCACCCAGTCCCAGAAACCGAACAGGTTGGCCGTGGCGATGCCAAACTTCGCGACTTCGGCGGGGTTGGTGCTCACGGCGACGAAGTGCTTGGCGACCGCGGCCAAGTCCTTGAGCGTCGCCAGCGACCGATCGCGGGCGGGGTTGGCGTGGGGGCTGGTCGCCGGCGTGGTGCAGGTCTTGCTGGAAACGATGAAGAGCGTCGTCTCGGGGTCAAGGTCCGCCGTCTGTTCGCCGAAGTCGTCGCCATCCACGTTGGAGACGAATCGGCAGGAGATCGCCCGGTCGCTCCACGGACGGACGGCCAGCATCGCCATCGCCGGCCCCAGGTCGCTTCCACCGATGCCGATGTTGACCACGGCGGTGATCCGCTTCCCGGTGTGCCCGGTCCAGGCGCCGCTGCGGACGCGGTCGGCGAACGCGGCCATGCGGTCAAGGACGGCGTGGACCTCGTCGACCACATTCACGCCGTCCAGCATGATGCGCTCGCCCTTGGGAGCTCGCAATGCCACATGCAGGACGGCTCGGTCTTCGGTGACATTGATGCGCTCGCCCCCGAACATCATGGCGCGTCGGGACTCCACGCCGCGCGCGCGGGCCAGCTTCAAGAGGAGCTCCAACGCCGTCGCGTCCAGGCGCTGGCGCGAGTGGTCCGCCCGGACGCCGGCTCCCTCGAAGGCCAGCCAGAGTGCCCTGGACGGGTCTCTCGAGAAGAACTCCCGGAGGTGCGTGGCCCGAGTCGCATCCGCGTGGGACCGGAGTGCTGCGTGTTCCGGAATCGTGTCGAGTGAGTTCGAGGTGGCGATGAACGTGGTGTCCATGGGAAGCGGAGCGTAACAGTCTCGAGGCGGATCGTCGATAGCATCTCGACCATGGCCAACACTTCGCAGCTTGCGCTCGCCGGGCAATCGATCTGGCTCGACAACATCACCCGGGCGCTCCTGGATGACGGGACCATCGCCAGGTACATCGCCGAGTGGGATGTCGTGGGACTCACCAGCAATCCCACGATCTTCGACCAGGCGATTTCGAAGAGCACCACGTACGACTCCCAGATTCGTGAGTTGGCGTCCCGTGGCATGGACCCGGAGTCGATCTTCTTCGAGCTGGCGATCGATGACCTTCGTCGAGCCTGTGACCTTTTCGCTCCTGTCCATCGCCGGACGGGTGGGCTGGATGGCTGGGTGAGCCTGGAGGTGAGTCCCAAGCTGGCGTACGACACGGCGTCGACCGTGAAGCAGGCCCTGGCGCTCCACGCCAAGGCGGATCGACCCAACCTGTTCATCAAGGTGCCGGGGACCCCCGAGGGATTGCCCGCCGTCGAACAACTGTCCGAGGCCGGAGTGCCCGTCAATGTCACGCTGCTCTTCGATGCGGCGCAGTATCGAGCCGCGGCGGACGCCTGGAACCGCGGACTGGCCAAGCGCATCGCAGCCGGCAAGGACCCGATCGTGTGCAGCGTCGCCAGCGTCTTCGTCTCGCGCTGGGAGAAGCCCTGCACCGCGGCCCTTGCGGCGTCCGGACGTGGCGAGCTCAAGGACACCGCCGGCATCGCGGCCGGTCGCGGCTGCTGGGAGGCCTACGTCTCCATGCTCACGAGCGAGAACTGGCGGAACCTCGCGGCCAAGGGGGCGACCCCTCAGCGCCTCCTCTTCGCCAGCACGAGCACCAAGGATCCATCGCTCAGTGCCACGATGTACGTCGAAGCCCTCGCGGCGCCCGGGACCGTGAACACGATGCCCGACGGGACGCTGAAGGCACTCGCTGCCACCGGGTCGATCAAGGACATCCTGACCGCCTGCGACGGGCGGGGCAGCGCCGCCCTGGCAGCGCTTGCGGCTGCTGGGATCGACCTCGGCAGGGTGGCCGCGCAGCTCCAGACGGAGGGGGCGGCATCATTCGTCAAGAGTTGGGACGACCTGGTTGCCGCCATCGGCACCAAGGCCGCTGCGGCCAAGGTCTCTGCGTAGGCGCATTTTCTCGGACAAGAGCCGCACGATTCTGAATGGAACGCGCGCGGATGCTTGACTTCCTGCTCATCCGCGCTACCCTGCATCGATGCACCCCGCGTTGATTGTCTCGCTGTCGTTCGCACTCTCCACGTCGGGGCCAGCGATGACGAAGGGTGAGCCGTCCCCAGGCGCGCGCCTTGCCCAGATCAGCATTCCCGGTGATGTCCTCTCGGAGATAGAGGCTGGCCGATCGGTTCGCTGGCCCGGGCTAGTGGTTCCCACCGGGGAGGTCCTCACGTTGGTGCTCGGGCCGATCGAGGGCTATGCGCCTGATGCCACGCTTGAGTTGATGCAGGACACCGAGGGCGAGGGAGAGGCGCGTGGAGCTCCGCGCGCCCTCGCGTTGGACCCCCATGCCTTCGCGCCGATCACGACGATGGCTGGTGTCGTCGATGGAGAGGCGGACTCCCATGTGTTCGTGGGGTACGCGCAGCTGCCCGATGGACGGGTGATGCTGAACGGGTACATCGAAACAGATGGCCGTCGATGGATCATCTCCACCGGACCTGTGGAGGCGGACGGGGCGCAGCACCTGCCGATCATCTTCGAACCAGCAGCGTGGCCGGTCGGGATCGCGCCCCCGAGCGACTTCCGCTGCGAGGTGCTTGCCGCTGCGGGTGATGCGGGCGGCCAGATTCCTGACGGTGGCCTCGCGGGCGGCGTCGGCGTGTGCCGGCAGATGCGCGTCGCTGTCGAGACCGACGTGGAGTTCCTCGCCAACCGGTTTGGCGGGAATGCGTACGCCGCGACCGCGTATGTGGGCATGCTCTACGCCGCGATGAACGAGATCTACCAGCGCGATGTGCAAATCCACCCGTGGGTCGGCTACATCCGGTTGTGGGAAACGGACGTGGACTCGGACCCGTACACGGGAGAAGTCGGCGATCGGCTTGGGCAGTTGCGGGATCATTGGGAAGGGAACATGTCCGGCGTCGCGCGGCATGAAGCGCACATCCTCTGCGGCATCGGCGGTGGTGGCGTGGCGTGGATCCCCTCGATCTGCAACTCCTACAGCTATGCCGCCAGCTGCGTCGGCGGCTCCTTCCCGTACCCGCTGGTCAACAATGACGGGGGCAACTGGGACGTGATGGTGGTGGCGCATGAAATGGGCCACAACTGCGGCGGCCCGCACACGCACAACTCTGACCCGATCATCGACGGCTGCGGCAGCGACCCGCAGGATTGCACGGCAGCCGACCTTGACATCGGGACGATCATGTCGTACTGCCATATCTGCGAAGGCGGCATGTCGAACATCCGGCTCGAGTTTGCGCCGGGGTCGATCGGCTACATCCAGAACTACATCGCCTCGCTCAACTGCGGTTTGGAGGGGGATGGGGCAGCGCCAGCGGCCGTGAACGACCAGGCGCTGTCGCTCATGGGCCAGGGCCCGATCGACATCGACATCCTCGCCAACGACATCCCGGTGAACTGCTCGGCGGTGTCGCTGGCGCAGTACCAGTCCGGGACGCCGACGGGCGGGCAAGTCAGCATCGTGATTGGCGGCGGCCCCGATGGTCGTCCCTTGCTGCGGTACACGCCGGCTGCGGGGTTCTCGGGCACCGATTCGTTCGTGTATCAAGTCTCCGAAGCGGGCGGCAGCGAACTGGGAGCGGGCACGGTCTTCATCACCATCAAGGAGCCGTGGGCGCCGACGGCACCGATTCTCGACAAGGTTGGCCTGAATGTCTCCTACTACCAAGGATCGTGGACCGCGCTCCCCGACTGGACGCAACTGCTGCCATACCTCAACCTTTGGGTGAGCACGCTGGGCTACCAGTCGACGGGCGGAAACTTTGCCAACAGCGGCCTCGCCGACAATGTGGGTGCGGTCTTCACCGGTTGGGTCAACGTCCCCCAGACCGGATGGTGGAGTCTTTCCACCGAGAGCGACGATGGCTCCGCGCTGTGGATCGACGGCATCAGGATCGTCAACAACGACGGCCTCCATGGCATGCAGAAGATCGTCGGCACCGTGCCGCTTGCGGCGGGCAAGCACGCGGTCAAGGTCGAGTTCTTCGAGGCGGGTGGCGGCGCAGGCCTCATCATGCGTTGGCAAGGCCCGGGGTCTGGCGCGGCCGGAGATGGCAGCGAGCAGATCGTGCCTTCGTCCAAGCTGACGCGCGGCGGTGCGCCGCGGCCCGGCGACGTAAACGCCGACACGTTTGTCAATGGAACCGACCTGGGCATCCTGTTGGCGCGGTGGGGGTTGCCCGGGCAGGGCGACCTGGACGGCAGCGGTGCGGTCGACGGCGCGGATCTTGGTGCCGTGCTCGGCGGCTGGACGGGCTGATGCCTGGCGCAGTTGTTGCCGTTGCTCCGGGGTGAAGCGGTTGCTGAGGTTGCTGCGGTTGCTGAGGTTGCTGCGGGGGATGCTGATGCTGCGGCGGGGAATGCTGATGCTGCGGTTGCTAAGGTTGCTGCGGGGGATGCTGATGCTGCAGCGGGGAATGCTGATGCTGCGGTTGCTAAGGTTGCTGCGGGGGATGCTGATGCTGCAGCGGGGAATGCTGATGCGGCAGCGGGGAATGCTGATGCTGCGGTTGCTGCGGGGAATGCTGATGCTGAGGTTGCTGCGGGGGATGCTGATGCTGCGGTCATCTGGGTGTCTGCGGTCGCCGGGGTCGCCGGGATCTTCGGGTCTGCGCGAACTGGGCTTACTCCGCGCACTCAGCTGACCCAACTCGAGGTTGGCGCAAGAACGGTCATCGGATGTCCGACTCCGCGTCAACCTCCAAAACGATGTCCGATTCCGCGTCGACCTCGAAAACGATGTCCGATTCCGCGTCGACCTCAAAAACGATGTCCGATTCCGCGTCGACCTCGAAAACGATGTCCGATTCCGCGTCGACCCCCGACCCCCGACCCCCGACCCCGGCACCCCCGCGCTAACTCCTCAGCCGTGGCAGTCCCGTGCTTTCGCGCCCCTCGTTGAGCATCGCGAAGGCGTGCTTTTCATGGCGGATGAGCCGGCTGAGCTGGCTCATCGTTATGCCTAAGACCGCCGCGGCGCCGGCAATGTCAAATCGCCGCGCGGTCACCACATCCAGCGCCTCGGCGAGCAGCGCCGGGTAGTCCTCGTGCGTCGGGCTCACGGGAAGCTTGGCGCCCTGTCGACGTCGACACCACAACTCGCTGGGTCGATGTCGATCGCGATTGACCGCGGTCCGGCACCGAATGGCCAGCTTGACACGTATCCGCCACAGCGCCACCCGGCGATTCTCGTGCTGACTCCGCCGCTCCGTCGCCTGCGTTTCCAGCGCCGTCGGGGAATGGCGAATGAAGACGGCGCTATCGGTCTTGTTCCGATGCTGGCCCCCGGGCCCAGCCACTCGGCCGGTGAGGATCTCGCACTGCCGGAGCAGGTCTTCCGGCTCCATCGTCGCGGGATGCGACCCCTCCACGTACTTGGCGCGGGGATCGATGTAGGGAGGCGTGTAGTTCATGGGGTTGGACGAGCGGGAGCGGGGCGACCACGATAGCCACGCGCCAGGCTTGAAATCGAACGGGCGCCAAGTTCGAAGCCATCGCACTCGCCTCGCGCCAGTCGCTCGGCGCCGGCCGCGGCGATCATCGACGCATTGTCGGTGCAGTGGCGTGGGTCCGGCAGTCGGACTGGCACGCCACGTTCAGCACCGAGAGCCTCGATCCTGGCCCGGAGCTGGGCGTTGGCGCAGACGCCGCCGCCGACGACGATGGCCTTCGCAGGCTCGCCGGCCGCAAGATCGGCCTCCACGGCCTTGCGAAGGCCGCGGGCGAGCGCGTGGACGATGGCGTGCTGGAAGCTGGCTGCGAGGTCGGCGCGACGAGCGTCGGTCAAGGGAGGGGGCGCCGCCGGCTGGATGCGCCCCCGGTCATCCTGCCGAGCGGGTGCACCTCGCACGGCGTACAGGAGCGCCGTCTTGTATCCGGAGAAGCTGAAGCCGAGGCCGTCCTGGATGTGTGGCGTGGTGAAGCGCAGTGCCGAGGCATCCCCGCCGCGCGCCGCCACTTCCAGGTTTGGTCCGCCAGGATGTGGCAGGCCGAGGATCGCGGCGGCCTTGTCAAAGGCCTCGCCGGCGGCGTCGTCCACGGTATGGCCGATGAGCGTGAGGCCACCATCCGCTCCCAGCCGCAGGAGTGAGGTGTGGCCGCCACTCGCCACCAGCCCGATGGCCGGCAGGGGAATCGGGTCACCATCGATCGCGGCCGCGACGAGGTGCGCCACGACGTGGTCCACGCCGACGAAGGGAAGGCCCAGCGCCCAGGCGAGCGCCTTTCCGGCACTCACGCCCACCAACAGCGAACCGATCAGGCCAGGCTGCGCGGCGACGGCCACGCCCGAGACGTCGCGCAGCGATACGCCCGCACGCTCAAGTGCCAGCCGGGCCACCGGCAGCCAGCGCTCGGCGTGGGCGCGGCTCGCCGCCTCCGGAACCACGCCGCCCCACGGCGCGTGGATCGCCTCCTGCGTGGCCACCACGCTGGACCGCTCGGTCAATCGACCCGTGTGATCGCACCGTTCGACGACGCTGGCCGCCGTTTCATCGCAACTGGTCTCCAGGCCAAGCACGAGCATGGGGCGTGAGCGTAGCCGCCCTAGACTTCGCGCCCCATGGAACAAGGCCTCCGAACCGACGTCAAGCTCCAGAAGGAGAGCGCCGTCCTCGTGGCCGTCCACCTGGATGGCGAATTCGTCGACGAGGTCGACCCCTTCGCCGAGCTCCGCTCGCTGGCGCAGACCGCCGGCGTGCACGTGGTCGCCACGGTGGAACAGTCGCGCCGGCAACCCGAAGGCCGCTCATACATCGGCAAGGGGAAGCTTGAAGAGCTGGTCCGTGTGGTCGGCGAGACCGGTGCGAAGGTCGTGCTCTTTGACAACGATCTCGCGCCGAGCCAGATTCAGAACCTGGAGAAGGCCACGTCCTGCAAGGTGCTGGACCGCTCGGAGCTGATCCTGGACATCTTCGCCAATCGTGCCAGCACGCGAGCCGCGATCCTGCAAGTCGAGATCGCCCAGCTGGAGTACGTGGCGCCACGGCTCCGTGCGATGTGGTCGCACCTTGGCCAGGTCACGGGCGGCGCGCCGATGGGAGTCGGGACGCGCGGTCCCGGCGAGCAGCAGATTGAGATCGACCGTCGGATCGTGAAGCGGCGCCTGTCCACCCTCAAGCGCGAGCTTGACGAGGTGCTGGCGCGGCGCACGCGCGAGGTGGCCGCGCGGCGTGCGGAGCACTTCACCACGTGCCTGGTGGGCTCCACCAACGCCGGCAAGTCGAGCCTCTTCAACGCGCTCACCGACGGCGGTGCGTTCGCCAATGACCAACTCTTTGCGACGCTCGTCACTCGCGTGGAGGGCTGGGACCTGGGTGATGGCGACACCATCCTCCTCGGCGACACCGTCGGTTTCATCCGCAACCTCCCGCATCACCTGGTCGCGAGCTTCCGGGCCACGCTGGAAGATGCCATCCACGCCCACCTGCTGTTGGTGGTGGTCGATGCCGCCGATCGCAACGCCAGGCTTCAATACGAAACCGTGTGCGATGTCCTGGACGAGATCGGGGCGTCAACGCAGCCGAGGATGCTCGTCCTCAACCAGGTTGATCGACTCTCCGAAGACGCGCGCGCCGCGCTGCGGACGGAGTGGGCCACGGTTCCCGGCGATCCGCTTGGCACGTTCGTCGTGAGCGCCGTCACGCGCGAGGGGCTCCCGGACCTGGCCAGGGCCGTGAAGGCCCTCCGGGAGGGGGACATCAAGGAGTTCGACCTATGGCTTCCCGCCGCGCAGGGGAAGGCCATCGATTTCCTGGAGCGCCGCGCGACCGTCTTGGACCGCGAGTGGGTCGATGATCGGGTGCGCCTGCGGATTCGCGCAGGCCGAGGGCAGGTGGACCAACTCTTGGGTGGCGGCGTGCCGCTCGAGATCAATGGACTGCGCGGCAAGGCCGCGGTCGACGCTGCTTTCGGGGTCGGCGGGGAAGAACGAGATCGAGCGCGGGCCACGCCTCCCCATCGACGGCTTCATCCCGAATGAGCGCCGGTTGAATGCCGGTCGAGTCCCGAATGAGCGCCGGTTGAGACCAGCCGATCTGGCGGGGACTCTCAGCCGCGGCTCCGCCCCGAGAGTTGGTCACGGACGTCCTCGATGAGGAGCCGTTGGTCCGCGGGCAATCGGCCGACGCCGGCCCCGGTCCGCTCCAGGAGAACAGGTCGGCGATCCGCGCCTCGGCCGCTGGTGGGAACCCAGAGCACGGTGCGGCTCTCGGGCCTGGAGCCATCCGCCCAGAAGCCGTCGTCGCTCCGGCCCACCGCGACTCGCTCGCCGCGGCGGGGGAATCGATCCCACCGCTCCATCGGTCGACCCAGCAACGCAAAGTCGAGGGCCAGCGATCGATCGTGCGGCCCGCACAGCACGATGAGGTTGGTCATCCTGGGCATGAACTGGACGAAGGCCCGGTCCAGCAGCCTTCGCAGCCGGGCGGCATCCATGGCGGGATCGGCGCTCGCGCCTTGAACGAACTGCACGGCCCGGGTGCGATCCGCTCGATGACCCAAGATTCGGATGAGGAGCACGGGAACGCGGGGCTCGCCGGCCAGGCGTCCGATGCCGTGGACGTCGCCGATCGAGCCGCTGCGGAGGAACCGCAGGAGTTCTCCTTGTTCAGCCGGGCCGATCGGGGGTGAGGCCAGGCCACCGGCCCCAGGCGTCCGTTCGATTCCCACCATGATGGGTCGCGGCACCGAGCCCAGCGCGAGGAGCCACCTCGGGAGCGGTCGCAGCGCGACTGGCGGCACGTCGAGCAACTTGACATGCATGGCCATTCGGGTCCGGTCACGCATCACCAAGAAATCGCTGGTCCTCCCGATGGGCCCCGGAATCTCGCGGGCCCAGAGGCACCCGGCTGACTGAACCGCTGCCAGCAGGCGATCCTCCGCGGATCGTGGAGCGCCAGTGGGGCGGGAATCGTGCGCAATCGCCATGCCAACACGTTATCGGGTCTGTGTCGGCTGGACGAGAAAGCCGAACTTGCCGGACTGGCCGAACTGGCCGAACTTGCCGAACTGGCCGAACTGGCCAGGGTCGCTTCAGGCCACCTCGAATCGGCCCGATTCAACAGCACGGAGATTTTTCGATGCACGCCGATTGGAGTATCAAGCCAGCACTGACTTCTCCCGCCTTGGCGCACGCCGCCACGCCGGGTGCCACGTTTCGTCCGCACAACCGGGTGGATGGAACCACGGGCCGCGTCCAGCCAATGGGAGAACGATTGGTCGATCTCGGCCTGCTCACTCCCTCGCAGGTTCACGAGGTCCTCCGAGCCCAGAAGCGCTCGGGTCGGCCCTTCGGCGACTTGTGCGAGCGCCTCTTCGGCATTTCCGCTGACATCATCGAAGCCGTGTGGATGGACCAATATCGCGAAGTGTCAGGCGAGGCCGATCGCGACGAGCCGATCGGGCGCCCGCGCGCCGAGGCCCTGGCCCTGATTTCGCCACGGCAGGCGTGGCAGTTCCGCCTGGTCCCGCTGTCGTTGCACGGCGAAAGCATTCGGGTCGCCACGACGGCTCCATCGCTGGCACAGGCCAGTCGATTCTGCACGGCCGTGCTCGAGCGCCCATCCATCCTTCGGGTGGTCGCGTCAGAGGTGCTCGCGGAACTCCTGGAGGCTCACTACCCGATGGGACTTGGGGTGGCGCATGTGCGCGGGGGCCTGCAGCCCGGCCTCGCCGCGTGAGGAGTGGCTACTCCCGGACTTGAACCGGGGACACCCGCATTTTCAATGCGGTGCTCTACCAACTGAGCTAAGTAGCCAGACCCTCGTCGACCCGTTTCCGCGCCGACGGGAGGCAAAGCCTACGCGAACCGCCAGTGGTGTCAAGTCGTGTGCGAGCGAGTCGCGGGAGCTTCCCGCCGATCACGATCGCGAAGCGGGCACCCATCCAGTACGAGAGGGAATGGCGTCCGTCGAAGTGGCCGATCGACTCTGACTCACCGCGCCGAAGCGTGGCAAAAAACCGGGCCACGAGAAGGGCGGCTTCGCTCGGGCCCACCAGGTCCCGAGCGGCATCCCGCAATCGCCAGCCATGCGCGATCATGAGCTCGCTCCACGCCTCCTGGTCTCCACGCGCGCATGCCGCGGCCACCACGAGGTCTTCGATCCATCGAGCGGTCCAACGCGATTCGGGCAGTCCCGTCGCAGCCACCTGCCGCACGACTTCGTCGACCGAAACATGCAGTCGACGGGCGGCAGCCTGTCCGCGCGAGAAAAACGCCCCGCGGACGGCCGACTCGCCCGCGACGACCTCTCGAGGGCCAGTTGACCCAGCCGCTTTCCGCGACTTGCCTTTTCGGGAAGTGGGAGTGGCCTGCGGCACGATCGGTCGAGCGTACGGAAACCGAGGGCGCCGCTTCGGCTTGGCGGTGCTGCCGACAACTGATCCACGGAGTTCTCAGACGTGGAGCGCCGCCCCTCTCGGCATTCACGAATACCGGACGTGCGGAAGGTCCGAGAAGAACGTCTCTCGCATGTCGGCGAGGATGGGGAAGTCTCTCCTCCACGCGCGCAGCGCATCGACATCGACCTCCGCACAAAGCACTTGCGGACGCTCGTCCGCCTCCGCCAGCACGGTCCCTTGCCAATCCACGATCAGGCTTCCGCCCGCACAGCGGACCTTGGCCTCCTGGCCGGTGCGGGTGGCGGCAAGCATCAGCGCCTGGTTTTCAATAGCACGCGCCCGTGCGAGCGCCGTCCAGTGGTGGAGTCGCACGGCTGGCCAGCAGGCACCGAGCGCGAAGACTTCCGCTCCTGCGCGAGTCGCGGCGCGGAACAACTCCGGGAACCGCAGGTCGTAGCACAGGAGGGGGGCGACCTTGACGCCGTCGATGTCCACGACGACGAGCTCGTCTCCCGCGTCGTACCAGCGATTCTCGCCAGTGGGAGTGAAGAGCTGCACCTTTCGGTAGCGCGCAACCAGCTCCCCTTCCGGGGAGCACACGAAGGCCGAATTGCGCGCGCGCCCTTCACTGTCGCGTTCGCCGGCGCCAGCGACCACCCAGATGCCGAACGAGCGGGCGATGGAGCAGAACCAGTCCACGGAGTCCCCGGCAGCTGCCGTGTCGGCGCGATAGGTGAATCCCGTCTCGCACATCTCGGGGAGGACACAAAGCGTTCGAGGCAGGAGCGCCGCGGATCGAAGCGCCGACTCGATGGCCGGCCGAGAAGCGGACTTGTCTTCCCAGACAGGGTCGTTTTGCAGGATGGACAGGCGCATCGTCGATAGGTTAGGTGGATGCCTGACCCGAGGAGAAAGACCCTGCACCCGGCCCTCTGGCTTGTGTTGCCAGCATGGATCGTGGTCTTCGCGGCGCTCGTGCCGACGGTTGGCATCTTGATCGGGGAGGGGGTGATCGAATGGTACCCGCTCGAAGTCTGGGAGTTGCTCTCCACTGGCTTCTGGAATGCCATCCAACCGCGTGCGCGAGGTGACCACGACATGTTTGACTTGTTCCTGGCCGTCTTGGCCTGGACCACGATGGTGGTGGGCCCCCTGGCGGTGCCGATCCTGCAATGGATGATGCTCATGCTGCCTGTCGTCCCGCCGAAGGCAGGAAGGAGGGAGGGGACATCGCTCACGGCTTCGGTGCTGGCCGTGGGACTGATGGCCACGGTGCTCACCCTGATGCCTCTTGTGGCGTCGATTGACTTGCTCTCGCTTGCCGGCGTCGAGCTTGGCGAGGGCGCGGAGAAGTCGCTTGCCACCGGCTTCCTGGCGGTATGGGTCCTCTCATGGCCGATCTGGACAATCGTCCTGCTGCGCCGCGCGCAGGGGAATCCCGACCGCCTTGAGCGATTCATCTCCAACACCATCAAGGGAACGGCGGTCGGTACTGGCCTGGCGATTCCCTGGTACGCACTGATGCGTTCTCGGGAGGGCTGCTACTGCGCGCTCGGCTCGTACTGGTCGCTTGTGATGGGGCTCTGGGCGCTGCTCATGCTCGGGGGGCCGCTTCTGCTGGTCTTGCGACGACGACGCCGGTCAGCGAGGGAGCCAGCCTGCCGAGCCTGTTTCCACCCGAAGGACCCCAGTGGCGCCGTGAGCGATCGCTGCCCCGAATGCGGCCGCGCCTACGACTGACCCCGGCGCGAATGCGCCGTGAAGGGCTGTTCCCCGGCGCGAATGCGCCGTGAATGAAGGGCGACCGACGGGGCTCGAACCCGCGACGTCCAGGACCACAACCTGGCGCTCTGCCAACTGAGCTACGGTCGCCGTAGGGCAGTCCGGCATGGTACCGCTCCAGCGGCGGCACGGCAACGGACGCGGCCGCAGCGCCGTGGATCTGTACAATGGTCGATTCCCCTCAGACCGAGGGCCGACCTCCCAACTTTGGAGTTGATTGACAGACATGAGCACCGCCGTTGCCGCCGTCGAACCGTCTCTCGCCTTCGGTTCTGCCACCATGCACCGCAACCTTCCCGCGGCGCGCCTGATTGAACTCTCGATCCAGCGAGGCGAAGGGGTCCTCGCCGCGAACGGGGCACTCATGTGCGACACCGGCGAACGCACCGGCCGCAGCCCCAACGACAAGTTCCTGGAGGACACGGCGGGCATCCACGACACCATCGACTGGGGCAAGGTGAACCAGCCGATCTCGCCGGCCAACTTCGATGCGCTGCTCGGCCTCGTCAAGGATTACCTTGGCAAGAAGGATGACCTTTTCCGCTTCGACGGCTACGCGGGGGCCGACCCCGAGTATCGCCTCAAGGTGAGCGTCGTGACCGAGGAGTCGTGGCACTCCCTCTTCGCCAAGACCCTCTTCATCAACGCGGCCCCGGAGGCGCTCGAGGGATTCCAGCAGGACTGGACGATCCTCAACGCGTGCAACCTCCAGTTGGCTGACCCGGCGAAGTACGGCGTCAAGGGCAAGCTGGCGATCGTGCAGAGCCTGGAGCGACGCCTGGTGCTCATCATCGGCACGCGCTACGCGGGCGAGATCAAGAAGTCGATCTTCTACGCCATGAACTACGACCTGCCGGACATGGGCGTCTTCCCGATGCACTGCTCCTGCAATGTCGGCCGCGATGGCGCGCATGAGAGCGCGCTCTTCTTCGGCCTCTCCGGCACC
>SXGR01237637.1_pt1 | contig 18471 bp, 16 predicted proteins | sample 3174711 | NCBI WGS metagenome assembly SXGR01 (sample SAMN11356860, study PRJNA531348) | freshwater metagenome | isolation source: freshwater sample F1-60 | place: China: Fuxian Lake, Yuxi | collected 2017-12-25
GGCTTTTGCCGCGATCTCGCGCAACTCCTCGCGCGAGCGTGTGCCGAACGGATGCGGAATCATCGCCATCGGCAAATCCGGCGAGCCCAGCGCTTTTTGCTGCGCTCGGCCCAATCCGATAAAGCTCTGCGACACCACCGTCAACGCCGCCCGCCCGCGTTTACCCGCTTCTACCGTGTCGTGGATACTCCACGACGTGCAGGAACCTCAATCTCCCGAGCCGGTCATGATCGCGTCGGTCTGCGATACCAGCTCATTCATTAAGGCTTCAGACAAGCCCTGCGACGCACTGCGCTTACGCTGCTTGACCACGGCTTTTACGCCGTGCTTTTCGATCAACACTTTCGACAAATCTTCCACTAGGTAGTTGAAATTCGGCTTCGAGTTGTCGATAAAGCCGATTGACTTGCCGGCGAGGCCATCAAGCGACTGGCGCGATTTCTGAGGCAATGTGAGGCATGGCGCGACCGGATCGTAAACTTGCATGGTGCTGGACATGGGTGCTCCCAACGAGTCTGTTCCCGTTCGAGTGTAGCGGATTTGGGTGGTTTTCTTCGGGTGTTTACGTAATGAACTTTGAAGACGTCGTCCACGAGTGCTGTAGCGTGAGTTAATTGACAGCAGCGAGATACGCGGAGTAATTTAGCTTCAGTATCTCGCGGCCTCGTTGCGATGGAAGCCCATATGATGATGTTCCATCGTGGTTTGAAAGCGAACCCGCAAATTCCGTACGTCACCACGTAGCTAACTTATTAACCGTATGAACGGAGAAACCATGGCCCAATCTGATGAGAAAAAAGCACCTGCCCAAGCCCCACAAGGCGATCCCAATGTCACCTGGGAAGACACCGCGAAACATATCGGCGAGGATTACTCTGGCGGTGTTGTGCTGGTGGCCGACGAACGCGTCGACAAGGTCATGATCTCGCGCTACTGCGAACCCGCCGAGATCGGCAACCTGACGTATTGGGACGAAGAGATTGCCCGCATGGCCGGCTATCGCAGCCAGGTCGTGCCATGGGCCATGGTGAAAGAAGTCCCCACGTATTCCGGCAACTGGCGGCCGGGCCAGCCGACGCGTTTTCCACTGGATGCCGATGTCGACTTTCAGTCACAACTGGCCGCACGCGCGCCGACCAGCGGCGACCCGCCCTTGCCGCCGACCAACGCCGGTTTTTTTACCGACATGACCATCGAATACTTCGAGCCGGTGTGCCTGGGCGACCGTCTCACCACCATGGGCCGCGTACTGCATCACGTGTCGCCGAAGGAAACCCGCGTTGGTGTCGGCGCCTTTCTGGGCTACACCACCAGCTACTTCAACCAAAAGGGCGAACTCGTCGCCAAGGCCACGCAAGGCAACTACCGGTTCACGCGCAAGGCCGAAAAAGACATCGTCCGCTAGGCGCTTCGGCGATCCCATCAAATATCCTCAAGACTGACATTGCAGCAGGAGACACATTCCATGACAACGCAAATGACACCGTTTTACCCCAACGTAGACAACACGGTCCGCTGGCCGATTACGCCCCAAGTTTACTTCGAGCAGGTGAAAGAAGGCGATGATATCCCCGCGGTCGATTTCAACCTGACCTATCAGCGCATGATCATGTTCGTCGGCGCAACGCGAAACTTTCCCGGCCTGCACCACAACGAACGCGTCGCGCAGAAGCGAGGCGCCGCCCCCGGCATTTTTTTGCAGAACAACTCCTGCCTGATGCTGTGGGAACGCGTGGTTTCTGACTGGATGGGCATCTATGGCCGCGTGCGTGCCGCCACCTTCCGCATCACCGATTTCCATCTGGCGGGGGAAATCATCCACGTCGGCGGAAAAATCCAGAAAAAGTCGCAGGACAACGGCCTCAATCTGATCGAGCTTGCCATGGAATCCATGACGCCACGCCGAGTCGGCATGACGGGAACCGTAACCGTGGCGTTACCGTCGCTCAAATATCCAACGACAACGCCGCGCTGGGATCGTGAAGGCAAGGCAACCGTCGTCTGCCAGTAGAGCTCAGACTACTCAAGCCATTCGGCTGTCTGCGTACTTACACCTGCCTTAAATCGCTCTTGTAAAGCGCATCCAGCCGGGCCAGCACATCCGCCGGCAGGGGCCCCATCGCCGCTGCCTGCAACGCCTCTTCGATAGGATGAATCCTGCGCTGCCGTGAATGGCGCAGGAAACATCCACGTTGGGAAACGAGAAGTGCAGCGCCCCCTGCGAGCGCGTGCCATGGGCCGCACCTATAGCCACACGACCTTGGCCATTCGTTGCTCTTCAAGCAACGCGGTGTTCGCGGTAGGCATGAACGTCAGCCGCATCAGCGGCGAAATACGTGCAAAATCCTAGAGCAAGTCAGCCGGCAACTTCTGGCAAAGATGCGCGTTGCCGTCACGCTTGGGAGTGCCCGCCACCTTTCCCTACTGTCGCCCGCCCTCCACTGAGAATCCTTCTGCGCGCCAGCGCAGCATGCCGCCTGCAAGATTCGCCACATCGCTGTAGCCCTGCCGTTGAAGGATTACACAGGCCTGCGCCGAGCGTGCGCCGGAGCGGCAGACAGCAACCACTGGAAGCGCGCGCGACAGTTCCCCTGCACGTGCGGTCAGTTCGCCCAGCGGTATCAATACTGCCGCTTTGATGTGCCCCAGCGGCCCGTTGAATTCTGCGGCCTCGCGCACATCCACCACTTGCACCTTGTCGGCTATTTCTTCGAGCGCGTGTGGATGAATTTCCCAGATGCCGGCGAAAGTGAAAGTCAGCGGTGCCCATGCCGGTTCTGCCGACTGTATCGGCATATCGGACAGCTTTCCACATTGCAGATTCGCGGGCACGGCCACGTCGATCTGCTTCGGGTGCGGAAGCCCCAAATTATTCATATAGCCCGTGAAATCGGCTTCGCCGATGCCATTGCCGAGGCGGGGATTCAGCCGCCGTTCTTCATCCACGCTGGTTACGGTAAGGCCGCGATAGTCATGCCCCGGATACAACAGACACGACGGCGGTAACGTGAAGATCTGGCTGTGCACAGAGCGGTACAGCGTGCGTGCACTGCCCTGCTGAAAATCGGTACGGCCGCAGCCGCGAATCAACAGGGCATCGCCGGTGAATGCCATCGATTCATCGTCGAGTACGAACGTCATGCAGCCAGTGGTATGCCCCGGCGTTTCGCGCGCCTCCAGATAACGTTCGCCGAACGGGACACGATCTCCGTGTGCCAGCGGCATATCGATGCCCTGTGCGCCGCTCGCCGCGGACAGCGCGACGCGGCTGCCTGCGCGCTGCTTGAGCAACCACGCGCCAGTGACGTGATCGGCATGCACGTGGGTTTCGAGTGTGCATCGCAATGTCAAACCCAACTCGGCCAGCAACGCGCGATCGCGGCGCACCTGCTCGAGCACCGGGTCGATCAGCACCGCTTCGCCGCTGCGTTCATCAGCCAGCAGATAACTATAAGTGGACGACTGCGGATCAAATAGCTGACGGAAAATCATGGGGATTCCTCGCTTGACGAGAATGAACAGATCGCTCTGCCGTTCGCCGGGAAATACTATTTGACGGCGTAACCAACGCGCGTAAGAATAGTAACACTATTTGCGACTTTAAGTTTAAATAAGCCATATAAATCAATTACTTACAATAAACTAATATAAGTTCTCGGGAGACTGTATCGTGATTTGTACGCTCGTCGCCATGCCGTTAAGTCATTTAAGAACATTCGCAGCGCTGTGTCTATGGGGGACGTTCGGGATGGCAGTTTTGTCGCCCACGACAGTGCACTCACAAGGCGCCTACCCCACCCGCCCGATACGCTGGATCGTCCCCTACGCACCCGGCGGCGGCACGGATGTGATTGCCCGGCCGATAGCCCTAAAAATGGGCGAAGCACTCGGCCAGCCGATTGTTTACGAAAATCGCGGCGGTGGCGGCGGGCTGATCGCGGGCGAGTTGGTAGCCAAGGCCACGCCGGATGGTTACACCCTGCTGGTCGGCTCGGGCAATACCCACACGTTTCCAACCCTGCTGTACGACAAAGTGAGCTACGACCCGGTGAAAGATTACGCGCCGATCACGAATTTTGTCGAAGTGCCCAACATGCTGGTGGCGCATCCGTCCTTTCCTGTGAAAACCGCACAGGACATCGTCTCCTACGGCAAGGCCCATCCGGGCAAGATCAGTTGGGCATCCTCGGGCAACGGCGCGGGCGGTCACCTCGCGCTGGTGCTGTTCGCGCAGCAAGCCGGCATCAAGGTGCTGCATATCCCGTTCAAGGGCGCCGGCCCTGCGGTAATTGCCATGCTCGGCGGTGAAACGGATTTACTATTCGCGAACACCGGCGTATTCATGGGTCATGTGCGCGCCGGCAAATTACGCTCGATTGCCATTGCAGCCATGGATCGCCTGGCGATATTTCCACAAGTGCCGACGCTCAATGAATCAGGCTTCGTGCGCTTTACTTCCAGCACGTACTACGGGCTGCTGGCGCCCGCTGGCACGCCCCGCCCCATCATCAACAAACTGCATGGCGAAGTCGTCAAAATCGTCAAATCGCCCGAATCGCTGGAGCGTTTGGCCAATGTCGGCGCGTTTGTGGTCGCGAATATGCCAGAGCAGTTTTCCGAAGCCTTGCGGCAGGATGTCGCCAAGTGGGCCAAGGTGGTAAAGGAGCATGGCATCAAGCCGGATTGAAGTTGCGGGCCTGCCGCTTGTCTTCTGTGCGGCTATTGCGTACGTATGCCGGCGGCCTTGATCACCTTGTCCATGATGATTCTCCCTGATTTCATCGCGGCGGCCAGTTGCTCCGGCGTGCTGGCAACGACCTGCGCCCCGGCACGGGTTTATCGCTCTTTCAATTCCAGCTTGTTAATCTGGCGCACGATTTCCCGATTGAGCTGATTAACGAGCGCGGCAGGCGTTTTGGCCGATGCGAATACAGACATGATCGACGCTGTATCGTAGCCCCAGCAAACCGGATGCAGCCTCCGTGGGCAACTCGGAAAACAATGCCGAAGGATTCACCACTACAAGCAGCGACGTGGTCACCGCCAGCGTGACCGGCACGTAATCGGTAATCGGGTTGTACGGCACGTTTTGCAGCAATGGCAGTAGCCACGCCCTACTATCAAACACCAGCAACGTGTGTACGTCCGGCAGCGCCTTGGCTACGATCTCGAAAGGAATGACATCGCTGTCACCACGATTGTCGACAATGAATTGCTGGCCGAAAGATTCTGAAAGCCCTGGCGACAATATACGCGCTGACAAATCGCCTGCTGCACTCACTTCAGCGGTCACCAGACGTATCGACCCGCAGGATAGGTTTACGCGGTCTTCAATGCAGTGCACACAACCAGCAGACTAAAGCAACCCAAGCCCGCCAGCCCATATGGTCTGATTATCCGCATTCCTCGCACAGACTTGGCAAGGGTCGCAGTCAAGAGCTACTTCTCGGACATTACCCACACGCCATCCCAATCACGGGGAGGCGGCGTCTGTTTGAAAATTCTGGTGCGCTCAAGAAACACCCGACTGGGCCGATCTCCCGGATTCAGACTTAGTGCATCGCTAAAACACGCGATGGCGTCGTTCCAGCGTTGCCCCCGATAGCAGCAAATGCCCTCGTTGAATTGCGCCACTGCGCGCTCCAGATTGGGAAAAGTTTCCTCGGTGAAATGATCCATTGCCTCGTAAATCGCTACCGGTTCGTGCTTCCCCTTGACACGTAGCAGATCGATTTCGCGCAACAGGTGCCTTTCCGTGAGTTCCAGACGCGTGGCTTCGCTGATCAGTACTTTACAACCATAAGTCTTCGTCACACCTTCGAGCCGTGAGGCCAGATTCACGGGGTCGCCAATCACGGTGTATTCCATGCGCTTGGGCGAACCAATATTCCCCACCACCACGACGCCGGTGGATATGCCCACACCAATACCGATGGCATCCATGCCACTAGCCACACGCTGCGCATTGAGCACACTCAACGCACGAAACATGCCATTGGCCACGCGCACAGCGTCGTCCGCGTCTCGCTCGCCGTTAAACGGCACACCGAACAGCGCCATGATGGCGTCGCCGATGAACTTATCCAGCACGCCACCGTTACTGAGCACCACGTCGACCATACGTTCGAAGTACTGGTTAAGCATCGACACCGTCTCGCGCGCGCCCAACGCCTCGGATACTGTGGTGAAATCGCGCACGTCCGAAAACAGTATCGAAACCTTCTGATCTTTGCCGCCGAGCACCGACTCTCCGCCCGCCAGCAGCTGATCGGCCACTGCCGGCGACATGTAACGCGCCATGGTGTTTTTCATGCGCTTTTCGCTGGTGATATCTTCCAGCACAATCATCGAACCCAGATGCTCACCCGCAGCATCGAGCAGCGGATTGACCGCAAGGTTGACAGAAGTCGGGTCTTTTTTGTCGAGTTTGAGTTCCGCGCCGACGGTGATTTCGCGGCTGCCGCCACTACGTACTTTGTTGATGTTCTGCAACACCCACGCATCTGCCCCCTGGAAAATTTCACGTGCCGGGTGGTTAACCACCTGCTCGCGTGCATGTGCAAAAATACGTAACGCGGCTTCGTTTGCGGTGAGGATGGTGTCCTGCGCATCCAGCGTGACGATGCCGTCGCTGGTGCTGCGCAGAATGCTGTCGTTATAATTTTTTTCTCGTAGCACATCCTCAAACAACTTGGCGTTTTCCAGCGCCACTGCGATCTGTGCAGTAAATGCGCCGAGACGCGATTCGTCCCGGCTTGTGAATTTGCCGCCGTGTTTATTCAGCACCTGCGTTACGCCAATGCAGACGTCCGCCTTGTTGATGATCGGCATGGTCAGCATGCTCTCGGTGCGATAACCGGTACGGCGGTCCACGTCCTTGTTGAAACGCGGATCGTGATACGGATCGGCGATGTTCTCGGTATTGCCACTGGTAAATACTGCGCCCGCAATGCCGGCCTTGCTGGGAAACCGAATCTCCTTGACTGCAAGCCCCTCGGCCACACGCGAAAACAATTCGCCCGTCTTGCTGTCGTGTAGAAACAGCGTACTGCGGTCGGCATCCAGTAGATCCGTGGTGGCGTGCATAATACGCGCCAGCAACACGTCCAGATTCAATTCGCCGGCGAGATCATGCGACAGCGAGAGTATCTGCGCTTCCTCTCGCAAATTATCCACCATCAGGTTAAAGCCCCGGTAAAGTTCGGCATACTCGTCGGTAGTAGTGGCATGCAGGTGTCCCGTCAGATCACCATTTTCAACCGCGCGCATCGCCTGATTAAGCCGCACTGCCGAGCGCGACACTTCCGCTGCGGTCAAAATCGACATGGCAAGCACGCCAATCACGCAAGCCACAACCACGCCCGCGACCCAACTTAACAGCGGTCCCATCTGCTGCAACGAAGTTTCAATACCCAAGCCGAGGAGCATGCGGTCGGTCTTGAACAACACCGTGGCTGCCAAAAACACCAGCGGCAACAGCGTCACGAAGATCGACATATAGAGCAACTTGCTCTTCAGCCGGATCGCAATGAGATCGCGACGGTGTTCTGGCTCAATGCGCTCACAGTACTGCCATAGCAACTCGACGTCGGGCGTCAGCTTGGTTGCGATGATGAAAAATTCGCAAAGTGCATGCGCCGGCCCCGAGAAAAAAATCACCGTCGCTGTAAGGCCGACGATTTGCCATGCAGCCCATTCGCTAGCCAGCCATTCGTTGGCTGCGTACATGCCAACCGCCACCAAAAGTGCAGCGGACGGCCCGTGAAAGAGTGTGACGCGCAGAAAAGAGTGGAACGGCAGATTGAGCATGTCCACTATGGCACGGGAAGTATCGCTGGATATCGGCTTTTCACCGCTATCAATGACTTTCAATACGGCGGCGATGCGGCGAACCTGCCGCATGATCAGATAAATATCCGGGATGGTATAGAGCGGCACAATGAACACCGCAAGCACCAGAAAATCCACCCATTGCCGGGCGGCGAATTCGAATCCCAGAAAAATCAGGAAAAACGTCACCGCCAGCGCTGCGACGGAACCACCCAGATAAGTCCAGATCAGGTAAAGACGATAGCGCGCAACCAGGTTGCCCACGGCCTTTGGTGGCAGCGGCAGATTGGGCGGCATGGCGTTAAGGTTGTGCGCGGCACTGCCGCTCGAAGTCGTCATCGTCTCGTTCGTGTGCTACTCAAGTATAACGCGCAAGCGCGCGCCGGGATGCTGCTGCCCGAATTGCAGGCGAAGGCGGCGTTTGATTCGCTTCCGATACAGCCAGCGCCCAAAACTCTGCCGAACAACGCGAACCTTCCATGCCGACCCAAATGTTGCCCAACCCGAAGCGGCACCATGCCGCCGATCCCGAAGCCGCGCGGCAACAACACCAGCGCAGACTTGCGTGGCTCGCACAGCACAGGGAAGAAATACTCGAACCCGCCATGCCCATCATTGATCCACATCATCATATGTGGGTGCGCGGCGGCAGCCGCTACTATTTGGAAGACTTCCTCGCCGAGGCGCAAACGGGTCATAACATCAGAGCCTCGGTATTCGTGGAATGTGGTTCGTTTTACCGCAAGAACGCCTCCGATTTAATGGTGCCCGTGGGTGAAGTGGAATTTGCCAACGGTGTCGCGGCAATGGCGGCGAGCAGCACCTACAACAGCACACTGGTCTGCGCTGGCATCGTCGGCACGGCAGACATCAGCGTGGGTACGGAAGTGGCTCAAGTGCTGGACGCACAAATCGCAGTGGGTGGCGGACGTTTTCGTGGCATACGCGTCAGCACCAAGTGGGATGCTGATGATGAACTGAACACCACGCGCTATGTGTACTCACGCGATCTGATGCAGGACAAGAATTTCCGTGCTGGCTTCGCCACGCTGGCGCCGCGCAAACTGTCATTCGACGCGATGATTTATCACCCGCAGATTTTGGACCTGGCCGATCTGGCGCGCGCCTTTCCCGGCACCACCATCATTCTCAACCACATCGGCGGCTTGCTGGCGTGGACCCGCACCTATGTCGCACGCAAGGAAGCCGCCATCACGGACTGGCGCAAGTCGATGGTGGAGCTGGCGACGTGCCCCAACGTGTACGTCAAGCTCGGCGGTCTGGGCATGCCTTATTTGGGTCTGGGCCACGACAAACTACCTGCCCCCGCAACTTCCGCACAACTGGCTGAAAGCTGGGGCCCCCTGTTTAAACACTGCATCGACGCCTTCGGGCCGGATCGTTGCATGTTTGAGAGCAATTTCCCGCCGGATCGCGATTCGGTGTCGTATCCGGTGATCTGGAATGCCTTCAAACGCATCGCTGCCGGCTATTCGGCAAGCGAAAAACAGGCGCTGTTTTACGGTGCGGCAGCGAAAGCCTACCGGTTAGACCTCGATTAAGCAGAGATCAAACCTTGACTGCGCGCCGCGAGCCCGGCCGGTAGCGATGTGTTAGCGCACTTTGAATACCAGCTTGCCGCGGAAATGGCGACCTTCGCTGACTTTGTGAGCCGCCGCCGCGTCGGATAATTTGTAGATCGTCATTTCGGGCGGACGCACGGCGCCGCTCAACGCCAGCGCCGCGATGCGTTCCAGATGCGGCCGGTCACGCCCCACCTTGGGCCGTAGAGACGTCACATCCGCGCGCGGTGACACCGGCGCTGCCTGCCCCGCTGCTATCGAAGCCGCACGCCCGCCTGGACGCAACACCGCGAACGAGCGTTGCGTGACATCACCGCCCACCGTATCGAACACCGCGTCGCAGTTCGACACCACCTTGGTGAAGTCCTGCGCGTTGTAGTCGATTATGTGATCGGCGTCGAGCTTGCGCAGATAGGCGTGATTCTCGGTACGCGTCGTGGTGATAACCCGCGCTCCGATATACTTGGCAAGTTGTATGGCATAACTGGCCACGCCGCCGGCACCGCCCTGAATCAAAATAGTCTCGCCCTTTTTCAGTTGCAGCGTATCCTCAACCGATATCAGAGCAGTCAAGCCGATCAACGCCAACGCGGCACATTCTTCGTGCGACAGACCCTTGGGTTTCTTCGCGACAATCGATGCCTTGATGGCAATTTTCTCCGCGTAGGCCTGTTCCTGTCCCACGTCGCACACGCCGAACACTTCGTCGCCGATGGCGAAATCGGTGACACCTTCACCCAGCGCGCTTATTACGCCTGAAAAATCCCGGCCCGGGATGTACGGCAGATCGGTGATCGGCGCATAGCTGCCTTTGCGCACCTTCCAGTCTGCGCCATTGCCGCTGGCAGCAGGGCTATCCACAATCACCTGACCCGGCAAAACCACCGGATCGGCGATATCCCCGTACTCCATCACTTCCGGTCCGCCATGTTTTCTAAAAAACGCTGCTTTCATGTCTGCTCCTTAAAGGTGCCCGTGTTGTTCGGCAATGCGCGGGGCGGCTATGCTAGCACGCTACATGCCGGATTTCGGCCAGCGTGCTCAGGCCGATAACGTTTCACCGGCGAACTCACCGGCCTGTTGAAAGGGATGGCAAGCGCCTGGGTTGCGGCTATCATGCTGGCTACTCAAGCACCCTCCGGCACCTTGCCATATCAATCATAAGTACTTGTTTTAAAAGGATAAATTTATGCGATTCCAAAACAAGACGGCGGTCATCGCGGGCGACGCCTGGGGACTCGGCCACGTTACAGCGCTGATGCTCGCGCGCGAGGGAGCGCAAGTCGTGTGTATCGACGATAACCCGGATCTGCGCGATGCCAGCACACTACACCTCGAACAATTCGACATCCCGCATTTTCACGCGGATGTGAGTGACGCTGCGCAAGTGCAAAGCGTGGCCGATGCATGCGCGCAAATTTTTGACAAGGTAGATATTCTGTTCAACGTGGCGGGGCGTAATCCTGTCCGGCAAACGTTCGAGAAGACTACGCTCGAAACGTGGGACACCATGATCAGCCGCAATCTGACGTCAGCCTTCATCTGCTCGCATGCGTTTTTGCCACTGATGAAAAAGGCCCGCGCCGGCTCGATCATTCACCACGGCTCTATCGACGGCCTGCTCGGCAATCCTGCGATTGCTGCTTACTCCGCCGGCAAGGGCGGGCTGTTGCCGTTGACGCACGTGATGGCGCACGACTTGGGCAAATACAATATCCGCGTCAACTGCATTTGCTCCAGCGGCCCGCGCAAAAGCCAGGCCGCCGTGTCAGCAGTGGACAAATCGCGCGTTGCCGTCACACCCCTCAACCGTCAGGGAACGCCGCAGGATATCGCGCCCGTGGCACTGTTCCTGGCGTCAGACGACGCGGCGTACGTCACTGGCGCGCACATCGTGGTGGATGGCGGGCGCATCGCCACCACGCACGGTTGTTACGACGAGGAGCATGGCGGCAAGTAACAAAAATGGCCCATGCAATGCATGGGCCATTTCCTATACGGCAGTAAACCTTATCAGCCGTCGAGCGCGGCCAGCACCTTGGGCGGCGACATCGGCAGATCGGTCAAGCGTTTGCCGGTCGCCCCATGTATGGCACTGGCAATCGCGGCCATCGGCGGAACGATGTTGGCTTCCGCCACGCCCTTCACGCCGTACGGATGGTTCGGGTTCGGCACTTCGACCACAATCGCATCAATCTTCGGCAGATCAGACGCGACAGGCATGCGGTAATCGAGAAAGCCCGCATTTTCAAGATGCCCGTTCTTGTCGTAAATGTATTCCTCGTTCAGCGCACAGCCGATACCCTGCACCACGCCGCCGATGATCTGGCCTTCGCAGTAGCTCGGGTGTATCGCACGGCCCACATCCTGCGCGGCGACATCACGCAGAATTTTGACTGCACCGGTGTCCGGGTCGACTTCAACGTCGGCAAACTGTGCAGAAAATCCCGGTGCCTGACCTTCCGCATTGATCGACGCCGACGCCACCACCGGGCCACCGGTGGCCGTACGCTTGGAGGCGATTTCCTTGAAAGTGAGCGGCGGGAACTCGCCCGCACGCTTACCGGCAGGACGCGCACTACCGTCTTCCCAAATCACGTTTTCAGGTTCGATCTTCCACATCTTTGCCGCGCGCTTGCACATTTCTTCGGTGACTTTCTTGCAGGCATTGATCACGGTAATGCCAGTCGCAAACGTCACGCGCGAACCGCCGGTGGCCTGGGTGTAGCCCACCGAGTTGGTATCGGCGATGATCGGGCGCACCGCTTCATACGGGATGCCCAGCGTTTCCGCCGCCATTTGCGCGGTGGAAGCCCGCGAGCCGCCGATGTCCGGGCTGCCGGTGGCAACCACCACTGTGCCGTCTTCGTTGACGTTCACCGTGGAACTGGATTCGCCGCCACCATTAAACCAGTAGCCCACCGCCACGCCACGGCCCTGATTCTTGCCTAGCGGCGCGGTGTAAGCAGGGTGTTTTTGCAACGCTTGCAGCGTTTCGGCAAATCCGGCGTGGCTGTGTTTTGGGCCCCACACCGTAGGCGTTCCGATCTTGGCAATGTTCTTCAACCGGAACTGAATCGGATCCATGCCGATTTTCTTCGCGGCCATGTCGAGCGTGCTTTCAACAGCGAACGCGGAAATCGGCGAACCCGGCGCGCGATAGGCCACGGACTTCGGCCGGTTGCACACCACGTCGTAACCAATCGTGTTCACATTGGCGATGTCGTACGGTGCGAAGCCGCACATGCAGCCATTCATCACCGGTGAGCCTGGGAACGCACCCGCCTGATATTTGAACAGGCCTTTGGCTGCGACGATTGTGCCATCGCGCATCACACCGACTTTGATGGTCATCGACGCACCGGAGGTCGGGCCGGTGGCCTTGAATACATCTTCACGGCTCATCATGATTTTCACCGGGTGGCCGGTCTTTTTCGACAGCGCAACCGCCACCGGCTCGACGTACACCACCGTCTTGCCGCCGAACGCACCACCGATTTCAGCCGCGTGACAACGCAAGTCGCCGGTCTTCATGCCGAGCATTTTGACGGTCATGGTACGCACCACGAAATGCCCCTGGCTAGACGACCAGACTTCGGCCTGACCATCGGCATCGGCGCGCGCGAGACACGCGTGCGGCTCGATGTAACCCTGATGCACCGCCGCTGTCTTGAAACTCATTTCGACGACTTCGTCGGCGGTGGCAAATGCCGCGTCGGCATCGCCGATCTTGAACTCAACGCGCTTGGAAACATTCGACGGCTTGGTCGGCGGCGGCTCCACACCGCGCGTGATCATGTCCTCGAACAACAGCGGCGCGTCGGGCTTCATCGCGTCCTCAACGTCGATTACATGCGGCAATATTTCGTAATCGACTTCGATCAGCTTCAGCGCCTCGGCGGCAATCGCTGGTGTGGTAGCGGCGACCGCAGCCAGCGCATGGCCTTCATACAACACTTTTTCGCGCGCCAGAATGTTGCGCGTCATGTGCCAGAAATTCTGCGCTACGCGTTCCGCGCCGACATATTCAAACTTTTGCTCCGGCAAATCAGCAGCGGTTATCACGCCCTTGACGCCGGGCAGTTTCAACGCCTTGCTGGCATCGATTTTGCGGATGCGCGCGTGCGCATGCGGCGAGCGCAGGATTTTGCCCCACAGCATGCCCGGCAAGGTATAGTCCGCGCCATATTGGGCAGTACCGGTGAGTTTCGGTACGCCGTCCGGGCGATCCGGGCGGGTGCCGACGACCTTGAGTTTCTTTTCCGTAACGACTGCGCTCATGATTTGGCTCCTCTGAGTTCTTTGGCGGCGTCGAGCACCGCATCAATGATCTGGTTATACCCCGTGCAGCGGCACAGATTGCCCGCCAGCCAATACCGTGTTTGCTCTTCCGTGGGATCCGGGTTGTTTTCCAACAGCGTTTTCGCTGCAATCAACATGCCCGGCGTGCAAATGCCGCATTGCAACGCCGCGTGCTCCAGAAACTTGCGTTGCAGCACATGTAATTTATCGCCAGCCGCCATGCCTTCGATGGTGTTGATTTTTTTGCCCTGCGCTTCGGCGCCGAGGAACAGGCACGAGCACATCATGCGCCCGTCGATGTTGACGGTACAGGCGCCGCAGTCGCCGGTGCCGCACCCTTCCTTCGCTCCTGTCATGTGCAATTCGTCGCGCAACACTTCCAACAGGGTCTGGCGCGTGTCGCACAGAAATTCAACGGCATTGCCGTTGATGGTGGTGACTACATGCTGCTTGGCCATCAGTTTTTCCCCCGTGCCCGATTAAGTGCAATGGCGGCGGCGCGTCGCGCCATCACGCCTGAAACCTTGATTCGAAATGCCTTGGTGCCGCGCTTGTCATCAATCGGCCGGCACGCCGCGCTGACCGCCGCGCCCATTTTCGCGATGGCCGCATCATCCACCGTGCTGCCAATCAACGCATCGGCGGCGGGCTGCACCACCAACGCACGCTCGGCCACCGCGCCCACACAAACGCGCGCAGCGGTGCATACGCCCTTACCGTCAAGCGTGAGATTGATGCCAGCACCCACCACCGCAATATCCATTTCGGTACGCGGTATAAAACGCAGGTAGGCATCGCCCGAATTCGCGGGCCGTGCCGGCAGCAGGAACGACACCACGATTTCGCCTTTGGCCAGCGAATTCTTACCCGGCCCGGTGGCGATGTCTTCCACCTTCGCATCACGCCGGCCTTTGGGGCCGACGATGGTGGCTGTCGCACCCGCAGCGATCAATGCCGGCACGCTATCCGCCGCAGGCGAGGCATTACACAGATTGCCGCCGACCGTCGCGCGGCCCTTGATCTGATACGACCCTATCAGCATCGCCGCCTCGGTCAAGCCGGGCCAAGCCTTGGAAAACGCCGCGTGCTCGTGCATTTCCATCGCGGTTACCGCTGCGCCCAGCCGGAAGCCGCCGTTTTCCGACGTGATGGTGCTCATCTCGGCAATGCCTTTGATGTCCACCACCAACTCGGGTTCAACCCGCCCGCCGCGCATTTGAATCAACAAATCCGTGCCGCCGGCGAGGACTCTCGCCACCCCGCTCGCGCCCGCCAGCAGCGCGACGGCTGCTTCAGCCGTCTTGGGCGCTTCAAAACGCATTTCGCTCATATCGCTTCCCTGATTGTTGTGAATGCAACCTGTGAATTGTGGAGGATTCGGGCGATGTTGTCACTCTGTTGTTATCCCGCCGTTTCCCACTTGTTACCGTTCCGGCTATTTGTTGTCTAACCCGGCCTGCTGTTCGATCAGCGAAAAGATCACGCTGGTGTCCTTCTCGCCGAAGCCCGCTGCCAGCGCCGACTGCTGATAGTGCTGCGCCATGTTGGAAAAGCTCACCGGTGCGTGCACCTCTTTGGCGATGGCGTGAAACGTATCCAGATCCTTGTTCATCAGCGCCACCTTGAACCCCGGCTCGAAATTGCGCGGGATAAAGGCGCGCTCCACGCGCGGTATCGCGTTGCTGTTGCCGCTGCTGTTCTTGATAATGTCGCCCATGGTTTTGAGATCCAGCCCGGCCTTCAGCCCCACCACCAGACCTTCCATCAAGGCGCAGGCGTTGACGGTGGACAGCATGTTGTTGATCGCCTTGATGGTGTTGGCCGCGCCTGCCGGCCCGACGTGATAAATGTTCTGACCGATGGCTTCAAGCAGCGGCTGCACTTTTTCCAGTACCGCGGCATCGCCACCGGTCATCACCGCCAGCGTCGCCGCGCGCGCGCCGGTGACACCGCCGCTGACCGGCGCTTCCAGAAAGCGCAGGCCGCGCGCCTTGGCGGCCGCTTCGATTTTGCGCGGTGTCGCGGGCAGCACGCTGCTCAAATCGATGAGGGTCGCGCCCGCCTTGGCTTTTTCCACCACGCCGCCGGCATCCAGATAAAACGGCTCCACCTGCGGCGAACCCGGCAAGCTGGTGAACACCACGTCAGCGCCCGCGACGGCTTCTGCCGCAGACGCAGCGCCTTTGGCGCCTGCCGCGATCAAATTTTTCGCAGCGGCGGCGTTCAGGTCGAACACCGTCATGGCATAGCCTTTTTTGAGCAAATTCATCGCCATCGGATTGCCCATGTTGCCCAAACCGATAAACGCCACGGATGTAGTCATGATGTCCTTTATTTCTCTTAATTACAGGTAATAACGGGGAGGCGAAAACTTGGCGCGGAATGATTCATGTTAGATTTGGCACGGACATTGTGTCAAGGTGATCGCTGCCTCAAGACGATGCATGTGTATTAAAAATATTCAATAAAAACACATACTTACAATGCGGAATCCCCGCATATACGAAGCCCGAATAAAGCATGCCCAACCAAAAAGCCCTGATAGCAGGTGCCACCGGCGTCGTAGGCCGCAACCTCCTCAAGCACCTGCTCACCACCGGCGCTTGGGAGGTCGTGACGCTGTCGCGACGCAAGCCCGACGTGGAAGGCCGCTACGTACACATCACCGTCGATCTGCTCGATGCGGCGCAATGTCAGGCCAAGCTCGCGAATCTCGCCGATGTCACCCACATATTTTATGTGGCGGTTGCAACCCATCCCGATCCTCTGTCTCCCGCCATCGTCAACAACAATCTGCTGATGCTGCGCAACGTGGTTGAGAATATCGAACCCATCGCCACCGGGTTGCAACACATTCATTTCATGCAGGGCACCAAGTGGTATGGCTCGCACTTGGGCGGCTTCAAAACCCCCGCGCGCGAGGATCATCCGCGCCACATGCCGCCGAATTTTTACTACAACCAGTGGGATTACATTGCCGAGCGGCAAAAGGGCAAACGCTGGACGTATTCATCGGCGCGGCCCCACGCGATCTGCGGTTTTGCGATTGGAAATCACAGCAATTTGACCATGGTGATTGGCATTTACGCGGCAATCAGCAGGGAACTCGGCCTGCCGTTATGCCATCCGGGCACTGCCGACAATCATCATGCCCTGTATCAATGCACCGACTCCGGCATGCTGGCGCGCGCGGTGGTGTGGATGTCCACCGCGCCGCAGTGCGCGAATCAGGCGTTTAACGTCACCAACGGCGACTTGATTCGCTGGGAAGACACCTGGCCGAAAATCGCCAAACACTTCCACATGGAAACCGGCATGCGCCGCCACATCAGCCTCGTGCGCACCATGGCGGACAAGGCGCCGGTGTGGGAGCGCATGGTGCAAAAGTATGGGCTGCGCGACGTCAGCTACGCCGACATCGTGCAATGGCCATACGGCGATTTTGTCTTCGCGGCGGGTTTCGACGTGGTGTCCAGCGTCACCAAACTGCGGCGCTTCGGCTTCCACGAACAGGTGGATACCGAAGACATGTTTTTCCGGCTGTGGGATGAGATGCGTGCGGCGCGCATTCTTCCGCCTGTGCCGCAATAAAATAATTCAATAAAAACAAATACTTATAAAACACTTACAACACAGCCCTCGCGGGCAGTCGCACCTGCCATGCCACACTGCTGCGCATGCAGGTACCAAGCAAGAACGCACGTCGATGGACGCCGCGCAATACAAGCTTGATCCACCGCGCCCTTACTAATCGATGAAGTTGTTCCAACTATGGGTAACGAATTTGTGCGCACGGTTGGTAGCGTGACTACGAATGACTAGTTCGCGAGCCGTGCCATTTGCGCGAACAACATTGTCGGTGCCGGTAATCTTTGTGCCCGCGGCAATGTCCAGCGGCGGAAACTGCGTGATAGTAGAACAGTTGGGGATCGTTATGTTCACGCCGCCAATTCCGGCCAAACTCGCGGTTCCTGCCACGAGCGAAGTGGGCGCTATCGAGATTGATCTCACGCCGCTTTGCGGGTTGCCCACGCTCGCGCTACCCGTCACCACCACGCTGGTAGCGGAAGTCGTTGTTGCGGTCAATTGCGCCCCAGCTACTCCCACAAAATCCACTGGCTCGGCCAATGCATTCCAGTTCACCGATACCGTCGACTGCGCGACAAACAGCAAGCTGAAGGGATTCAGAAAATCCGACGCGGACAAGATATTCCATTGCTGGTTCTTGAGCGCCGATATAGCCAGAGGCCGCGAGTTCATGCGCTGCCTGTAAGTGACATCCGGGGTTGTGGCATTCGTCAAATTCGAACGGTAGGTGAATCCGGGACCGAACAACCACAACTCAAACGAGTATTCCGCGAATGGCGGGATAGCCGCCAACTCAGCATCCGTCATCGGCGTATCTCGCCATGCTACCGACTGCGCAACCCTGGACCAGTCAAACGTCCCGTTCTTGAGCTCGGCTGCGAGCCTAAAGCTGGTAGCGCCGCTGTTGTTGAAGAGTATCGGCACATTGGAGGCATTGACCAATGCGCCGTTCTTGGTGGAGATTGTCATGTTAGTGTCTTCGCCGCACAACGACGAACGATGCATCACAACCCCCGCCGCCGGCAGTCCTGATAATCATCTAGCCGGTCTCCCACCGCCGAGAGGCGGAGCAGGTACAGTGAGTTTGCCAACCACCAACCTGAACGGAGACCGAAATGCAATTTTGCGGCATAGACCTGCACTCAAACAATAGCGTTGTAGTGATCAC
>SXGR01102800.1_pt1 | contig 18458 bp, 12 predicted proteins | sample 3174711 | NCBI WGS metagenome assembly SXGR01 (sample SAMN11356860, study PRJNA531348) | freshwater metagenome | isolation source: freshwater sample F1-60 | place: China: Fuxian Lake, Yuxi | collected 2017-12-25
AGCGGGAAATATCAAGTAACTTGGTCGGGACTACATGCCGTTTTGAACTCGACATACTCCAAATTCCCGGGAAAAACATCAATCAGGGTCCCAAAAAAGACCAAAAAATCGTAAAAAATCACTCCAACTGCGTAACTTGGGTTAGCACAAAAAAAGAGAAAATCAAACCATTCGCTACTGAAAACCTTAATCCGGACGACGAGTCCGGGTCGATCATTGATTTCACAACGGTTTTTCAGGAACAACTAGCTTACATCCCAACCCAATCGTGACTGAATGAGTTGACCCAATTCCCGAATACACCATGGGGTGGTTCCCACGCAAAACTTTTGGCTTTTTGAAACAAACCCGGCAATCTTTTTGTGCGCAGAAAGGATAGTGCTGTGTTGCCTTCCAAACCAAACGGCGACCTCCTTGGCGGTTGCCCCGGTTAATTCCTTGGCGTAATACATGGCCAATAGTCTGGCTTGGCTTGGCTTTGGGGAACGGCTTTTGTCTTTGATTTGTTTCACCGCGACGCCAACCAATGGGCTGATTGCCTCGACAACATCCCCAACGCTGATTACCTTCCGGTTGCTTTGATGGTGGCTGTCGGTTAGGTTTCGAATCATGGCCTCATTGGGAGGGGTTCCGGTGGCCCAGGCAAGGTGTTTAAGGGTTTGAACCATTCCCTCACATTCCCTGCCCGACCCCCTAACCCGGCGGGCCATTAGCTCAAGCAGCCTCTCCTCAAGGCAAAGCTTGGGGGCCTGGGCCATAATCTGAGCCAAAAAAAGTTTCCTTTGGCCAAGGTCCATGGGGTGTAAACCACAAACCAGTCCACCCCCAATCCGGGTTTTGAGTTCTCCAATGATACCTGCCGATTCCTGGGGTGTTTTCTGAAGGGCCAAAACCACCGTAGCCCCTAGTCTGGACAAAGCATCAAGCGTGTTGGCAAACTCCTCTTGGGTCCGTTGCTTGCCAATCAGGCCCTCAAGATCATCTACCAACCACAAGTCCAGACATCTCATCCGTTTGCGAAAAAACGACTGCTTATGCGTTCTCAAGGCATCCAGAAAATCGTTGGCGAACTCTTCTGCCGTTTGAAGGAGAATTTTCGATCCTGGAAAGGAGATTCGCCGTTGGTGAGCCATACCCTCAAGCAAATGGCTTTTCCCCAAACCTGTCGATCCATGAAGGATCAAGAGGCGATGAGAGTCCATTTCCCCGGTGGCCAACCCCTTGGAGGCAAGGACAGCAGCCCTATTTGAGGTACTGGTAACAAAATGCTCCAGGCGCCGGACCTTGCGCCGATGCCGAACGGATGGGTTTTCACGACCAGAGGTACTTTCTGGCCTGGGCAAGCTTTGACCGGATTGAACGGGATTTGGTTGAGAAGGCTGGGAGGGTGGAAAAGGGACTGTTTTGGAAGCGGTTCGTGTTTCCTGAAACAAATTTGGATCAATATGAAAGGTAGCTGTAGCTTTTTCCCCAAGGATTTTTTTGGCAGACTGGGTAATTTGTTTGCCAAACCGGCCTTCCATCCATTGTTGGAAGTGGAGGTTTGGCACCCCGATTCGCAGCTGTGTCCCAACCAATTCCAGGTGGGTCCTCCCTTCAAACCAAAGGGAATACCGATCCAGCCCGACAGTTTCTGTCAGGGTCATTTGCACCGCTTCAAGCGGCGAACATTGAACAGAAACCAAAGGAAACCTCCCTACTGGCACAGCCAATCTGTGCAGAGGTGGATTGCAAAGGCAGAGAAGGGATGGATCGGTCGGGAAACCAAATCCAGGAAGCACCCGATGGACTGATCCTAAAGGATGTTTGAACCTTCGCCAAGAATCGAATCCAAACGATTTTTTTTCAGGTGTAAACATGCTCCATGAAGTGAACTTAATCCGTTATCAAATAAAGGTTTATGGAGTGAAAAAAAATAGTTGCGAAGTGGCGATTTTCTCGAACCCTGTTTTTTGATAGGCACCAAGGGCTGGGTGGTTCCCGGCATCAACCATGGTAGTCATTACCCCCATTTTGGGAACCTCCCTAGCAAGAAAATCCGAAAGGAAACCGCAACCCATTTTTTGGCCCCGGACGGCGGGTATGAGACCGAAATAGGAGATGGATCCTTGGGGAGAGAAATCGGATATTCCAGACCCGGGCAGGTGCCCCAGTAAAACCCCAACAGGAGATTTCTCCCATTCAAGAATCCAGCATGGGCTTTTTTCCCCGTGGATTTGAATCAAGGATTCCCATGCCATGGCATCGGAACGAAAATGGGCCAACGCTGGGCAATCAAGGCTGCCTGCCATGGATTGCACCGCAATATCGCAGCAATCGCTGGCCTCAGACCTTGTCCAGGATCGCATACCCTGGGGAATAGCATCAGGGGGACTCGTTTGGTTTTGCCAACGAAGATCCCAAAACTCGGCGATGGGGGCGAAACCATCTGGAAGGGAAATGGAGGGGCAATGGGAAAGGTTGTCAGCCTTCAGGAACTGGACCACAGGGCAGTTTTGTTGACGAATCCAATCCAGTCCCTCAGACCAAATGTCCGAACAGATTGGTTCAAAAAAAGAACCCTTCCCTTTTGGGTTTGGGCTCAAAAGGTTTGTAGGACCCATCAAACAGACCCAGCCAACCGGGCCCGGCATAATAATCCAGCAAATCAACCAATTGGGGTGGGATGAGAGGGCCCACATTCGTGCCGGATTTTGCCCTAAAAATCGGGGAAGGGCCCCCCCTTGCTGTTTGTCCCTGGGCCAAAATTCCCTGGGGATTTCTACTCCGGGAAGATGGGCCTTTCCCACAGGTTATTTGTCCCTGGTGGGGTCTGGTTCAAATTCCACGGATTTTACCGGGGCATGGGCAGGTGCAAAGGGTCCACTTGGCACCCTTAAAGGCATACTACTGCCAAAAGCCTCACGGGTGGAGTATTGGGTTGGACCTACTCCCAAATCGCCGTTAAGGAAGAAGGTAAATAGTTTGGGTGCCCTTAGCGGCTGTCCGCGGCCATTCATTCCCGGCGGGGTTCTAACCGCAGAGTATTGAACCAACTCGCGATGGGAGGTGAGGTTGTAATAGGGGTGTTTGGCTTCATACCTGAGGCGAGCCTGGGTCATGGGGCCATCCTCCGCCCTGGTTGTTCCAACCATGCCGGAATAACCAACAAAAACCAGGATACCCAAATGTTTCAAACCACCATGAAATCCCAAATGGTTCATGCCGGAACTCCCGTTGTTTTGCCAAGGTGCTATTAGCCATGGTGGTTATCGACAGGATTGGCTTGGACGGGTTAATGGGAGGAAGTTTTCGTTTTTCCTTCCTTGGAGGTTGTCGGGGTTGTAGTGATTTTGGTGTGGGTTTTGGAACGAAAGGGTGCCAGATCGCCCATGGGGAATAAAACCAAGGACAGACTTGGTGGGCAAGTTCCCTTTTCCAGGGATGCCAAACCAGCCCAAGCAAAGGGGTCGACCATGTCCGATGGAGTTCATTGTGCCAACCCTGCCTGTACCCAAGAATTTCCGATCTCATTCCTTGTCGATGGAACCCTGTATCAATGTCCTGCCTGTGCAACCCAGTTTGTTTATAAAGCCCCTGTGGAAGTGTTGAAGGGAGTTGCAGCCCCAATCCTTCCCGCTACCACAAAGCCCTCAATAGGGGCTCAATCCGTTGTCCCCCGAAGGATCGACCAATGGTGGATTCCTGCCTTGATTACAATTGTGGTTGTCTTGTTGGTTGGATTTCTGGCCCTGATTGGAATCAAAATAATGGGGCCAACCGGAGCAGGGAAATACGACAACTTCTCCCAGTCCAATTTCTCCATCAAGCGTCCCGAGGGATTCACAAGGGATGCTGGTCAAGAGCTGGATTTTCAGGTGGATCTGGTTTACACCGGTGCCGGGAAAAAGCTCCTTTGGGCCGTGCTTGCCAAAGATTATGGCGGAAGGGTGCCCACCCCTCGGGAGCTGCTGGAATTGGCGATAGAAAGGCTAAAGCGCAAGTTTCCCGATAATTTTGAATACGAAAAACGAAGTGATGGGGATGAAACCATTGCCAACCTCCCCTTTATGGCCCACGATTTCCATGGTCGAACCGCCGATTCAGAGGAAGTTGCCGGGGAGTTTTTTGTGGGAACTGCCAAGGGCATTGGGTATGTATTTTTTGGATGGACCCGGCCAGAAGATCGTGATGAGGCCAAGCCCGGTTGGAGGACGGCCCGGAATGCATTTTCCCTTTTGGAAACCCGGGCCAAATGGACACCTGAGGCGATCAATCTGGAGGTAGTCGACGGCAAGGGTTGGGAGCTTCGTTTTGACAAAAAGTTTTGGACCCAGGAGGAGATTTCCAAAGAACTTAAGGAAGCACATCCCAAAGCCGTCATTCGGGTGGAAGGTCGGATTCCTGGCCGAAGAACCTACGCAGGCGACATGGCGGAAGCCTATGTAATCGTTCTTGAGGGAAAGGGAAACCTCACAGATGGGGTAACCCTTGCCAAAAAGTATTTGACGGACTTGGAAAAGCCGGTGGATGAATCACCGGCCACTTTGGAGTCTACTTTGACTTTGGAGGAGGAGCAACTCGACAAAAAGATCGAATCGCAAGGGACCCCCCAAATGCGGCAGCTGCTCCGCCTGGTTGCCGGGGGGGATGCCACCAAAATTTACCTCATTCAAGTTGGATCAGGAAACAAGCAAACTGTTTTGCTTGCGGCGAGCTGCCCCATCGGTGCCAGAAAACTATGGGAAGAAAACCTGATAAACCTTTCCAATGGGTTAATTGTGGATAGCCCCTGAGCAGGCCCTTTTTCCCGATTTGGAAGGCTTGGAAATGGTTCAAACCGATAGGAAGGCTTACGGGCGTGCCGGTAAACCCCCGGTAATTGGAATGGGATTTACCGGGGTGATCGGTTGCAAGCTGCCTACCGGACCGGTTGAGGGGGTGGTGGTTGGGGTTATGGGGCCAATGGTTGTTCCAGGCGTAGGTGTGGCAACCGGAGTAATGGGGGTTTCTGGCCCATGAAGTGGAACAAGGCCTTTCCCACGGTTTCTCAAGTCACTTGCCTTTTGAAGAATATCATTGTTGTTAGGCATCTGTTGAGGTTGGAGGGTATAGGAAAACCGGTGTACATCGTTTATTTCCCATGGAACCAAATTCTCAGCAATGAAATCCAATGGGATATATTCGTACCAGGGTGCCGGAATCTTCTGCTCCACATGAAGCGTTTCGTAACCATCTTTGACCAGCGAAAAGCGGTATTTTCCGTAAAAAACGATCGAGTCGTCGACTGGAGTTGTGCCTATTGGCTTGCCATCGCGATAAACCAGGGCACCTTGAGGTTGGGAATCAATCGTGTATTTGCGGGTAACACAACCCGAATTCATCGGAGCCAAAAGGGCACCGATCAACCCGGTCCAAACCCAAAGTTCCGATTTCGTCCTAAACAATGTGCTTCCTTTCCCTGTAAGGGGCGGATCCTATTCCCCGGTTCAGTAGCCTTTTTACCCTGCCAAGGTCAATCCCAACCCTGGCGGGTTACCCAAAAAAGGGCTGGGGGTACCCATACCCCATGAACCTCCCGGACATTTTGGAAATCCACGATACCCATGTCGGACTTCGCCGGGCTGTCAACCAGGACAGCATGCTTGTCCAGTTGGCTCAAAATGAGGAACAGTGGCAAACCAAAGGTTCCCTATTCATGGTGGCGGATGGGATGGGGGGCCACAAAGGGGGAGAAAAAGCCAGTCAAATTGCGGTCCAACAGGTGTCCCTTGTTTTCGGAAAAATGCTGGCAATGGGTCATGACAAAGCACTACGCCGGGCCCTCCTCGATGCCAATCAGGAAATTCACAAATGCGGAAAGGTTAACCACGAATTTTTCAACATGGGGACCACCGCTTCCATTTTGCTTCTTAACGGCAAAGGGGCATGGGTGGCCCATGTTGGGGATAGCCGGGTTTATCGCATTCGGGAAGGAATGGTGGAACAACTCACCTACGACCATAGCTACATCTGGGAGGTTGCCCGAATTCACAACATTACCCCCGAGGATGCTGCAAAAAAAGGAATCCTCTCCAACAAGATCACCCGATGCCTTGGCCCGGAACCGGAGGTCTTGGTCGACCTCGAAGGACCCCATGAAATCCTGCGGGGGGATACCTACCTCGTTTGCAGCGACGGTTTGAGCAACAAAGTTACTGATGAGGAAATGGGTCTTATCTGTACCCAATTGGAGCCAAAGTCCGCTGCGGAGTTACTCATTGATCTCGCCAATAGCAGGGGAGGACCCGATAACATTACCGTGGTGATTGCCAGGATTCCGGGGAAATCGGATGAACACTCTCCCATGGTAAGACCTACGATGGATCAACCCTCCCTTACGGATAGGCTTTTCAAATGGAGCTGGTTACCGTTTTTGATTATTGGTTTATTGATTATATCTGTTTCTTTGTCTTTTTATTACAATCAAATAATGAGTTTTGAGCCAAGGTTTTTCGGCCTAATCATGATTGGCACCAGTTTTTTTGTTGCCAGTGTCCTAGCCTTTTATTTCAGCGAATTGAAAAATCGCACCCAAATGCATCCCATGGAATCCCAACCGGCCGGATTGCGTATTCATCGCCGAAGGATGTTCACCCCCCATGACCAAATGGAAAAAATACTGAAGGACCTTGAGAACCTGATCGTTGGTTTGGAGAGACAAAAAACCACAAACCTGGAATGGAAAGTCCTGCTTGCAAAAGCTCGGACCTGTTTGAAGGAAAATAAAACCACCGAGTCTCTCCATTTGGTAGGGAAAGTGCTTCATGAAGCCATTTTGATGGTCCAAAACGCCAAAAAACTGCTCCAACCTTTTCCTTGACCCCTTCCTGTTCCCTCGCCGATTTCCCGCTTTTGGCTATCGTTAACAAGAGACATTTTGCCGGGTTTTACCGGTCGCTTGCAACAAAGCAAAGGGGTTTAAGCAACATGGCCAAAGCTAACAAAACCAGCAAAAATACCCCCCCTGACAGGCCTGTGAAACCGATTTCACCCAGTCGAAAGAGAATGGTCGGCAAGGCCGCAAGCCTTCGCCTGCCCGCCAGAATCGGCGTTCGTACCGCAGAGGCCTTGGTAGAGGGGGATTTAGGCTACCTTTGTGCCGAACCAGAAATTGTGATCGGAGACCTGGATGGCCCCGTTGGTACTGCCCTTGCCACACTTTTGGGAAATCAGGTAGCCGGCCATACCAAAGTGTTTGCCATCCTAAACTCCGGTGCCCAGGTCAAACCTGCCACCCTGATGGTTTCCAAAGTAACGGTAACCAGTTCCCGTTATACCAACATACTCATGGGAACTGTTCAGGCCGGCATTGCCAACGGCGTCCTTGATGCGGTCAGGCAGGGCTTCATCCCCAAATCGTTGGCCAACACAATTGGCATTATTTACAGCGTCTGGCTCGATCCGGAAGTGCTCAAGGTGCCGGTTGGCAAGGTCGACCATGAAGCTCTCTTTGCTGTCCATAGGCAAGCCACTTTGGAAGTGATTCAAAAGGCGATGAAATACGAGCCCACCATTGATTGGCTTCTGGAAAACCAGGATAAGGTTGAACATTATTTCCACGATTGTGGCAAACAAGGACAATTTTAATCCTTTTATTTCCTTGCCAGGATTTTCAATGGCCTGAGCCCGTTTTCTTGGCACGAAGGTGGCTCGATGTACGCCTGGATATTGCTGACTGCATTATGGACTCCCGCCATGGGACCCGAACTAAAGGGGCCCCAAACGGCCACTATACAGTGGATCGGGGAGAGTAGTTCGCACAAAGAGGCTGAATCATGGTTTCAATCGGCACCTCATGGGCCGGTCCGTTTGGCTTGGGGGCGACAAGCCCTTTGGCTTTGGATCAAAAACAAAAAACTTTTGGAACAGGTCCTTACCATCGGCCCCTTGGAATCGGGTATGGGCTCGGTTGTCTTCCTGTTATCGGATGGGAAACTCCAATGGGGCCCGTCCATCTCTCACTTGAATCCAAGCCTTGGAAAAGCGCAAGTTTCCAGGGACGATTCCGTGATTGTTCAAATCCCATGGGTGGAACTTTCCCCTGTGGGGGGGCGACCCGAACCGGGAGCCAAGCTATGGGTTAAAAGCCACGACCAGCCACCCCGGTTGATGGTTTTCCAGGACCCCAAATACGATTCCAAACAGGGTTCCACCCTGGCCCCTGTATCCGTTGGCCCCCTGCCTTGGACCGGGACTCCTGACTTGGGACTTCCTTATAAAACAAAACCCGTCTTTACCGAGGGAAAATATCCCTTTCCTGTGTGTCTGATTCCTGTCCCTGAAACCAATGGATACCTGATCTCAACCCAACCCGGGCCCTATGCGCAAACGGCAATGCTTCATTTCGAGGGCAAGGATCCTTCCAAAGTGGGCAAAGTCCTGGAATTGGATGCGGTGATTTACGATGGCGTGTTTCATCCCGACTTTACCAAAAACGGATACCTCTACATTGGGGCCAACGGCAAGTTTGGCAAGGAGGCAACCCACAAAACCAGGATCACACGATTTGAAACCTCCCGATCGCCTCCCTTTGAAATCAAAACAAATTCCGCCAAAACCATCATCGAATGGGATTCCAATGGCCACAACGGGGGAGCGGTCTGCTTTGGCAAGGATGGCATGATGTATATTACTTCCGGTGATGGAACATCGGATTCGGACACCAATCTTGCCGGTCAGGACACCAACAAGTTACTGGCCAAGGTTTTGCGAATTGATGTCGATCATCCCGACCAGGGCCTGGCCTATTCTGTCCCAAAAGACAATCCGTGGGTGGGCAAAAAGGGTTTCGTTCCCGAGGCCTTTGCCATGGGGCTTCGTAATCCCTGGCGGATTTCATGTGACAAGGTCACCGGAAATATCTGGGTTGGCAACAACGGACAGGACCTGTGGGAAACAGTTTACCTTTTGGCCAAGGGGGACAATTACGGGTGGTCTGTCCTGGAGGGGACCCATCCCTTTTATCCCGATCGGCTTGCCGGGCCAAAACCATTTGCCCCTCCCGTCGCCGAACACCATCATGCCGAGGCCCGCTCCCTTACCGGAGGGGTTGTCTACCATGGCAAGCGATTTCCCGAACTAAGGGGTTTCTATATTTATGGAGATCATTCCACCGGGAAAATCTGGGCCCTGAATCCCCCTGCCAAAGGTGCCAAGCTACCTCTGGTTCCGCATGAAATAGCCGATACAAATCATCAGATTACCGGCTTTGCCTTAGACCACCAGGGAGAGCTGTTGATACTGGATCACCTTACCGGAATTCACGCATTGGAACCCAACCCTATGGCAGGGAAGCGGGGCACCTTTCCCTCCAAGTTAAGTCAGAGTGGATTTTTCACCTCTGTGCCAAATTACCAATTGCGGTCCGGGCTTTTTTCTTACGAGGTCAATAGTCCCCTATGGTCGGATGGTGCGTTCAAGGCAAGGCATGTTTTTGTTCCTGATCGCATTGGGCCAGCAGGAAATCGAATACCCCAATCCATCACCCACACCGCATCCGGGCCTTGGAACTTTCCTGAAGGAACGGTGTTAATAAAATCCTTTGCCCTTGAGTTGAAACCTGGGGATGCTTCTTCAAGAACCTGGATTGAAACCCGGTTTTTGGTGAAGGAGGACAGCGAGTGGGTAGGGTACTCCTTTGCCTGGGATGAAAAAAATAAAGAGGCAACCTTGGTAGGTGCTTTGGGTGAAACCAGGGAGTTTTTTGTTACCCAAAAGGGCAGTGAAAAACCCAAATCCCAACCATGGCGTTACCCCAGTCGGGCCGAGTGCATGGTGTGCCATACTCGGGCAGCGGGATTCGTTTTGGGTCTTTGCGACCTCCAACTCAACAAGGAAGTCAGGATTGAGGGGAAAAAGGTCAACCAATTGGCATGGATAGAATCGATGGGACGATTAATCGATAATTGGGGTAATGTTCGATCGGACCAACTGCTCGATCGCGGAAAACGGTTGGGTTTCAAAGACGAAACACTGAAAGGTTGGATCAAGGCCAGAACCCCAGAAGGGGGCTTTGCAACCCAGGGAAAACAATTGGATTCAGACCCGGCTAATTTGGCCAAACTACCAGACCCTTTGGAACCCCAAACAGGGTCTCTCAAGGATAGGGTACGGGCCTACCTCCATGTGAATTGTGCCACTTGCCATGTGGAGGCGGGAGGCGGTAACTCCAAAATCCGTTTGGATTTTGCGGCAAAAGAAGAGGAAATGAAATGGATGGGTGTCAAACCCAGCCATCACTCTTTTGGACGGAATGATGCTTTATTGGTTGCACCCGGGGCCCCCGAGCGGTCAATTGTCCTGCATCGAATCACTACAAATGGTGAAGGTAAAATGCCTCCTGTTGGGCGTAATGTTACTGATGTAAATGCTGTTCGTTTAATCGAAGAATGGATCCGGTCCCTGCCCCCAATCAAGAATCCCGTATCCCGATGATTGGGATTTCCTTACCTATTGATGAGGTGATCCCCGAAGCAATTGCGGCATTGCGTGACAGGCGGGGTTTAATCCTTTCTGCTCCCCCGGGCACCGGAAAAACCACCCGGTTTCCCTCAAGACTTCTGGATGAGCCTTGGCTTGAACAAAAAATCCTATTGGTGGAGCCTCGCCGAGTGGCGGCCCGGGCGGCGGCCCGAAGGATCGCCATGGAACATAATACCCCATTAGGGGGTTTGGTTGGCTACCATGTTCGTTTGGACAAGAAAGTAACCAAAGGCACCCGGCTTATCGCACTCACCCCGGGCCTATTGCTGAGGCAATTATTGGAAGATCCCTTTCTGGAGGGGGTTTCCTGTGTGTTATTCGACGAGGCCCACGAGCGAGGCCTGGAATCGGACCTTACAATGGCTATGGTAGCCTTGGCAAAAAACTCGGTGCGACCAGACCTGGCTATAGGCGTCCTTTCTGCGACCCTTGAAACCGATCGGTTTGCAAAATGGCTCGAGGCTCCCATTGTGGTTGCCAAAGCCCCAATGTTTCCCGTGGAAATTCGGCACACCTCGTTACAAAAAGAGAGGCCATGGCTGGATCAGGTGGCCCGCCATGTGAGGCTTTTGGCGGCGGAAACCTCGGGTGATCTCCTCGTGTTCCTGCCTGGGGTAGGTGAGATTCAAAGGCTGGGCCGCCTTTTGCAGGATGTCCAGGGTGTCGATATTCTCCCCCTTCATGGAGAGCTCGATCCCGACAAACAGGATCTTGCACTTTCCCGGGGGATCAGGCGCCGCATAGTCCTTGCCACCAATGTGGCGGAATCCTCTGTGACGGTGGATGGGGTAAAGGTGGTTGTTGATACAGGGTTGGCCAGGACTTTGGCCCACGACCCTGCTACCGGGTTGGACCGATTGGAATTAGGGGAGATTTCCAAAGCGTCTGCAGATCAAAGGGCAGGTCGATCAGGAAGGCAAGGCCCTGGGATTTGCCTGAGGCTTTGGAGCGTGGAAAACCATAAGAGTCGCTTTGAGAGAACCGCCCCTGAAATCCTCAAGTTGGACCTGTGTGGGGCCCTTTTATTGCTTTTGAAGTGGAACGGATGTCCCATTCCCGAAATTCCCTGGGTGGAGATTCCACCGGTTTCCGCCATGCAGCGGGCCAGCGAAACCTTGGCAGCATTGGGGGCTCTCCAGGAAAAAGGCCTTTCCCCTTTGGGGTCCCGGATGGCCCAGGTTCCTTTGGACCCCCGGTTGGCCCGAATGTTGCTCGAATCTGCCTCCTTGGGGGTTGCACCGGAGGGTGCTATCGCCTCGGCCCTTTTGACGGAAAGAAATCCCTTTGGGCGACTCCCCCGTGAGGGAATCGATTTCTTCCAGGAGGTCGATACCTTGAGGTATTGGGCGGGGATGGAAGGGGCCGTCGATCATGGCCTCTTGCTCGAACACCGGGATGGTCAGTACTTCGACCGGATTGCCGGATTATTTCTCAAACAGGCGGGAATTTCGGTTGCCGGTCTGACTCCGTTAGGGGATTGGGAGGAGGGCTTGGCAAGGGCCATGGTGGCAGGGTTTCCGGACAGGGTTGCCAAACTCCGTGAAGGAAGTCGTAAACGGGCCGTCATGGTAGGTGGACGAGGGATTCGTTTGGAAGTGGATTTACCGGGCAAGGGTGAACTGTTTTTGGCACTCGAACTGGAAGATTCACAATCCGAGTCCAGGGCAAGAAAGTTTTTGCCCATAAAGCAGGAATGGCTGCCTCAACGCCTTCTGGCCGAAAAGGTGCAAACCGGCTGGAACAGCGATAAAACCGAGTTATTGGCTAAAAAACAGTTCCTTTTTCAGGACCTCATCCTGAAAGAACATTCGGTTCGTCCGGAAGACCCGGCTGCTATGGAAAGGTTACTAGCCGAGCGTGCCTGGGAAAAACGGGCCGAAATATTGCCCGTAACCGACTCCCCTGCGGGCCAGTTCCTCCAAAGGATTGCCCTGCTCTCCAAAATTTGTCCGGAGATGGACTTTCCGGAAATGGATGAAGCCGTCCTTAAAAAGTGCCTTGGCGATATGGTTCAGGGCTGCAAAAACCTTGATCAAGTCCGCGATGGTGATTGGTTACAGTTGTTTCAATCGCAATTGGACTGGTCCATGCGCCAGGCCTTGGAGGAGGAAGCCCCGGCTAAAGTAACTTTACCCAATGGCCAAACGGCCAATATTGTTTACCAGGGGGGTAAGGCACCCGTGCTGGGGGCCCGCATTCAGGATTTTTTTGGGTGGGATAAGACTCCAACGATTGCCAAAAAACGAATCAAATTGCTGCTACACCTGTTGGCTCCAAGTGGCAGGGTTCAACAAATTACCGATGACCTTCCTGGTTTTTGGCGGGGTTCCTATGCTTTGGTACGCAAGGATATGAAGGGTCGTTATCCCAAACATCCCTGGCCCGAGGACCCTTGGGTTGCAGATCCGGTGATGCGCAAGGGGCCAAGACCTCGCCCAACCTGATGAAAAATCTCGCCAGAATTCCAAATTGATCCGTTTTTTTAGCAAGGAAATGGTTGCGGATTGACCTATTTATTCTAATCTACCTTCGCAAACCTGATTTCCCCCTTTTTTCGGGGGCAGATCCCATTCCAAAAAACTCCATATGGGGAGGCTCTCCTATGACCATTCGGGCTACACGCCGCGGGTTCATTAAATCGTCCGCGGGCATTTCTGCGGGATACTTCATTGGAGGTTCGTCCTCCGGGCGAGCCGAGCAATCACCCAGCGAAAAAATTCGCATTGCGGGGGTTGGCGTAGGGGGCAAGGGTGACTCCGACATTAGCCAGGCAGGAATGTTTGGAGATGTTGTTGCCATTTGCGACATCGACGAAAGCCACCTGGAAAACAAAGCCAAGCAAATGCCCAAGGCCAAAAAATTCTTCGATTTCCGCAAAATGCTCGAAGAAATGGACAAAGGCATTGATGCGGTGGTTGTTTCCACACCGGACCATACCCACGCTGTGGCAGCCGCCATGGCACTTCGTTTGGGAAAGCATGTTTATTGCCAAAAACCTTTGACCTACACCGTTAAGGAAGCTCGGGTTCTTCGCGAACTGGCCAATGAGAAAAAACTCTGCACCCAAATGGGTAATCAGGGTACCGCCCATCCTGGTCTTAGGACAGGGGTGGAGGTCATTCGTTCAGGAGCAATCGGCGATGTGACCGAACTTCATGTTTGGACCAACCGACCCGTGTGGCCCCAAAGCCCATCGGTGACCAAGCGACCCGCAGAAATTCCCGTCCCTGCTTCCATCCATTGGGACGAATTTATTGGCCCAGCCCCTTATCGCCCCTTTGGTGGCGACAAGAACCAACGGGGTCGCTACACCTACCACCCTTTCAATTGGCGGGGTTGGTTGGATTTTGGCACAGGCGCCTTGGGTGACATGGGTTGCCATACGGCAAATATGGCGTTCATGGCAGCCAGGTTGGGTTACCCAAACAAGGTAAGTGCTACCAGCGAGGCTCTTAACACCGAGACCTACCCAGGTTGGGCTCATGTGATCCTCGAATACCCCGAACGCGATGGTTTGATCCCGGTCAAGTTCCATTGGTATGAAGGCAAAAAAGACGGCAAACTGGTCCATCCCCCTGCCGAACTGCAAGCCAAGGTTCTTCGCAAGGACGAAAAGCTTGTTAGCTCCGGTTCCATCATCGTTGGGACCAAAGGCCTCCTTTACAGCCCTAACGATTATGGTGCCGATGTCCGTCTTTGTCCGCAAAAGGATTATGAGGAGTTCAAGAATCCGCCAAAGTCCCTTCCCCGCAATCGGCGAGGTGACGATGCTGGTCAAAAAGAAGAATGGATCGAAGCCATTCGCAAAAATGACCCCAAACATGCCATGGCCAATTTCAACTATGCCAGCGTGCTAACCGAGTCGTTGCTCCTTGGCAATGTTGCCATCAGGCTTGGCAAACCATTTGAATATGACGGTGCGAATATGTCCATAAAGGACATTCCGGATGCCAACCACCTCCTTCATAGGGAGTATCGAAAGGGTTGGACCCTTTAATCGAATAACCCAAAAGGGGGCCAATTGGCCCCCTTTTTTTACGCCCAGTTTTCCCCAATGGATTTGAAATGCAACAATGACCAAATACTTTTTGATGCTCGGCCTGTTCCTTGGTTGTAATCCGTTGGTAATGGGGGACGGCCCCTTGGACAACCTTGCCGAGAAAGTTAGGCCAGTTCCCCCCCCAGGAATGGATATTCCCTCCAAAGAGGGGGAAGAGCTTTCAGCCCTGAAAAACCGGTTTGGCAGGGAAATCGAGGCCGCCAAAAAACAATTAGCCTCAAAACCCACCCACCTTGATTTGATGCCCGATGTGGAAATCTTCCATAAGGCTGTGGACTGGGCCCTCCGGTTTCGTGAATTCTATGATCCAAAGGAATTGGGCTATGCCCGCGAACAGCTGATCCTTGGCCATTCCCGCCTTGTTGAGCTACTTTCAGGCAAAGAACCCTCCTGGTTACAACAAACAGGTTTGGTGGTCAGGGGTTACAAAAGCAGGATAGATGGTTCGATCCAGCCTTATGGCCTGAACATTGGGGCAGCCTGTACCCTCCCATCCGCGTTGCCCTACCGACTCGATCTTTGGTGCCATGGCCGTGGAGAAAAACTGTCGGAATTGTCGTTTATCCAGCAAAGCCTCAAATCCAGGGGAGAATTCTTCTCGGACAACCGCATCGTCCTTAAACTGTATGGCCGCTATTGCAATGCCAACAAATTTGCAGGCGAAATCGACGCTCTCGAGGCCCTTGACCATGTCCAAAGACATTACCCGATTGACAAAAATCGCATCGTAATGAGCGGTTTCAGCATGGGGGGGGCGGCGGCTTGGCAATTCGCCGTCCATTACCCGAGCCTTTGGTGTGCCGCCGCCCCTGGGGCCGGATTTAGTGAGACTACCGAATTCCTCCGGGTGTTTCAAAAAGAACCCACCATGATCACCCCTTGGGAGAAAAAACTACTCCATTGGTATGATTGCCCCGATTGGGCACGAAACTTGGCAAACCTTCCTACAGTGGCCTATTCCGGGGAAAAAGATAACCAAAAACAGGCGGCCGATATGATGGAAGCCGCCATGAAAAAGGTGGGCCTTAACCTCACCCACCTCATCGGCCCAGCCACAGGGCACTCCTACCACCCCGAAACCAAGGCGGAAATCAACCGCCGCATTGACTCCATTGTGGCCAAGGGTCGGGATCCTGTCCCAACCAGGTTGAGATTTGTGACTTATACCCTCCGATATCCAGGGATGAACTGGCTAGGGGTGGATAGGCTGGAAAAACATTGGGAACCGGGCATGTTGGAGGCCGTTATCGCATCACCCAACCGGGTAGACATCCTTGCCAAGGGTGTAACGGCTTTTACCCTGAATTTTCCAGCGGGACTTTGCCCCTTGGACCCCCGGGATGTCCCAACCATTTTTATTAACGGGCAACCGTTTAAAGGACCCAAAGTGGAGTCCGACCGATCCTGGAAGGCTTCATTATACCAGGAAAACAACCAGTGGATTGTGGGAACCCTACCCCCGGGGCTTGCCAAAAAACCAGGGCTTCAAGGCCCCATTGATGATGCTTTCATGGATTCCTTTATCTTTGTAAAACCCACAGGAAAGCCATTAGATCCCTTGGTGCACAAATGGGTGGAAACCGAAATGAACCATGCTGCCTCCCATTGGCGGAAACAATTTCGGGGTATGGTAACCATTAAAACGGACACGGAAATCACCAGCGAAGATCGAAAGAAACACAATTTGATCCTTTGGGGAGATCCTTCATCCAATAAAATCATGGGGGAAATCCTTCCAAAAACGCCACTCAAATGGGAAAAAGAATCTCTTGGCTTTGGCGACTGGAAAACGGGATCCAAGGCCAAGGTCCTCCTTGGCATTTATCCCAATCCCACTCAACCAGACCGGTACATCGTGTTAAATAGTGGTTTCACTTTCCGGGAGTACGACTATCTTAATAATGCCAGGCAGGTTGCCAAACTCCCCGATTGGGCTGTGGTGGATATTACGGTTGCCCCAAATGCCCGTTGGCCGGGTAGAATCATCCGGGCCGGTTTTTTTGACGAAGCCTGGAAACCAGGAGATTCTTGGGATGGTCCCCCAAACAAAACCGTTGGGCCAGCTGATGTTAATTCCCGATTGAAGTTCCCAGGTTTCCTTACCTCCTCCCTACTCAACAATTAAAGGAGTCGATTCATGAACCGTGTACATTCCAATCGTAGGCAGTTCAACAAAACCGCCATTGCCTCGCTGGCAACGATCGCCATTGGCGGCACAAAATCCTCCGGGAAAGTGTTAGGCGCCAACGATACCATCCGGGTTGCCATTGCCGGGCTAAATGGCCGGGGAGCCTCGCACCTTGAGGAATACCTCAGGATGAAAAATGTCGAAATTGCCTGGCTGGTCGATCCCGATTCCAGAACCTGGACCCGGCGGATCACCCAGGGAGCCAAAAATAATTCAAAACCACCCAAAACGACCAAAGATATCCGAAATGCATTGGAGGACAAAAACCTGGATGTCGTTTCCATTGCCACACCCAACCATTGGCACAGCCTGATGACCATTTGGGCCTGTCAGGCCGGCAAGGATGTGTATGTGGAAAAACCGTGCAGCCAGGTTGTCAATGAGGGACGCATTGCGGTGGAAATCGCCCGGAAAACCAATCGCATTGTTCAACATGGAACCCAGGGAAGAGCCATGGATTCCTGGGGGAAATTGGCCGAAATTGTCAAATCGGGCCAATACGGAAAATTGCTTGTTTCCCGCGCACTTTGTTACAAACTGCGCCCCTCCATTGGCATGAAACAGGACAAGCCGACTCCTGCCGAATTGGATTTCGACCTTTGGACCGGACCCGCGCCCAAAGCCAATTACAACGAAAACCTTGTCCATTACAATTGGCACTGGTTCTGGGATTACGGTAATGGTGACATTGGCAATCAGGGGGTCCATCAGATGGATGTTGCCCGGTGGCTGATTCCCGGTGCCACCCTCCCTGTTGGTGTGTATTCCGTGGGAGGGCGGGTTGGCTACAAAGATCAGGGACAAACTCCCAATACCCAAGTTGGGTGGCTCGACTTTGGACCCGATAAAGCCAAACTCATTTTCGAAGTCCGGGCCTTTCCGTCGGATAAATTTCATGGCGAAACCATTGGCAACATCCTCCATTTCGGGGAAGGAATTGTTGCCGGGGGCAAATTTTTCCCCAAAGGCTTGGGTAAAGGGGAACCACTTCCCAATGTTACCGCACCCAAACGGGGTGTTGGCGGGGGAATATTTGGAAACTTCATCAATGCCGTCCGAACCCGAAAACGCGATACCCAGGATGCTGATATTCTGGAAGGGCACTACTCCTCCGCCTGCTGCCATTTGGTCAATATTTCGTATCGGCTGGGCCAAAAAGCCAATTTTGAACCTAAATCCCCAAGGATTCCCGGGGGCGAAGCAATGCATGAGACCATCGAAAGAATGGGGAAACACCTGAAAGCAAGAGGTGTCGAGCTGGATGGAACAACAAACATTTATCATGAGGGCAAACAGCTGGCCTTTGACCCGGGGAAGGAAATCTTCGTGGGGGATCGTGACGCAAATACTTTGTTAACTAGGCCTTCCAGAACGGGATACGCCCTTCCCGAGAAGGTATAAAAGGCCCTTGGCAAAGTCCGGTGGGGTATTTCCCATCGAACCCCGCCATGGAATAGAAAAAAAACACAAAGAAAAAATCTAAAACCTTATTTTCAAACGGGTTAGGCCTCTTTTTTTGGTTTTGGGCAAATTATCTACACTTGCGTTTTTCGCTGGCCGAGTTAGAGTAATAGAGTCGAGGCGAGTGGGCTGCTTAGGTGGCCTTAAAAAAGAGCTGAGGCTTAACTGGTAAAGAGCCAGGGAAGGCACCTGTAGTGGGTGTCTTTGTTCTTTGACAAATTGGTGGGTGCGTAAGAGTTGCAATCA
>SXGR01302250.1_pt1 | contig 18450 bp, 19 predicted proteins | sample 3174711 | NCBI WGS metagenome assembly SXGR01 (sample SAMN11356860, study PRJNA531348) | freshwater metagenome | isolation source: freshwater sample F1-60 | place: China: Fuxian Lake, Yuxi | collected 2017-12-25
CCGGCCTTGAGCGACGAGAGAATGAGCTTGTTGTCGCCCCAGATGAGTTTGTTGGTCCAGCCCCTCACCTGCCGGCCGCCGCCGTCGAGAGCGAGTTCTTCGTCGGCGGACTTTTCTCTCCGTGGCTCGTCGATGTGTTCGAGCGTCCGAAACGGGAGGATGGTGGTGCAGACTTCGCGGGTCTTGCCGTTCCAAACAAGTTCCACCTCGCGTTTGTCGGCGAAGAGGAGGAAGCGGTATTTCTCCGGGAGCGGCTTGCCCTGCTCGATGAGCTTGATGAGGTCGCGTTTCTCCGCGTCGGAAAATTCGTAGCGGTCGGTGTCGTTGGGGCGCGCCATGGTCAGGATTTGTTGTCGGTGAAGCTGGCGGTGAGGGCCGCGAAGGTCGTGGGCCGGTGCTGCTCGAAGCCGGCCTGATCCACGTAAACGAAGGCGTAGCGCTGGGCGGGCGTGCCGCCCTCGGCGGACTCGGCGGCGGTGGCGTCGGCGCACCATTGTTTCAGGCGTGCCATCTTCTGCGGGAGGTCGAGCTCCTCCCGTCCCTTGGTCTCGACGAGCCAGACTACACCGTCGGCGGTGCGGACAATGAAATCGGTGTGGTAGTTGGCGAGGTCGCCGTTGGGCGGACATAGTCGAGCTTGAAGCCGACAGCCAGGTAGTTCTTGGCGAAGGCCGACACGTCGGGCGCGGCTTCGAGGAAGTAGGCGAAGCGCAGCTCGAAATTTCCCTCGCGCGGCTCGCCGACGATTTTATTGAAGAGGCTTTTCTGCGGGATGACGTGCTGGCGGTAGTCGGTGCGGAAGGGCCGAGTGTCTTTCAGGCGGATGCGGTCCTCGCTGCGCGTGGTGCCGGTCTCCTCGATGGTGAGGGCGTTGATGGCGGCCTTGAACGTGTCGTAGAGAATCTTGCCGGCATCGGGCTCGGAGAGATTGCGTAGCACGACCGGGTCCCCGAGATCCCCGGGCGACGGCGCGAAGAGCCGGTCGCGCATGAAGTCGCGGACTTTCGGGTAGAGCGCCTCGTAGCCGCCGACGAGACGGAGGTCTTTCAGCAACTGCCGCGCGAAAAAGGGGACGACGGAGCGGTAGTCGGCGACGCCCGCGCCATCGAGCGTGATGGTGTGATGCACCTCGGCATCGAGCATCGTCTTGAAGACAATCTCGCGTGTCTCGTCCGGCGTGAACGGTTTCAGCGGGAGCGTGCGATTGCCGAACGTCGCGGGATCAAGTGTGGCGAGATTCTTGAATTCACGCTGATAGCGGCGCGTGAGGCGCGGGAGCGGAATGTCGAGGGCATCGACGTCCTTGGATTCGTCCTCGGCGTCCACCTCGACGATGATCGATTCGTGGCGCTCGGTGCCCTGACCCATCGGCACGCGCTCGAAGCTGACGCACTCGCTCTGGATGGACTCGACGAAATCCATGAAGGCAGGCGTGCCCATGACGGACACGGTCTCGCGCACGGTGTCGTTGCCGAAATACATCCGGCGCAGGCCGCGGCCAAGCGTCTGCTCGGGGAGAATGTCGCTCTTCGATGCGTAGGCGCGGAGGCCGCAGATGACGGTGACGTTACGGACATCCCAGCCCTCCTTGAGCATGAGGACGGAAACGATGGCCTTGTAGGGCGACTTGAGGGTGTCGATGGGGTTGGCCTCTTAGCGGAGCTTTTCGAGCTCCTCTGTGTTCTTGCCGAAGGCGGCTTCGGAAATCTCGCCGTTGTTCTTGGTGTGAATGACGAGCACGGCGCCCTGCAACTCGGGGCAGATTTTCTGGAGGTATTCGCCGACCTCGTCGCAGTTACGCGTGTCGTCCACCATGACGAAGAGCACGGCCTTTTTGCCGAGGGCGTGGTGCTCGGCCTGGCTCTTGCGCCACTCCTCGACGCCGAGGCGGAGGTAGTCGTCGTATTTCTCGGTGAAGATCGAGCTCTTGCGGTCGGCGAGTTTCGCGCGGCTGGCGGCGTCGGGGAGAACGGGGTGCTTGACGACGTCCTGGTGGATGGCCTCGACGAGCGGGTAATCGGAAACGGTCTGGACGAAGATGGCGCCGTTGTCGTGACGCGGGGTGGCGGTGACGTCGATCTGTAGCGCGAGGCGGCGGTCCTTCTGGAGCATCTTGTGGTGGATCTCATCGATAGATTTGAACCATGCCATGCGTGGGTCGTGGATGTGGTGCGCCTCGTCGTTGAAGACGGCGAGTTCCTCAATCTCGCGGACGAATCGGACTCGTAGAGGCGGTGGAAGAAACTCCACGCGATGAGGAGCGAAAGGACCTTGGTCTTGCCAGCGCCGGTCGCGAGTTTGAGGACGTAGCGCGGCCAGTCCTCGTCGAACATGCCGCTGGACACGGCCCCGGAGGCGTCGAAACGGAACAGATCGTATTTGTCGCGGGCGCGGCGGACCTCGTGCAGCCAGATAACGGTCTCAACGGCTTCGCGCTGAGCGAAGTAGTAGCGGAAGGGGGAGAGCGTGTGATCGGCGTTCTCGATCAGATGCTCGGTGTCGAACCAGTGGCGCAGCAGCGCGAGTGAGGTAGCGGACGCGCCGGGATAGCCTTGGGTGCGCCATGCGCAGACCTCCTCGCGCACCTTCGCGACGAGCGGAGGCAGGAGTTTTTCGTAAGCGGTGCTGCGCTGCTCTTCAGCGGCAGGAAACCAACGCTGAGCGGGCACGAGCGGCTCGTAGGGCGACGCCGGAACAAAAATCGGGGTGTAAGGCCACAGGGCATGAACATCCACGTGGTGTTCGACACTCTGTCGGACGGCTGGCCCTGTGTGGGCTCTTATCGGTGCCTGAAAACAAAGAGGGAGCGTGTCTACACACGCCCCGCAACAGTCACCGCTAAGAGCCCACATAGGAGCGCTATCAACACGCCCCCAATCGGGGGCGTGCATCGAGCGAGTCCTGTGATCGAAATTAGCGGTTTCGTTGCGGACAGCAGCCGAAGCTACGCGAAATGAATCCAGAGCTTGGTTAGGTCAGGTGGTCGGAATGAGAGTGAGTTTTCGGTGAACGGGAAAGGAAGTAGGGGCGCACGCGGGGGAGGGCAAGCGCGGCGCGGAAAATGTTGCGCGGAAAATATTGTGGGTAGAGGCGAACGGCGGAGCGGATATCGAGTGAGGGGGGGCGGCCATGCGGGCGTTGATTTGCTCGGCACGACGTCCGGGGTGATGAGGAGGGCGGTGACGCGGTGGCGGCTCGGCGGCGAGCGCCGGCCCTACTTTTTCTTGTAGACCGCCGCCGGATCGAAGAGAGGTTTGCTCGTGAACTGGAGTTTGAAGGACGCGGGGTCGGCGGGGTTCACGGCGTCGGCGAGTTTCCGGTAGAAACAGGATTTGTAGCCGTTGTGGCAGCTCGCGTTGGCGGTGCCGGACTGCTCGACCTTGATGAGGAGCACGTCCTGATCGCAGTCGGTGCGGACTTCGCGGAGGTGTTGCACGTTGCCGGACTCTTCGCCTTTGACCCAAAGCTTGTTGCGCGAGCGGCTCCAGTAGGTGGCTTTTTTGGTGCGGAGCGTGTGCGCGAGCGACTCGGCATTCATGAACGCGAACATCAGCACTTCGCCCGTGTGCACGTCTTGGGTGATGCAGGGGATCAAGCCGTCGGGGTCGAATTTCGGCTGCAACGTCGAGCCGAGTTCGATGTCGGTGGTCGTGGTGCGGGCGGGGAAGACGTAGGTGCTCATGAATGGAGAAATGCGTGATGGAAGAGCGTGCAGGTAGGCGATGGGAAAATGAAAGGTCGGCGAATCGCCCGCAAGCGGGCTCCTACCTCGGACTCGTGTAGGCCCGCATTCATCGACTCACGTGGCCGCGAGTCGCCGCAAATAGTCGTAACTGTAGAGGCCGGTGTTGTGGCCGTCGCTAAAATCGAAACGGATCGCGTAGTTGCCGACGATGGCCCAGCCGACGACTCGCACGCCGGGAAATTTCTTCGGGCCGTCGCCGCCGTATTTGTTCCCGAGGATGTCGGTCTCCCCGATGTTGGCGGCGCTGGGCGAGGCGGCGCGGAGTTTCTCGAAGGTTAGGTAGCTTTCCGCCCCATCGTCCCAGACGATGGCGACTTCGGTGCCGATGAGCTGGAGGTTGGTGGGCGCGTGCATGGTGCGGGGCGGTCAGGTAGAATTTATTCGATGCAGAAGGACAGCAAATTTTCCGGGGTCTGGTTCCCGACGGCCGAGCGGACGACGAGGAATCCCGGCACAACCTGAGCCCGATCAGGTGGAGGCGATGGCCGGATAACGGGCGAGCGCGCCGTGGGCGTTCAGTTGGGTGGAGGAGACCGCGCTGGCCGCGCCGATATCCGGATGGGCGGCGCAGAACGCAGCGATTTCCTCCTCAGAAAAAACAAAAAACGCCGTGGAAAGCGCGTCCGACAGTGCGGCGGTCGGAGCGAGGGCCCAGGTGCGGGTGGCGCGCGGCGAGGGTGCACCGGTGCGGGGATCGATGAGGTGGGTGCCTAGCACGGCGATGCCAGAACCACTGAGCGCGATGTCCGTGAGCGCGAGCAACCGGTGCGTCACGTCTTCTCCGATACCGATGGGCCAGCCGGTGTGTCCGGCGGGAGCTGCCAGAGTGAGGGCGGTGCTGCCGCCACTTTGCAGGCAGGCGTTGGTGATGGCCCACTCGCGAAGTTGTGCGGCCATGCAGTCGAGGGCGTAGCCTTTGCCGACGGCACCGAGGTCGAGGTGCAGTCGAGCGGTGTGCGACGTGAGCGTGTGGGCGGCTGGGTCGAGGGTGAAGAGGGGTGCGTCCGCGGGTTGATCAGGGAAGCGCTCCGAGGCGTAGGCGGCATCGAAGGCGCGATCGGTCGCGAGGGAGGCGTCGGCGGCGATGAGCAGGACGTCGAGCGCATCTTCACCGATGGAGATCGTTTCGCCGGCGGCGAGCCGGTTAGCGCGGGCGATATCGCTGGATTCGACGTAGCGGCTGAGTTCGCTTTCCAGACGGTCGAGCTCACGGAAAGCGGCGGCGGCGGCCTGGCGCGCATAGTCGCGGGGGTGGTCGGCGATGACGATGGCGAAGGTGGTGGCCATCGCTTCGTGGTGAAATTCGGGCCAGTTCATGGCCGGGCGCGGAGGATGCGGCGTAGGCGAAACATCGCTAGCGTGGGGCGCAGCCAGAGTCGGCGGAGGCCGTATTTGGCTTCGCCACGGGTGCGCGGGTGGTGGCGCACGCGGAATTCACCGAGGCGAAAACCGGCGGCAACGACAATAGCGGGGAGAAACGATTGCAGCAGTTCGAAGGGGAAGAGGCAGGCAACGACTTCGCGGCGCATCACGCGAAGTTGGCAGCCGCTGTCGTGGAGGTGGTCGCCGAGGACGCGGCCGCGGACGAGATTAGCGAGGCGCGACATGCGGCGGCGGAGCCACGAGTCGTGGCGGTCGTGGCGCCAGCCGCAGGCGACATCGAGCGTGCCGGCCTCGACAGGGGCGAGCAGGAGAGGGAAATCGCGCGGGTCGTTCTGGCCGTCGCCGTCCATGGCGAGGAGAATTTCGCCGCGGGCGGAACGGAGTCCGTCAAGGAGCGCGGTGGCTTGCCCGAGGTTGCGCGGTTGGTGGAGTGCGCGGCATTGTGGCCACCGGGTGATGCAGGCGGAGATTTCGGCGGCGGTGGCGTCGGTGCTGCCGTCGTTGACCAGAATGATCTCATAGCCGCGCAAGAGAGTGTCGAGGACTTCGACGGCGGCGGCGATGAGAGGGGAAATGTTGCCCGCTTCATTGTAGAAAGGGACGACGAGGGAGTAGCGTGGGGGCGGCGTCATGGGACTGTGGTGACAGGCGTGAACACCACGCAGAGGAACCCGGGGCGAAGTCCAAGGTAGGATTCGTGGTAGTCGCCGTGGAGGCGGGCGCGAACGGCGACGGCGTGGGTGGCCGAAGCGATGACGAGGGCGCCATCGCAGTCGGCCGGTGGCGAAGACCAGTAGCCAACGGCGGCCGCCGGGACGGCGCGCAGATACCACGGGAGCGGCCAATACTCCTCGCTGATCACGCGGATGGTGCCGGCGGGAGTGCGGGCAAGGGCGGAGTCGGCGAGCGGGCGGATTTTACGGACGTCGGGGGAGCTGTGGACGTAAGCGTAGGGATTGCGAGCGTCGGCGGGGCGGAGGAAGACGGCGAGGTTGGTTTGGTTGATTTGCAGGAAGAGGGCCCCGCCGGCGACGCCCACGGCGAGTGGGCGGAATGGGAGGGTGGCGAGTGCACCGACGGCGAGGATGGCGAAGCCGGGCACGAGGTGAACGGCGTGCCACGGAGTTTTGTAGGGCGTGAGCGAGAGGGCGACGACGACGAGCAACGTGTAAAGGGCGGCCCAGCGGAGAATCTTTTGGTGCTTGGCAAACGCGACGATAAAGCCGACGGCGGCGAGGAGGGCGAAGGCGAGCTGTTGCCAGAGCAGTCCGCCTTCGCGGTGCCAGCCGAAGAGACTCAAATAATACCACCACGGCTTTTCGTGTCCGCTGGTGCCAGTGGCTGCGCGACCGGAGGCGTGGGTGTAGGTGGCGATGGCGTCGCGGAGGCCGGTAAGGTGAGCGCCAAACGAGCAGTAGAAGAGTGCGGCGACGAGCAGAGCGGAGGACAGAGCGAGGACGAGGTCGCGAGTGAGGCGGGCCGAGGCCGGGCGCGCGCGGGTCACGGCGAGCAGGGCGAGGAGGGCGGAAAACGCGAAGAGCGGCGTGCTCGCCTTGGTCGCTTGCATGAGGCCCGCGCACGCGCCAGCGGCGATGATCCATGTCGGGCTTCCCGTGTGCCACCAACGTTGGGCGCAGATGAGCGCGGCGAGGAAAAAGGTGACGAGGAGGGTTTCTTGGACGAAGTAGCGGCTGTAGTAGACCGAAGCGGGAGCGACTGCCATGAGTGCGGCGGCGGCGAGGGCGGGCCAGTGACCGAGGGGCGAGGCGAGGGCGAAGAGCAGCAAGACGCTGAGTGTCCCGGCGAGTGCGGGCACGAGGCGGACGGTGGTTTCGTCGAGCGAGGCGATGGTCGTTTGGCCACGTGCCCAAGCGATCGGTAGTGCGGCGTAGTAAAGAGTGGGGCCGTGATGGTCGCGGGGGTCGAAGGCGTAGCGACCGTGTTCGAGCAGGTCACCGACTTTGATGGCCTGATTGGCCTCGTCGGCATGCATCGGGCGCCGCGCGAGGTCATGGGTCCGGAGCCAGAGCGCGACCAACGCGACCAGCGCGAGGGGCAGGAAACGAAGCAGATGCGTGGGTGCGGCAGCCAAGGTGGATGCAGACAACACGAAAACATTTCCGGTGCGAAGCGAAGAATCGGCCTGATTCGCCGGTAGGTGATATTTGAGGTGCTGCTTCGTGGGGGCGGTGGATTATCTGTAGGCGAGATCACCGGGCACAAGAAAAGGCGGATTTTCATCCGCCCTTCTTTTTTTGGACGAAACTCTGACGCGTTCCGCTACGGATCGGAGAACGCTTTACTTCGCGACTGAGCCGTGAACTTCGACTTCGCAGTAGTGATTCAGTTCGTCGGACGTGTTGCCGTTGCTATAGAGACGGACGTAGCGACCTACGGCACCCTTCGCTTCGAAGAGGCGGCCTTCGAAATTCTCGATGTAAGCGAGATCCTTGCCCTTGCCGAGTTTCGAGGAGTTGTCGTCGTCGTTGTTATAGACGGTCGTGACGCCGGTCTTGAAATCCTTGTCGTTCGACACCTGCACCACGACGTCGTGGTACACGCGCGCCTGGGAATGGAAGTGCCAGATGGCGATGGCGGCGACTTTGGCGGAGGCACCGAGGTCGACCTGCACCCATTGAGGGGTCGGCCCGAGCTCCACGTAGGTGCCGTCCGTGCCGGATTTGTCACCGTCGGTGAGGAAGGTGAGTTCGCCGATGACGGGGAGAGGGTCACTGCTGGTGACGGTTTTGCCCTTGGAGAGATTGACGGTGCCGGCGGGGACCATGAGGTCGGGACGTTTGCCGGAGCGGGGTTTCTCGAGGTTTGGAAGTTGGATGGGGCGGGGAGTGCCGGCGAAGAGTGGCTTGGGCAGCTCCAGTTTGAGCGGGACTTGGTCCGCAGCTTGGGCCGCGCTCGTGAGCGCGATGAGGGCGAGGAGGAGAGACAGACGGGAACGTTTCATGGTAAGGATCGGGAGGAAGAGTTTAGATCAGGCGATGAAATCGCCGGGCGCAAAGGTGAGGGTCTTTTGCGCGGCGACGGCTTCGTTGATCTTGAGAATGGTGACGGCGGTGGCAAATGCGGATTCCCCGGAGCAGTTGAGTGGAGTGCCCTTGCGGATCGCGTCGAAAAAGTTTTCGAGGTGGGGCTGGTGAATCGCCTTGTCGAGGGTGACCGGAATATCCCACGCGGAGAGTGCGGCGGTCTCTCGGACGTCGACGGTGGACTTGGACGGGCCGCCGAGTTTCTTAACGCCCACTTTTTCCCATGGTTTGACGGCCGGAGGAGCGCCTTCGCCAGACAGAGGAGCGGCCACGACGCCCTTGGTGGTCCACTCGTCCCACTCGGGAGCGCGGGCTTCGCGGTAGAGTTTGGTCGCTTTCGGGCTCTCCGAAATTTTCAGCGCACCTTCGTCGCCCATGAAATATTCATGATAGCCTCCGCCGGCACTGGTGGTGGTGAGCACGTTATAGGTGGCGCGGACGATGCCTTCCTTGGTGGGATACTCGAAGATGGCGATCGCGTTGTCGTACCATTCGTGAGTTTTGTAGTAATCAACGCCGCCGCTGGCCATGCAGGAGCTGGGATTGACGCCGAGCATCCAATTGTAAACATCGACTTGGTGGGCTCCGAGGTCGGACATGGGGCCGCCGGCATATTTCTTAAACCAACGCCAATTGCGAAACTCGTGCATGCTGGCGTAGCCGTATTCGGCGAGTTTGGCGTCCGTGAGACCTTTGCCGACGGGGAAGCCGAGGTCGGCGGAGACGGCGCGGTGCCATTCGCCGGTGATGTTCGTGATCCGGCCGAGGAGGCGATTGCCAGTGACGATCTTTTCCTTCGCGTGTTGATAGCGAGGATTGCTGCGGCGCTGGTGCCCCAGTTGTAGTAGCTTCTTGGATTCGCGCGAGGCGACCACCATGGAGCGGGCGCCTTCCACGGTGTTGGACATGAGTTTCTCGCAGTAAACGTGCTTGCCGGCCTTGTGTGCGGCGACGGTGTGTTCGGCGTGCTTGAAGTCGGGCGTCGCGATAATCACGGCGTCGATATCCTTCACGGTGGCGAGCAACTCGCGGTAGTCCTCGAACGGCTTCGGATCGTGGCCGAACTTCTTCAGGATGTTCTCCGCGTAGTTGCGGTTGACGGGCCAGATATCGCAGACGGCTTTGAAGCGGACGCCGGGGATTTTCAGCGCAGCATTGATCAGAATGCGGCCCTGTTCACCGCAGCCGATGACGGCCACGTTGACTTGATCGGATCCCGTGCCGTCGGCACCGCGGGCCACGTAGGGGGCAGCGGCGATGAAGGCTCCGAGCTTGGCGCTCGTGCTGAGGAAATCACGGCGGGTGAGGGGAGTGGATGAGAGGTCGGACATGGCGGGTCGTGGGCTTTTGGTTTGAACTAGGTTAGTCTCGGGCGAGGGCGAAACGGTTGTATTGAACGAGCAAGAGGCCGCCGATTGCCAGGATGACGTGCATGCCGAGCCACGCGACGCCTTCGCCTTCTTGGACCACCATGAGGCCGAAAGAAAGTGCGACGTAGAGGAGACCGTGGGCGAGGAGCGTGAGACGCGTTTTGATTCCAAGGAGGAGGGTCACGCCGACGAGGATCAGCAGGTAGCCGATGCTGTGGGCGAAGGGCCTCGTGATCCAAAGCGGGAGAAATGACGCGCCGGTGATACCGGAGGCCATGCGTCCCATGTTTTCGTAATAGGCGGTGAACGAGTAGGTACCCCCTTTTTCAAATTTTTCGAGGCCCGCGAACACCGCGCGGAGGCCGAGCCAGAGGCGGATGAGGAAAAACGCGTAGGTATATTCGCAACGCGTGTGGTTGGGGGAGGATTCGCTCATGATTTTTTGGTTGGGAGGGATAGAAACAAGAGAAGGGGAGAATGCTTGCGGTTGGGAGGGGTGGGGAGGGTGGCCGGCAATTCTGATGGTCGTGTTTGGGGAGGGATCAAGCTGAACGGGAAGGGAGGGTGAACGACGTGGAAGTCAATTCGTATGGATTTATCGCGGGTGACGTCGAGCCTGAGTTTCGAAAAGACGAAAACAATGCGGCGCGCGTTTCGGGCGGGAGCGTTATTTATGCCCAACGGTCAACACCCCGAAGCGTGCCGCGGCTGGTTGTGAGCGTGAGCGTGCGGGCTTGCTCGCGACGATGGGCGAATGAGCGTCAAGCTGGCCGAAATCATCTCCCACGTGCCGATCATTCGCGGGATTAATGACCTCGTTTCGAACGGTCGGATGTCGGCTCGAGATCCGCGGCTCGCTGCGTGCTCCGTGCGAACGTGATCCGCGGTGGCCGAGGGGCGGACCGGACCTTTTTTATGGGCATTTTGAAGGGGAAATTTTCGAGCGCGAAGAACTCGTGAGCAAAAAAACGTATTTTCAAAGGTAAATTCCTTGACGATGGGATAAAATGGGGGAAAATGTTGTGAAATGGGATTCCAAGAATCCCGAGCACCCATGCCGCAGGCCCAACAACCGAGTTATACGAGTCACTTCACGCACTCGTTGGACGATCGGAATCGCCTCACGATTCCGTCGGCTTGGAGGTTCGCGCACGATGCCGACGATGTGTTGCTGGCGGTTCCGCAAAATGGACGAAACGGAAATTACATCGCGGTGTTGCCGCCAGCCGAGGCGGCGAAATTGCGTGCGAAAATCGAACTCGTCGCGCTGAGCGACCATGCCGGCCAGGACTTCATCGCGACCTATTTTGCACAGACCCAGCAGCTGTGGTTCGACAAAGCGGGGCGCATCTCGATTAATGCTGAACTGCTCGCCCACGCCGGAATCAAGGGCGGCGACAAAAGTGGTGAGGCGGTCCTCGTCGGCGGTTTCACGAAGTTCAATGTCTACAATCCCGCGTGCTGGACGGAAGTCCAGGCGAGTGCGGTCAAGGAAAAGGGCGAGACGATGCGCCGACTCGGAATTTAACCCATGCTTCGCTCTACCGAAATCAAAGTTGCCGTCGCGAGCCTACCTGTGCGCAAGATGGTCGTCGTTCCGTCCGCGCTCGCCCTTGCGTCCCGGCGTGGGTTGCCGGCGTGGATCGCCGCCGCCGGGCGCACGGTGGCATTTCCCGCCGCGACGGTGACCTCCCGGGTGCGCGACGGGCTCGTGCTTCGCGCCGTGGGCGTGAAGGGAAAGGCCACAGTGAGAAAAACGTCCCATGGCGCTCGGTGAGATTTTTCCTGCGACCATGACCTTTGGTCATCAACCTGTGTTACTGCGCGAAGTGCTCGAGCTGCTGGCTCCGCGCACGACGGGGCGCTACTTGGACTGCACCTTTGGGGGCGGTGGTCACACGCGGGCGATCCTCGCAGCCGCGCCGGACTCTCACGTGATCGCGCTCGATCGTGATCCGGCCGCCGCGCCGCGGGCCGCCGCTTTGAGTGCTGAGTTCGCCGGACGATTTGAACTGGTCGATCGCGACTTTGGCCTGCTCGCGGCTTGGCCGCCTGAGGGCTTCGACGGCATCCTCTTCGACTTTGGCGTTTCGTCGTTTCAGCTCGACGAGACGGAGCGCGGCTTCTCCTTCCGGCACGATGCGCCGGCGGACATGCGCATGGACCCGCGCAGTGGCGTGCCCGCGAGCCGCTGGCTGGAGACTGCGACGGAAGCGATGCTCGTCTGGGCGGTGCGGGATTGCGGGGAAGAGCAGTATTGGCGGAGCGTGGTGCGCGGGTTGATGGCGGCTCGCGGCACCGGTGCGCTCGCCCGCACGTCATCCCTTGCGGCGGTCATCGCCGAGGCGATTCCGCCGCGTGATCGCCACGCTTCGAAGATCCATCCGGCGACGCGCACATTTCAGGGTATGCGGATCGCCGTGAACGACGAGCTCGGAGCGATCGAGCGCGCGTTGCCCGCGGCCTTTGAGAAGCTCGCCCCGGGTGGCGTCCTGTGTGTGATCAGCTTCCACTCGCTGGAAGACCGGCCGGTGAAGCAATTTTTCCGTCGCATGTGCGGTCAGCCAGAGACCGCGACCGACAGCCTTCCGCAGGATCTGCGCGTCAAGCTGGCTGAGCCGCTCACCCGCAAGCCCACGACGCCGAGTGAGGCTGAGATCGCCCATAATTCCCGCAGCCGTTCGGCCAAGCTTCGCGCGCTGCGCAAGCTTTGAGCCGCCGCACCTTTTCCTCCGCTCCCAACGTTCAGCCCGCTCCACCCCATGCGCAAAAACGATAACCATGCGTTTGTTAATCAAGTGCTCGTTTGCCTTCTCGTCACCTTTGGCTGCGGAGGCGCCCTCGGTCTCGGTGCCGTGTGGGTGCGTCACCAGATTTCTGTGACCGCAAAATCCAACCGCGCGCTCCAGACCAGTATCGCCGAAGTGAAGCGCCGTTTGGATGCCACCGCGGCGATCGTCGAGTCCGAACAAAGCTATGACGCGTTGACGCGCCGCAACGCCGCATGGCGCCTGGGGCTCGCGCCGGCAACTGACACGCAAGTCCTGCGGGTGACCGAAGATCCGGTGATGCGGCTCGCGCGTCGCCGTGACCGCAACCTTTTCAACGACGGGTTTATGCCCGTCACGTTTCGAGTCGCCCGGGGCAACTAGACGATGTCGAAGGGCTTCGCTTCCAACTATCGGATCGTCCTGCTCGCGGGCGCGCTCCTGCTGTGCTTTGGATTCGTGGGCGCGCGGCTGGTGTGGCTGCACGTCATCCATCGCGACGAACTCCTCGGCAGTATCGTCAAAACTCGCCAGCAGCTGATCGTCGACCCCTCGCGGCGCGGTGACATCTTTGACGCGCGTGGGGCCCGGCTCGCGACCAGCCGTTCGGTGCTCCAACTCGGCGTCGATCCGCATTCGCTGCGCAAGGAAGACGAGAAAAAATGGCCGCAACTCGCCGCGTTGATCGGGAAATCCGAAACCGAGTTGCGCCGAATCTTTACCACCAAGTTCCGGACGGCATCGTCCGCGATGCCGGGCGCTGCGCCTTCGTTCGGCACCGCGCCGACCGCAGCCGTGACGGGCTTGGTGTTCAATTTCAAAGGGGCAACCGCCGGCACCTTCGGACCGGCGCTGCCGGCGGTCGCTGAGTCCACGGCGGAGGCGACCGACCTCACTGCTGATCCCGCTGATGCGGTTACCAGCCCGTCGTTTGCCATTTCCGTGCCTGCCAGTGCCACCGACGATACGGAGTATGAAGCGGACGTGGACGCGGACGGCCGTCGGAAGATTCAATGGGCGAAAATCGCGGATGAAATTTCGGAGTCCACCTACGACGAGGTTAAGAAACTTGGGATCAAGGGCGTGTACGCCACTGGCAGTTTCCGCCGGGCCTACCCGCACAACCAACTCGGCTCCCATTTAGTGGGTTTTGTCGACCAGACGCAGCGACCGATGGCTGGGGTGGAACGTTTCGCCGATTTCTATCTGCGCGGCCAAGATGGCTGGCGCGAAGGCGAGCGTGATGGGCGCGCGAAAGAACTTCCGCAATTCAGCAGCCGTGCCGTCGAGCGCGTCGATGGTTACGGTGTCAGGCTCTCCCTTGACACCAACGTCCAAAACATCATCGAGCGCGAACTCGCCTACATTGCCGAAAAGTATCGCCCGCTGAAGGCGACCATTGTCGTGAGTCGTGCGGACGACGGTTTCATTTTGGGACTCGGCAATTACCCGACGTTCAATCCCAACGAATACAACAAGGTTCCGCCCGACCAGCTGGCGCGCTTGAAGAACATCGCCGTGGCTGACGTCTATGAACCGGGTTCCGTCTTTAAGATTGTCGCGGCGGCGGCGGCGCTCGACCAGGGGCTGGTGACGCCGAACAGCCTCTTCGACTGCTCGATGGCGAAGATCGAATATCGGAACAAGCTGCGCGGTCTGCCCCGTGAGGACCACGCCTTCGACCACCCATTGTCGGTCGCTGAAATTATTTCACGTTCCAGCAATCGCGGAGCCGCCCAACTCGGGATGAAGCTCGGTGAACAACGCTTTTACGACTACGTGCGCGCGTTCGGCTTTGGCCAAAAGACCGGATTTCCCGGCGGCCACGAGGCGCCCGGCATTCTGAGCCCGCCGAAACGTTGGGATGATCTGACGATCACGCGCATGCCCATGGGCCAAAGTATCGCCGTGACGGTCTTGCAAATGCACCAAGCGATGGGGGTCATCGCGAGCGGCGGTGTGCTGCTCGAGCCCCAGATCCTTCGTGATGTCCGCGATTCGGCGGGTGTGCCGCTCTACGGCTTCGAGCGAAAGGAAATCCGCCGCGTCATTTCCGAGCGCACCGCGCGCACGATGGCAGAGTTGCTCACGCATTGTGCGATGGTGGGCGGAACCGCGCCCGAAGCGGCGATCCCCGGCTATGAAGTCGCGGGCAAGACCGGCACGACTCAGAAATATCTACCCGAGCTAATGCCCAGTGGAAAAATCAAGCTCATGCCCTCGCGCAAACACCACGTCGCGTCCTTCGTCGGATTCTTTCCGGCGAGCCGCCCGCAGATCGTGATCTCCGTCATTGTGGACGATGCCGATGCCGCGTGCCCAGGCGGGATCGCCTATGGCGGCAAGGTCGCCGCGCCTTCCTTTCGCCGCATCGGTGAACAACTCATCCCCCTGCTCGACCGTAGTGCCGGCAGCCGCACGTCGCCGGCGTCGACCGTCAACCGCGTCGCCCTCCAAGGAATCCGCCCGTGATCGGCTATCTCACTTATAATTATTCGCTCATTCACACGTTCCAGCCCAGCCCGGTGCGCCGGACCCGTGGTGAAACGCTCGCCCTCAATCGCGTCTTCAAGCTGGCGCCGAAACTTTCCGACTATTTTCGCGAAGATGAAATCGTCGCCGTCAAGGGTGAGCTGGAGCGTCCGATCTCGGGTCTCGCCATCGACAGCCGTCGGGTGGTGCCAGGCAACGTGTTCTTTGCGCTCCCCGGCCGGCGGGCCGATGGTGTTTCCTGCGTAGATGAAGCCATCAGCCGCGGCGCCGTGGCGATTGTCGCGCAAAAAATACCCCCGTTTCCGCCGGCGAAAGTGACGTTCATCCGCGTCGGTGATGCGCGCCAAGCCCTCGCGCTGGTCGCCCAGCGTTACTACAAGTTTCCTGATCGGGATATGACGGTGATCGGCGTGACTGGCACCAGCGGCAAGACGACGGTCGCGCACATCCTGAAACATTTTCTCAACGGAGATCAGCGAGTCGGGCTGCTCGGCACGATCAGCTACGAACTGGGCAACCGGATCGTGCCCTCGTATCAGACGACGCCCGGGGCACTCGACGTTTACGGTCTGATGGCGCAGATGCGCGAAGCCGGGTGCAAACACGCGGTGGTGGAGGTGAGCTCGCACGGGATTGATCAACAGCGCGTGCAGGGCGTTCACTTCGCGGCCGCGGTCTTTACGAATCTGTCGAGCGACCATCTCGATTACCACCAGACACTGACCGCTTATTTCGAGGTGAAGGCACGACTGTTCAACGGCAGCACTGGGGCGCCGCCCAAGGTCGCGGTCGTCAATCTCGACGATCCGCACGGCGCCACACTCGTGGCGAAGATTTCCACCGAAGTCCCCGGCGCCCGCGTCGTGACGTTTGGTGAAGATTCCCGCGCCCTCGTCCGCGCCGAAAACGTGCAGCTCACGGCCGCCTGCGCTAGGTTCAAGCTCATCTGGCCGCAAGGGGAGATGCTGATCGATTCGCCGCTGGTCGGTCGTTACCACGTGAGCAATCTGCTCGCCGCCATCGCCACCGCGTGGGGCCTCGGACGCGATCCGGTCGTGTTTCTCGCCAAACTTCGTGCGCTCAAGGATGTGCCGGGCCGCTTGGAGCGAATCGACGAAGGCCAACGCTTCAACTTGCTCGTCGATCACGCGCACACCGAGGATGCTTTGCGGAATGTCCTCGGTATGCTGCGCGCCATTACACCAGGCAAGGTGCACGTCGTGTTCGGGTGTGGCGGCAACCGCGACCGCACCCAGCGACCGCTTATGGTCCGCGCGGTGCAAGCCTCGGCCGATCACGCCTACGCGACGGCCGACAATCCTCGCACCGAAGCGATCGCGCAAATTTTCGATGACATGAAAACCGGGGTCACCGCCCCGGACCAGATTTCCTGGATCGCTGATCGTCGTCGCGCGATCGGCGACGCCATCGAGGCGTGCCAGCCCGGGGATTCCCTGCTCATCGCCGGCACGGGCCATAAGATTGTTCAAGAATACGCCGACACGGTGTTTCCTTTCGACGACCGGCAGGTCGCGCGTGAACTCCTCCGCAGTAAGCTAACGACGACGTAAATGCCCGTGTTCTCACCAGACACCCTTGCGCAATGGACCGGTGGCCGCTGGACGGCCCCACCGTCGAGCCCGCTCACGGGCTTTGCCATCGACACGCGGGAAGTGCGCCCCGGCCAGATCTTCGTCGCCCTCAAGACGGACCTGCGTGATGGCCACGAATTTGTGGCCTCCGCGGAAGCCGCCGGTGCGAGTGCGGCGCTCGTGGCGCAACCTAACCCGGCCGTCGCGCTGCCCCAGCTCGTGGTCGCGGACCCGTTGGGCGCGTTTCAGGCGATCGCCCGAGCACATCGGCGCAATTTTCGCGGCCCCGTCATCGGTATTTCTGGCAGCGCGGGCAAAACGTCCACCAAAAATCTGCTCGCGCTCCTGCTCGGTGGCGAAGCTGGCGGGGTGCTCGCAACCGGGGGAAATTTGAACAATCACTTGGGCGTCCCACTGACACTCACGCGGCTCAATCCGGCCGAGCACGCCTTTGCCGTGATCGAGGCCGGCATCAGCGGGCCCGGGGAGATGCGCGTGCTCGCCGACATGATCGAGCCCGACGTCGCGCTCATCACGCTCGTCGCTCCCGCGCACACGCAGCAGCTCGGCGGCATTGAGGGCGTAGCGCAGGAGAAAGCCGTACTGACCGGAGCGATCCGACCTGCGGGCGTGGCGATTTTCCCGCAGCAGGTGGCGGGGTTTGCGGCGTTTCGAGACTTGGGCGTGCGGACGATGATAGTCGCACCCACCGATGTTATCGGGCCCGTTGAGCCGCCGCAGGACCATGTGTATTTTGCGGTCACGCAGCGTGGGGACTCGACCGCGATTGCGCTCGCCTCAGGCCCACCGCCGCCGTTCGTGTTTACGTTTCAGCGCGTCACCGACGGCATGGCGCAAAATGCTGCGCTCGCGATCTGCGCCGCGTTGTGGCTCGGCGTCCCGCGGGCAGCGATCCAGGTCCGACTGGCCGGCTGGTTGCCCGCGAAACTCCGCGGCGAAATCCGGCGTGAAGGCGACCGCCTCCTCTACCTCGATTGTTACAACGCCAATCCTGCCTCGATGGCCGACGCGCTCACGACGTTCACGGCGATCGCTCCAGCCGAAGAACCACGGCTCTACGTGATCGGGTGTATGGAAGAACTCGGTGCGGAAGCGCCCGCCCACCACCGCCACCTCGGCCGTTCGCTGCCGCTGCGCGAATGTGACCGGCTGTTCGTCATTGGTGCCCAAGCCCACGAGGTCTGTGCGGGTGTGCTGGAACAAGACGATTTCAAGCGCCAAATCCGTATCGTTTCGTCGTTGGAGCCGGTCGCCGCGTGTCTCGCCGAGTGGCGTGGGTCGGTCTTCATCAAGGGCAGTCGTCGTTATGAGCTCGAGCAAGTCCTCGTACACCAATCTGTCTTCGCCCTGCCATGCTGAGCTATCTCGCAGACTACGAGAATTTTTTCGGCCCGTTGCGCGTGTTTCGCTCGCAGACTTTTCGCACGGTGGGCGCGGCCGCGACGGCAGCGATGATCGGCTTTCTCATCGGGCCTTGGTTAATCGCGAAACTGGGGAAACTGAAATTTGGGCAGCATTACGATGATGATCGGACGGGGGACTTGGCTGCACGTTTTGACAAAAAAAACACGCCGACGATGGGTGGTCTCCTCATTTTTGCAGCGTTATTTTTCAGTTCGTTCCTGTGGGCCGCCCCAAATATCTGGGTCGTCATCGCGCTCTTTGTCTACACGGCGCTGACTGCCGTGGGTTTCCGTGACGATTGGCTCAAGGTGGTCCGGAAGAATCGCCACGGCATTTCCTCGCGGGAGAAAATTTTCTGGCAGACGCTGGTCACGATTCTCGCGCTCGCGGCGCTCCTGTGGCATCCGGCGAGCACGGACAAGATTCGCGAGCTATGGGTGCCGTTCGTGAAATATCCGGTGCTCACTTTCTCCGGTCTGCTGGGTCTGCCGGCGCTTTTTATTTTCATTTACCTCTGGCTCGTGGGCTTCAGCAACGCGATCAACCTGACCGACGGCCTCGATGGTCTGGCCGTCGGCTGCACCATCACGGTCACGCTTGTCTTCGGCATCATGGCCTACGTGGCGGATC
>SXGR01533476.1_pt1 | contig 18443 bp, 18 predicted proteins | sample 3174711 | NCBI WGS metagenome assembly SXGR01 (sample SAMN11356860, study PRJNA531348) | freshwater metagenome | isolation source: freshwater sample F1-60 | place: China: Fuxian Lake, Yuxi | collected 2017-12-25
GCCGATCGGTGGTCTCAAGGAAAAACTGCTCGCTGCACGACGTGCAGGTATCAAGCGCGTGATCATCCCTTCGGAAAACGAGCGAGACCTTAAAGAGATTCCAGCAACCATCACCAGTCAACTGGAGATTCTTCCGGTGAAGTGGATGGACGAAGTGCTGGACATTGCGCTTGAACGAAGACCAATGCCATTGCCGGTTGATGCGGCAGTTGTGGTCGCACCGGTTGATGCAGCAGCGGTCGAAGCGAACCGGGGGAATCTCAGTCCGCATTAAGCGTATGTGATCGAGTAGCCTGTCGCTGGCTTTATTGGCTGTCAGCGATAGGCGTTGATCCAGCATCGTCGTAAAACCATGGTGTTTGCCTTGTAAGGCCCGATACAGGTTGGTATAACGGCGCCCTTGTTTTTTGCAACCCTCCCGCGATTCCTGGCTGCCGCGCCCGTCACCACGAGGAAACATTTAAGTGAACAAGTCCGAACTCATCGATCGTATTGCCGAAGCCGCAGATATTTCCAAAGCCTCTGCAGCGCGCGCGCTGGAAGCCACGCTCGATGCAATCACCAATTCCCTGAAACAAGCTGATCCGGTTTCTCTGGTCGGTTTTGGAACATTTGTTGTTCGTGAGCGTGCATCCCGCACGGGCCGTAACCCCCAGACCGGCGAAGCCATTGAAATCTCCGCTGCGCGAATCCCGGCATTTAAGCCCGGAAAAGGTCTCAAGGACGCGCTCAACTGATCCTCAGGATCTGAGCGTCCATTCGCGACTGCATGTCATTGATTCCCGCAACTGACGAAGGTACTTCGGCATGATGCTGCAGAAGATGCGCGACAATACCCAGTCGCTCGGATTCAAAATTCTGGTCGGCGTCATCATCGTCGTACTTGCACTCTTTGGTTTTGGCGCGTTCAACTTTTTCGTTGACACGGACCCTGAGGTCGCGACGGTGGGTAGTCGTGATATCACCGAGTCGATGGTCGCAGTGGAAACCGAGCGCGCGCGCAATCGCCTGCTCGCCGAACTCGGTGAAAATGCTGACCCAAGCCTGCTCGATCCGGTACGTTTGCGCGGACAGGTGGTGGAGCAGTTGGTCGGCAACGCGGTAATGGGTGAAGCCGCGATGGAGTTGAACCTCGCGGTTCCCAAGTCGACGGTTGATAAAACCCTTACCAGCAATCCGAGTTTTCACGTCAACGGCAAGTTCGATAAAGACCTCTACGTTCGTCTGCTTACGCAGATGGGCTATCAGCCTGCGAACTTTCGTGAGCGGGTGGGTGAAGAGATGGCCATCGGCCAGCTGCAAACGGCGATTAACGAAACCGCGACCTTGCCACGTTGGCAAGTGCGTGAGGTCGCAGCGCTGCTCAATCAGCGTCGTGATGTTGCGTGGCTGCCACTCACCCAATCGACGTTTGCTGCGAAAGCGGAAGTGACGGAAGAAGAAATTCAGAATCACTATGCCGACAATCGGATCGACTATCGCACCGAAGACACTCTGGACCTTAGTTACGTGGTGTTGTCGGCTTCGGATCTCGCCGATGATCCGAAGATTGAAGTTACCGATGACGAGCTTCAAACCGCGTACGCCGATGAACTCAAAGCGCTTGCGCAGAATGAACAACGTTATGCGTCGCATATCCTGTTGCGTGCCACCGACGAGCGCGACGATGCCGCGACTTTGAAATTCGCTACTGAGCTGCGCGAGAAAGCAGTGGCAGGCGAGGATTTTGCCGCGCTCGCCAAGGAACATTCCGACGACCCAGGCTCTGCCGCAAGCGGTGGAGAGCTCGGTGCTGCAGGTCGTGGTGTATACGACCCGGCCTTTGAAAAAGCGCTGTTTGCGATGCAGGAAGGTGATTTGTCCGAACCGGTGAAGTCTCAGTTTGGTTATCACTTGATTCGATTGACGCAAATCGAAAAGCCCGCAGAGCCGACGTTTGAAGTCAAGCGTGAAGAACTCACGGCGCTGCTGCGTGAAACGAAAGCCAAGGATCTGTTTGTCGACAGCGTTCGACAAATGGATAGCCTCGCCTTTGAAGAAAATACGAGCCTTGAAGGCGTGGCCAAAGAGTTTGGTCTCAAGATCGAATCCGTTGTCGGAATTGTTAAGGGAACGTCCGACGGCTTGTTTGCCAATCAAGCGCTTAAGGATACAGCGTTCTCCGAAGAAGTTGTCGAGAAGGGTTTCAACAGTAAAGCTGTTGAGTACGAAGACAATAAGGCGCTTGTGCTTCGGGTCCGCACTCGACATGAACCGCAGGATCGACCGCTGGAAGAAGTCCGTGCGCAGGTAGTCGCCACGCTTCGTAATGAAAAGGCGGACGCAGCAATTGAGCTTGCAGCCGCGGATGGCCTGACCAAACTCGAAGCGGGAGACAGCGTCGATTCCGTCGCGGTAGCCACAGGCGCGCAATGGCAAACCGCTGCGGGTACGAGCCGCAGTCATGTAGGCGTACCGGAGGCTGTGCTCAAGAAGGCGTTTGAATTACCCATCAATCGATCATCGAGTGAGTTCAATCGTTCTATCGCCCGCGTCGATCTTGAAGACGGTCAAGCGCTTGTTGTCGTCACCGCGGTAAAAGATGGTGATATCGAAGCGATGACAGAGCAGGAAGCTGATTCTCTGGAGCGGTATTTCGTATCCCGTGTCGGCGAGTTGGAGTTTACGGCGCTCTACCGAACTGTCGAAGATGACGCAGGCGTAAGTCGACGAGATCAGGTCAGCGCGGCGCAGGTGGAATAAGCCTGAGTAGCACACGCTTGCATCGGTGCGTTGGCAGGGTGGCTGAGCGGAAGGGTGGAGCGGTGGAAGGGTTGGTTACCGCGGTAGCGAGCAGATCGTTCCTAGCGGCGGGCTAGCCGCCAGCGATATCTGCGGGAGCCGGCTGCGGGATTTTGAGCTGCTTGCCAACGCTCAGCACGCTGGATGTCTGTAACCCATTAACTCGCATCAACTCCTGTCTCGACACTGAGTGTCTTAGGGCGATGCTCCACAAGGTGTCGCCCGATCTGACGCGATAACTCTCACGACCCACTGCGGCCACCTGCGAAGCGCTCTCAGACCCCATGGAAGGTACTCTCAGCGTCTGATGCGCTCGGATGGTGTCTCTACGAAGGCCGTTCATCGATCGCAGCTCAGCTGTCGTTATGCCATGGCGTGACGCGATGGCTGACAACGAGTCCCCTGGACGAATTCGGTAGGCAGTTGTTGCCCTGGAAACGTCTGCTGCTCGTTCAGGCCACCGCGCTTGTGCACTCGCGCGAGGCAGAGATTTGGAAGTCGCTCCGATCTGCGTCGTCAATGTGTTTTGAGCTATCGCAGGAAGCGGAATCGTAAGTACTCGATCCGCGTTGATGCGGTGATTCGTGATCCGATTGGCGGTCATCACCGCACCAACAGAAATGTCGTACCGCTTCGCGATGGTGCTCAGTGTTTCTCCGCGCTTCACCCGGTGTTTAATCGACGTGGGTCGCGCGCTCACCGCAGCGACCAAGCGCTCTGAAGGACCGGCAGTCCATAACTTGCCATCCGCTCCCGCTCGGGGAATCCGTAGGGTGGCGTTGGCGGCGATGTGATCCGAGCGCAGGCCATTCAGTGACGTGATCGCACCAACCGAGCTGTTGAAGGAGCGAGCGATCTTGTTGAGCGAATCACCGCGGCGGACCCGGTATTCGACGATCGGTGCGATCAAGCCGTCCGCAGCCATCGCGTCGAGGCGCGCCTGCGCAAATTCTGCGCTGCGAGCGGGTACCAGGAGGTTGTGGGAGCCTTCCGGTGGTGTTGCTTGACGATGAAAACCAGGGTTCAACGCGACGAGTTCGGAGGGCAGAACATTGAGAATGGTTGCAGCCAGGTTGAGATCAACAGGCTTATCCATCGTTACCGTTTCAAACAGAACCTCTTTGGCGACGCTCGGCAGTACGATGTCGTACCGGGCGGGATCCTTAATGATCGCAGCGAGTGCAAGCACACGCGGCACGTAGCTGCGGGTCTCAGCCGGAAGCCGGTGCATGCTGAAAAAACGCGAATCGTTTGTTCGCGCGCGGGCGCCTGGCATGGTCCGTGCGACGGTTCCTTCACCGGCGTTGTACGCGGCCATGGTGAGCAACCAGTCGTCAAACTGTGCGTGCAGTAACTCAAGGTAATCGAGTGCTGCACGCGTCGATGCAACCGTGTCCATGCGGCTGTCATGCCACCAGTCGCGGGACAGCCCGAAACGGTTCGCGGTATCCGGCATGAATTGCCAAAGGCCAAGAGCACCACGAGGTGATGTTGCCGAAGGGTCCAACGTGCTCTCGATGATAGGGAGCAGCGCCAACTCTGCTGGGAGCTTGCGGCGCTTTACCTCCTCCAGGAAGTAGGGGAGATAGAGGGAAATGCGTTCTTGTGCGGCGGCAAGCCACTCGGGATTATTCGTGTACTTCTTCACCGCGTCCTGCACGGCGCGTTGGTTCAGGTGATGGTCGAGCGTAAATTCACGCGTGAGGTGCGGCCAGAGGCTGTCCTCATCTTCCACGCCCTGAGGCGCAACAATCTTTTCGAGGGACTTCTTGAGTTCGCGGGCGTCGGTGCCAAGGGAGAGAACGGGAAAGATGTTGGGTGCTCTACTGGGGAGAGGGTCGACCGGGCGCATAACCGACCGCGCCAACACCTGAGGCGGTGTGACGGTAGGTTGTGTCCCATTCGATTGCGGATTTTCGAGATAGGTACAGGCAGTGACTGCCAAACCCACGCCGAGAGCCAACATGCTTCTCGCGAAAAGCCGTAATCGAGGGTAGTCCTCCCGGTTACCCAAGTTGCCCTCGTTATCGGGGTCGTTAGAATGGACCGTACTTTGCCCGACATAAAAATGCACCGCAAACCTTGACATGACTGACCGGCAGCAGCTAAGGCAGCTTTGGACGCAGACACCGGTCGGTCAACGACTGCTCCGTGACGTGCGTCCGACATTTGATGCGCTCGTCAGACGCATGCACGGCGATACGTTGCTCTGGTGTGGTGAACATGCAGAAAGTTTGAGCAGCCTGCAGCGTTCGATGGTTCGGCATCGCTTCGTACTAACCGGCTCACCGCAAGCTTTGCCCGAGGAAACTATCCCCTTGGTCGCGCGAACGGATCGGCTTCCATTCACCAACAGCTCCATGGACGGGATCGTATTGCATCACGCCTTGGAGCCACTGGCAGACCCCAGAGATGCGCTACGCGAAATTGCCCGCGTACTCCACCCGGGTGGACGGCTGGTCATCGTCGCCTTTAATCCCTGGAGCTTGCTCGGGACGCGACGCCTCTATGCCCGCTTCGGCCGGGATGCGTTCACGCCACATCACTTCGTTAACCCGGTACGCCTGCTTGATTGGCTGGGCTTATTGGGGCTCGAACTGGAGGAGCCTGTTCAGTTCAGAAGCAGCGGGCTGCCTTTCCATGTGCGTTGGCGCCGTTGGTTCCGAAAGGGAACTGAACCATCGACGCATGAAGCGCTTTCGCCACTACCCTCGGGGCGAAAGCGTCATGGCATTGAAATCCCGCTGGGTGATGTTTATTTGATTTCTGCAGTGAAGCAGACCTACGACATACGCAGGCGCACAACTTCGGAGCGTGTCGCTGATGTGAAGCTAGCGGGAGCGGCGTACACCAAAACCGCCGCACGCTTGATTCCGGTGGATTTCCGGGGAGAAGGACGCTGAAGGACGTTGTCGCGATCTGGACGGATGGCGCGTGTCGTGGCAATCCCGGACCGGGTGGCTGGGCGGCGATTCTGCGTTTCCGTGATGCGGAGAAAGTGATTCGCGGAGCCGAAGCGGACACCACCAACAACCGTATGGAACTGACTGCAGCGCTTGAGGGACTGAAGGCCTTGAAGCGTCCGGCCACGGTTCGCCTCACCACCGATTCGGAATATTTGCGCCAGGGCATCACACGCTGGATTCATGGCTGGAAACGGAACGGCTGGAAAACGGCTGCCAAGAAACCAGTGATGAATCAGGACCTCTGGGTGGCGCTCGATGCGGTTGTCACTTCTCACGAAATTGAATGGTGTTGGGTCAAGGGCCACTCTGGTCACCTGGAGAATGACCGTGTTGATGAAGAAGCCAATGCGGCGATTGATGACTTACTCGCGGGTGCCGTGCCGGTAAGCACTCCGGAAGCACAGGAGCGTAAAGCACCATGAGACAGGTTGTACTCGATACCGAAACCACTGGTCTCGAAGCCGAACAGGGCCACCGCATCATCGAAATTGGCGCGGTGGAGCTGATCAATCGGCGCCTCACCCGCAGGCACTTCCATGCCTACATCAATCCGGAGCGAGAGATTGATGCGGGTGCACTTGCGGTGCACGGCATTACCCGTGAGTTTCTCGCCGACAAACCCAGGTTTGCCGAGATCCTGGAGGATTTTCTCGCCTTCATTGAAGGCGCTGAGCTGATCATTCACAACGCCGCATTCGACGTGACTTTCATCAATCACGAATTAACTTTGTTGGATCAGGCACTACCCCTCATCGCAACACGATGCCGTATCACTGACAGCCTCGCTCTGGCGCGAGACAAACATCCTGGCCAACGCAACAGTCTGGATGCCCTCTGCAAACGTTATAGCGTCGACAATTCGGCGCGGGAACTGCACGGTGCGTTGCTGGATGCTGAAATCCTGGCGGACGTGTATCTGGCCATGACCGGTGGACAAGTGGCGCTCTTTGGTGGTAGGGAAGGTGGTCAATCGAACGCGGACGAGGATCTGGGACCGTTTGAACACGAGCCGATGTCATTGCCAGTGATTGTTGCGACGAGCGAAGAGGAGGAAGCGCACCTCGCCATGCTCAAACTGCTCGATAAGGAATCAGGTGGTCGTACCGTTTGGCGTGCTGTATAGCCAGACAACCCACCTCGCTGAACGTTGAGTCATCGCTCTGAACTCAAGTCAAGAAATACTGCACACACACCCAGCCTGTGACACTCATCGTCACAGTGTATGGCAATGCCATCACCACCATCCGAATGTATGACAAGCGAATCAACGGGGCGATGGCGGACGTTAACAAAAACAGGAACGCTGCCTGGCCATTAGGGGTCGCCACACTCGGAATGTTTGTGCCGGTGTTGATGGCGATGGCCAGCAGATTCATGTGTTCCCGCGAGATGGTTCCGGCTTCAAAGGCGGCGTGGACCTCATTGATGTAGATCGTCGCCACGAAAACGTTGTCGCTGATGGACGACAACAACCCATTGGCAATGTAGAACATCCCGGGCTGCGCGGCTTCGGGCAGGGTGAGCACCCAGTGGATCACGCCATCAAAGAGGTGTTGGTCGTGAATGACGCCGACGACAGCGAAGAACACCACTAACAAGGCCGTAAACGGCAGGGCTTCCTGAAAAGCCCGTCCGATCTGGTGTTCATTGACCACACCATTGAGTGATGTTTGGAAAACGATGATGGCAAGGCCGATGAGACCGACTTCCGCAACGTGTAGTGCCAGGCCGATGACCAGAAAGAAGACGGCAACCGTCTGGACGATAAGTCGTAGCGTGTCCCGGGACGTCCTCTGGCGGGTTTGCGCCTCATCAAAATCCAGCAGGATTTGATGCACGGAACCAGGCAGTTTTGCGCCATAACCAAACCAACCGGTCAGCTCGAGGACCACACAGGTCAACAAGCCGACCACCAATACCGGCATCGATACGGGTGCGACCGCAAGAAAGAACTCACTGAAATTCCAACCGACCTTTTTGGCGATCAGGAGGTTCTGTGGTTCGCCAACCATGGTGCAAACCCCACCCAGCGCGGTGCCCACAGCGGCGTGCATCAGCAGGCTGCGCAGCAGCGCCCGGAATTGCTCCAGGTCCTGCCGATGTTGGTCTTGAACGGTGTCGTCGTTGTCGTGGGCATGATCGTCGTACTGGTGGTTGCCAGAAGCGATCCGGTGGTACACCGAATAAAAACCGACAGCCACGGTGATGATCACTGCAATCACAGTCAGTGCGTCGAGGAAGGCACTGAGTAGAGCGGACACCCCACTGAAGAGAAGGGCGAGCAAAACTTTGGATCGCACCGACAACAGCATCTTGGTGAACATGAAGAGCAGCAGCTCGCGCATGAAGTAGATGCCCGCAACCATGAACATCAGGAGCAGCACCACCGGAAACGCGCTGACGATCTCGGTGCGCACGGTTTCTGCCGATGTCATACCAAGCAACACGGCTTCAAGCGCCAGTAATCCACCCGGTTGTAGTGGATAACACTGCAAGGCCATCGCCAGCGTGAAGATGAACTGCAGGACCAGCAGCCAACCGGTGACCCACGGGCCTATCGTTAACAGCAACACTGGATTGAGGATCAGGAATGCGAGGATGGTCTTCTTGTACCAATCCGGCGCTTGTCCGAGAAAACTCTCCCAAAATGCCGAGAGGATGCCGCCTTGCATACCACCAGTCCGGTCTGATTGCGTGTTGAGTGCCCGGACTATACAGCCGATACACCGTGCGGCGGGAGTCCAGTATAGGTACGCATGGGCGTTGGTGGTGTGACAGAACCCTGATCGATGTGATACCTATGCGAAAAGAGATCAATGGAGGATTGAGATCGTGTGGCCGAATTCCCCTGATGAGTTCGAATCCCGTGTACGTCCTCCGGAAAACGTCGGAAGCTCTGCGTGGTACTTCCTGTTTCTGGACGGCAAGCTCGCGTCCGTGGTGGAGCGCGGCATTCCTAAACCTATCGACGAAGATGCGTTCCGCTGGCTTGATGTTGAGATTCGGCATCGCCACTACATGGGCCAGTTCCGTGGGCGGGCCTGTTATGCAGTGGCTGGGAAAGGTAAGTTGCCGGAAGGGTATTCAAGCTCAGATCTTCGGGGCTGGCTTGGACGTGTTGAAAATCCGGTGTTTTATCTCGCCGGTCGTGCCCAGCAGCTGATCGACTGGCTCGATACCCATCGTTATTGCGGACGTTGTGGCACCGAAACCGCCGAACACGCCACTGACCGTGCCCGACATTGCCCAGACTGTAACCACATTGCCTATCCACGGTTGTCGCCGAGCATCATCGTCCTGATCCGCAAAGGTGAAGAGATGTTGTTGGCACGCAATGCCAATTGGCCAACGGGCTTTTATTCCACACTGGCGGGATTCGTTGAACCCGGTGAATCCGTCGAACAAACGCTGCACCGTGAAGTGTTTGAGGAAGTCGGCGTGCGCGTGAAAAACCTGCGCTACTTCGGCAGCCAGAGTTGGCCGTTTCCGAACTCGTTGATGCTCGGTTATCACGCTGACTTCGACGGTGGTGACATTGTCTGTCAAGAAGGTGAAATCGCTGATGCACGCTGGTTCCGCTACGACGATATGCCAAACGTTCCGCCACCCACGGCGATTTCCCGCTGGCTGATCGATGCCTTCGTGAATGAACGCAAAGGCGCTTCGGGTGGCTGAGATTGACGCACCAACACTCAGCCCGAGCCAGTTTGGTGAGGAGCTTCTGCGTAGCTTCTCCGCCGAAGCGGCTCGGGACTTTGATGGCACGGTTCAGTTTGTGCTCCAGGCGGTTGATTCAACGGCGCCACGGTCGATCGGGTTTTGTATCGATCATGGCCGTATTGATGCGCGATCCGCGGGGACTGAACCCTTCGATATCACGCTATATTTCCACACCGCCCAGGAAGCCCTCGATCTCTTGCAAGGTCAGGCGAATCCGGTCGAAGCGTTCATGGACGGACGATTTCGTTCCGATGGTTATCTGTTGTGGGTGTTCGCCGTCTTGTCGATGTTTCGTGGTCGCTGATCGGAGAGGCTGATTCCCAACCCTCTGGAGGCGTTACTTCGGCCGCATTGAATGGCTGTTGTGGCTGTTGTGGCTTTTGTGGCCCGGCCAATCCCGCTACAGTACGGCCCCTTTTCTTTCCCGGTCGCCATTCCGTTTATTATGGATTACCTCTACGAATATCTGCTCTTCCTCGCCCAGGCGCTCACTGTGGTCGTGGCCATTATGGTGGTGCTGACGGCATTGGTGTCCATGACCCAAAAACGGTATGACGCTGAAGGCGGACACCTCGAAATCCGCAAACTGAATGATCGGCTCCTTGACCTCAAACAGGCGGTTGAGGATTCGGTTCTGAACGACGCCGAGCTCAAAGCCGAACGCAAACGTGCGGCCAAAGAAGAGAAGGCAGAGATCAAGGCCCAGAAAAAGGCGGTCGATGCGGAGGAGGCACCACGATCACGTTTGTTCGTGATGGACTTCGATGGTGATGTGGAGGCAGCCCGGACGGATCATCTTCGTACCGAGATTACCGCTGTGCTGACCATGGCGCGCAAGGAAGATGTGGTACTGATCCGGCTCACGAGCCCCGGTGGCATGGTGCCGCATTACGGACTTGCGGCATCACAACTCCTTCGTGTGCGTAAACAAGGTGTAGAGCTCGTGGTTGCTGTCGACAAGGTGGCCGCAAGCGGTGGTTATCTCATGGCCGCGGTCGCGAATCGCGTTATCGCTGCGCCATTTGCCTTGGTGGGTTCTATCGGTGTGGTGGCGGAAGTGCCCAACGTGCACCGCTTGCTCGAGAAACACGATGTCGACTGGGAGGTCTTCACAGCTGGCCAATACAAACGAACGTTAACGGTGTTCGGCGAAAACACCGAAGCAGGTCGTCGTAAATTTATCGAGGAGCTGGAAGAGACCCACGCTCTCTTCAAGTCTTTTGTGCATGAACATCGTCCCAGCCTCGACCTCGAGAAGGTTGCCACCGGCGAGGCTTGGTATGGCGCCAATGCCGTTGCGCTCAATCTCGTGGATGAAATTCAAACGAGTGATGAATTCGTGAACGGTGCCTGCGATGACAAAGACGTCTACGAGGTGCATTGGGTCGAGCACCGCAAGCCGCTGGATCGACTGCTCGGAGAAGTGCGTGGATTGGTTTCACGTGTGGCTCGTTTGGTTGCACCGGTTCGATAACACGAGGATTCAGTAAATGGGATTCAAGGCATTCCGGGTAGAGAAGACCGACAGCGGATTCAAGTACTCCGTGCAGGAACGAGACGTTGCTGAATTGCCCGATGGTGATGTGCTCATCGATGTGCAGTTCTCTTCGCTCAACTACAAGGACGCACTCTCAGCGACGGGCAACCCCGGTGTCACCCGTAAGTTTCCCCATACGCCTGGCATCGATGCGGCGGGCATCGTGCTGGAGAGCCGCAGCCCTGAATTCCGTGCAGGGCAGGCGGTATTGGTCATGGGTTATGACCTCGGCATGAATACGCCCGGTGGTTATGGTCAACGTATTCGTGTGCCCGCGACTTGGGTGGTGGCGATGCCGTCCGGGCTGACGCCGGAAACCAGCATGCATTGGGGTACCGCAGGATTTACCGCGGCGCTCGCCGTGGAGAAGTTGCTGCATCAAGGCATGACACCTGCCGGTGGGCCAGTGGTCGTCACCGGTGCCAGTGGCGGTGTGGGCTGCGTTGCGGTGAAGCTGCTTTCAACCTTGGGCTTCCAGGTGACCGCGGTAACGGGTAAGGCGGAGCAACACACATGGCTCAAGTCGCTTGGTGCAACGGAATTCATGTCCCGCGGACAAGCCCTTGAAGGGGCGGATCGTCCGTTGGGCAAAGAACGATTTGGTGGTGCAATAGATACCGTGGGTGGCGTGCCCCTCGCCAATATCGTCAAGTCCCTCAAACACAGCGCCAGCGTCGCAGTCTGTGGTCTGGCGGCATCGGCAGAGTTTCCGATCACGGTTCTGCCATTCATCCTGCGGCACGTGAACGTGCTGGGTGTGGACTCGGTTGAACTGCCGATCAATCACAAGCGCGCACTGTGGAATCGCATGGGTGGCGAATGGCGAGTTGATCTCAGTGCGACGGTGCAAAAACTTGCCCTGAAAGATCTGGAAGCCGCAGTTCCTCGCATCCTTCAAGGGGGCATGGTCGGCCGAGGGGTCGTTGATCTGTCTCTGTGATCTCTCTCTTTGACCTGCCTCTGTGTCCTCTCTGCAGATGGTCGTTTAATAGAGCAACAGCTCGGGGGCGACCGTCACTTTTACACCATCGAGCCTTTGAACCGGTAACGTAACGCCGGCGAAAACTTGTGATTCGGATTCGCCTTCGCCGTGCAACATACGTTCGACCGCCACCAGGTGCTCGCCGTGCTTCATGGCGGCTATCAGCTGGAGCCCGTGGGAAGCGTAGTGCCAACGGACGGGCAGAGGTGCGACCCGCTGCAGGTCCTTCGCCAGCAGCGAGAGATCCGTAATCAGATAATCAGGCCCATAAAACGTATCACCACCAAAAAACAGTTCAGCTTCTCGGTCGTACAGTGCAATGCCGTCCGGCGAATGACTGTACGTACGGATGACACTGAATCGTCGATTGCCGAGCTCTACAACATCACCCTCGTTAAGGTAACGCACCTGCTCGAGCGGATAGGGTGGGATCACATGTTTTGCGGGGTCAAAATTCGCTGGCGTCTTGGTGCCGGGATGATTCGTGAGCTGATCCCAATAGGCGACGAAGTCTGCAGCTGGCACGCGCAACGTTAAACGTCTGCGGGCCCAGTCGACGTCGGCGGTGAACACTTCGTTAAATTCGCGGTTGCCGCCGTTGTGATCGAGGTGGTTGTGACTGTTGATGACGATGAGTGGTTTTTCCGGAAGATTTTCGGCAGCCCGAATGTCTGCCAGAGCGTGGTGTACTGAAGCGATACCCATACCGGTATCGTAGAGGAGATCTCGATCCCTCCCGATGATCAAAAAAGAATTCACCTTCTCCACATGCCCAGGCTCCCACAACGCATAAACGTCGTTGGGAAGCTTTAGGATTTCGAACCATCCCTCCTGCGACACGATGCGTTTGGCGTTGCGCAAGATCTTCTGCAACTCAGAAGGCTCGACTGTGGGTGCTGATCCAGACTCAGGTTCCGGCGATTGGCAGGCGGCTAGGAGAACGAAGAGAACTAGCACCGGGAAAATTCTCATGACGCCGTCACCGGTGAGGATTTGACCCAAGAGACCGTGCGTAGCGTCATACCGAAAAACAGCAATGTGACGTGAACCGGATAGAGAATGGGGATGTCGAACAGCAGCGGTTCGACCACAAAGTCATAGAGGTAGATAAACATGAAGACGTGAAAACCGGTTCTGTGAATCCGTCGCCAGTTTACGGTGCCGATCGCACGCATGGGTTTTTCGAACGAAGTCCACAACATGGCCATGGCTAGAACGATGCCGATGCCTTCGACGATCACCATCGCGACTTCCACCGGCGGATCAGCGAGTGAGCTGAACATCACGCCGATCACGACCAGATGGACGGCTTGAACCCCCCCATAGGTGACACCGGCGTTACGTCGATACCGGAGCAGTCGCGTGGTCAGCGGCGAGGGAAAGAGATCTCGCAGCGGGCTCGCGAATAGCGGCGCCTGGAAGACCAGAAACGCGAGATGTCCGGTCCAGATCAGGGCGCCGATCACAGGTGGCGTGTCTCCAGAGGCGCTGAGGTAGCCGACGCTACCCACGATGACCGCAGCGACGACAGCGAGACCCAGCCAAAAGTAGCCCTGCTGTTGTCGATTCATTTCGCCCTCCGACAAGTGCTTCGATACCATAATGGAAGCATATGCTTCCATTGATAAGCAAGTGATAAGCAAGCTCAATACGAGGAAGTTATCCGGGCAGAAAGTTCGGAGCGCTCGGGTCAGCGCGCCAGTTGTTCTCGGAGTAAAGTCAGATGCATGGCCTTTAGCATGTCGAGCATACGTTTGGCGTTGCTGCGGTTTTCATCCAGTAAGGTATCGATAATGGCAATGGTGCTTTTTAACAGCAGTGTGGCGGTGAGCCTCGCCTGATTGCGAGTCAGTGTCTTGTTCGCGTGCCGAAGCGCCGCTGTCGTTTCAGCGACGTATCGTGTATTGACTTCATCATCGACGGCGCGCAATTCCGGGTGCACGCGCATGGCTTGCAGGAGCGCCACGCCGCCCGGCGTATCTCTCACTGCAGCGACATAGGCGTCGAGGTACAAAGGCCACACGTCCGGCCAGGTGACGGAGTTTTGTACGGTGATCAGCGTCAAGTTTTCACGCCAACGGGCTGACATCCGTCTTGCGAGTTCGGAAACCAGCGCATACTTGTTGGGAAAATAGCGGTAGATCGCGCGGGTACCAATACCGGACCGGTTGGCGAGCAAATTGGTATTGAAGGCTTCAAACCCGACTTCTTCCAATAGCTCAGCGGTAACGGACAGGAGCGTGTTGAAGGTGTGCCGGGCCCGGGCCTGGGTGGGTTCGCGCCGAAGGGAGAGTTTGCCAGTCATGAGGGCAGTTCAGCACAAGCACCGGGTGCAGGCAATTGACGATGATTGACAGAGTTCTAAAAATGGAGGCAAATACTTCCATTGAAGACTGCCCTTGCGGGAGAGTGCCATGAATTCGGAAATCAGACTACGATGAATTGAGAGCGTCGAAGAAATTCGATCCTTGAAGGCGCGTTACTGCGACCTGTGTGATGGCGGCTACGATGCCGAAGCCATCGTCAAACTGTTCACAGCCGATAGCTGTTGGGATGGCGGTGATCTTGGCCGCGTTGCCGGCCATGAAGCCCTGCATCGATTTTTTAGCGGCATGCCCCGGACGATGTCCTTCGCACTGCATCACATCACCAATTCGGCAGTTCAAGTCAGTGAGGATGCCACTCGGGCGTCGGCGCGTTGGTACCTCCTGCAAACAGCCACGTTAAGACGCGACAACCGGGCGGTGGTGCTTGCAGGTCGGTATGACGATGAACTTGTCATTCAAGACGGCGAATGGAAGTTCAAGCAGATGGCGATTAAAACCTGGTTCTTCAGCCCCTGGGACGAAGGTTGGGCGAAGACACCGCAGGTCTTCTCATGAGCGCCGCCGTTCGCGCTGCGATGGCGTTCTGGCCCGCTTCAGCACCCGACATCACAACCATGGCGCCGCGACTTTATGACATGCGCAGGCCTTCTGGTGGATATGCGCCATGGGGGCTTGAACCGCATCAGATTGACGTCCATGACGCGCGTCAGATACCCGGTCTAAGCCTCGAGAGCAGCGGGTTTGAGCTGCTTAAGGCTCCATCGACGGTGGGCGATTTCTACGATCATGCCGCGGTGATGGAGACGTATTATTTAGAGTGCCGAACGCTTGCCATGCGGCTGACCGGCGCGAGTCACGCTTATACCTTTGATCACTTGATCAGGGAGCCCGGACGACAGATCGCCGGAGGCGGCACCGATGGTCAGCCGGTGGTTACCGGCGCCGAAGCAGGTGGTGGATACGTCGGTGCAGTGCATGTCGATTACACCGCCAACACGGCCTGGCACCAGTATCTCGCTGTGCACGGCGAACGCATCCCCGACAACGTGGTTCGAACGATTTCGCTCAATTTCTGGCGGCCGGTGGGTCATGTGGTACGCGACCAGCCGCTCGCGATCTGTGATACCCGGACGGTAGCGGCGAACGACCTCTTTGAAACCATCGTTTTTGGTTACGGTGCACCGAACTACAGCTGGCACCAATTAGGGATAGAAGCCTACAACGTAAAACACACCGACGCACAGCGGTGGTATTACTACCCCAACATGTCGCCGCAGGAAGTGTTGGTGTTCAAGTCATTTGATTCACGTGGTGTTATCGGCCGCGCTTGTCCCCATGCGGCGTTTCGTGTTCCGGATGTTGTCGCCGAACAACCGCGCCGCAGTATCGAGCTCCGTGTACTCTGTTTTGTTACCGCTGATAACAACTGACGAACCTCTGGTTGATCAGACCTTCCTTGACGTTCAGTCGCGCCGGAGCGCATCACTGATGGCGATAGGACTTGGATAGCGGAAGATCACGAGATAAGAACTGATCAATAGCGTGACAATGGTGGCGCCTTCGATCACATGAGCGGCGTGGGTACCGATCAAGCCCGATGAGACCGCAGTGAAAGCCAGCAGCAAGGAGAATTCCGAAAGCTGTCCTAGACGACAACCCACCTCCCAACTGGTACGTGACTCTTCGCCTTGCCAGATCAACAACAGCGCGAACACCGCCGGTTTCGCGGCAATCAACGCCACACCCAACAACAGCGTCGGTACGAGCACGTCGATCAGTACTGCCGGATCAATCCCTGCGCCTACAGTGAAAAAGAACAGCACCAGAAAGAAATCGCGCAGCGGCCGAAGACTCTCAGCGATGTATTGGGAGATCGGACTGGTCGCCAGGGATACGCCCGCCACAAAGGCGCCGATGGCGTAGGAGAGGCCGATAAAATCGGCCAGGGACGCGAGCCCCAGGCACCAGCCGAGGGGCAACAAAAAGATGAACTCACGAAACGCATCAAACCGCATGAGCAGCGGCAGGATGACGTACTTCACCAAAGCCCAGGCCACGCCAATCAAAATCGGTAACGCGAGCAGGGACTCGACCAGACTGGCAACGGTTGCATCCAGCGACGTCCCACTGCCGTTGATGACGATGAGTCCGAAGATCGCCAGAAGGTCCTGAATCAGAAGCAGGCTGATGACAAGCTCGCCCACGTGACGGTGATGCAAGACCGTCGTTGGCAGGAGTTTGATGCCGAGGATCGTGCTCGAGAACGCGGCCGCGAGGCCAGTGATGGACGCTTCCAGGAGCGTGAAACCAAAGGCCCACATCACACCGAACCCGAGTCCGAAGAAGGTCGCCGTGGTCCCGAGGGCGGTCAACATCGTTTCGCCGAACATGTTCCCCAATTTTCGCGGTGGGAGATCGAGTCCAACGAGAAAAAGCAGAAAGACGATACCGAACTCAGCGATCTCCGCGAGCAGTCGGGCACTTGTCACCATCTCGAAGCCATACGGACCGAGTAGGGCACCGAGGGCAATATAGGCGACGATCAGGGGCTGGCGTGAATACAGCGCCAGCGTCGCGAGTACGGCGGCACCGGTAAAGATGAGAAAGAGTGAGCTGACGATGGAAACGTCGCCGTGCACGGTGTGCGCGTCCTCGAGGAATCAACTATCTGTTGGCGTGCAACGATGGAGCAACTACTGCGCCGCAGCAAGCAGCGCAGGTGGTTCATGGCCGTTCTTCCGGGGAGCGGTTTTTAGCGGCTTGCCTTCCGATACAAAGGCTCAGGATCGCGAACACTGCCCTGGTAGTAGTGGCTGTAGACCTGCGTGCCACGCAAGGCCACATCCACGCTCCGCCCATCTGGCAGAACGAAGCTCGAAAAGCCACAACGGATCAGGTAGTGCGCGAGGTCATGATGTACATCGCCGACGGCGCGCAGATCACCTTTGAATCCATAACGTGAGCGCAGGAGGGCACCGAGTGACAAACCCCGCCCGTCTTTGAATTCGGGAAAGTGAATCGCAATCACAGGCGCCTTCGCGAAGCCCTCTTCGGGTTCGCTATCAACCTGCAACAACAGACCGGCCGCCGGATTCTGCCGCCACTCATCCGGCGCGAGCAGTGACGCTTTACCCGTCAACCAGGCATCCGTGGCAACTGCGCCGTCTTTAATCAGCGTTGGCATAGACCTTCTCCTTGAACGGCGCGATGCCAAGACGGCGGAAGCAGTGCAGGAACGACTCGTCTTCAATCCGCAACGCAACGTAGGTGTCGAGGATGGTGGCGATGGCGTTGGTGACCTCTGCGCGTGAGAACGAAGGACCTACGATCTCTCCAAGCGAGGCCGCTTGGCTTGAATGCCCCGAGTGCCCTCCCAGCGAGATCTGGTAAAACTCTTCACCTTTCTTGTCGACACCGAGAATCCCGATGTGGCCAACGTGGTGGTGGCCACAGGCGTTCATGCAGCCGGAGATGTAGATGTCGAGGTCACCGAGGTCATGCAGATAATCGTAACTGTCGAAACGGCGCTGAATTGCTTCTGCGACGGGAATCGACTTGGCGTTGGCGAGTGAGCAGTAATCCCCGCCTGGGCAGCAGATGATGTTCGTTAGCAGGCCTGCATTGGTTTCGCCGAGTCCGTTGGCAGCGGCGAGTGCAAAGAGTTTCGGCAAATTCTGTTGTTTGACATCAGGCAATACAAAATTCTGTTCATGGGTGATGCGAATCTCGCTGTGACCAAACTGGTCTGCCCAGTTGGCCACTTCTTCCATCTGCGCATCGGTTATGTCACCGGGCGGAATACCTGTCACCTTCGCTGAGAGAATGACACAGGCGTAACCCGGAACCTTGTGAGCCTTGACGTTATGGCGCATGAACCGATCGAACACCGGATCCTTCAAGCGGGCATCCGCAAGAAAATCAGCGGCGTCGGACAACGTGGCATAGGCCGGCGATTCAAAGTAGCTGGCAACACGATTAACTTCTGCTGTGGTCAGCTTCTGGGCGGAGTCCTTCACAAACACCCATTCGGCATCCACTTGCCTGCGAAACTCATCAGCACCAAGCGCGCGCACCAGAATCTTGATGCGGGCCTTGTACAGGTTGTCGCGGCGGCCCCAGCGGTTGTACAC
>SXGR01392862.1_pt1 | contig 18411 bp, 10 predicted proteins | sample 3174711 | NCBI WGS metagenome assembly SXGR01 (sample SAMN11356860, study PRJNA531348) | freshwater metagenome | isolation source: freshwater sample F1-60 | place: China: Fuxian Lake, Yuxi | collected 2017-12-25
AACTTGATCGCCAGCACGACGACGAAAACAGGATTGATTGTGAAGGCCGCCATCGATACCAACCAGTATGAAACTGGAGTGAGCGTCTCGGACGATGAACTGGCTCGCGTCCATATCACGCCAGCGAAGTTCCACGGGGACTGGAACTATGTCATCGAACCCCGTTAACTAACATTTGCTCAAGTTATTATTTCGCCCGCCCTTACACTCCGCCGGACACGACCAAGCCTTCGTTAAGCATCCAGTCTCCCACCACGTGGAGCAGCTACGCCACCTCCATTGGTTTGCTTAACCTTGCTGGCAGCTCCAGTGACAACATCGCCGTCGCTCAGGTGACCTGGGCCAATGATCGCAGCGGCTCAGGCACTGCCTCGGGTACCAGCAATTGGTCGATCACCGACATCTCTCTCTTCAGCGGCCTCAACACTCTTACCGTCACCGCTCGCGACACCGTCGGAAATGAAAGCTCCACAACACTCGCCGTCACTTACACTCCGCCGGATACCACCAAGCCTTCGTTAAGCATCCAATCTCCCACCACGTCGAGCAGCTACGCCACGTCCGTTGGCTTGCTCAACCTCGCGGGCAACGCCAGCGACAATATCGCTGTCGCTCAAGTCTCCTGGACTAATGATCGCGGCGGCTCCGGCTCCGCCTCGGGTGCCAGCAACTGGTCGATCTCTGGCATCACTCTCTTCAGTGGCCTCAACACTCTCACCGTCACCGCTCGCGATACCGTTGGAAATGAAAGCACCACAACTCTCGCCGTCACTTACACTCCGCCGGATACCACCAAGCCTTCGTTAAGCATCAACTCTCCCACCACGTCGAGCAGCTACGCCACGTCCATTGGTTTGCTCAACCTCGGTGGCAGCGCCAGTGACAACATCGCCGTTGCTCAGGTCACCTGGACCAATGACCGCGGCGGCTCCGGCTCCGCCTCGGGAACCAGCAATTGGTCGATCTCTGGCATCACTCTCTCCAGCGGCCTCAACACTCTTAGCGTCACCGCTCGCGACACCGTCGGAAATGAAAGCACCACAACTCTCGCCGTCACTTACACTCCGCCGGACACCACCAAGCCTTCGTTGAGTATCCAGTCTCCCACCGCGTCGAGCAGCTACGCCACGTCCATTGGTTTGCTCAACCTCGGTGGCAGCGCCAGTGACAACCTCGCCGTTGCTCAGGTCACCTGGACCAATGACCGCGGCGGCTCCGGCTCCGCCTCGGGCACCAGCGATTGGTCGATCACCGGCATCACTCTCTTCAGCGGCCTCAACACTCTTACAATCACTGCCCGCGATACTGTCGGAAATCAGAGCTCTGCGGCCTTGCTCGTCAGTTATAGTCCTCCGGACACAACCAATCCGATTCTCCAAATCACGGCGCCGACTCTTTCACCCACTTTCTCCACCACTGTCAGTGTCCTCTCGCTGGCAGGTTCCGCCTCGGACAATATCGCGGTTCAGCTGATCAACTGGAGCAATGATCGTGGCGGTAGCGGTCTGGCGGATGGAACCACCAGCTGGTCCACGGCGGTTAACCTCCAACCCGGCCTCAACAATCTCATCGTCCGGGCAACCGATAGCGCAGGGAACGCCGCCACTGCCACGCTTGCCGTCACCTACAATTCGAGCAGCGCTCCAATCATCGCAATTTTCACTCCCACTTCCCAAGGTGCCTACACAACCACCAGCGGCACGTTGAAGCTGACCGGCGGCGCTTCCGGCTCACCCGCCTTGAGTCGCATCACATGGGATAATGATCGTGGCGGCGGTGGTGTTGCCAGTGGCTTCGCCAGTTGGTCAGCCAATGATATTGTGCTCCAGCCGGGTGCCAATCGAATCACCGTCACAGCGTGGGATACCGCAGGAAACAGCACGAAAGCCAGCATCGCCATCACTTACGACGCGTCTGATGCAGTCAGCCCACAACTGATGATCACTTCACATGTTTCCTCGTCCAACCATTCCACGACAGCGGCAATGGTGAAGGTCGGCGGATGGGCATCTGACAATGTGGGGGTGACACAGATTGTCTGGAGCAACAGCCGAGGCGGAAGCGGTGTGGCCGTTGGAACAGCAAGCTGGCGCATCGACACCAACCTTCAACCTGGATCAAATGAGCTTACCATCACCGCTCGCGATGCAGCAGGGAACATCACAAGTGCTCGCTTGAGCATCTCCTACGCACCGGAGGCCGGCATCAATCCGACTGTTGCCATCAGCTCTCCGACTCCATCGAACAGCTACACCACCTCCAGCGGGAAACTCGATCTTTCCGGTAGCGCAACCAGTCTCACCAAAATAGTTCAGGTATCCTGGGCCAATGATCGCGGCGGTTCGGGCATCGCTTCGGGCACCTCCAGTTGGTCGATCAGCGCCATCTCCCTCACCAGCGGCATCAACAATCTCACCCTCGCAGCGCGCGACATCGACGGGAAGGAAGGCACCACCAGTCTCGCTGTCACTTACGCTCCGCCGGACACCACCGGTCCAATCGTTCACATTACCACTCCGACGACCTCGCCAACATATTCTGCGACCGCCAACATTCTCTCCCTGGCCGGTTCAGCTTCGGATGATAACGCCGTGCGCGAAGTCACCTGGAGCAACGATCGCGGCGGCAGCGGTCTGGCTGATGGGACCGTAGCATGGTCCACAGCCGTCACTCTCAAGTCAGGGCTGAACAAGATCACCGTCTCGGCAACCGACTATGCGGGAAATATCGCCGCTTCCACACTGACCGTTACCTATAATTCGGGCACTCCTCCCGTCATCGCGATCTTCACTCCCACTTCCCAGGGCACCTACACAACCACGAGCAGCACTCTCAAACTGGCCGGTGGCGCTTCCGGATCCCCAGCCTTGAGTCGCATCACCTGGACCAATGACCGTGGCGGGGACGGCATTGCCAACGGCACCGCGAGTTGGTCGATCAAAGAAATCACGCTCCAACCTGGATCCAATCGAATCTCTGTCACCGCCTGGGATACGGCAGGGAACAGCACCGAAGCCGTGATCGCCGTCACCTGCAATGGCGCTGACACGGAAAGCCCGAAGTTGACGATCACCTCACCAGCCCCCTCGCCCAGCCATTCGACGACAGCGGCAATCGTGAAGGTCGGCGGATGGGCATCTGACAATGTGGGGGTGACACAGATTGTCTGGAGCAACAGCCGAGGCGGAAGCGGTGTGGCCGTTGGAACAGCAAGCTGGAGCATCGACACCAACCTTCAACCTGGATCAAATGAGCTTACCATCACCGCTCGCGATGCAGCGGGGAACATCACAAGTGCTCGCTTGAGCATCTCCTACGCACCGGAGGCCGGCATCAATCCGACTGTTGCCATCAGCTCTCCGACTCCATTGAACAGCTACACCACCTCCAACGGGACACTCGACCTTTCCGGTAGCGCAACCAGTCTCACCGAAATAGTTCAAGTATCCTGGGCCAATGATCGCGGCGGTTCGGGCATCGCCTCCGGCACCACCAGTTGGTCGATCAGTGCCATCTCCCTCACCATCGGCATCAACAATCTCACCCTCACAGCTCGCGACGGACTCGGAGTGGAAACCACCACCACACTGGGCGTTGTTTACGCTCCTCCGGACGTCACGAGTCCGACAATGGAAATCACCGCGCCAACTTCTTCGCCATCCCACTCCACTACTTCCAGCATTCTCACTCTGGGAGGTTCAGCCTCAGACGATTTTGGCATCCAGAAAATCGCATGGACCAACGACCGCGGCGGCACTGGCCTGGCTGAAGGGGTCTCAAACTGGTCCGCGACTGTCACGCTCCAGCCCGGTGTCAACAACCTGGCCGTCACCGCAACCGACGCTGCCGGCAACACCACCACCGCCAACCTTGCCGTTACCTACTCCACAGGAACGCCGCCAATCATCGCCATTTTCTCACCCACATCGCTTGGCGCCTACACGACAACTGGCGGCATCATCAAGCTTGCTGGGGGCGCTTCGGGCTCGCCCGCCCTGAGCCGTGTCACCTGGGAGAACGACCGGGGCGGCGGCGGCATTGCCACTGGCACTGCCAGTTGGTCAGCCAAGGACATCCTCCTGCAGCCTGGCTCCAATCGAATCACCGTCACGGCCTGGGACACTGGAGGCAACAGTGCCAAAGCTATCATCACGATCACATACAATGGTTCGGCTCCACAAACTCCCACTCAAATTCCGGTTCGTTACGCGATATCGGACGGCAAATTGCTCATCACCTGGACGGACCCAGGATATGTTCTCCAGACCAGGCCAAGCCTGCTGGATTCGAATTGGACTGATGTTTCAGGAGGATCACCTTTCTCAGCACCGACCGGTGAAGAACAGGGATTTTACAGGTTGCAGAAGCGACCGCAGCCATGAGCTGACGAATTTTGAGGTCTCCTCGGTAGAAAGTACAGAATCGGGAGATGGTGATTTCCGGCCTGCCGACCAGACCGCAGGATAGAAAACGTTCGGCTAATCATTCACCGCCGCACCAACCAGCAGCCGGAATTTCCATCCAGTGTCGTCGTTCCCGCCCTGCGTTTGTTTCATCAGGATACCAACAATGTTCTCCTTCGGGTCGGCAAAGTATTGCGTGTTGAAGTAGCCACCCCAATCGAATGTGCCGGCGCTCCCCTGCCCTCCCCTCGCCACTCCTTTCTCGGTCACCACACCGAACGCGAGGCCATGATGCGAGTTACCCCCTCCAAACAGATCACCAGTTTGATTGCGCATCATCGTTGCGATGGTGGTCCGGCTCAGGATGCGGACCCCGTTCAATTCGCCACCGTTGAGATACATCTGGAGAAACGCAGCGTAATCCTTCGCCGTGCTGCAAAGCCCGGCGCCACCCGAGAAGAAGCTTTTCGCGCCCGTGATCGGATAATCCGGATCATAAAAAGTCACAGGATAGCGCACCCACTTGGAATTCTCGGGTTTCTGGACCGTCACCAGGCGGGCGGCTTTCTCCGGCGGCAGATAAAATCCGCTGTCCTTCATTCCCAGTGGTCCGAAAAGGCGGTCGCGCAGAAAGACGTCGAAGGGTTTCCCTGAAACGATCTCGATGAAGTGGCCGAGCACATCGAGACCTTCGCCGTAGGTGAACTTCTCGCCGGGTTGATGATGCAACGGGAGTTTCGCCAGCTTCTTCACGCTCTCAGCAATGGTCACCGGCTCGGTCGTGAAAAGGTCGGTCACCCCGGCTTTCCTGTAAATTTTCTTGAAGCGCTCATCTCCATCGATGACTCCATAGCCAATGCCCGATGTGTGCGTGAGCAAATGGCGGATGGTGATCGGTGTCCTCACAGGTTCGATGGTCCAGGTGATGTCCGCTTCGTTGAAGGTCTTGAGCACGCCGGCATCCTTGAACTCGGGGATCCACTTCGAGATCGCGTCATCCAACTGGAATCGGCCTTCCTCCCACAGCATCATCACGGCGGTGCTGGTGATGGCTTTGGACTGCGAGGCGATGCGGAAGATGTCGTCCTTTTTCAGCACGCGATTCGCGGCGTTATCCGAAAGCCCAAAGGCCTTGTGATACACGATCCTCCCCTGGCGGGCCACCAGCGCGACAACGCCGGGTATTTTGCCATCGGCAATCGCCGTGGTACACATCGCGTCAATCCGGGCAAGCCGCTCTTCTGACATGCCGACTCGGGCAGGCGGAGCTTCCGTCAACGGGTGCGAACGCGGATTCGACTTGGGCTGGGCGACTGAGCGCAGCGCCGTGAAGACAAGGCACGTGGCAAGGAGGAGATGGACATAAGCCCTCGAACGCGCGATGCGACGAAAGCGAGTGGCGGTGTGTGGTGTCATGGCGGCAATGTCTAGCTGGATGACAGCCTGAAGGGAAGCGGAACCATATTGGGGGAGTTTTCTATTATGAAAGCTTGGCTTCCTTTCCAATTTGGGGCTTACTTTTAGTCAAGCAGCCACCAATATAAACGGGACCGCCTATGCTAGATATTCTTGGACGTCTTGATCCGGCCAGCACGCACTGTGATGGCATTTCTCGCCGCGGCTTTCTGAAGATCGGTGGCATGGCGGCGGGCGGTTTGTCGCTCGCACAATTATTCGCGCTCGAGGCCAGGGCTAAAACAGGCTCCTCGCACAAGGCAGTCATCAACATCTATCTGCCGGGAGGGCCACCGCACCTGGATATGTTCGACCTCAAGCCCGAGGCGCCAGCCGAGGTTCGGGGCGAATTCAAGCCGATCAAGACCAACGTGCCGGGCATGGAGATTTGCGAGCTGTTTCCGCGATTGGCTGCGATGGCGGACAAGTTTGCCATCGTCCGATCGATCGTGGATTCCGAAGGCGATCACGATTGCTTCCAGTGCATGACCGGCCGCACCCGGCGTGGCGTTGCGCCTCCGGGAGGCTGGCCGGCCTTTGGCGCATGGGTCTCCAAATTGCAAGGCACGCGTCCCGGCATACCCGCTCACTTGTCGCTCATGTATCCAACGGGAAACCGGACATGGGGGGAGGCCGGCAACGGCGGATTCATCGGACCGGCGCATGCGCCAATGAGTCTCGTGGCCAAAGATCCGAATGCAAAGGCGGCAAACCTGACGTTGGAAGGCATTCCCCTCGAACGCCTGCGCGATCGTGAGACGCTCCGCGCTTCCATTGACCATTTCCATCGCGAAGCCGACAACACCGGAGTGATGGAGGGCATGGATGTTTTCCATCAACAGGCATTGGACCTCCTGGCGGGGGGCGGCGTGGCGAAAGCTCTCGACCTCTCGCAGGAAGACCCGCGCATCGTGGAGCGTTATGGCCCGGACGATGCCAGGTATCGACGGGATGGAGCGCCTCGCATGGTCCGTAGTTTTCTTCTCGCAAGACGGCTCGTCGAGGCCGGCGCACGAGTGGTGTCCCTCAATTACAGCCGTTGGGACTGGCACGGTGGCGATGGCCTGAATTTCGTGGAATCACGCGCTGAGTTTCCTTACCTCGACATCGGATTGTCCGCCTTGCTTACGGATCTGCACGAGCGTGGGTTGGACAAGGACGTGTCAGTGGTGGTGTGGGGTGAGTTTGGGCGCACGCCGAAGATCAATGACATGAACAGCCGGGATCACTGGCCAAAGGTGACCTTCGCGCTCCTCGCTGGTGGCGGAATGCGAACGGGCCAGGTCATTGGGGCCACCGACCGGCTGGGTGCGGAAGTGATCGAACGGCCCGTGAAATTCCAGGAAGTCTTCGCGACGCTTTACCACAACCTCGGCATCAATCTTCAGGAAGCAAAAGTGCAGGACACGCAGGGACGCCCGCATTACCTGGTCGATCCGGGGATCGAGCCAATCAAGGAATTGGTTTAGCTTCTCCGCAACTGCCCGGCAGCTTGAGCCAGCGGACGCGATGCTTCAAAACTCGAACTTCACTTCGCCGAGCCTTCGCGAGACTTCTCCGAGGACGCGCTTTTCCTCAGCTTCGCCTTTACCGACGAAGGTGACGCTAAAGCGCAGATAATTGCCGGCGTCATCCCACGGCACGGTCGAGATGAGGCGATCGGTGATCAGCCATTGCGACACATCTTCCGCAGTCTTGAACTCAATGCGTGAGCCATCCTTCTTGGAGGCTGCTTTGGGAGCTTTGACGTAGAGGAAGAATGAACCCTTTGGTTTGCGCGCATTGAAGCCCGCGGCTCTTAGAGTATCGACGAGCGCACTCATGCGGCGGGAGTACTTGCCGGCGATCTTTTCGGTGATTTCAGGATGATCAAAGCAGTATGCGGCCGCGTGTTGCACAGCAAGGAACTGACCGGAGTCGGTGTTGTCCTTCACATCACCGTAGGCTTTGACGATCAGTTCGTTTCCTACCACGAAGCCCACGCGCCAGCCGGTCATGTTGAACGTCTTGCTGCACGAGTGAAGTTCAACACCAACATCCTTCGCGCCCGGAGTTGCGAGAAAACTCAACGGCCTGCCCTCGAAGACCAACGCCGCGTAAGCCGCATCAGACACAACAATCAGGTTGTTCTTCTTCGCGAACTGAACCACGCGCTCGTAAAACTCAGGCGTTGCAGAAGCACCCGTGGGGTTGTTGGGATAATTGATCACCAGCGCCCTGGCTTTCGCGAGCACATCGCCGGGTACCGAATCCAGGTCGGGCAGGAAGTTCCGATCCTCGGTCAGCGGAAGATTGTGGACCAGGCCGCCGTAGTATCTGGCATGCGTGCCGAACACAGGATAACCTGGCGTGGTCATGAGGACGACATCTCCGGGATTGATGAAGCACGCGGGGAGAATCGAGAGCGCAGCCTTGCTGCCGATGGAGTGGAGCACTTCAGTGTCTGGATTGATTCCTCGCACGGCGCAGACACGTTCCATGTAACGCGCGGCGGATTGTTTGAGTGCCGCGTCACCGTTGTCAGCATAGCCACGGTTCTCGGATTTCTTCGCTTCGAGGTAAAGCTGTTCGACGACTTCGGGGAATGCCATTTCGTCCGGTTCACCCACGCCCATGTCAATGATCTCTGAGCCTGGATTGGCGATGAGCGCCGCGCGCTTGGCGCGCTTGATCTTCTCGAATTTGTAAATGGCGGTGGACTTGCCGTAGTTCTTCCCACCGATGCGTTCGGCAAACAGGTTTTGAATGTAGCTCTCGGACATAAGGTAGTTGAGTTCCGGTTCATCTGAACCACAGTCCATCAGGGCCTGCGGCCGAAAACCAAGGCGCGGACGGTAGTGGAACCGATCCCCGGAATCAAGAGAGTGGAATTCCGGACAATCGCCGCACGACTTCAATCATCTCCTCGGAATATGCGGTTCTCCACCCCATGCCGGGTCCACGAAAGGGTCCATGCAAAAAATCATTCAGCTTCTTGCATCCTCGGCACTCACTCGCTACGTTACGCCCGCTGTTCGTCCTGAAAGCAGCTTCGTTGCGGAATTCAGTGCGAAAACGCGCCAGGCCAGTTTAGCTCAGTGGTAGAGCAACGGTTTTGTAAACCGTCGGTCGTCGGTTCAAATCCGACAACTGGCTCCACTTCAAACACAATTACTTACAAAGTAATTTCGATCTGTTTCTCAAGTCATGCCGCCGCACGCCGCAGCCACTAACACCTGACGCACTGGCGACGCTCACAGAAACGCCTTTAACGCCCGAGAACACGCCACATACACCGTACAACATCGTTGTATAACCTGAAAACTGCCAATGTCCGCCAGCTCTGGGAGGACGTGGAAACGGACTTGAAGATCAGATTTCTTGTACCGACGCGGCCTCTGTGGACTTGCGCGCCAAAGCACGGGAGTTGAGCAACCGCTACACGTCCACTCTGGGCACTCGCAGCCTGGACCTGCTACAGCTTGCGGCCGCGCTGCCCTTGAAGGCGAAAACATTTTTCGACTTCGACGATCGTCAACGCCAGGCTGCCGCGAGTGAAGGAATGGAAGTCAGACCGCGAAGACCGGCAGCCGCAACCTCGGCGCGGTGATCCTGTGCGGCGATTGCGACCTGACCCTCTACCACATTCGCAAGCTGGCTGAGCACTGTCCACGACAGCGCGGAATTGCCCCTCTGAAACGTCTGCCAGATGTCGTATGTGGCGCATGTGATGGTAAACGATACTGCAGCACCGCCCTAAACCGTGACCATGTAACCGGAGCCAGGAATTCAGCGCGTCAACGGAATCGTTGCGACTAAGCAGCCGCGGCCAGCGCCGGGACCGCTTGGTACACTGTTGCCCTCCCCAACGTAGTTGGGGTCCACTGCGGATCAATGTTCATGGTGGTCTCGGCGGTGCCGAGGAACAGGGATCCGGCGGGTTGCAGGCAATTGCGGATGCGCTTCAGGATTCTCTTTTTCGTTTCGACGTCGAAGTAAATCATCACATTGCGAATGAACACCACATCGAACACTGGAAGGATTGGCCATGGCTTGATGAGATTCATCGGCGAGAATTTGACCATCTGACGGATGTTGTCCTTGAGCACCCATCTGTCATCAACTTTTGTGAAATACTTGATGAGGTACGAGGCTGGCAGCCCACGGTTCACCTCGAATTGTGAATAGCTGCCACGTCCCGCCTGTTTCAGCACGGTGGGGGATAAATCTGTCCCGACGATCTGAATGGTCCAATCATTTAGCTGCGGGAAGCATTCACGCAGCAGCATGGCGATGGTGTAGGGCTCCTGGCCTGTGGAACAGGCGGCAGACCAGAACGACAACCGCTTAAAACCTGAACGTTGTTCGATGAGCTTTGGAATGATGTGCTGCCGGAGTGTTTCAAATGGATGAAAATCACGAAAAAACGAGGTTTCGTTCGTCGTCAGCGCATCCACAGCGCGTTCATGCCGGGTTCCGGGAACACGCTCGGCGCGCATGGCGTTGATATAATCATCCAGCGTGGCGAACCCCTCCTGCTCTGCGATCGGCGAAAGCCGGGTCTCAACAAGATACTCCTTGCCCGGATCGATCACGATGGCGGCGGAGTCGCGGGCCAGGCCGGCAATATACTGGAAGTTGGCGGCTGTTAGTGGCATGTCGTTTGAAGTGAAGCCCGGTTGGAAACAGCAGAGGACATCGACCGGCTACGGCGGACACGCCGCACGATTTCGTCCCGAACCTGGCCAAGGGGCAGCACTGTGTCGGCATAGCCCGCCTGAGTCACGCAACCGGGCATTCCCCAGACCACGCTGCTGGCCTCGTCCTGTACTACTACCTGTCCGTGCCCTTCGCGAATCAGCTCGCAACCACGCAGACCATCTTGACCCATGCCGGTCAGAATAACACCAAGCGTCGCCGGACCGTACGCGGATACCACGCTGCGGAAGAGGACATCCACCGCTGGACGACAGGAGTTTTCGGGCGGACCATCATGAAGGTGGAGGATTGTCGTCAGCCCATGTCGGCGCACTTCCATGTGTTTCCCTCCAGGAGCGATGTAGCCGCAGCCGGGCTGGATGACCTGCCCTTCGGAGCCTTCGCAAAACTTGACAGTGGAGTTGGCGGCAAGGCGTTCAGCCAGCATTGCCGTGAACATGGGAGGCATGTGTTGCACCAAAACAATCGGCACGGGGAAGTCCGCTGGAAAATTCCTGAACACTTCCGCCAGCGCATTCGGTCCGCCGGTGGATGTGCCGAGGCAGACGATCTCGACCGGCTTCGTGACGAGGGGCACTGACGGCGAGACAGGTCTGGTGCCTGAAGGAAGTTGTGTGGTCTTCGCAGCTTGGTTTTCAACGCACAAACTGCGGCAGAGGGCTTTGATCTTTGGAACCAGCTCGGATTCCAACCGGGCAATTCCCTCATTGATGCTGCCGACGTTGGCCGGCTTGGTCACGTAATCGGATGCCCCAAGTGCCAGGGCGTCCAGAGTGGCTCCCGCTCCCTTCGCAGTAAGGGTGCTGAACATGATGACCGGCAGCTTCTGATAAACTTTGCGAATTTCGCCCAGGGTCTCGAGTCCGTCCATCTCGGGCATCTCCACGTCCAGCGTGATGAGGTCAGGATTGATTTGAGGGATTTTCTGGAGCGCGATCTTTCCGTTCGCGGCGGTCCCAACAACTTCGATCTGGGGGTCGCGCGACAGCACTTCTGAAATCATCTTGCGCATCACCACCGCGTCGTCCACCACCAGAACTCTTATTTTTGCCATAGTGAATTATTCCACGTGTTACTGTTCGGTTAATCCGGTATCTGTCCGACTGGCTGCCAAAACCCAATGCGTCGTAACGCCGGAGGGCAGGTTGCTGGGGGAGGCGGCCTCGATCCACTCACTGCAACGACCATTGGAGCGGCGTGAACACCGTGCTCCTTTGTCGATGAATATGGAAGGCATGGTTGATCCCCTGCGCGACTTCATGGGATGAGTCCGAGAATCAGAAGCTTTTCCTCCAGCGCTTCCTTGGTCACGGGCTTCATCAGGTAATCGTTGGCTCCGGCTTCGAGCGCTTGCGAAACTTTCTCCTCGGTGTTGTTGGTCGTCACCATCATCAGTTTGAGAGAGTCATAGTCGTGGTTACGGCGGACGAACTGCACGAATTCCATTCCATTCATCCGGGGCATGTCCCAATCCACAAGTGCGACGTCGAACGGTTCTTGCGGGTCATTTTTGACAAGGGTCTCAAGCCCCGCGCGTCCGTCCTCGGCCAGGACCGGTTTAAATGAAAGATCCTGTGCCAAATACGCCAGAAAGGAGCGCATGGGCTTGGAATCATCGATGATCAGCATTTTCATGGGTTGAGTCAGATAAAAGAACTGTTCTGCGGGATGAACTGTCGTGGTCCAAAGTAGTCGATGTAGCGCGCCGACCAATGGCTCCATTGCCGGCTCTCGTCCGATTTCCACTCGTGATACTTCGCCACGCATCGCTGGTAGCATTCCTGCGCCAATCGCAGTTCATCCGCTGGCAGCACCGTGCGTTCGCACAGATGGAACGACCTGTCCGGCCCATAGGCGCTCCACGGACAGATATAAAGTCGAAGACGGTCCACCATTCCGTCCACCCGGCCATCTTCCCGTTCATCTTCCAGAATCAGATCCAGGCGGTCGCGCTTGGTCTTGTCATCCGTCACACGCCGTCCCAGTGAGAGGGTCAATCCCTCGTATTGCCGGCCGTTTTCAGCCGTGTTGATGTGGTAAAAGGTGAAAGCCATCCGTTCCGGGTCGGCGAGCAGGCCGGCGGCAAAATCCTGATAGCATGCGGGAGCGTCGGCCAGGAAACGCGTGACCATCGGCGACAGTGGAGCGAAATAATCAGCGTCCGTGGAGATGTCCTGGGTATGGGTTCGGAAGACGGTCAGTCCATATTTGTTCCATGCGCGAGACCAGCCCAGGCCCTTTGCCTGACGCTTCTTCTCAAGCGCGTTCATCAGTTTTGCGAGCAACCAGGAAGGCCGCTGCTGGAGGTTCAGTTCGCGCATCAGCGCTGGCAGGGAAAGATCTGACGGATCAAGCGAAGTTTCATCCAGTTCAAGCACCGGTGGAGTCGTATCGTGCGGTTTGGTCGGTAGTGCGATGTTCATAAAAATTTTGACCGCCAGAGTTTGAACGCGGGTTCAGGCCATGAACTGGCGAGACTGGCAACTTAGCCGACGAACGTGGCTGGGAGGCCAGGACTTGTCGGCAGGGATGCCGACGTTCCGATGAGCTGTTTATGAAAACTGAATGGCTCATTCAAGAACTCCCCACAGCGCTCGTCACCGGACTGGCATCCCTCTGGGCGTTCGGCGACCATTGTTCGACGACCCTCTTGAGGTCTTCGGCCCGGAGCGGCTTGGCGAGGTAATCATCCATCCCGGCGGCAAGGCATTGCTCACGATCGCCCGTCATGGCGTTCGCGGTCAGCGCGATGATCGGCACGCGTCGGCTCGCGGACAGGCCCGCAAATGATGTTTTTTCCTCCTGCCGAATGCACGCGGCTGCCTCGAAACCGTCCATTTCTGGCATCTGGCAATCCATAAAAATCATGTCGAAAGGTATTTGCCGGTTCAGCGCGACGGCTTCCCGCCCGTTGGAGACTATATCGACACAACAGCCCAGGTTCTTGAGCATTCTGTTCACAAGTCTCTGGTTGACATCGTTGTCCTCCGCCACAAGCACGCGACGGCAGGCTGTGATGGGACTCGATGTTTCATGACCAGCGCCTTCCGTAGCCGAGCCGGCTTGATCCGCCAACGACATCGGTACGACCGTCGAGGAGACCGGTTCCGGACGGGGCAGCGTAAACCAAAAGGTGGAACCTCGCCCCGGCTCGCTTTCGACGCCAATCTGGCCGCCCATCAACTCGATCAGCCGCTTGCTGATCGCGAGTCCCAGTCCTGTGCCGCCGAACTTGCGGGTGGTCGAGCTGTCCGCCTGGCTGAATTTCTGGAAGAGCAGCGGCTGTTTGTCCTTCGGAATTCCCATCCCGGTGTCGGTGACGCTGAACCGGATAAAACGCGGCTGTTTGGAACCAACTCCACCCAGATTCGACGATCCACTGGCCAAACATTCCATACCCTCCACTCGAATGGTCACTCCACCCTTCGCCGTGAATTTGACGGCATTGCCCACCAGGTTGAGGAGCACCTGCCGGACGCGGGTGGGATCGGTCAATAATTCCGAAGGCGCGTCCGGGGCGAAATCCCATTCCAGGTGGAGCTTCTTATCGAGGGCGCGAGGCCTCAGTATTTCCACGGCTTCGCGAGTCAGTTGCCGGACGTCAAACGCGATTTGTTCCAAGGTGATCCTGCCCGCCTCGATCTTCGAGAAATCCAGGATGTCATTGATGATCGTCAGCAAGGATTCTCCTGAGTTCTTGATGGTGTGGACGAATTCCTGTTGCTCCTGGTTCAAAGGCGTGCCCAGAAGAAGGTTTGTGAAGCCGAGCACTCCGTTCATCGGGGTGCGAATCTCGTGACTCATCGTCGCCAGGAAATCACTTTTGGCTCTGCTGGCGGCCTGGGCTTCCTCCACCGCCCGCTGGCGTTGGGCAATCTCGATTTGCAGCAGTTCGTTGGCGTTGGCGAGATTGATGCCGGCCTGTTCAGCCTGCTGGCGTGAGTTCTCCGAATCGCGCATCATGTTCAGAGCAGCCAGACGTGATTGGACCAGGTCGCGCGTCCTCTCAGCGACTGTCCGATCCTGCTCTCGTGTGAGGGTCAGCAGTTCCTCCGAACGACGGGTCAGGTTCTGGTTGACTTGGTGGAGCTCGGTCTCGACGCGCTTACGTTCAGCCAGGGCTGCCGCGAGCGCGTGAATGGTGATGGCGATGACGCAGACAAAGCCTTGAAGCAACAACAGGGATTCGTTCAATGAATTTCGAGTGAACGGTCCCACGCCATGAGCGGTTTGCCAGACGGCAAGAAGCGATACGCAGACAACCGCCCCAGCCGCCTCGCGTTGGCCCAGCCGGAACGCAGGCCACAGGAACACGGGAAATAGTAGAAACATCAGAGCCTGGTCCAGTCCGCGCGGCAGCCAGCCGCCAAATGGAATCGCCACCGCGAGCAGCAGCAGCAGCAGCAAGCCCAGCGATTCGGCGATGCGCCATGTGGATTGCAGCCGGATGCTCCCGCCGCGCAGCATCAGGAGGGCTGGAGCCAGTATGAGGACGCCCGCCACGTCCCCGATCCACCAGGTCAGTCCCACAGTGCTCCAGATGCCGTGGGGGATGACTCCTCCGGCAAGAAGGCTGGCCGATCCGAGGCCTGCGCTGACCAGGCACATGAGGATGGCAACCGCCACGAAGCGCAGGACAGCCCCCGCATGATTCAAGGCATTGCCGGTTCCGATCCAGCGGCGGAACAACCATGCGCCTGCCATCGCCTCAAGTGTATTGCCCGCGGCAATGCCTGCTGACACGACGCCGAGGGTGAGGGAGTGGACGGCGTGATTGCCTGCGAAGACCGCCATGTTTGCCGCAAAGGCACCCGCGAAGACACCGGGCCAGACCCGGCCGCCCAGGAGCAGCACTGCCGCGAGCGCCAGGCCCGACGGCGGCCAGACGGGCGAGGCGTTGGTTTTTTCAAAAGCCAGGAGCAAACCCAGGCGAGCTGCGGCGTAGTAAAGCAATGCCACCAGCGGCACGGCGGCCCATGAAGGCAAGGAATCAGCCCTCTCGTGGACGGATCCAGTTCCCGGGACGGCTGCGGTCGAAGATCCCGCCGACATGGCATTTACCGGAGGATTCGGCCCGCCGGACTCCCCCTCAACCAGGTGAGCCACATCCCGTCGCGTTGAGTAAAGCATTTCCTTGCTCATGCCGCTTTCTTCCTACTCGCATCCGATTCGGCGAACGAAATATCGTACCGAGCCTCGTATCCACACACGCTGGCCAATTCATTGATCTCGCGTTTGAGTTCGATCATGCGCAGCTCCCGGCCCACGGCCAGTTTGTTGAACTGTTCCATTTCAAGGTTTGTGGCAGCCATCGCAGCATGTATCCTCTCCCTTTCGGCCTCGAACCGGCGCCGTTCCGCCACTTCCTGCTGGAGACCATCATTGGCCCTGGTCAGCTGGCCGGTCATTTTTTCCGCGAGTGCAACCGCCTCCTTTCGCAAGTCCGACAACCGGCTGACAATAAAGAACAGGAGCAGATTCACCAGGAGCCCACCGCACCCCACGAGCAATGGCTGCGTGCTGGCGTTGGCCTTGTCGAAACCGGGAAGAGTCCGAAAACGCAACGCCCAGGTCTGGCCGGCGATGTTGAGAGTGGAGGTTGAGCTGAAGGACGGCTGGTAGTCTGCAGGGAGTGCCGAATGCCCGCCGCCACTGCTGAAAAGCAGCGCGCCCGGCGTCTCTTCTCTCCCATCGAAGAGTTCAAAGGCCAGCTCGGTGCCGGCCTGGCCCACGATGCCCTCCATCAAATCGTGCATCCGGAAGGCTGAGTAAACGAAACCGTGCAATGCGGCCTGCCGTTCGGCAACCGTCGTGGTTGGCAGGTTCTCACGATAGACCGGGTAAAACATGAGCACCCCAGGTTGCACTTGCTTGTCCGTTTCCTGCACCAGGGTCACCCGGCCAGTGAGGGCGGCCTGGGCAGTGTCGCGTGCGCGCGTCAGCGCTTCGTGCCGCACTCGCTCACTCCACATGTCGTAACCGAAGGCGCGCAGGTTCCGGCCTTCAAACGGTTCGAGGTAGATTATCGCGGTGTGCTCCGCCCGTTCTCCCGCAGGGGTGATTTCGAATTGAGGGAACCCTTCGGCACGGATGGAATGGATCAGGTTTGATTTCTGCAAGGGTGGAACCCAGAGCGAGAAACCGAAGACCTGGATGCCCGGGTCGAACTTGTGGAGTTCCAGGCTTTCAAAATAGGCGCGCCATCCGCGTCGCGAAACAGCTTCCGACGCCTTGAACAACCCCGCTCCTCCATGCAAGACCTGCTCGTAATCGATCATCCGGTTGTGGATGGCATGCTCGGTCTCCTTCACCATGTAGCTGAATCGCTCGGCGGAACGACGGCGCACGCTTTCGTCGGACAAACGCCAGCCGAGCACCGTGAGTAGGATTGAAATCGCCAGCACGGACCAACCGGTGACAGGACTGTGCATCCAGTTGACCGTTCTCCGCCGCATCGTCCCGGTGGGTTTGGCATCTGGCTGGAGGATCGAGGCTGGTTCCGTCCGGCTTGGTGAAATCGGAGCCTCACATGAATGCCTCCCCGAGATCACTTCAGTTGAATCCGCAGCAGAGACCTCAAGCCCGCATTCCGGTGATCCTCCCCGTCCTGTTCTGGCAATTGCATCTCTCATTCAAGAGGTGCCCACAGCAAGAGGCACAGGACTGGCTTCCGTTTGAACCTTCCGCCCCCATTGTTCGACGGCCCTCTTGAGATCAGCTCCTCGGACCGGCTTGGCGAGGTAATCATCCATCCCCGCGGCAAGGCATCGCTCGCGGTCTCCGGACATGGCGTTGGCGGTCAGTGCGATGATTGGGACGCGTCGGCCCGCAGGCCTGCCGGTCCTTGATGCCTGTTCGTCCTGCCGGATGCAGACAGTCGCCTCGAATCCGTCCAGTTCGGGCATCTGGCAATCCATGAAGATCATGTCGAAAGGTATCAGCCGGCTTAACTCAACGGCTTCCCGTCCGTTGGAAACAATATCGACGCAACAGTCCAGGTTCTTGAGCATACGCATGGCAAGCTTCTGGTTGACGAGGTTGTCCTCCGCCACCAGCACGCGGCGACAGGCGGTGATTTCACCTGATGCTGCGCGACCATCGGCCCCCGGAGCCGGGGCGACTTGATCTGCCGATTGCATTGGCACAACCGTCGCGGAAACCACCTCCGGACAAGGAAGAGTGAACCAGAAGATGGAACCCCGGCCCGGTTCGCTCTCAACGCCGATCTGTCCGCCCATCAACTCGATCAGCCTCTTGCTGATGGCGAGTCCCAGTCCTGTGCCGCCATATTTGCGCGTGGTCGAACTATCAGCCTGGAAGAATTTCTGGAATAACAGCGGCTGTTTGTCTTTCGGAATTCCCGTGCCGGTGTCGGTGATGCTGAAGCGGAGAAAACGCGACTGTATGGAACCACCCTCGTCCGGGATCAACGGTCCATTCGCCGATCCTTCCACGCTCTCAACCCGGATCGTCACTCCACCCTTCGCCGTAAATTTGACCTCATTGCCCACCAGGTTGAGCAGCACCTGCCGGACACGGGTGGGATCGGTCAGCAACGGGATGGGCGCATCCGAGGCAAGATGCAGTTCCAGATCGAGCCCTTTGGAGGCGGCGCGGGGTCGCAACAAGTCAGCGGCTTCCAGGGTCAGTTTCCGGGCGTCAAATGAGATCCGCTCCAATGTCAGCCTCCCGGATTCGATCTTTGAAAAATCCAGGATGTCATTGATGAGCGTCAGCAGGCTTTCTCCGGAAGTCTTGATGGTGCGGACGAATTCGAGTTGATGGGAATCAAGGTGCGAATCCAGGAGCAGATCCGTGAAGCCGATGACGCCGTTCATCGGAGTGCGGATTTCGT
>SXGR01214029.1_pt1 | contig 18409 bp, 16 predicted proteins | sample 3174711 | NCBI WGS metagenome assembly SXGR01 (sample SAMN11356860, study PRJNA531348) | freshwater metagenome | isolation source: freshwater sample F1-60 | place: China: Fuxian Lake, Yuxi | collected 2017-12-25
ATGGCGAGCGCCACAGATGCAGATGCGAGGCGCGAACGCGGGAGGATGCCCGCAGCGGCCTCTGACCAAGCGAGCAACGAAGCAGATGCGTCTGTGCCGCCGTCAAGATTTGTAGCCTATCCCACGGTCTCCTCAGTAAACATTCGAGTGCCGCCAGTCCTCTGGCGTGAATGAAACCCTGCCGGTCACAGGTACTACTCACCATCACGCGCTTAGCCGTAACGATTCTTTTGGAATTCGGAATAAATTATGCGCTCCGCCACCTTACTCAGCCACGCTGGGTCTTGAGGTCTTCTCATTGCCGGCTTCGGGAGGCAGCACATCTGCAATGACTGATGCTTACGCTCTTGCCGGTCCAACCGTTTTCAATCATTTTTGCCGCCACATGAACTCCCCTCTCGGACGCGGCACATTGACGCTGATTATCTCGTTCACTCTGGCCTCCATCGCGGGCCATGCGGCTGAGTCGTCATTGCTCAAGCCATATAATACCGAGGCCGCCACGAATGGTCCGATGCCCGCCGCCGAGGTCGTCGCGAAGTCCACACTGCCTCCAGGTTTTCACCTGTCGGTCTTCGCCGCCGAGCCGGACGTGCATCAACCGATCTCGATGACCACCGACCCCCATGGCCGGTTGTGGGTCGCGGAGAATTACACCTATTCGGAGACGAAGGTCGGGTACCACAAGGATCTGCGCGACCGCATCGTCGTCTTCGAGGATGCGGACAACGATGGGCGCTTCGACAAACGAACAGTATTTTGGGATGGCGTGGAAAGACTCACAAGTGTCGAAATCGGGCTGGGCGGTGTATGGGCGTTGGCGCTGCCAAGCCTGTATTTTATCCCGGATGAGAACGGCGACGCGATTCCCGATGGGCCGCCACAGGTCGTGCTGGATGGTTTCGAATATCAACGTGGCCGGCACACGGTAGCCAATGGTCTGCGCTGGGGGCCTGACGGCTGGCTCTACGGCCGCCACGGTATTCAGAGCACCTCGCGGATCGGTCCACCCGGCACGCCAGACGGGCAGCGCACGGCGATGAATGTCGGCATCTGGCGGTATCATCCCACGCGCCGCGTCACGGAGGTGGTGGCCCAGGGCACGACCAATCCGTGGGGCATGGATTGGGATGCGCGCGGTGAACTGTTCTTCATCAACACGGTCATCGGCCACCTCTGGCACGTCATTCCCGGCGCGCATTACCGGCGGATGTATGGCGATGATCCGACGCCAAACATATTCGAGGTGATCGAACAAACCGCCGATCATGTTCATTGGGCCACGGGCGAAACCTGGACTGACGTGCGCAAAGGTGTGACAGACGTGACCAGCGCCGCGGGCGGTGGCCACGCGCACACAGGACTGATGATCTACCAAGGCGGTCAATGGCCTGAAGCCTGGAACAACAAATTGCTCACGATCAACTTTCATGGCCGGCGGTTGAACGTCGAGCAGCTTGAACGTCGCGGCAGCGGCTTTGTGGCGCGGCACAACCCCGATGCGTTCTACTTCGCCGACCCGTGGTTTCGCGGCATCGACTTAATCGCCGCGCCCGATGGCGGTGTCTTCGTCAGTGATTGGAGCGATGCCGGCGAATGCCATGATCACGACGGCATTCACCGCACGAGCGGTCGCATCTACAAAATGACTTACGGTGATCCGAGGAGGGGAATCGTGACTGACCTGACGAAACTCAGCGATGTCGAACTCGCGAAACTTCAGTCGAGCAACAACGACTGGGAAGCGCGGCAGGCGCGACGGGTTCTCGCAGATCGCGCCCGACTCGGCACACCTCTGAAGGAAGGGCGCGAGTCGCTGCAAAAGGTGGCGATGACGGATGCGAGCGAGGTCACCCGCCTCCGCGCTCTTTGGGCGTTGCAGGTGTCAGGCGGAATCGCACCCGACGTCCTTCAGCGGAAACTCTCCGGCTCGGAACACGAACGAGCCTGGGCCATCCGCTTCATGGAGGACACATCACACACGAGCCCGGCCTCGGCGGAATCATTCAGTCGTTTCGTCGCTACGGAAATGCCACGACTGGCGGCGGCGGAAACTTCCGCGCTGGTTCGTGTCACCCTCGCTTCCCTGCTCCAGAAGCTGCCGCCCTCACAACGCCCGGCGCTCGCCCAGGCGCTGCTCACCCACGCGGAGGATGCCAATGATCACAACCAGCCGCTCATGCTCTGGTATGGGTTGGAGCCACTGGCCGCCACCGACCCGCGTTTCATCGATTTGATCGCCAACGCGCGTATCCCACGCGTTCAACGACTGGGAGCTCGCCGGCTGGCGGAAGACATCGATGCCGCACCTCAACGCGTGGACACACTGCTCACCGCGATTCTCAAGAATTCCACGATCTCCACACGGCAGGCAGTCCTGGACGGGCTTGCAGATGGTTTCGCGGGCCGCAGGAAAGTTCCCAAACCCGCATCGTGGACTGCGATTGAACTCCAGCTTGCAGGGCAGGCTGACGAACCAATGAAGAACCGCCTGCGTGATTTGAGCGCCCTCTTCGGTGATGGCCGCGCATTGGATCAGATCAAGGAAGTCGCGTTGAACAAGGACGCCGATCTGCCACGCCGACGTGCCGCGCTCCAGTCGTTGATCGATGCGCGTGCCGACGGTTTGCGCGGGGTCTGCGAACAATTACTGACAGTCCGCGACATCTCCGCCGTGGCGGCCAGCGGCCTGGCGATCTTCGACGATCCAACGATTGCCGACCGGCTCATCGCCGAATGGCCGAATCTTTATGGCGCGGAGAAACCGCCGGTGCTGAACGCCCTCCTATCACGCCCCACCTGGACGATGAAGCTGCTTGACGCCATGGCTGCCGGGAAATTCCATCGCACTGAACTCGGCGTGGCCCAGGCGCGACAAATCCGCGACGTGAAGAACGAGGCGTTGACTCGCAGGCTCACCGCGGCGTGGGGCACGATTCAGGATTTGGATGAAGCGTCGAAACAAGCCTCACTGCAACGCTGGCGGGGGAAGTTGAATCTCGATGCTTTGAAACATGCGAACCTGGTCGAAGGGCAGAAGCTTTACACGGTGGCGTGCGGAGCCTGTCACAAGCTGTACGGCACGGGCGGCACCATCGGCCCCGACCTGACGGGCGCCGGCCGGCAGGATCTCAACTACCTGCTCGAAAACATACTGTTCCCAAGCGCGCTAGTTCCAGCCGAGTTCCGACAGACAACTCTCACCCTCAAGGATGGACGCTCATTGAGCGGCATCATCCGCAGCCGGAACAGCCAGGCGGTGGTGTTCGAAATGATCGGCGAGTCCGTCACGCTGGGCCGCCCTGACATCGTCGAGGAATCAACATCGACACTCTCGCTGATGCCGGAAGGTCAGCTCGACGCGCTGACGGAGACACAGGCCATCGACCTGATTGGCTTCCTGATGAGCACGACTCCTCCTCAGCCACAGAAAGCCAGGTGACTCTGCGATTTGGCGGCAACCCAACCGTCTCCCGCAAGCAAGGCGATGGAAACGTTTGTCACTGCTGATCGTTTGTGTATCGTCCGATGCATGAAACGCAATACCTTGCTTCTTCTAGCCGTTGCCACGCTCTCGTTGAGCCTCATCGCGACCCGCGCCGCAGACAACACCTTGACCGCCGCCGAGAAGGCAGCCGGCTGGAAACTTCTCTTCGACGGGAAAACTTTGAACGGCTGGAGTAACTTCAAGAAGAAGGACATCAAACCGGGCTGGCAGGTCAAGGAAGGTCTGCTCGTCTGCGTTGATCCACACAATGCCGGCGACATCGTCACGGCGGAGAAGTTCGGCGCGTTCGAATTGCAGATTGATTTCAAGATGGCCACGGGCGCGAACAGCGGAATCATTTACCACGTAACTGAAGAAGGTGACGCTGTGTGGGCCACCGGCCCGGAAATTCAGCTTGAAGACAACGCCTACGCCAAGGATCCCCAGAAGTGCGGCTGGCTGTATGCGCTTTACCAGCCGTCCATCGATCCGAAGACTGGCAAGACGCTCGATACAACCAAGCCGGCTGGTGAATGGAATCGCCTGCGAGTAGTCATCAGCCCAGACGGTTGCCTGCACGAGATGAACGGGACGAAGTACGTCGAATACGTCATGGGCAGCGAGGATTTCAAAAGCCGCGTGGCCAAGAGCAAGTTTGGCGCGATGCCCAGGTTCGCGAAGTCAGGCAACGGCTTCCTCGCGCTCCAGGGCGACCACGGCGAAGTGGCATTTCGCAACATCAAAATCCGAGCGCTCGCAGTGAAGAAGTAGATGGGCGCAGCTTCCTCAAGGCTCCACCGGAGCCTGTAGAATCGCAGCATCGACCACCCAACGCCTCACCTCATTACCGCTGCAAGCAGCACTGGCTGGGGGTGAACGCGCCTCGCGCGCTTTGTTCCGCGCCCTCATGGAACACTTCGAGCACAGTCCAGGGCGTCGCTGTTCGACAATCGATGCTTACCGCCCACCGACCAGCACGGGTGCCGGTCCAGACAGGCGATGCCAGGTGTTCTCCCCGAAATGAACTGAATAATCGCGGCTGAGTTGATCTGGGTCATGTGGTTGGAGAGGGTTACTATTGCATGATCTCCAATGTATCGGTGCTAAAGGCGCATTGTCCGGCGGCGCGATCGACCAGAGAATGTCGGGAGGCATGGGTTTCGCGCAAAGTCTCGCACTTGAAGAGGAACTCGTTATGAAAACGATCATTGCATTTGTGACCGTCCTTGTTGCCAGCATCTGTACAAAGGCTGACTTGCTCCTCAGCGATCAAAGCAGGGCGAACTGCGTCATCATTTACGATGCTGATGCCGCCGCCCCGGAGAAATTCGCGGCGGCAGAACTGGCGGCTACTCTTGGCGCTGTCACAGGAGCATCCTTTCGCACTGAACCCGCTGGAGCGAGCGTGCCTCGATCGGCCATCGTCGTGGGTGCAGGCGGGGCAGCAGCCCAGTTCTTCCCGGAAGTACCGCTTGCCGGGTTCGGCCAGGAGGAGATCGTGATGAAGAGCAAGGGCGGGCGTTTGTTGCTCGCCGGAGGCAAGCCTCGCGGGACGGTCTATGCGGTGAGCCGTTTCCTTCAGGACGAGTGCGGTGTTCGCTGGTGGACGCCGTGGGCCACGAACATTCCGCACAAGGCGACATTGCGGATCAGGAATCTCGACGTGCGTTACAAACCACCCTTCGAGATGCGCGAACCGTTCTGGTATCCCGCGTTTGATGGCCACTGGTCGGTGAGGAACTGCGCGAACGGGCAAAACTCAAAAGTCCCAACCGAACTCGGTGGCTCTGTCCGATACAAAGGATTCGTCCACACGTTCTATCCACTCGTTCCGCCGGAGAAACATTTTACCGAACACCCGGAATGGTTCAGTGAGATCAAGGGAAAGCGATCCACGGATCGTGCCCAGCTTTGCCTCACGAATCCGAAACTGCGCGACTTCACGGTTGATCGCGTCAAGGAGTGGCTGCGCGAGTCGCCTGAGGCGTCAATCATTTCGGTTTCGCAGAATGACTGGTACGGCGCGTGCGAATGCGAGTCCTGCAAGGCGCTGGATGACGCGGAGGGAAGCCATTCCGGGACGATGCTCGCGTTTGTGAATTATGTGGCGGAGAAGATTGAAATGGATTTTCCCCGCGTGGCCATCGATACGCTTGCCTATCAGTACACACGCAAACCACCAAAGACTTTGCGTCCTCGCCCCAATGTGATCGTCCGGCTCTGTTCCATCGAGTGCAACTTCCGCGAGCCGCTGAGTCACTCGTCGAACGCCTCCTTTGCGGATGACATACGGGGCTGGGCACGAATCTGCGACCGGCTTTACATCTGGGATTACACGACGGACTTTGCGCACTATGTACAACCGCATCCGAACTGGTTTACGCTGGATTCCAATGTCCGCTTTTTTGCGGCGCACAACGTCCGCGGCGTCTTCGAGCAGGGCGCGTATCAATCACATGGCTCGGAGATGGCGGAGATGCGCGCCTGGGTTTTGGCGCAACTGCTGTGGAATCCGAAGCGGGATGGACGCGCGTTGATCCGGGAGTTCGTGGAAGGCTATTACGGCCACGATGCCGCGGAGCCGATCCTCCATTACCTGGAACTTATGCATGACGCCTCGCTTGCTTTCAAGCTGACGTGCTTTTCGAAAACGGATGCACCTTTCCTGAGTTTCGAGCACCTCGCCAAAGCGGAGAAACTCTGGCAGCAGGCTGAACTGGCAGTCCGGAATCAACCGGTGTTTCTCGAACGAGTCGCGCTGGCTCATCTGCCTGTCCGCTACGTCTGGCTCTCGCGCTGGAGTGAATTGCGGAAACAGGTCGGCAAGTCCCAAGCCGCGTGGCCATTGTCCTCATCCAGGAAGCAGGTTGCTCAAGAATGGAAGACCGTCGCCGAGGGCCGTCCTTCGGCGCCTTGGACCAGGGTGACACTCCTGAACGAAGGCCGACTCACGCCGGAAAAATTTCTCGAAAAGTTCCTGGCAGACAACGCCGAGTAGCGCTCGCAGTCCCTCAGCTAAACAATTTGAGCGGATTCTCGCCGGCGGCCAGATTTCGTCCGCCGTCAAAAACATTCTGCAGCTTGCCCTCAGCCCACTTTCGGAGCCGGTACAGCGTGGCGAAGGTAAAGTCTGGCACAGCCCCTCCCTGGCCTCCGACCACTTCGCCGCCGCGCCGGACATTATCCATCATCCATGCGGGCAGGGAGAGGTGGTACGGATTGCGTTTCACTTCACCGACATGAAAGGTCAGCGCGGTAATCAGGTCGGCCAGGTCCTGCGCACTGATTTCCACCATCAAGTTTGGCGAAGGCATTGCGCCCCAGAATTCGGTCTCGATGGTGAAGCAGGAAAACGCGGGACCAAGAGTCTTCAACGCGTCGAGCACAAGATGATGGGTGCCGATGTGTGAACTGTTCCAATCGCTTTCGTGTGGGAAGAGAACCGCCCGAGGCTGGTGCTGCGCGAGGATGTTAGCAATGACTTTAACCGAATCCGCCCAATGCGACGGCTCCTGATCGCGCGTCCGGACATTCACTTTCTCCAACCCGCATGTTGCCGTCTGGACCAGGCCAAACCCTATGCAGTCGCAGCACCCGCGCAGCTCGGCAAGACGACCGGCCTGCCGCTCCTTGTTGCTTCCCTGGGTGACGGCAACATTGATCACATTCCAGCCAGCCTCGCGACGAAGACGCAACGCCAGCCCGCCGATGATGACTTCGTCGTCCGGATGAGGGGAAAAGATCAGAACTTTTGGCGCATCCGGCTCAATCGGCAGCTGGGGACATTTGGGAAAGCCGCCAAGCGGCCAGTTCTTGCCTTCTTTGGCGAATCGGGCGTATTCGGAGACAAAGTGGTGGTAGGGGTTCATAATCCAGAAGGCCAAAAATTGAGTTTGCCATGTTCGCAGACATTCGGAGGAAAAGTTCTCATCTATAGGTCAACCAAGTTTCCATGGAGCAAGCTTTCCACCCTTCAACTCAAGGAGCTCGTGTAGCTCCCTTTCCAACAGAGGGTACAATTTCATAAACTCAGAGTGCAAATTGTCGAAATCGATTGTTTTCATCGGGTTCTTCGGGTGAATTGCGACAAGTCGAGCTACTCCGGTTTCGTCCGTCTCAGTAAATAGCGGGTGACAATGTGCGAAGTGATTTCTGATTGAGAACGCTCTGCGAAGATTTTGTTCATTCGCAAATGTAGGAGCAATCTTCATAAGTACATTAAGTCTTAATGCAGATTGGAATGCCTCATCGCACAGTATCTCCTCCATGAATGATGACGTGTAACGCTTAAAATAGTGAAGGCAGACGACAAGATTCAAATACTGCTCAAGATTGATCGCCTTCTCTATTACTTCACTTCGCTGCTTCGCTAGAAGTTCATGGATCATGGATGTTAGTTTGCGAGTCGGGATTCCAACTCGATTGTTGCAGTTAGACTCGCCGCCGCCACCGCCTGACCGTGGCGCTTGTCCTTCTCATCAGGAACGTGGAAAGCGATCCGCTCCGCCAGGCCGGGGAATTCAGCGCGCAGGACTTGCTCGGCGAGGCCAAGGATGATCTCGCCCCCTTGGCCGCTTGTCACCCGGCCAAGGATAAGGACATGCTCAAAATCATAGAAATCAGCATAATGCGCCAGGGCGTAGCCGAGGTAGGTGCCAATCGTTTCATAAATTCTTCGCGCCCGTCCGTCCCCTTGAGCCATCAATTCCTGAACATGTTTGAGTTTTTCTGGCAGTGGCATTTTCGCGTCCACTTCGATGCCTGCAGCAGGCATAAGGCGTCCGACAGCTTGCTGGGAAAAATACTGAGCGCCGACACCATAATCGCCACTCCATTCATCACGGGGCGCGTCGGGCCGGTAGTCCACGGGCGCGAATGCTAGTTCGTTAAGCCATGAGGTGATGTTGCCGTCGCGAGTGACGAAGCCCGCGGCGAGACTTGTGCCCAACGCGAGCCCCAGGACGGCGTTTTTGCCGAGAGACATTGATCCTGCGAGTGCGGTGACTTCTCCATCATTGACGACTTCCAAAGGGATTCCGTTCCACGCTCCCTGGATTTCGAGGAACAGATCCTTCACGCGCTTGTTGAAAAGATCAGGGGCCACACCACGGAACAACGAGGCTACTTTGACACGGTTGTTGACGTAAACACCCGCCGAACTTCCACCGATGGCATCCACACGCGGGAGATGGGCCGCGGCCTTCCTCAGCGAGTCCATGACGCCGTCGAAATGATACTGCGGATCGGGATGAAAATAAGGATCCCAAACCGTCTCCTCACTGAACACCACCCGTCCATCAATCACAGCGGCGACTTTGCGGTCACTCCCACCGAGGTCGAATCCGATGCGACATCCATCCAGATGCCTCCCCAGTGGTTTGGTGGCGCTGCGGGATGGTGGAATATCATGGGTGACGACCACTTCAATTGGATGATCGTAGATCTTCTCCCCGATGGTGGTGGAATCAAACCTGCCCGTCGGCGTCTCACTGAAGTGGCGTGACAACCGGTCCCCGATCCCTTTCGGTGCATCAAGGTAAACACGCCAGCCGCCCCGGCTCCACAGCAGGAATTTCACAAGCCGCTCGACATGCGTGAAGTTGCCCGCTCCGCGCGGATCAGTCGCGTCAAAGATCCGCGTCAAAAACAGGAACACGGAGCCGTCCGCTTGTTCGAGTCCGATCCGGACCGGCAGAGCACGGCCTGACGCCAGCGCTGCCGCGCTGAAGCTGCTGGTTGCCAGAGCGGCGGGACAGAAACCAGGATCGAGCGGCGGTACCATCCGGGGTGTTGGAAGTTCAAGTCCGTCGTTTTGCATTTGTTGCGCGGCAGAATAAGCGGCGGTTTGGTGGAAAAAAGGACAAACCTTGAGTTTGGGTGATGATCGTCAGCAATGTGAATTGAGTGAATAAGTAATTTTTGCGCAATTGAAGTATTGGGTGCATGTTGATTTGTCCAAGCACGCTTTATGAAATCTCCAATCTCAGGCTCATCCGGCGAGGAAACTACGGACGGAGCGCCAGCGTCACCATTTCGAATTACCGTCGTGTGCGCGAACGAGGCTTGCGCGGAAAAGGCAGCCGCCACCGTCCGCAATCTGGAGGGGCGTCTTGAAAGGCAGTTCGACATGCTCTGCGATTGCTGGATGTTCGAGAGCCTCAGGTTCACCGATGAGCTTGTGGCAGCCAGTCGCAGCGGCTCCTCCGCGGACATGATCATGGTGGCGACATTGGCCAGCGAGGCGTTGCCGCAGGTGGCCATTGAGTGGCTGCAGACGAGCCTGAAACGAAATGATCGGGAGAAGCTTGCGCTCGTGGCCTTGCTTGAAGGCGCCCTGTTTGAAGGGCGGGAGGTCGAGTCGGTACTGGAGAGGATTGCTGACAATGCGAATGCTGATTTTCTTGTGAACTACTTCAGTCCGTTGGATCCAGCCACGTTGGGATCCACGGAACGCATCTCCGAGAGGAGGACAAAAATGACATCCCTGCTGGATGACATCTTGAGACAGACCGATCCCTCCGCTCGAACCGGAATCCGTCTCTAATCCCACCGCCGCGTGAGCAAAAGGCTATCGAGGCACCAAAGCCCAGCCTGAATTTGCGAATGCGTAAAGGAAGCATCCGACCAGGGCGATCCACAAACCGAGGAAGATCAGAGGCAGAGAATCAACGAGGCCACGATAGGACGTGGCTGAGTCGGCTCCAGACGTCATACTTTTGGAGAAGGAGGAGGTGTTCATGGTTTCATGCAGTTCGCGATTAACCGGATCTTTGTCATTGCCGAGAGGATTAATGGCTATCCCAGCCCCTCTCCGCCTCTTCCTCGTTGCCAAAGGCCGATCATTTCTTGGCAAGTGCATGGTTGATCGGAATTCGAGCTGACATTCGGAGTGCTCGGAGAAACTTAGCTCTCTCCTTCGCAACGGTTTATTCGGGCGTTTGCCACCTGCTGGGAGCAATGCCTTGCGGGCATTTTCCAACTGCCACCTACTGAGGAGACCGTGGGATAGGCTACGAATGATGGCGAGCGCCACAGATGCAGATGCGAGGCGCGAACGCGGGAGGATGCCCGCAGCAGCCTCTGACCAAGTGAGCAACGAAGCAGGTGCGTCTGTGCCGCCGTCAAGATTTGTAGCCTATCCCACGGTCTCCTCAGTAAGAACTCAGATCAGAACGGAGATCGCTCAACCAATCATGAACTTCTCGAGGATTTGGGCTTTCGTGGAAGGCGGACTTTCTTGGCTGTGTTAAAGACTTCCTGAAATGGAACCCCGTGTTTGAGCGCGGCTGCTTTGCAGGATTCGAACTCGGGAGCTGCCTGGATGATTTGACCATTCAACAGGCCTACTTTCACATCTATCCCGCCATAACCCGTATCGAGACGGACAAGCTCTCTCTTCAACTTCCGGCGTTCCGTGATCGAGCGCCTCACGCCGAAGGCCGTGGTTTCGCGAAGGAGTAGTTCGGTAAGCTTGTCGGAATCGGTTGGGGCGCAAAGCACCGAAAGCAGGACGCCTGGCCGGTTCTTCTTCATCTGGATGGGCGTATGGAAGGCGTCCAGCGCTCCGAAAGCAAAGACACGTTCCATCACGAAACCGAGCAGCTCCGCAGTGCAGTCATCGAGGTTGGTCTCAAGAACGGCGACGCTGTCGGTCTCCCAATCAAGAGAAGGTCGGCGGATGGGGGTTGTCGAACTGGCAACTGTTGCCAGACCACTGATGACTTCCGTCCTGCCCAGGACGGCCCGGAGCACATTCGGACGCGTCTTGTTGTCCCGCGTGCCGAGACCGTAGCCGATGTGTTCGGCGACGAGTCCGGTCATCGGTCCAAAGCTCTCGACAAACTCTGCGAGCAACGCCGCGCCCGTGGGAGTGAGGAGTTCGTGCGGCTCCTCGCACTGGCTCACGGAGATTCCGCGCGCACCGAGGATTGAAAGGGTAGCCATCGTTGGCACCGGGAATCGCCCGTGGGCGCACTTCACCCAGCCCGTTCCCTCGACAACCTGGGCGGCGAGCACTCGCGGCTTGCCCAGGAGTTCCAGGGCGATGCATGAACCAATGATGTCGATGATCGAATCAAGCGCGCCAACTTCGTGAAAGTGGACTTCTTCCGCCGGATGCCCATGAACCTTCCCTTCGGCGACGGCCACACGGTGGAATACCGCGATGGACTTTTCCTTTACCCACCGCGAGAGGGAACTCGACTGTATAAGGTGCTTGATGCCGGCGAAATTGCGTCCGTGTTCTTGGTGGTGTTCGTCATGACCACCGTGATCATGGTCACAGTCAATCTGATCGTGCGAATGACCGGCGTGTGAGACGTCGTGATGGTGGTGATGGTGCTCTTCGATGAATTGTGTCTTGAGTTTCTCCACCTTGCCGCCGCATTTGAGTTCAAGCGTGGCAACGAACTCGTGCGGCTCAGGGAGTTCCGTAGTGGCCTCCAGATAACCGCCAACGGCTTTGAACTTGAATGACTGCCGTTTCTTTCCGTCGCGCAGCGTTGTCAGATTCACAGCCTTCCCAGCAGGAGGCTTCAACGCGTGACCTTGGGAATCGAAGAAATAGAGCCGGAAACGGGGTGGAACATTCGTTTCAAAAACACTCAACTCGACACGCCCACGCTTCGTCTGCACCAGCGGACCACCGTGCGGCCCGTGGGTCTGGCCCTCGAAGTGGTCATGATGGCTGCCAGCATGATCGTGAGTTTCTGAGTGTGAGTGTTCCGCATGACTGTGGTTCGATTCATGATCGTGGCAATGAGGGCCATGCACGTCAAACTTCACACCCTCGATGTGCGACTTGCTTGCGCGCTGGATGTGCATGTGCCAGTCCTCGCCGAGCTTGAGCTTCCGAAGTTCGGTTTCGAGGTCCCGGGCGTCCACGCCAAGGTCCAGCATCGCGCCGAGAAACATGTCTCCGCTGATGCCGCTGAAGATGTCGAGATAGAGGGTTTTCATGGTTCGTTGCGAGATCCGTGAATAACACGGAGAATGACAACAGTCTCGCGCTCAATGCGATAAAATATCAGATACCCAAAACGACGGACAACGGCGAAGCGAACGTCCACCAGTTCTGGACGCTTGCTGCGGCGTTGGAGCGGAAACCATTCTGGAAATTGTGCGATACGTTGCAGTGTACTCTCCAGTGCCAGGCAAAATGCCCGAGCCGCATCGGGATTGTGCTCGCGCAAATACTTGATCGCGGAGGTGATGCCGTAGTCCGCTTGTGAGGTCTTCCTAACTCGCATTTTTGCCACAAGCGAGGTCGCGGTAGCGCTGAAAATCCTCCGGAGTGAGATCTGCGCTTGGTTCGTGCAACGCCGCCGCGAGCGACTGTTCGATCTGCTGCCAGCGCTTTACCGGAATCACCGAGAGGAGGGCATCGTCCTCTTCGATGGATTGTTGGAGACACCAAACTGCCTCTTCTTCCAGAGAATGCTCCTTCGCAGTGGCGCGTTCAACGAGCTTTCGATGAAGCTCATCGCTTATTCCGGTGAGAGTGATGGTTTTCATGCGCGAAAGAAAGTTATCCCGTGGCTACAACTTTGCAATCCGCCGCCAGCCCATTGATCTGCGCGGCGGCATAGCCGGCGCCAAAACCGTTGTCGATGTTTACCACCGTGACGCCGCTGCTGCAACTGTTGAGCATTGAGAGGAGCGCGGTGATCCCTCCAAGATTCGCGCCGTACCCGATGCTCGTCGGCACGGCGATGACCGGACGCGCGACAAGTCCGCAGACCACGCTGGGTAACGCGCCTTCCATTCCCGCGACAACGACGAGGACATTCGCCCGCTGGATCAATTCCAGGCGCGCCAACAGCCGGTGCAGACCTGCAACTCCCACGTCGTAAATCCGCTCGACGCGATTGCCCATGATTTCGGCGGTGATGGCGGCTTCCTCGGCCACCGGCAGGTCGCTGGTGCCAGCGCAGAGGACAGCGATGAAGCCTGGTCGTTTTGGCAGCGGCTTCCGCTCAACGGTCACGCAACGCGCGGCTTCATGGTGGGTCGCAAGTTTCCTGAACTTCTTCCCGAGGGCTTTCACATGCCCGTCAGTGACGCGAGTGATGAGCACGCGTTGCTCATGAGCGAAGAGCTTCGCTGCAATCTTCACCAGTTGCGCCGGCGTCTTCCCGGCTCCAAAGATCACCTCGGGAAATCCCTTCCTGAGCGCGCGATGGGTGTCCACTTGCGCAAAACCGAGGTCAGCAAGCGGCGCTGATTGAAATGCCCGAAGCACACGACTGGCTGATACTTCTCCAGCGCGGAATCTGGTCAAAAGGGTGATGGCTTCGTTTGGTGTCACGTCCGTTGAAGATGGCATGAGTCCATTTGGCCGGTCACGTGAAAAGCGGTTGATCGAGCCGGCCGATCTGATCGAGTGCGAATCCGGGGAACAAGACCGGCTCCGGCCTTGAATTGAAGACCCGACTCAAAGCGACAACGTGGGGCTGACGGCATCCTGTGAGGTCGTCTCGATGCGAACATGAGTTGCTCCGATGCCAGCAAGCCTTTCGCTGACAGCCCGGAAAGCCATCTCCGGTCGGTTACAGTCTTTGCTCAGGTGTCCAAGGTAGAGATGGCGGAGATTTTCAGAGACGATCTGAGTGGAGACTTCGGCGGCGGCTTCATTGGACAGATGTCCGTGCCTGCTCAAAATGCGCTGTTTCACACTCCAAGGACGCTTGGTGTCATCCTGGAGAAGCTTGGTGTCATGATTGGTTTCGAGGATCAGGACTCCGGCTTTGCGGACCCTCTCGATGACCATCTTCGTGGCATGGCCCAGATCTGTGAGAAAACCAATGTGATTTCCGTCTGCATGGAGCATAAAACCCACGGGATCTTGGGCATCATGTGGAACGGAGAAAGCATCGACCGTCACTTCACCGACATCGAAGCTCGAGCCTGTGGCGAAGATGCGGCAGTTGAACTTTGATTTCAGCGAACTCTCGATCGCATCCTTGGTGAGCCGGTTGCAATAAATGGGGATCTGAAGCCTGGAGCAAAGTCCGTTTAGTCCCTGGACATGATCGGAATGTTCATGAGTAATGAGAATTCCGCTCAATGTTTCCGGAGTTCGACCGATACTCTGGAGGCGATTCCGTATCTGCCGGCCGCTGAAACCAGCATCGATCAACAATCTGGTATCACCTGCCTCCAGAAAGGCGCAATTGCCTCCTGATCCGCTTCCGAGAATTGTGAGTTGTACGGCCACGGGGCGACCCTAGGAGCCGGGGCAGGAGCGGGCAATCATTTTGGCCCAGGTTTCGAGCGCGGCGCTTGCGAGAGGGAAGGACGCCCCTTCGGCAAGTGTTCGACCTTGAGATATTTCAACAGACCGGCTAAGAATAAACACGAAATGGCACAAGGCTTACATCTATCGCAGCGAATGTCGCTCCAGCAGGTGCTGGCGCCGCAGCTTCAACAATCGTTGGCGCTGCTGCAAGCGCCCACCCTGGAGCTGAAAGCCCTCGTTGCTCAAGAACTCCAGCAAAACCCCGTGCTCGAGGAGATCGTGGCGATCGAAACGGATCAGGAGGATCGAGCAAACAACGATGATGAGTCGGAGGTTTCCCCGGCTCAATCGCTGGACCCGGCGGAGCCCCCGGCTGACATGTCGCCCGAGTCAGCGACGGAGAAGCCAGGCAGTGAGCCGACGGATGATTTTCAAGCAGAATTTGAGCGCCTCAGCCAGATCGATCAGGATTGGCGTGACAATTACTCCCAGGTGAACTCGACGGTACGGCATTCGGCCGAGGATGAAGAACGCCGGCAGTTCATGTTTGACTCGCTTGTGGCCGGAACTTCGCTTCAGGAAGTCCTTCTCGAACAGGTTCGCCTGTCGGAACTGTCCGAGGAAGACCGCTCGATCGCTGAGATGATCATTGGCAACATCGACGACTACGGATTCCTTCAGTCCTCAATCGATGAGCTGGCGTTTTCCACCAACATCCCTTCGGAGAAGGTCTTGGAGGCATTGAAGGTCATTCAAGCTTTTCACCCTCCAGGAGTCGGAGCGCGCAATCTCCGTGAGTGTCTTATGCTTCAACTCGAACGAACCAACCGCAAGGAGACGCTCGAGTATCGGATTTTGGACCGGTTCATGGACGCGCTCGGCAAACGGAGGATTCCGGAGATGGCCCGCGGACTGGGCGTGGAAGTGGATGAGATCCAGGATGCAATGGAGAACATCGCCATGCTGGAACCGCGCCCTGGCCGTGCTTTCCTTCCCGACAACCAGCAGTACATCCTGCCCGAGGTTTTCATCACCAAGTCAGGCTCTGATTTTGTCGTGGCGACGAACAATGACCAGGTGCCCCACCTGCGCATCAGCAATGCCTACAAGGATCTCATGTCGCAGGCGCAAAGTTCATCCGAAGTCCGGGAGTACATTCGGGAGAAGATCCGCGCCGGAAAATTTCTCATCAAGAGCCTTCACCAGCGACAGCAAACAATCGGAAACATCGCCAGGGAGATCGTGAAAAGGCAACGGGATTTCATGGAGAAGGGCGTGTCTCATCTCAAGCCACTGACAATGGTGCAGGTGGCGGAAGTTGTCGGCGTCCACGAAACGACCGTAAGCCGTGCGGTTTCTGGAAAGTACATGGAGACTCCGCAGGGCGTGTTTGAGATGAAGTATTTCTTCACCTCCGGCATTCAAACTTCGAGCGGCACGAACATGTCCAACACCAGCGTGAAAGACATGATTGCCGGCATGGTCAAGGACGAGGACACCGCGAAGCCGTTGTCCGACGAGGAGATCGTCAAGATACTCGCCCAAAAAGGCGTCATCATCGCCCGCCGCACGATCGCCAAGTATCGGTCTGAACTTAACATTCTCCCTTCGCATCTTCGGAAGGTTTACTGATCGCCGTCTTGGGCTTTGTACGGAGTCACCGGGGAAACCGCAGGCCAATGCAGAACAGTCGTTTTTCCGTCCGGATGAATATTTGACCATCGCTGATCGCCGGGGACGCGAACGTCGTCTCCCCGATTTCATTCCGCGCCACAGACTCGAAACGCGGCCCGGGCTTCACCACATTCATCACCCCGTTGTCGTTGAGGAAATAGACCAGACCATTCGCTGACACCAGCGAGGCGTGGTGCGTGCCCATCCGTTCCTGCCATAGGATCTTCCCGGTCTTCGTCTCGAAGCAATGAGCCACGCCGGCCTCCGAGATGATGAGGAAGTATTCGCCTTCGATGATCGGCGAGGGAACATAAACCGCGCCCCGGGTCGTTCGCCACGCCACCTTTTCCTGACCCACCACGCCCTTTCCGTCGGCTTTGATCGCCAGCGTGTGATACTCCGGGAACCCTGAAGTGATGATCACGAGATTGTCCCGTTCGCTGAAGACGGGCGAGGCGACGAATTGTTCGGTGGGACCATCCATCATCCAATGCAGGCGGCCATTGTTTGGATCATAGCTTGCAGTGCATTTGCTGCCGGTGAGGACCATCTGCGCCCGTCCATCGATGTCGCGAATCAACGGCACACAGTAACTCCGAGTCTTGTTTGGCCGGTCGATGCGCCATTGTTCCGCTCCCGTCTTGCGGTCCAACGCCACCATGAAGCCATCGCCATCGTGGTCGCCATTTATGATGACCTTGTCCTTGTACAAAACGGGTGAACTGCAAAAGCCGTGCATGGATGAAAACTTTCCAGGACGAACAAGCCACTGCTGTTGGCCGTTGAGATCGCACGCCGCAACAACCATCTCGTTGCGGTCCAGGAATGCCGTGAACACGCGTTCGCCGTCGCACGCCGGCGTGCTCGATGCGTGACTATTGAGCGCATGCTTCTTTTCCATCGGCGATTCCAGGACGGTCCGCCTCCACGTGATTCCACCTGTCGCACGATCCAGGCAAAGCAGCACTCTCTCCTGCGTTTCCGTCACCGCGCTGACGATGAAGATCCTGTTGCCTGAAACGATCGGCGATGCATGTCCCAAGCCGGGAAGTTCCGCCTTCCAGGCCACATTGCTCGATGCGTTCCAATGCACCGGAACATTCTTCTCGGCGGTGGTGCCGTCCAGCCGTGGCCCACGCCATTGAGGCCAGTCTTCGGCATGGGTGGCGACGGTGAAGCTACAAATGAGGATCCGGAGGAAATTCATTGTCGTGAAAGTAGAGGAAATGGCCGGGCAAGAACAAAGCCGAAATTTACCAACCGAGCGACATTCGTGAACGTGCTGGGCTCTCGCCATGCAGCCAGTCGATCGCCTCACGGCTGAGACAACTGGCATTGAAGCGAACAACTCACTCGCCGCCGCCAGATTGAGAAAGTATCCGATACACTTTAGTCCGATTGATCCCCAGGAATTGAGCAGCCTTCGAGACATTGCCATCGGCCTTGGCCAGAGCGCGTCTGACCAGTTCGATCTCCGCGTGTTCCAGATTTAGAGGGAGATCATCAGGGGATCGTTCGCTCGAGGACGACACGACCGAGTGGACCAACGTCCTTTCGTTCAGCAGATGCAGATGGTGTTCTTCGATGGTTTTGCCGCCGCTTTCGATGAGCGCCCGCTCGATGATGCTCTTCAATTCGCGGATGTTCCCGGGATAGTCATAATCCTGCAGGGCCGTCTGCGCATCGACACTCAAGGCAGGAGCATCAAGTTTCAATTCCCCGGCAAATCGTTTGAGAAAGTGAGCGATGAACAGCTCCACATCTTCGCGCCGTTCGCGCAGCGGCTTCAGTTCGATGTCATATCCCGTGACGCGGAAGTAGAGATCTTTGCGAAAAGCTCCCCTGTCGATGCGTTCCTTGAGATCGACATTCGTGGCTGCCAGGATCCGAACATCCGCGCGCCTTTCTGCCGTGGCTCCCACCGGCATGAACGAACCATCTTCTAGCGTTCGCAGGAGCTTGGCTTGAAGATTCAGCGGCATGTAGCCGATCTCATCAAGACACAGCGTGCC
>SXGR01450807.1_pt1 | contig 18409 bp, 9 predicted proteins | sample 3174711 | NCBI WGS metagenome assembly SXGR01 (sample SAMN11356860, study PRJNA531348) | freshwater metagenome | isolation source: freshwater sample F1-60 | place: China: Fuxian Lake, Yuxi | collected 2017-12-25
AGGGCGCGGTGGTGCTGGCGGTGAATTATCAGGATGGCCCGCCGTGGCCCGAATCCGCCGATGGTGCTGGGCATTCGCTAGTGCTCGCGCGGCCGTCGTATGGTGAGGACGAATACCGCGCCTGGTCGCAAAGCGATCGCGTGGGCGGTTCGCCGGGGCAGGCGGAGCCGAGCACGGCGGAAACGCTCGGGAACGTCTTCATCAATGAGTGGCGCAACCACAGCGATCCGGATGACTGGATCGAGCTCTACAATCACAGCAACGAGCCGGTGGACATTTCCGGCGCGTGGTTGAGCGACGATCCGATGACGAACAAGTTCCGCATCCCGGACGGCACGATCCTTCAGCCGCGCGGCTTCGCCTGGTGGAACCAGGACACGCTGCGCTTCGAGCTCTTCGCCGGCGGCGAGACGATCTTCTTCTGGAACTCCAACCAGACGCGCGTGATCGACGTGATCGATTTCCGCGGCCAGTCGAACAACATCTCCAGCGGCCGCTGGCCGGACGGCGGGCCGATCTCCTACGGCCTGAACTCAAACACCCGAGGCGCGCCAAACACCCGGCCGATGCGTTATCCGGTGGTGATCAATGAGATCATGTTCAACCCGATCTCGGGCGACGATGACGACGAGTACATCGAGCTCTATAATCGCGCCAATGGTCCAGTCAGCCTCGCCGGCTGGGAATTTGTCACCGGTATCCAGTTCACGTTCCCGACCAATTCCGGAAACACGATGATGCCGGCCGGAGCCTATTGGGTGTTGGCGAAGAATCCTACGAACCTGATGTCCATCTACACCAACCTCACGACCAACGTCGTCTTCGGTCCTTACACCGGCACGCTGGCCAACGGTGGTGAGCGCGTGGTGTTCACGGCGGCGGACTACGACCGCGTGCTAAGCGGCGGCGTGGAAGTGATCGAGAAACTTCCGGTGCCGGTCAGCGAGGTCATCTACGGCGACGGCGGCAAGTGGGGCCAGTGGAGCGACGGCCTGGGCAGCAGCCTGGAACTGATCGACACCGAGGCCGACGAGCATCACCCCGCCAGTTGGGCCGACAGCAATGACAGCAGCGAGAGCATCTGGACTTCGATCGAATACAACGGCCCTCCTGGCGAAACGCTGGGCTCGCCGATCAATGACAGCGTCATCCTGTTCCTCCAGGGCATCGGCGAGTGTCTGATCGATGAAGTCGAAGTCCGCGCCGACAACGGTCCGAATCTCGTGCTCAATGGAGGCTTCGAGGAAGGTTTGAACGAATGGTCGCTCCAGGGTTCCCACGATTTTTCGACGATCGAGAACGAAGGTTTCGCCGGGACGCGCAGCTTGCATGTGCGCGCTGGTTCACGAGGTGACAACCAGTCCAATCGCATTCTCTCCGCGCCCTTCGCCAGTCCGGTGCCGTCCGGCACGCAGACAATTTCCATCCGCGCGAAGGTCCGCTGGCTGCGCGGGCATCCCGAGTTCATGGTGCGCCTGCACGGCAGCGCGACGGAAGCCTACGGCCGCATGAACCTGCCCCGCCGCCTCGGTTCTCCCGGTGGCGTGAACAGCCGCCGGATCGCCAACGCCGGCCCGTCAATCTACAACGTCAAGCACACGCCCGTCCTCCCGGCGGCGAACGAGCCAGTCGTTGTCTCGGCGATCGTGAATGATCCGCAGGGGCTTTCCTCCGTCACGCTCCGTTACCGGATGGACCCGAGCCCGACGTACGCCGGAGTGACGATGCGTGACGACGGTGTGAGCCCCGACGCCGTGGCTAATGATGGCATTCTCACCGCGGCAATTCCCGGACAGGCCACCGGTGCCATGTCCGCGTTCTACATCGAAGCGCGAGACAATCAGAGCGCCATCGGCACCTTCCCTCAGGACATGCTGCCGCCGGCTGGCTTGAACCGGACGTGGCCGACGGACGCCATCGTGCGCGAGTGCATCGTGCGCTGGGGCGAAGTGCAGATGCCCGGCGACTTCGCGACGTATCACCTGTGGGTGACGGCGGTGAACTCGAACCGCTGGCACATTCGCGACACGCAGAACAACACGCCGGTGGACGGCACGTTCGTCTATAACAACAGCCGCGTGATCTACAACGCGCTGCCGCTCTTCTCCGGCAGTCCGTGGCACCGCACGAACGCCTCGGCCGGTCCCGCCGGTCCGTTCCGCGTCGATTACGAGATGAACTTCCCGGACGACGAGCCGCTCCTGGGCGCGACGGATTTCGTGCTGAACAACCCGGGCAACCCGGATCGTTTCGTGGTGAGCGACGTGAGCGCGGTGGCCGAGCAGACGGTCTATCGCATCTTCGAGGGGCTGGGGTTGATCCACAATCACCGCCGCTACTTCCACATGTTCGTCAATGGCGACCAGCGCAGCCGCGCCTACGAGCGCAGCGGGAATTTCATCTTCGAGGATTCGCAGCAACCCAACGGCGACATGATCGCGCAATGGTTCCCGGACGGCGGGGCAGGGCAGCTCTACAAGGTCGAGGACTGGTTCGAGTTCGAGCGCAACGGCTACGACATCGCCGCGTTCGACGATGCGGACCTCGTCCGTCACACGCGCCTCATCGACGGCCAGGAGACGTTTCTGCCGGGGCCGTATCGCTTCAAGTTCCGCAAGCGCTCCGTTGGTGTAGGCAACAGTGCGAATGATTACGCGCAGATCTATGCGCTTATCGACGCCGTCAGCCCGGCGGAGAATCCGGACACTACGACGCTCGATCCGGACGTGCTCGCCGCGTCGGTGAACTGGGAGGCGTGGATGCGGCACTTCGCGGTGCAGCGCGCCGTCGGCAACTGGGACAGCTACGGCTGGCAACGCGGGAAGAACGATTACCTGATCGGCACCGGCACCGGTTTCATCCACATGCCGTGGGACATCGACTACAGCCTTGGCCTCGGCCGTCCGTCCACTGAGCCGCTCTTCGGCACCAGCGATCCGCGCCTCGCAGTGATGTACAACAACCCCGCCATCCAGCGCGCCTACTGGCGGGCCTTTGAGGATCTGGTCAACGGCCCGTTTCGTAACGAAGTTCTCGATCCCTTCATGGACGAGCGCGTCGGCGCACTTGTCGCGAACAACGTGGACACAGATCTGGACGCCGTGGCACGCATCAAGACCTACGTCGGCGAGCGTCGTGCGTACATCCAGAGCCAGTTGGCGGCGGTCAGCGTTCCGTTCACCGTCAACGGCCCGACGAATTACAGCACGGCAGAGAATCTCCTGACGCTCGTCGGCACCGCGCCAGTTGCAGTGAAAACAATAACGCTCAACGGCCAAGCCTATCCGATTCTCTGGACCACGCCGACGAACTTCCTAATCCGCGTCGTCGTGAATCCCGGTGCGAACGACCTTTTGTTTCAGGCGATCGATCGTCTCGGCAATCCGCTGCCCGGCGTCACCTTTGCGATGGGGGTTGAATACACCGGCCCGGCTCCCGATCCGTCCGGATCTCTCGTCATCAGTGAGATACTCAGCACGCCCGCCGTCGCTGGGGCGCAGTTTATCGAGATCGTGAACCGTTCGGCTCAGAACTTCGACCTGCGCGCATGGCGCTTCGATGGACTCGGCCTGACGTTCCCCGCTGGCGCGATCATCACCAACCACCAGACCGTCGTGCTCGTGCGCGACAGGGCAGCGTTCGCCCGCGCCTACGGCACCATCCCGGTCTTCGCCGCATTCAATGCGAACCTCTCCTCGTCAGCGCAGCGACTTGTGCTCGTGCGCCCGACTGCTCTGGGCGATGAATTTGTGGACGGCCTCCGTTACGAAGGCCGCGCGCCCTGGCCGGTCACCACGAACGGTGTCTCGCTCCAACTCATCGATCTCACGCAGGACAACAGCCGTCCGCCGAACTGGACACTCGACAACGTTGCGAAGGCGACACCGGGCGTGGCGAATTCTGTTGCGGCGACGTTGATGCCGTTCGATGCGCTCTGGCTGAACGAAGTGCAGATCGAATCGCTCGTTGGCCCGCTCGACAACGCCGGCGAGATGGCTCCGTGGATCGAGATTCACAACTCCGGCCTCACGCCGTTGAGCCTCGATGGTTATTTCCTTGCGACGAACTACACGAGCAACCTCACCGAGTTCCCGCTGCCCGCCGGCATCACACTGGCTCCGGGCGAGCATCGTGTGTTATGGGCGGACGGCGAAGTCGGAGAAAGTTCCGGCAACGATTTGCACCTGCCGTTCAAGCTGGAGATCACCGGATCACTCGCGCTGGTGCGCGTGCCAGCCGGCCAGCCGGAAGTGGTCGATTACCTGAACTGGGATCACCTGACGGCGAATGTGAGCTTCGGTGCCGCGCCCAATGCGCAGTTGATCAACCGCGTCGATCTCCACAACCCCAGCCCCGGTGCGACGAACAATGAGCCGCCCATCCGCCTCTTCATCAACGAATGGATGGCGCGCAATTCCATCGGCGCACGCGATCCAGCTGATAACGCCGTCGATGACTGGTTCGAGCTCTACAACGCTGAGAACGTCGCGTTGGACCTCAGTGGGTATTATCTGAGCGACGACCTCGCGCAGCCCTTAAAGTATCGGATTCCGTTGAACGGCCAATACCGCGTTCCCGCCCGAGGCTACCTCTTGATCTGGGCGGACAACCAGACCAACCAGAACACCGGTGCCCGCTCAAACCTCCACGTGAACTTCCAACTCGGAGGAAACTCGGGCGCAATCATCCTCACCGCGCCCGACGGTCTCAGTGTCGTGGATGCGATCACCTACGGCTCGCAGACGAACGACATCAGCGAAGGGCGCTATTCCGACGGCGCGGCGGCCCGCTATTACATGTCCCTTTTCACCACGAACGTGACTCCGAGCGCGGCCAATTCCATTGCCAGCTTCAATTCGCCGCCGCGCTTCCCGGTGTTCCCGAACCGCTCCGTGCTTCCGGGCCAGTCCACGGGAACCCTCTCCATCCGCGCGAACGATCCGGACGGCAACATCCTGGTCTATGCGCTGGAGTCTGGGCCGGCCACTGCCGCAATTAATACTGCGGGGCTGTTCCGCTGGATCGTTCCGACCAACCAGCCCTACGGCGACTACACCATCCGTCTGCGCGTGACAGACAACGGCGTGCCTGCCAAGAGCGACACCGCATCGTTCATCGTCACCGTGCGCAGCGCCGGGCCAGTGGTCACACCTGTGGTCGTGCCGCCGACGATTCGATCGATCTTCAACGTCGATGGTCGCGCGTCATTCACCATTGGCACGCTCGTCGGTCACACTTATCGCGTGCTCTACGCGGATGACCTGGTGAATCCGGTCTGGGTGCAGATGGGCCGCGACTTCATGGCTGCGAATCCCTACGCGAGCATCACCGATCCCGGCGCGGTTCCGCAGCGCTTCTACCAGGTCATCCAACTCGACTGAGTCGGACCGGCTAAACTGAAACCATGTGGTTCGATGCAGGGCAGGCGTCTCGCCTGCCTTGCTTTCTGTCGCGTTGGGCCAGCCTCAGTGCCGGCCCTTGAGTTCCGGCGCGTCCGGTTCCGACTGCCTGATGAAGCGGCTGCAGATGAACAGGTAGAGGGCTGGGAGGCTGAAGCCTAGCATGACAATAAGGAGTTCGCTGAATCCGATCATAACCGTTGAGTTGGCGGACGGTGCCTTTCCCGGACCACCCGGGGCATCGGCTCGTCACGCGAATTGAACTTCATCCTGGCGACCGCGTTTCGCTTCGCGTCGATTGCTCAACTACAACCCTCTATTGCCTTCGGGCGACCTGTTGGGGAACGATTCGCGACCTGCATGATCATATCGCAAAGTCCCGCACTTGGGTTCGTCACCACCTCGTCTCCCATCGCGGGCACGGGAGCTTTCGCCAGCCGGGCGTTTCGTCGCGGTGAACGCATCGTCGAATACGTCGGCGAGCGCATCTCCAAGTCCGAGTCGCTCCTGCGCTGCGAGGCTGACAACAACTTCATTTTCCACCTCGACGAGGAATGGGACATCGACGGGTCGGTTCCCGGGAATCCGGCGCGCTTTCTGAACCACAGTTGCGCACCCAATTGCGAGGCCGTGTTGATGGACGGAGGCATCTGGATTAGCGCGCTTCGCAAGATTGCCGCAGGCGAGGAACTCACGTTCGACTACGGCTACGACCTCATCGACTACCAGGAACATCCCTGTCGCTGCGGCGCGTCCGGGTGTCCAGGCTACATCTTGGCTGCGGATCTGCGCGAGGAACTGGCGAAGCGGACTGCCGCAGCGCGCGGTGATGGCAATCCTTCGTAGGCGGAAAGCAAATCGCCCCGCACGGCAAGCCGGCGGGGCGGTGTGAAGGTCAGCACATGTCGCTGACTTTCGCGACACTCGACGCTCGCGCGCCGGGTCTCGCGTAAACTCTGGCATCAACCCGGACCAGGACCGCCGTGGGGCGACGGGTTGCGCGGGTTGTCGTGATTCGGCGGATGCGGGCCGTGATGGAACGGGCCGTGTTTGTCGTGTCCCTTTCCATGACCGCGGCCGCGGCCGTGCTTCGGCCCCTGGGCTTCGGCGACTTCGGGCAGGTCCACGCTCAGGAGCGCTACCTCGATGCGACCGTCAGGACGTTCAGTGAGGAGGACATTGGCGCTCAGTTCCTGTCCGACGACGACGTCGGTGAGGTTCTGTTCCTTGCCGGACTTGCTCACCCGCGTGCTGTCAGTGACCTGGAGCACATAGGTCAGGTTCTCGACCTGAAGGGTGATGGAGCGGCTGTATTTGTCCACGGCCACGACCTTGCCATTGAGCTGTGTCTGGACAGGCTTCTTGGAAGGCGCGGGTTTGGTGACTGCGGGAGCGGCTGGCTTATCCTCCGCCCGCACTTCAATTCCTCCAGCCAGCGTCAATAGCAGGCCGAGGATGACGGGTGTTTTGATTGCTTTCTTCATTGTGGTGTTGCGGTTCGTTTGGCGGGCCGCGCAAAGCGAATCCACTTCGCCTTCGCCGCCAGCCTGACTCGTTGTGTTGTTCAATGCCGAGTTCACTTCATTGGAGCTATCGGCAGGCTGGAGGAATTGATGAGTAAACTTTTCGTCCTCCCGCTTCACACCCGTCGCAACACCGCGACCAGGTTGTCCGCCACTCCGCAGTGCCGCAGCACCCCTTCGCCCAGTCCGTACAACCATCGCGCCGGGGCGAGAAGCGGGAGGGACTTCCAGCGGGTCGTTCGCTCAAGCAAGCGGGCTCGGTCTGCGTCCGCGACGCGTGTTCGGCCATCGGCGCGCCAGTCCTGCCATAGCACCAGCGGATTGAAATGGCTCGTCGTCAACCGCACGAGTTCCAGCCTCGGCTCGCGCGCCGCCAACGCGCGCAGCGTTCGCGCGGAGAAATAGTTCAAATGCTCGGGTATCGCGTAACGATACTTCGCGCCGAGTGCGCGAAACGCCAGCGAGCCGAGGTTCGGCACCAGTACGAAGCAATGTCCGCCGCGCTTCAGCACCCGCGCGGCTTGCGCCAGGAAACGTTCGGGTTCGGGCACGTGTTCAAGCACTGCCCACATTGTCACTGCCTGGAACCGCTCGGTGCTGAAATCGTGTTCAGTGAAACTGCCGCGAATCACCCGGACGCCGCATTGTTCCGCGTGGCCGAGCGTTGCGCCGGCCACGTCCATGCCCATGACGGAATACGCTCCGGGAAACCGGGCCTGCAACTGGTGGAGGAAACCGCCGGTGGAACATCCGACATCCAGCACGGCCCCAGCCTCGCAGTAGCGCCGGAACAACTTCAACTCCCTCGCGAATCGCACCGGCGCGAAATCCGCTGCGAGCTTCACTGGCGAGAGGTAGAACGATTCCGCGATGTCATCATAGAACGCTCCGCTGGCGAACCGTGACTCGACGGGATTCGCGAAAACCATCCCGCAAGCGTCGCAACGCACCGCGCGAAGCCCGTTCTTCTCGAAGGCCGGACTCTTCGCCCCGCTGCCGCACACCGGGCAGGCGCGTTCGATGGGCACTGGGGCTGGCTTCGATTCAGCCATGTGGTGGCGTTCACCCGCGCCGCACGTCACAATTTCGCGACGCGGATCTTGATGCCGTCGCGGACGCGGTCGCCGGGATATAGCACGACCTCGTCGCCCTCCTTCAGGCCTTCGACGATTTCTGTCTCCGTGCCGCTCGTGCGGCCGACCTTGACCGTCCGCAACTGTGCCTGAGTTCCGGCGATGACATAGGCGTGCCAGTCCTCGCCGCGCCGGAACAACGCCCCGGCGGGAGCCTTGAGCGCACGTTCGTTCTGCCAGGTGATGATCCGTGCCTCGACGCGGAAGTTGTCGCCGAGGCTGCCGCGTTGACCCGGCGGCGTGAGCAGATCCGCCACGACGTAAACACGCTGCTCCTCAACACCGAGCGCGGAGATTTTTGTAAAGGCCGCAGGTTCCACGAAGCGCACTTTCGCCTGCAAGGGCTCCGGCCCGCCCCATTGCTCCAGTTCGACCGGCGTGCCGGCGGCGATCATCGCTCCGTCGCGGGACAGCGCCTCGATGATGACTTCAAGGTCGTTCGGATCTCCGACCTCCATAAGCGGTGTGCCCGCTTGCACTGCGCGTGAACTTTCTTCGAAAACCTTCAACACGCGGCCTGCGATCGGTGCGCGCAGTTCCACCGGAGGCCGCGTGCCTGTTGATGCGCCCGTGAATTCCAGCAGCTCTGCCTCCGCCTGCCGCAGCGCCGCCTCCGCAGCGGTCAACTCGCGCGCGGCCGAGACTTCCTGCCACTGCACCTGCTCGATCTGCTGCTCGGAGACGGTCTTGTTCTGGAAGAGCTTCTCGTTCCGACGCAGCTCGCTGGCAGCGAATTTGTGCTGGGCGCGGGCGCGTTCGAGTTGTGCGCCGGCGGTGTCGCGGCCCGCCTCGGCGAGCGTGCGCGTGCGCGCGTCGAGCAGCGCGGGGCTGACGGGATCGATCACGGCGACGACGCTCTGGGTGGAACCGATCTCCGCGCCGGCCTTGAAAGGAATGCGGCGCAACTGGCCGCTGACGGGTGCGGACACGACGTAGCGCTGACGGATGCGTGTCTTGCCTTCCTCGTTCACGGTGGCGCGCAGCCGGCCGACGGAGACCTTGGCCGTCTCGACGGCAAGCGGCTTGGGAATGAGGCCGGCGATCACGAGCGCGAGCAGCAGGGCCAGGCCAAGGTAGGGCAGCCAGCGACGGTCGCGGCGTGTGTTGTTGTTGGGTTTGGCGGAGGTGGATGTTGGAGTCGGGTTCATCGGTGGTCCAAGATTCAAAGTCTATTCCGGTGCCTTGAGCGCGCTGACCAGGTTCAAGTTCTTCAATGTTCGCAGCACGAGAAATGCAGAAAGAGCGGAGGCTGTGGCGACTACTAGTACGGCGTAGGTGTAGTTCCGCAGCGTGAGCACGACTGGCAGGCGGACAGTCTCGGTGTTCACGGCCTGAAGAATGCCATTGGCGAGGACGGTGCCGAGCGCGAGCCCCAGCGGCACGGCGATAAGCGCGAGGAGAACGAGCTCCGTCACCAGGACCGCGCTGACTTCGCGTTGCGAGAAGCCGATGACACGCAGGGTCGCCAGTTCGCGGCTGCGTTCGGCCAGCGAGATGCGTGCGTTATTGTACACTACGCCGAAGGCCACGATGGTCGCGAAGGTTAGGTAGATGGACTGGATCGTATTCATCATCGCCGCCGTGGTTTCGCGGAAGTTTGCCCGGAGGGATTCCTTCACGACGACCCAGCTCACGCGCGGCTGCTCCTTGAGGTTGCGCAGGAATTCCTTCCAGTATAGTCCGTCCACGCGAAAGCTCGCGCCGGAGATGATGTCGCCTTCGCCGAGCAGGCGGTTCAATGCGTGGCGATCCATATGCGCGACGAGTCCGGCGAAATCATCGCTAAAGCCGACGAGTGGCACGTCCACCTTGCGCCGCCGGCCTTCGAGGAACTCCACCGTCACGCGGTCGCCGAGCTTCGCCTCCAGCACTTCGGCGAGCTTCACGGAAACTACCAGCCCTTCCGGCGGAACGGGCACGAGCTTGTTCTCGGAGTTGATCACGCGCTCGTGTTCGCCGCCGGGCTCGACGCCCTGGACGGCGAGTTGACGATGGCGCTGGCCGAAGTGGATTCGCGCGAACGCGTAGCGGAACGGTTCGACGGCAATCACGCCCGGCAGGTGACGGAAGGCGTGTCGGGTGGCGACGCTATCTGGCTCGATCAGGCCGACGCTCACGTCCTGGCGCTGTACGGTGTCCCACTGGAATTCGAGCACATGGCTGACGCTGTCGCGGAAGCAATTCGGGATGATGAGAATACCCGTGGCCAGCGCGAGGCCCGCGACGGTGAAGCACACCTGCATGGGCTTGCGCTCGATGTTGCGCACTGCGATGCGGAAGGTGTTCGAGAGCAGGTGCGCGATGCCGGTGCGTTCGACGAATGCCGGCCGGAAATTTGCCGGCGGCTCTGGCCGCATGGCGTCGGCTGGAGGTAGTCGCGCTGCGCGCCGCACCGCGCTGAATACGCCGAGCGCTGCTGCTGCTGCTGCGACGCACACGGAAACTACGACGGCGGACGTGTCCAACGCAAAGTCGAGAGCCGGGAAGCGGAAGAAGACATGATACATCTTCACCAGCTGTTGCCCTTGTAGGATGCCGCCGAGCACACCAGCGACATTGCCGACGATGACTAACGCGAGGGCGAATTTCAGGTAGTGCAGCACAATGGCGCGGTTTCCGAAGCCGAAGGCCTTGAGGATAGCGATCTGGTCGCGCTGCAACGCTAGCAAACGGGACAACACCGCATTGGCCATGAACGCCGCCACGCTGAGGAAGACGGTCGGGAAACCGATCGCGAGGATTGAGAGCACGCGGATTTCGTCCGTGACGCGAATGTGCGAGGGATGATCGGCCCGGCCATGCGCGCCGCGTCCGCCGTAAGGGAGCAACAGCCGGTCGAGTTCCGCGATCACCGCACGTTCCTTCGCGCCCGGCGCGAGCGAGAGCACGAGGGAGTTGAACGCGCCGTCGAGGTCGAAGGCGTTTGCGAGCTCTTCGTACGGCATCCAAAAAATTCCGTAAGTGCGGTTGTCGGGCAGGGCGGAGCCGGGGCGCGATTCGAAGATGTATTCCGGCGAGAGCACGATGCCGGCGATGCGCAGCTTTTGGAGCCGGCCGTTGAGGACCATGGTGATCTCGTGTCCGGGTTTGAGCTTGTTCGCGTCGGCAAAGGCTTCCCCGACGAGCACCTCGCGGCGGCTGCCGGGCTTGAGCCATTGGCCGGCGCGAAGGAAGAGACGGTTCAACTCCGGTTCGCGAAAGTCGGGCAGGGAACGCACGAGGCCCGTGGCCGGTTCGTCGAGGCCGGGGATGTCGAGCGTCACCTGCACGGAGACGCCGGGCTCGATGGCGGCGACGCCGGAAATCTGGCGCGCGCGTTCCGCGATGGAGAGCGGGGCGCGCTTGAGTCCGGCGAAGATGTCCGCGAACCGGTGTGCCTGATAGTACGCGTCGCGTGTGCTGTCGAGCGAGTGAATGAGGCTGCGCGACATGATGAGCATCGCCAGCCCGCACGCCATCACCAGCGACACGGCGGCGGCCTGGCCCTTCATGCGGCGCAGGTCGCGGAGCAGCTTGCGATCGAGGTGACTGAGCATTGTGTGGCAGCCTTCCGGCGGTTCCGTTCGCCGGATGGAACGATGGCGGAACCGCCGCAGGTTCGGCAATCCCGGTTTGGAAAGCGATGCGCATTTGAAATGCGCGAAGGCAAGTCGGATTCCTCGCGTCTTCCGCCACTGGAATCCTGCGCTTCGCCCCTGTTCCGCGGCGAGTTGTCCCAGCGCGATTGTCGTCGGCTGGGGATCGCGGAAGTTGGCACCGTTCCATTCGTTCGCAGCGACGGGCAATTGCGTGTCGTCGAGACAACGGCCCGGTGCGACTGCGGCCCTTGGAGCAAGAACGACAACTCAAACCACTGAATGAAACATCACCGCACTTCGTTGGTCGCGACGGCTCTGCTGATCTCCGCCGCAGCCGCTCACGCCGCCAGTCCCAGCACGGGGTTGGACTGGATCGACAACAACACCAACCTGACGTTCTACGGCGACATTCGCCTGCGCTACGAGCTGGACTGGGACTCGCAGAACAGTGCGGGCGTGGACCGCGACGACCGCGGTCGTGGACGCCTCCGGGCGCGCATGGGGTTCAACTACAAGCTTTCGGACCAATGGTCGCTGGGCTCCCGGGTGCGGACCGGCAACAGCCGCAGCCAGCAGTCGCCCCACCTGACGTTCGCTGCGAATGACCACCTGCGGGACGACCTCGACTTCGTGGCCGACCGCTATTTCGTCCAGTATAAGAACGATGCGTTCAACGGCTGGGCCGGGCGGAACACGTCGCCCTTCTGGCAGCAGAACGAATTGTTCTGGGACGAGGACGTGACACCCACAGGCCTCGCGGGTAGCTACGATTTGAAGGTCGGAGAAGGCACGCTCTCGGCGATTGGCGGGGCGTTCTACCTTCCGGACGGCGGGTATGATCTGAACGGCGAGTTGTTCGCGGGCCAGTTGAAGTTCGTCCAGCCTGTCGGCTCATCACAGTTCACTGCGGCTGCTGGCCTTCACTTCATGAACGGCGACGAGGGGGCGAACAACCTGCGCAATCGCAACGGCGACCGCGATTACATGATCGGCGTCGCAAGCGCGCAGTGGAGCATTCCGATGGGCAAGATTCCGCTGACTCTCGGCGCGGATGTATTCAACAACTTCGAGAACTACGACGCGGCGGATGTCGCTCCGTTGCCAGCCTCGGATGACGACGAGACGTTCGGGTTCGTGCTCTCCGCTGCCGTCGGCCAGATGAAGAACCGTCACGACTGGCTGGTGGGCTATTACTACGCGCACATCGAGACGTTCGCCGTGAACGCGTCGTATGCGCAGGATGACTGGATTCGTTTCGGCAACGGCCCGCAGACGGACGCGAGCGACTTCAAGGGGCACGAGGTTCGCCTCGGCTACGTGGTGTCGAAGAACATCAACGTCATGGCGCGCGTCTATCTGGTGGAGGCCATCACCAGCGTCCAGGACGGGAACCGGTTCCGCCTGGATCTGAACTGGAAGTTTTAGTCGGCGCCCTTGATTTTCTGTTCCTCCGACAAGGCGCGGGAAGCCCTGCTTCCCGCGCCCTTTTTTATGGAATCGGCCTTTTTAGCTGCCCGGCGGGCGCGCGGTTGTCGTCTCCAGACGCCAATCCCGACCCTGTTTCAGTGCATTTCGCCCTCAGCCGATAGCATTTCGTCCCTTTTTTGGGTCGGTTTGAAGGGTTTATCCCCATATTGAGCCAACCCTAAGACAAACATTACAAACCTATGAAACGAATCGCCATCAATCCCGCCCGTTGGTCCGCGCTGGCCGTGATTTGCGCCAGCCTTTGCCAGTCCGCTCTCGCTGACACCGTTTTCACCGTAAAGCAAACCTTCACCGTCAAAGACGGTCCCGCCGACGCGAAGAGCGTGCGTGGCTGGTTCTGGATGCCGGAGGATCGCCCGGAGCAGAAGGTGATCGACTTCCGCGTCACCGAAGCGCCGTCGTCGTTCAAGATCACTCGTGACCCGCGTTACGGCCGTTCGTGGCTCTATGCGGAATCAACGGCCGGCGACAAGCCGCTGCACATCGTGACTGAATTCAAGGTTCAGCGTCGCGCCGTCAGCGGCATGGCCGTCGCGCGCAACGCCGGCCAGATGACTGACGCTGACAATCGCGGCAAGATGGCTGAACTCCGGTTGGACGAGTTGCAGATGGAAGTGACGCCGGAGATTCGCAAGACCGCCAACCTTGTCGCCGGCCGTGAGACGAACATTGTCATTCAGGCGCGGAGGTTCTTTCAGCACGTCATCGACAAGAGCGAGCACTACTCGAAGCTGGGTCCGATGCCCAAGGGACTGTGCCTCGGCAGCGCCAAGGAATGCATGGCGGGCACCGGCGATTGTTGCAGCGACCAGCACGCACTCTTCATCGCTCTTTGCCGCGCCCGGGGCATTCCCTGCCGGATGATGTTCGGCAGCCGTCTCAAGCCGGAGAACGAAGGCAAGGATCACGATCCCGGCTACCGTTGCTGGCCGAATTTTTACGCGCCCGGACTCGGCTGGGTGCCGCTGGACATTTCCTCCGCCGATGCTGCGACGCCGGACAAGGCCTACGACTGGTTCGGCGGCTTGGACGAGAATCGCCTCGAATGGGCAGAAGGCCGCGACTTTGACCTGGAGCCCAAGTCCGCCGTCCGCCCGGACCTCGTCATTCGCGGCTACGTGGAAGTCGATGGCAAGCCGCACAAGACCTTTGACCGCGTGCTGAACTTCAAACGCGAAGCAAAGATCACGAGCGCCGCTGAAGCGACCACGAAGACAGCCGCCGCGAAGTAAGCGGACCGATCAATTCTGAAACACAAACCGGCCTGGTGGCGCCAAACACCGGGCCGGTTTTGTTTTTGTGGGGGATGGGATAACGGGCGTTCTGAAGGTGGCTGCGGGGCAGGACGCGCGGAGTTTCTTTCGCCCCAGCCGGGGCTCAATCCATGCAGCGCCATCATCCCCCCGGGCTCACGCCCGGGGCTAAGTTCCGTCAGTCCTTCGCCTTGAGCTTCTTCAGCGCGTCGCGAACCTTGGCAGCCTTCTCGTAGTCCTCGCGGTGGACGGCTTCGTTCAGGTCGCGTTCGAGCTGCTCTCGTTTCGTCAGGGGTCGCTTGGCCTTCACTTCCTGCAGCCAGTGCTGGAGCGCGGTGATCTCGGAGCTTTGTTCCATGAGATCCTCGCGGGAGTTTTCCTCGTAGAATTCCCGGATGCGATCGATGCCGCCTTCAATCTCCTTGATCGCCGCCGCGAATTCCTCGGTCTCGAGATACTGCGTGGCGATGGCGCGGGTGTGCAGCATCAGCACCTGCGGGCGGAACTGCTGCACGGACCACGAGAGCTCGGGGCTGGCGGCGTATTCCTGCACGAAGTCGAAGACCTCGAGATTGCGCGTCGTGTCACGCAGCACGCCGAAGTAATCCTCGAGCTGGAACAGGCAGATGTAGCGGTGATGATACTGGAGCGCCTCCATCTGAATCCGCGAACAATCCTCCGCGCCCAGTTCGAATTGATCGTCCTCGCCTTCGTGGTTCTGACGGTGGCTCTGGAGTTTGGCGACGTGGAAATCGAAGAGCGACGGGTGTCCGAAGGGCCGCTTTCCGTCCGGCCGGCCCTGCGCGTTCATCTGCAACAGGCCGAGATCGAGCCGGAGTTGGATTTTCTCCGTGCCGTCCTTGCCGACAAATTTCCTGACCACTACTTGGCCAGGATGATAATCCCAGTTATCCAAGAGGTGAGAAATGTCGAAATTCATGTGTCGCACTATGCTGAGCACGTCGCCTCAAGTCAACGCAACGCGGGCCGTCCGCGCCTCGGGTATCCCCCGGCGTGGGGCGGTCCATATCCTCGTGCTCATCGCCGGACTGCTGGCTTTTGCCAGGCCTGCTCGTGCGGAGGCGGACTGGCGTTCGGACTGGGAGTTGCCCGCCGGCTTCTCGCTCAAGATTGACGCAGAGGGTTTCGATTTTCCGACGGCCATCGCGTTTGTCCCGAACCCGGGGCCGGACCCGAAAGCGCCGCTCTACTTCGTCACCGAACTGCGCGGCAAGGTGAAGGTCGTCACGCGCGACCGCTCCATCCACACCTTCGCCGAGGATTTCTTTCACCTTCGGCCCGACGTCGAACTGCCCAGCCCCGACGCCGAGATGGGCATGGCCGGCATCGTGTTGGAGCCGCGTCATGGGTATGTCTTCGTCAGCTTCGCGTATCAGGACGCGAACAAGGTTCTCCGCAACAGCCTCGTGCGTTTCGATTCGCAGCCGGGCACGTTCGGTTTGAAGGCCGGGCGCGCGACGTCATTCAGCGGGCTTTTTCGCAACGACATATCCCGCGTAACGCACCAGATCGGCGCGATGGTGATCGATGGGGACGCACTTCGCGTGAGCGTGGGCGACGGCGGGCAACATCTGAAGAGCCACGACATGGCCTCCACGCTCGGAAAGGTGCTGCGCATGGATTTCAACGGCGCGCCGCTGCCGGACAATCCGTTCTACGATCCTGGCGAATCGAATCGCGTGAGCCAGTACGTCTGGGCGCTCGGGCTGCGGAATCCTTTCGGTCTCTGCCTCGTCGACGGCCGGCTCTTCGCCAGCGAGAACGGCTTCGAGATCGATCGCTTCCTTGAGATCCGCCGCGGCCAGAACCACGGCTGGGACGGCACCGACTGGAGCATCGGCATGAACGTTCCGGCGGTGTTCCATCCGACGGTCGCGCCCGTACATCTCATCTGGCTGCCGGCGGACAACACGCTCTTTCCGCCCGAGCATCGCTCGAAGTTCTACATCGCCTTAGCCGGCGGGCGCAGCCTCAAGGCCGGGCTTGCGACGCTCGATCTGGACTTCGCCACCGGTCGCCTGCGCTCGGCACCTGGCCAGTTTCTTCAGCACCTCGCCGAGCGCAAACGCGAACTGGATCCCGTGGCTGTGGCCGTCGGCCCGGATGCGCTCTATGTCGTGAACCTCTACCCGGTGCGAAAGGAGAAGGATGCCCGTGGCGCTGTGCTGCGGATCACGCACGAGCCGGAGAATCTTTTTACGCACCAGCTCGACGCCGATGACCGCGCGCATCTGCTGATGACTCGCAAGGGTTGCTACAGTTGCCACGGGCAGAAGGCGAACGACCTCAACGTCGCGCCGCCGCTGGATCGGGTGACGCTCGTGCCGCGCATCCTCGAACGCCTCGCCAGTCCCGACTATCGGGCGTCTGTCCGTGAACTCGATCGTCTCGACTCGGAATCCTTCCGCAGCCATCGCGCGGTGCGTCAGCAGATCCTCGCCACGCGTGGCATCGCGCAGGCCGAGTTGTGGATGAAGCACCGTATTCTCGAACCGATGTTCGATCGGCAAGCGTCGGCCATGCCGAATCTCGGGCTGACCGAAGCCGAGGCCGCCGAGATCACCGCCTACCTGATTCGGCGCAACGTTGGCGATGTTGGTGTCACAGGTTTCGTGAAAAGCCTGGCGCACCCGATCACCGTCGGCCCGCCCAAGCGCCGGCACCTGGCAGGGGCGCTGGCGCTGGGGTTCGGGCTGGCGATTGGGCTGCTTCTGCCGTGGCGCGCGTATCGTCGTCTGTCCGCGCGCCGTCGCGCGAAGCACTACCACGACACCGAACTCCTGCGGCGCGCCGGGCAATCCGTCAGAGCCAACCGCTCCGAGTCATCGTCGGACTCTTCCGCGACCAAGCTGTAACCGCACGGTGTCGTGCGCAGCGGCGTTTCATGGCCGCGGCGTCACGGACTCGAAGGTTTCTCCCACTCGAATCTCGTCCAGGCTGAACGCACCGCCGGAGTAGATGAAGAGTGCTTCGCCCATGCCGACATCAAGGTCCGATTTCGTGACGCCGGATGCGGGCTCTGCTCCGCCGGTCGGCGGGTTCACGTAGAGAGTGAAGGTATCGTTGCCCGCCCCGAACTCAGCCTTCACTACGAGCAATGCGGTTTCGCCGACGACAGGCGCGACAGTCGAGACGACCTGGCCGGCGCCGCCGATTTCCTCCAGCACATACGGCGCGAGCACGCCGCCGCCCGCGCCGCCGGGCTTGCCGATAAAGAGCGATTGCGCGCCGGGCCCGCCTTGCAGCGCGAGTCCGTGAAACCCGCCGAAGTCTCCGGCGTCCAGCACGCCTTCGGGCCGGATGAGGAAGCTGAAGTAGCGCGTTGTGCCGCTCGCGCCGAAGCCGGCGGCGAGTTGCCGGTTCATGCGCGTGAACCCGACCGGGCTGGTCATCCGCCCGCCGCTGGCGCAGAAGAAATCGTAGCCGGGCGAACCCGCCGCGATGGTGTAGTTCGCGCCGGCGATGACCGGTGTCCAGGCTCCGGCGAAACCAAGCCCGCCGTTCAGTCCGTCGAGCGCCAGGCCGTCGGGATAGTCAAACGACTCATGAGCCAGCAGCCCGGCCCGGACGCAGTCGCCGGACGGCGTGGAGCAGTCGCCCGAGACGCACAGGCGGAAGAACCGGTGCAGCCCGTCGGCAGGCGTGGTGTAAGGGCTGGTCGCTCCGACGACGTTGAACCACGGCCCGTTCGCGTTGACAGACGCCTGCAACTGCGCCGCGCATTCCCATGTGAGTTTGACCTCGGGCGGCGAGATTTGTGAGAGCGCGATGCGCAGTTCACAGGCGGCATTCGGGTCGAGTACGGTGACGTTGAACGTGCAGGTGTTCGTGTTGCGGCAAAGATCGCGCGCGATGCAGGTCACAGGCGTGATGCCGATCGGGAACGTGCTGCCGCTGGGAGGCGTGCAGACGAACGTCCACACATCGGGCGTGACGGGATTGAACTCGACGACTGCATCGACGCCGTTCGCGGAAGTCACTGTGATGTCCGCGCAGTTCAGCGGGGGCGGTGTG
>SXGR01261651.1_pt1 | contig 18402 bp, 16 predicted proteins | sample 3174711 | NCBI WGS metagenome assembly SXGR01 (sample SAMN11356860, study PRJNA531348) | freshwater metagenome | isolation source: freshwater sample F1-60 | place: China: Fuxian Lake, Yuxi | collected 2017-12-25
CAGCAGCACCTTTACCATTGGTGTGAACAAGTCCTTTACCTTTGCTGCAACCGGAAAACCAACCCCTGCCTACAGCCTGATTTCGGTGACGGGTACGGGAACCAGTTTGCCAAGTGGCCTTTCGCTAAACAACACCACCGGGGTTCTTTCGGGAACGGCCGCAATTGGTACCCAAGGCACCTATATCCTTACAATGCGAGCCACCAACGGCTTGGGCGTGAATGTCAATCAAACCTTTACCTTGACGGTTTCCTAGTCTTCGGTTGTCTCAACGCAAAGGGCACCCAATTTTTAGGGGTGCCCTTTGCGTTGCCCTGTTTTGTAATTGCTAGGTATTCAATCCTTCATAGCTGATAATGCGCGAAATGTCCCTGCCCAGGTCGGAACGCAAGCGTAGTTTGGGCAGATCCCAAAGGTGGTTAAAAATCGTTCCAAGGACATTGGGAATAGTGACCGGCAAGGTCGTGGGATGGGCCCCATCGCGACTGCTTTGGCCGTAACTCCCCCCGGTTGTGATGGGCCCACCGGCCATCAATAGGGGTCCAAGGTTTCCCCAATGGTCCCGCCCGCCCTGGGTGTTTACCTTGGGTGTGCGACCAATCTCTCCGCACACCACAACAAGCACCTTTTCCGTAAGTCCCCGTTCAAAAAGATCATCCAGGAGGGCACTAAGCGCCTTGTCCAGCACCGGGGCCAACCAAGGCATGGCGTCCTTCATGGGGGCGTTGTTCACATCACTATGGTTGTCCCAGACAAACGCCGTATTGACTGCCACAAAACCGGTGCCCCTTTCGACGAGGCGCCTTGCCATAAGCATCAGCTTGCCAAGCGATCGCACATGTTCTTTATAGAAATTGTGGTTGTTCCATTTGGTGGGAATGGAGGATTCGTTCACCAGGCCCAAGGTGTCGTAGCGTGCGAGGACCTTGGTGCTTTCGCCCTTCAGGTTAAACGCATCCCCAACTCCCCCCAAAAGCAGTCGCAATGCCCGTTCCCGGATTCCCTCTCCGGATTCGGCATCGAGTTGTTGTTTCAGTTTGTCCATGGCGGTTAAAAGGACTCGCCTTTCCATTATCTGATCGGCACTAAGCTTGAGCTTCATATCCTTGAGAAGATTACCCGCACCCCCTGGAACAAACGGCGTGGTCGATTTGGGAAAGCTCCCCGTGACCCCAACAAGCTCGGGCCCCATAAACGGATTGGCCCGCTTTTCGCCAACCGATTCGGGATGAAGGAAAACATTGGCTGGAAGGCCATCCCCGGTTTGGATTCCGGATACTGAGGCATAGATGGAGCCAAGGTTGGCCATCCCGGAATCTTTGCAGACCAGCGGTTTCAGGTCATGGTTGGCGTCGCCTGGAATGTAGGATCTGACATTGAGGATGCGGTTTGAACGATTTGCCAAAAGGGGAAAATGCTCCCCAAACCTTTGACCGGGAATGGTGGTGGGGATGGTTCCCACCACGGTTTTGATATCGGAAGGGGCGGTTGGTTTTGGATCAAAGGTTTCGAATTGACTGGGTCCGCCATGACAGAAAACAAAGATCACGCTGTGGCCTGATTTTGTGGCCACGCTTTCGGCACCAAGCCTACCCGCCCCGGCCAGCATTCCGGCGGAAGCTACCTGCAAAAATCCGCGGCGCGAACTTTTGGGACCGATTCGAAGCATGACATCGACCCACTAGACATTGATTTGAGGAAAGGGTGGCTAAACGGTCGGCAGGAAGGCTCTCCCATTCTATCATGGAAAACTGGAGAATGGAAGTGTAGGCTCCGTTTGGGGCCTTAGCACCCCCCTGCTTCTGCCATGACGGTAAGTTGAATGCGGCTTTTGCCATATTCGCCTTCCAGGAAATCCCTGCCCCGTTTTACATTCACATGATCCCAGGGTAACATTTCGGTTACAGGTCGCTCCCTTTGGGCATAAAAATGGGCGTCCATACCCAGTTCAGCAAGCGCCTCATGCCAAATGGAAGCCCGGAAATGTTCCCGCCAACCATCAAACCGTGCCCCTTTACGCCAAGCAAGTTCCAATAGTGCTGCGGTTCGGCGATCGCCCCTGGTAAGGATCCCCTCGAGGATGCTGGTTTCGATGTCGTGTTGTTTGACCTTTACGGCTCTCAGGCGAACCCTGCTCCTAAGGTATTGACCCGCCTCGGTCAGGTACTCCCTCGTTTGCATGCCATTCCATTGATAAGGGGTGTGTGGTTTGGGGATGAAGTTACTGACCGAAGCGGTAACCTCCTTCCATTTCCCGGTGACCTCTTTGCCAATTTGGGCTATGGTCTCGGCCATATCCACGATGCCGTCCAGGTCGATTCGGCGTTCGCCGGGCAAGCCAACAAGGAAATAGAGCTTCACCTTTTCCCATCCATGCTTGAAGGCCTCGCGACAGCCCTCATAAAGGTCTTCATTTTTGATTTTTTTGCGGATCTGTTCGCGCATATCATCACGGGCAACCTCAGGGGCCAAGGTAAGTCCCGCCTTGCGAATGCCTTTTACCAATTGGGGAAGGGTTCGAAGTTGGTTGTTGATTCGGAGACTGGGCAAGGTGACATTCACCCCCAAAGGGTGAAAGGTTTCGTGCATCCTTTTGACCAGCTCCTCAAAGTAGGGATAATCGCTGGTGGATAGGCTAAGGATGCTTATTTCGTCATAGCCTGTGTTTCGGTAGGACTCCAAAGCGGTCGCAACAATGGTCTCCACCTTGCGAAGGCGGAGCGGCCGCTTGATCACGGTGGATTGGCAAAAGCGGCACTGCCAGGGGCAACCTCGCATGATCTCGATAGCGATCCGGTCATGGGGGGTGCGAATGTGGGAAACCACAGGCCTGGTGGGTAAGGGGATGGCATCGAGATCTTCGGTGATGGTACAGGAAGTAATTTGGGCCGGAATGTCGGAACGGGTTCTGTGGATGGCGGCCAGGGTTCCATCGGCCTTGTAATCCGGTTCGAAAAAGCGGGGTACATAGGCCCACGGAGCTTGTTTGGCGATTTGTGCCAGGATCTCCTCGCGGGAAAAATCGGTTTCCCGACGAAGTTGGGTCCAGAGTTTGGTAATCAGGGGAAGGCTCTCTTCGCCATCGCCCAAAATAAAAAGATCGACAAAAGGTGCCAGGATTTCCGGGTTTTGGGCACCAGGACCTCCCGCCACAATCAACGGATGGTGCCGGTCTCTTTTGTCGCTATGGATCGGAATGCGGCCCGATTCCAGAATGGTGAGAAGATTGGTGTAACAGACCTCGTATTGGAGACTGAAACCAAGAATGTCAAACCGCAAAAGGGGCGTGAAGGACTCCAGGGAATAAAGAGGCAAATCCGCCTCACGAAGTGCCTTTTCAAAATCTGGCCAAGGCGCAAATACCCTTTCGCACCACCAATTGGGGTTGCTGTTCAGGATCGAATAAAGCACCTGAAGGCCATGGTAGCTTTGGCCAATGGTGTAGGCGTCGGGAAAGGCCATGCAAACTCTGGCCGTAATGTTGGCTGGATCTTTGACGATGGCATTCAGCTCTCCGCCTATGTATTGGGCCGGAGCGACGACTTTTCCCAAAAGCAGTTGGACACGGTCTCTAAGAGCATCCCCTGAAATCATAAAAAACCTTGCCCAAAATGGCCTAAAACCTGAATTTGTCCCGAATCTGGGGATTGACGATTTTCTCGGCGGGCCATTCCCCTTTGTAAAGGCTGACGGCCGCCTCTGCGGCACTTTCCGCCATGGCTGCAAGGGACATACTGTCCACTCCGGCGGCATGGGGGGTAAGGACCAGATTGGGCAGATCAAACCATGCCTGTTTTCCAGGAGGTTCTTCTTCGAAAACATCAATGCCCGCACCACCGATGGTGTTTTTGGCAAGGGCATCGGCCAAGGCCGCTTCGTCCAATACCCAACCACGGGAGGTGTTGATGATGATGGCGGTATGTTTCATCCGGGCCAAACTTTTGGCGTTGATAAGGTGCCTGGATTCGGGGGTAGCCGGAAGATGAAGGGTTAGGATGTCACTTTTTTCCAACAAATCTTCAAAGGTGACAAGGGAAATGTTGTGGGCCTTGGCAAAGGCAAGGTCGGGGAAAGGGTCATACGCGATCACGGGCATCTCAAAAGCAATGGCCCGGGTGGCGACCGCCTTTCCCGCACGACCCAAGCCGGCAATTCCCAAGGTTTGCCCCCGAAGGGGTCGGTTGATGCTCCTTGGGAAACCGCCCGACTGGACACCCAAATGTTGGGGAACAAGGCGCTTGACCAAGGCCAACATCAGGGTGAAGGCGTGTTCCGCCACGGAACCCTGATTGGTTCCCGGGGCAATGGTAACGGCGATGTTTTTTTCCGTGGCACATGAAACATCAACACCATCAAATCCCACCCCAATGCGGGCGATCACCCGGAGGTCAGGATGCGCCTCGAGAACCTTTTTGGTGTAAGGTTCGGACCCTGCCAGGGAGGCGGAACATCCCTTGAGCCAATGGATGAGTTCGTGTTCCAAAAGTTGACGACCAACATCCTGACAAACCAGGTCATAACCGGCATTCTCAAGGATACTTTGGAATTTTCCGCCCACGGAATTGATATGGCTTGGCCCGATTAGGATTTTGGGAGGGATTTTGGCCATGGAATCTTTGGCTCCTGCGATTGCCGACTCGGATCACGATACCCCTTATCCTATAAGCGGGACCCCGGCACGCAATCGGTGGAGGAGTTGGTTTCCCAGAGCGGTTTTTGCCTCCAGGGCACGAAAGGCCTCCTCCTGGTCGACCTGTACAAAACGAACCGTCTCTCCGGGTCGCAATTGGCCTATGGCATCCTGATCGGCCCGTATCACGATTCCAATGCGTGGATAGCCTCCAATGGTCTGTGCTGCCACCCCGAGAATCATGGGCATTCCGGCATGGTTGATCTGGATAGTGCCGGCAAGTACAGGCTCGGAAAGCATTTCCCGATAGTCCAAGCGAACGATTGGGTTGCCCTCAAGCCGAATCCCCATGCGATTGGCCTGATGGGTAATGGTCCAAGTCTGTCCAAAAAAGTTTCCGGGCTCAAAACGATCCACTTCGGGACCAGGCAGTATCCTAAGGACTCCCTCGGGAGGTTGCCAAGCCCGGACTTCCAAACGACGAAGTGGCCCCTTGCTAGCGGTCCCCTTTAGCAAATCACCGGATTGCAAGGGCCTTAAACCGGATCGGCTTCCCAGGATTGGTGGGATGGTCAAGCCTCCTGCCAGGGCGAGGTATCCTCTTGTCCCCCTGTTCATAGGCCCGGTACGCAAAGATTGCCCGGATAACCAAAGAAATGTTTTTTCTCTTGGGATCGGGTGGCCATCAAGGAATCCGCCTTCGACGGCACCCGTAAAAACGGCCACAAGAGGGCCCCCCCGACTGATCAAAGTTGGGCCGATCAGGCTAAATTCGATCATTGCCTGGTCGGGAGGATTGTTCAATAAACCATGGGCCAAGTCAAACGAAAACCGATCTGCGGGACCGCCCGGTCCCACTCCCTTGTCACGAAACCCCGATCGGCCAAGGTCCACAACCCACGAATCCATCCCTGGTCGGACCACCTCGATTTGGCCGAATGGACCAGAGAATTCTTCAGTGAACGCAGGGGTAGAGTCCTTCATGGAGGTGAGATAAGAAAATGGTTTTCGACGAGGATAGTATGCACCGCATTCAAGGTACGGATTGCGTTAGGGGAATCGCCATGCACACAAAGGGATCGTATGCGACCCGAATGAGCCAGTCTAAGGGCCTGGGTGGCCGAGGCATAGGGGTCAGCCAGCAGGGCCCCCGGAGCATCCCTTGGAAGAAGTGCCCCGTTTTCATCAAGGCCCCGATCGGCAAATCCCTCAGGGACAAAGATACCCATGGGGGATGCCAAAACCTCCAAAAGGGATCCTGGTAAACCAAATAACTTGAGGCTGTATTCCAGGGCAATGTTTACAGTCTCCCCGGCCAATTCATGGTCGGCCCCGGCCTGATGGTAAAGGGCACCATGGAGCTTGAGATGCCAAAGGGATAGACCCACCCTTTGGGCTGCGTTGGCGACGGTTTCCAACTGCGGGACGATCAATTGGCGAAGGTCCTGGCGGTTCAGTTTTCGGGCCAGACGGCCGAAGTTTGCCCTGTCGTCGTGACCGGGATGGGCCCCACAGTGAATGTTGTATTGCAGGGCCCATTCCAGGGTCGATTGGATAGCTCCGGAACCACCCGCATGGACTCCGCAGCAGATATTCCAAGAGGAGCAAAGCGGGGCCAACAGTTTCTCGGTGCCAAAGCCTTCGGCGACATCGGCATTGAGGTCAATCCCTGTTTTGGCCGGATCACTCATGAAGCAGGTTTGCTCCCGGGACGAAAGGCTACCACCACCTTGGGGTGCGTTTCGAGCCGGGGTCCCTCCATCAGGTCAATGCAATAGGGAACGGCGGGAAATACCGCCATGAGGCATTCACGGATTGCGGCGGGTTTTCCAGGAAGGTTGATGATGAGGCTGCCTTTTCTTAGCCCAGCCGTTTGTCTTGAAAGGATTGCCGTGGGGACACTCCGAAGGGATATGGATCGCATCAATTCGCCAAAACCGGGCATCATGCGGTCGCAAACCGCCTCGGTCGCTTCGGGCGTAACATCCCGGGCGGCAGGCCCTGTGCCACCGGTCGTTACCACCAGCCGACAATCCATTTCATCCACCAGTTCCTTGATGGTTTCTTCGATGAGGGTTTTTTCGTCGGCAATGATCCGGATCACGGGTTCAAAAGGGGTGGATAGTGCCTCGTTTAAAAAAGCCAGGATGGCCGGACCGCTTTCATCGGCGTAGGTGCCCCTGCTGGCGCGATCGGAAACTGTAACAATGCCGATTTTGGGGATCCTGGACATATCTATTCCTTGGGAGGGACAAGGCCTAGCCCCTCACTTACCAGCAAAGGGAGGTATTTCACGGGCGGAGATCCGTGGGACAGGACATGTTCATGGTAAAGTCCCAATTGGAATTTGTCGCCCATTTTGCGTTGAAGGTCCTGACGAAGCCGATGAAATGCCATCCGGCCCACAAAATAGGTGCTGAGTTGACAGGAGCTTTGTTTGGCACGGATGACTTTGCCAAGGGCTTCTCCCTCGGTTTGGAATGATCGCCTTACCAAAAGGTCCATCGCCTGTTCATCTGTCCAATCCTGGCAATGCATTCCATGATCGAGCAAGGCGTTGGCAACGGCACGAATGTACCATTTGAGTTGACATAGCCTTAGACCAAGGTCCCCCTCGCCATATCCTTCATCCAACATCACCTGTTCCGTGTAGACGGCCCAACCCTCGGCAAATACGCCCGAATAGAGCACCCGGCGCAATTCGCTTGGATAGCGGTTGGAGTATTCCAATTGGACATAATGCCCCGGATACGCCTCGTGGAGGGTCAGGATTTGCAGCATCCGGCCGTTGTATTCCTGCATGAAACTTTCCACACGGCGGGCATCCCAATCGCGGGGAGGGGGGGAAACGGCATAAACGCTCTTGGATTCACGATCAAGCGGGGGTGCCTGGTTGAGATAGGCAACCGAATTACCCCTTTGAAACTCGGGCATCTCCAATATGAGGCACCGGTCTGGCTCAGGAAGGGTCAGAATGTTGCGCTTTTTGATGAATTCCTTCAGGGCTTTGGCGGTTGTCCTTGCATCGGTTACCAATTGGGCCACATCACCATGTTGGCGGCCTAATTCCTCAAGCACACGCACCGTGGTTTCCCGTTTTCCCTTTTCGTCGGTAGGGGGAAGCACCTTGCCTGGAAAGGTCTTGTGCCACATTTGCCTGGCGATGGTGTACATCTCTCCTTCCACCCGGGCAAATTCGGTTTCAGCCTCTTTTCGAACCACTTCTGCCGACGCATTGGATTCCAGTTCAAGCTCCAGTTTCGTGGCGAAAAGCTCTTTTCCCAAACGCCAATTTCCTTTGGCCTTGGGAAGGATTTCCTGCTCCAAAAATGCTTGATAGTCCTTGAGGGCTAACACCGCTTGGGAGCAGGCGGCTTGCATGCCGGGGATCTCCCCCTCGGAACCGAGCATTTGCATCATGCCACTTTCGTAATAGCGAATTGTCCCCAGGTTTTGGCGGGCGGCAGTTTCTGCGTGGACCCGTAGCACCCTGGTTGGATCTTTGGAAAGGTTGGTACGGGCATCAGCTAATACTTGCGGAAGGGCTTTGATCCGGCTAAGGCTGGCCTCGGCGGCCCGGGTTTTCGACAAAGTGGATTGAGTGATCAACAAATAGGTACAATCCCCCAGGTACTCGGAATAGACCCGGGGATCGCGTTCAAACGCCCTGAGGTTGTCTGCCTGCCAGATTTGTCGTTTCAGGTTGTGTTCAAAAATCTCAAAATTGACCCGGCCTTGCGTGGACAAATTGCTTTTGGAAATGGCCTTTGGCAACTCCTCTAGCGTTTTCTCCCAACCGGTTCTCCATTTGATTCGGGTGGTGCCATCTATCCGTTCGATCCGGTCTGCATGACGATGATCGCCTAGTCTGGTTGCCAATACCGGTTGTTCCGCCAGTTCATTACGAAGCCACCCTTTGAAATAGGCCTCGAGTTTTTTGTCCTCGGCAGTTTCCGCTGCAAAAGCCACGGTGGTCCAAACCAGTCCAAGCCACAACACCAAAAGGATTCGTTTCATGGGTAATCTCCTTATGAGTTGAGATACCCCATTGACGGCCCGTGGAAAGGGCTGTGCTTATGGATCCTTGGGATTTCCCGATGCGTCAAACCCAATCGGTCCAGCCAGGAACTTGGGCCGGGAGACTTTTTCGCCAAGGGCATGACGGAGAATCGAGGTGGCCAACCCTCCCCCGGCGGCACGGTTTAGCCCGACAAAAGAGGTGGTCAGGCGTGGATTGATCTCGAGGATGAAATCCCCTTCCTCACCCAGGATCATGTCGACTCCCAGCCATCCCAACCACCGAGGGAGCGTTTTCACCAGTTTTTCCGTAAGGAGCTCGGCTCGTCGTGCAAGGCTCTTGGGAATGGGGGTGCTACCACCTTGGTAGGCAAAGGAACCGTCTTTGGAAATATGTTGAAAACAGGGAGGACAAAACCAAAGCCCGGCGGGACCTCCCACAATGGCCTGGGATAGGGCGGTTCCCCTGACATGGGTTTGAAGGAGCCACCGGTTTTCCTCAAGCCCGATTAACTCCTTGGTGTTGGCGATCAGGCGCATGCCTTGTGAACCTGCACCATCGCGCCGTTTGAGTACCCAAGGCCCTGCCGGGTTGCCCCCTATCGAACGGAAGTGTTCGAGGGTCATCGTTTCCGGGGTGGCAAGGCCGTGCCGGGTTAAATGGTGATAAGTGAAAAGCTTGTCCGAAGCCAAAGCGATCAGGTCTCCTTCTGGCAGCAAAACCAAAGGAAACGCCTCACGGGCCTTTCGTGCCAACTCCAAAAGGATGCCATCGGTTTCCGGGGCGATGGGCCAAAGCAGATCAAAGGACCGGGCCAATTGGGTCCATTGGGGAAAAGGACACAGCGAAAGGGCCCATGCAGGTGGAACGGAATCCGTCAGATTGGGATGGAGGATGGTTTGGGCAGTGAAGTCCTTGGCAAGGTTTAAGGATTCCATCAGGGCCAGGAGCATGGTTTTTCCCTCACGAAGGAGAGAAACAGGCAACAGGGCCGGATCTCCCCCCAGCCCCGAGCAGCACCATTCTACAATAAGGATCTTCATAATATTGATAAAATAAAGAAGGAACCGCGGGTTGCCTAAACCCGCGGTTCCAAAAAGTCCTTGGAGGGGCCCAGATCCAATGCACCGGCCGACCTTTCCGGTCCGGCGGTCAAGCCAGACGGGATTGGATACCCTGCCCCTTGTTCCAAGGGCCTGACCTAGTGCCTTGTCTTGACTAGGAATTAGGCCTGTCGCCACCTGTTGAATATGAAAACAAGGAGGATTTGTGCCATGTTATCCGAATTTTATCGAGTGACTAGGAACTAGGGAGACTTGGGGGCTGTTTTGGGCAATACACCAATCGAATGGACGGGTAGATTATCGATCCCGGAGGTAAGGCGAATGCTGTTTGCTTCGGGCGGTTTTCCTGAAACGGAAAGGGCATTGTTGGTGATTTCGTTGGCAGGAACGATTCCTTGGGGGAGCCCAATGGAGGCAATTGGCCCGGTTGGCTTGGGTGTATCAATGTTCACGGTTGGGGCCAATAGCTTTTCACCACCCATGGTAGGGTTCAGGCTGATCTCGGGCCGTACCGGAGCAATGGGCTTGTCCGTTCCGGGAAGCGATGGGATATTGGGTTTTGCGTTTGGTGTTCGACCAGGAGCACCGGGGATCGAAGGGGCGTTTTCACTGGCCTCCAACGAGTCGGGAGCAGTTGGGGCCTTCTCCAAAAGGGAGGGAATGGAAGGGGCCACATTGGCAGGCAGTACCGGCAAGCCCACTTGGCCCTGTTCGGGGCTGAATGATTCGTGGGGGACGCCGCTACTGCGTTCCCGAAGCAAAAGGGCACTGGTTCGTTCGCGTTGATGCTCTACCGCCCGGACTTGTGCAACCTGCGGAAGGGCACCTTCACCCAGGTGGACATTGTTGTGCCTGAGTACCGTCCCCTTTTGGAACTCGAAATTGGAAAGGGCATTGTTGTAGGCGACGATGGCTTGATATTCGTTGGCCAAAGCATCGGCCCAGAAGCGTTGGGCTTCAAGCAGGATGTCGATGGTGTCCCGATTGCGGCCGGCCCCGGCACTTTTGCCTGCGATGAATTCCTGGAAACGGATGCGGATCTGTTCGCCAAAAGCTTCGCGTTGGGCCCGTTGAACCTTGATCTGTTCATAGCTGGTGTAGATCTTGCGGTAGGCTTGGGTCAGGGTTCGGCTGACTTTGAGTTCCTGGTCGTGAAGGACCTCATAGGCCCTTGCCAAGCCCAATTTGGAGTTTCTTACCTGGGCGTTTGCTGCCCGGAAACCGATCGGCACCGTAAGCTTTAATCCCAGTTGCCAGTTGTTGAACTGGTTGCCTGATAGTTGGCGAAGGGCGTTTTGATTCAACGAATCCATCCCTGGTCCATCAAGCCGGTTGCCAATGGCGTTGGTGTCGTAGTTGGAGAAGAAACGGAGGTCGGGAAGGAGTTGATTCCTTGCGTTCATCAGTTCCATCTGTTTGATTTTGACTTCCTGGCGGGCGAGGAAAAGCTCCGGGCGCAAACCCAGGCATTCTTCAAACGCATTGTCCCAGTTGGGTTCAAAACGGGCCAGCGTAGGGGTGTCGATGGGAATGAGCCGGGTGCCATCCTCGGCGGGAAAGCCAAGGATATTGCGCATTTGGCGTTCGCTTTCAAGAACCTGGTCCAAAGCGGCCAATCGCTGGCCACGAAAGAGCTCATATTGACCACGGGTCTGCGCCAAATCCGCAGGTGTGATGACACCCGCTTCAAGGCGTGCCTTGCTGATCTTCCATGCCTCGTAACCCTGACGCAAAGCCTGTTCCCTGGCATAAAGTGCCCAATAGGATCCGTACAGGTTCCAATAGGCGGTTTCCACATTGAGCACCATGTTCGCAACCAGGCGCTCAAATTCCATCCTTTGCTGATCAAAACGGATGCGGGTGACCAAAATACCTTCATTTGCCCCAACCACCTGATTGAGGACGCCTGGCGAAAGCACCGATCCCGGGTGGGAGTTTCGCAACTGGTTGATCTCCACCCCATAGCCCTGCAAAAGGGGTTGCTCAAAGGCAAATTGAAGGGTCGGTTGATAGGCTGGATTGAATCGTGCTGGCAGGTTGGTGAAGGTATAGTTGTTGCTAAAAGTGATTCCTGCCACGCCACCTGTAGGCAGAGGCTTGAGGACTTGGGTCGAAAAGTTGTTGACCTGTTGATTGATGAAGCTGAGTCCCTGGTTTTGCGCCTGGAAGGTGTCAAGCGTTGTACCAATCGGTCGATCCTGTTGGTTCCAGCTCGTGCTTGTTTGCCACACCGCATCAAACTTGGCAAGGGCCAATTCAATGGTGTTGCCCGTGATCGCAGGTTGCAACGACAAGACCCGGATATTGTCCGAGCCTTCCACAATCTGGCCGCCAAAGCTGACAAGGGTATCGAAGGCAATACCCGCATTATTAGGTGTCTGGGAACCGATATTACCCTGTTCCAGGGCAATGGCCATGGCCTCGGTAAGGGAGACAAATCGGGGTTTGCGTTCAGGGTCCAAAACGGTGGCCGGTTTGGAAACCACATCGGTCACCGGCAAAGCAGAGGCCCTGGGATCCGACTCCAACTGAATCGGATAGAGGTTCTGGTAATGATTGAAGTCCGCCTCAGTCATGAAATGATTCTGCTTGCACCCGCCGATAGAGGCGAGCATCAAGGCCAAACCACCTGCCTTGTATTTCCAATTCATTGCAAACACCCCACTTCGAGGCACCAACCGGTTTTGGGCAAACCTGTTTGGTCCGGACCCGATTCCCGCCCGGCAAGGCAAGAAATCACAAATGACCCCATTAAGGTCATTCCTCCTTTGGTATCGGTTGTACGGGATGTAGGGTTGAGTAAAGTTTTTCCGGTTATCCTGATTTGGCGACCAAAAGGGTGACAAAATGCGTTGATTGGGAGGTATAGTGTGTTTATCCTGCCTTCTTTAGCCGGCCATTTTATAACCTAAATTTCCTAAATTTTACAAGTTCCCCAAACAGCACACGGTTCGGTTGAAAGCCTCCCTCCCTTTTATGGCTCCGCAAAAACCTGGCCAAGTATTCTGGCAATTGCATTCCCATGAAATCACGGCCCAACCGCCAAGGAAAAGGATTCCCTTTGGTTTTTGCCGCCACATGGGGTAAGATACCTCTGTGCGTACAAGCCTTCACTCCTGTCTCCTCCTTTTACAACCCTGAAACCAGGTCCTGGGCCGTTTATTGCAAAACGAGTAGACCCCGGGACAAAGGTTCCGGGGTTTTTGGTTGGATGGGCGTCCGAGCTTACACCTAGCCACGGGATTGACCTATGGACCCAAACCGCGTTTTGATTTTTGACACCACGCTTCGGGATGGGGAACAGTCCCCGGGTGCCAGCATGAACCTCGCCGAAAAGCTTCAGGTAGCCCATGCCTTGGATGAGCTCTGCGTGGACATTATCGAAGCGGGTTTTCCTATTGCCTCTCCTGGTGACTTTGAATCCGTTCGGGAAATCGCCCGTCAGGTTCAAAGGCCCATAATATGCGGTCTGGCTCGTTGCAATGCCGGGGACATTGACCGGGTTGCCGAGGCTCTTCGGGGACATCCCCATGGCCGCATCCATGTGTTTTTGGCAACCAGTGCCATTCACCGGGAATTCAAACTTCGCATGGCCAAGGAAGAAATCATTCGTCGGGCTGTCGATGGTGTAAAGAGGGCAAAGGATCATGGCTTTGAGGTAGAGTTCAGCCCAGAGGACGCTGCCCGGACCGAACTGGATTTTCTTGCCGAGGTGGTGGAACGAACCATCGAAGTAGGTGCCACGACCGTAAACATACCGGATACGGTGGGCTATGCCGTACCCAGCCAATATGCCAACGCCATTTCCCATTTGAAAAAACATGTGTCGAATATTGAAAAGGCAATCATCTCGGTCCATTGCCATAACGATTTGGGTATGGCGGTAGCAAACACACTTGCCGCCCTGGAACAGGGTGCCCGGCAAGTCGAATGCACCATAAACGGACTTGGCGAAAGGGCCGGCAATTGCGCCCTCGAAGAAATCGTCATGGCCCTTCGCACCCGCCAGGACTATTTCGCCCTGGATACCGCCATTCAAACCAAAAAGCTCTACACCACCAGCCGCCTTGTCAGCCATGTCACCGGAATTGTTGTCCAACGCAACAAGGCAATCGTTGGCCAAAACGCCTTCGCCCATGAGGCGGGCATCCACCAGGACGGTATGCTCAAGGAACGCTCGACCTATGAGATCATGAACCCCGAAGATGTTGGCGTCCCCAAGACCGAATTGGTGCTGGGGAAGCATTCAGGGCGTCATGCCCTCAAACAGCGAATCCTTGACCTTAGCTACCACCTGACCGAGGCCCAGCTCGAAAAGGTCTATGACGGATTCAAAGTGTTGGCGGATCGTAAAAAAACGATTTATAACGCAGACATCGAAGCCCTTTGCGAAAACCAAATCCACCTTACCGAACTTCAGGCGGAGGCCCAATCCAATACCTGGACATTGGAGGCGGTTGCCTGCAACGCAGGTTCGGCTACCATCCCTTCTGCAGTCGTCTGCCTTTGGCATCAGGATGGTTCGGTTGTCCGCGATTGCTCCATTGGAGATGGGCCGATTGACGCTGTGTTCCAGGCAATCGAACGGATCACGGGGGTCAATGTGGTGCTTCAGGATTATCGGTTGCGGAGCGTGACGATTGGCGAGGATGCCCAGGGCGAAGCCCATGTCGAGGTCGAACATGAGGGGCGCACCCTCACTGGCCGGGCCGTTTCCACCGATGTCATCGAAGCGTCAGCGATGGCCTTCCTTCAGGTGATCAACCGGGTTTTGCGAACCAAAGGGCTTGGCCGCATTCTCCCCACGGAAACCCTGGAAAACTAACGGGAAAAACTGTTTGGGGTGTGTTTGCGAACAGACCGGGAATAGGCTTCTGCCAATAAAGGTAGTACCGATTGAAATGTCCCAACGGTTGGATTGAGTACAACCATCCACGATTGGTGGCCATACACCGGATGGGGCATGAGTTGATCCAAAACAGTGTAGTCGTATTCTTTGCCCGGTACGCCCTTTTCGCTCGTTGCTCCAAAAAGGGTGGCAAAGGTGGCCTTACTGACACCGATGTTTAGGCGAAAAACCGAGGGGCGATCCAATTGGGAAGCCCGGTCATACTCATTGTCCCTGGTCACAATCGTAGCAAAGGGAAACATCCGGTCCGGGCCATAGAAAAAAAAGGTTGTTCCCTCCTTTGTGACCGATTGCAAGTCGGCAAATGTCTCGGACAGGTACTTTTCAATCGAAGCTTCATCCATTCGAATTGCCTCCTTTTGTGAACCTCTTGCAATATTCATTCCAGGATTTAACGATCTCCTTCACCAAGGCTACATTGGTTTACGGGAGACCCCAAATCGGGATTTATTTCCTAGGATGAATCCTATGAACCCAGAACTACTTTCCATACTTCGTTGCCCCTGTGATCCCACCGTGACTTTGGAACATCGGGAAACGGGTTTTGTTTGCACCCGTTGCCTGGTGGAGTTTCCCATTCGCGACCAGATTCCCTGCTTCCTGATCGAGGAGGCGTCGCTTCCTGGGGGCACCCGCCGCATTGCGGACCTTCCGTGTCGCAAAGCGGAAAAAACCAACGGATAAGGAACACCGATTCCCCCTGAACCTAGCAGGGTTCCAATTGTTCCATGGAACACTTGGAATGGGTCAACCGCCGCTTGATCATCCCATAAAACAGGATCATCGTTTGCCATTTTTGCCAAGGAAAGAGTTTCATGAAACGCTCCCTGGTTTTGCTAATGTTGTTTTTCTTTCCCTATGAAATGGTTGCCGACGATTGGCCCCAATGGATGGGACCTGGCCGGGATAACATTTGGCGCGAAGTGGGAATTCTCGAACGGCTGCCCAAGGGTCAACTCAAGCCCCTTTGGAAATCCAGGGTAGCCGGAGGTTATTCCGGACCTGCGGTTTCCCAAGGCAAGGTTTTCATGACTGATTTTGTCACCTTGGATCCCGTCAAAGTGGACAACTTTGGGAGGAAGACCTTTACCGGAACAGAACGGGTCCTCTGCTTTGGTGAATCGGATGGGACACTCCGTTGGAAACACGAATACCCGGTAACCTACACCATTTCCTATCCTTCTGGTCCCCGTTGCACGCCAACGGTTTCCGGTAATAAGGTCTATGCGCTTGGTGCGGAAGGCAACCTCTTTTGTTTTGATGTCGAGTCTGGAAAAAAGATCTGGGCCAAAGCCCTTAAGCAGGAATACAACACCAAATCCGCTTTATGGGGGTATGCAAGCCATCCCCTTGTGGATGGCAACAAACTGATCTGCACGGTAGGAGGCGAGGGGAGTCATACGGTCGCCTTTCACAAGGATACCGGCAAGGAACTTTGGCGATCCCAAAGCGCCAAGGATCAGGGCTATTGCCCACCTTCCATTATCAAGGCCGGGGGCGTCCGCCAGCTGATCATAGGCCACACCACTGCGAGTGCTTCGCTTGACCCGGAATCCGGTAGGGAAAACTGGGTGGTTCCTTATGGAACAACGATCGGTTCGGTGATCATGACGCCTGTTCAATCGGGAGAGCATCTTTTTTTTGGAGCGTTCAGCAACAACAACCTCCTGGTTAAACTGGCAAAAGACAAACCTGCCGCCGAGGTGGTTTGGAAAAACCTGCCTCGAGCGGGAATGGCACCGGTCAATGGGCAACCGATCCTGGATGGTTCCACCCTTTATGGGGTGGATCAAAATGGGGCCCTGATGGGGGTGGAGCTTGCAAGCGGGAAAAGGCTCTGGACGACTCCACGTCCCATTGGCAACCGGTTGGGGGACTCGGGAACGGCATTCATCGTCCGCCACGGGAAACACTATTTTTTCTTTGTGGAAACGGGCCACTTGGTAACTGGGACATTGACGCCCAAAGGGTTTGTGGAAACGAGCCGGGCATTCCTTTTGGCCCCGACGAACAATGCCTATGGGCGCGAGGTGATTTGGTGCCCCCCCGCTTTTGCCAACAAACGGATCTATGTGAGAAATGATGAAGAATTGGCCTGTTTTTCCTTGGCTGAGTAGAGAGCCCCATCAAGCGGGCTTAGGGGTTACCCAATCCCCAAACCGTGTTGACAAAGACAGGATAATGTTTCCGGTTCCAATACCTTTATCGTTGGAATCGGAGAACGGATTCGGAAAAAATGGTCTCAAAGGTGTTGGCACCTACCACAGTTCGAAGAGAAAGAGCTTGTACAATGAACTTCCAGCCAGTTTCGGGTGTAATATGAAGGAGTGTCCCTTCGAGAACAAAAAACCAACAAAGGGAGAAAACATGCCAACCTTCACGATTCAGGAAGCTCAGGCCCATCTGCCGGACCTGATTCAGCAACTCAATGCTGGCGATGAATTGGTAATCACCGAAAATGATCAGCCTGTGGCAAAGCTGGCTCGAACGGAACCGAAACAGCATTGGCCGTGCCAGGCTGGGAGCGCGAAGGGAAGCATCCACTGGATGGCTCCTGATTTCGATGCCCCGCTGGAAGAGTTCAAGGAGTACATGGGGTGAGCAACCTGCTGTTGGATTCTCACGCATTCCTGTGGTTCGTGTGGGATGATCCCCAGCTTAGCCCAAAGGCAAAGGCATTAATCGAAGATCCCAATCATCACAAATAGGTCAGCATTGCGACCTGCTGGGAAATCGCTATCAAGGTCGGGTTGAAAAAGATTGAACTCGGCGAGGCTGCGAAAACTTTTCTGCCACGGGAATTGTCAAAAAACAGGTTCGTTGTTTTGGGGATCGAGTTGACCCATGCTACATTCATCGAGAATTTGCCAACACATCACAAAGATCCCTTCGATCGCCTTTTGGTCGCTCAATCGCTGGTCGAAGCGATGCCCATCGTCAGTGCGGATGTACAGTTCGATCCATATGGGGTGACCCGCTGGTGGAAGTGAGTTTGCCCGGCCGTTGATGACTGGTGGTTCGTGTTTTCCTGCAAGGATTGTATCCCCCGAACCAACCCGGATTATGCATGCCCCTTCAATATCAATCCTGGTTTCCTGTTCCGGCCAATTTATACCCATACCAACTCTTTAAATGGATCAAAATTTGGTTGAATCCTCATCGATGTGCAAATCTCCCCCATCCCCCAGGGGGTTTTTCAGGAAAAAAAGAATATCGAATTGGATCAGGTCAGGAAAACGACAATATCGACCGGGAGATCTTTTGGAACAATTCCGGATAGGGCCAAAAAGTCACTTACCGGGGTCATGGTATCCCGCAGATGGATTACCAAAGCGAGTGGGTGTGTTACGGTTTATATCTCTTTAAGGTGATGAAATCCTGAACGGATACCTTTTTCTGACTCTTTCACCTGTATTTGACTGACAAAAGGAATTGGTGCAAAGCCCCATTGGGTCATTTGGGGTATTTGGGCAATTTGCTATTGCCTCCTGTTCCATAATTCCTAAACTTTCATTCTGTCCCCCCAATGACAGAAAAAAACGGTTTTTCACTTTATATTCAGGCCAATAAAGGATCCAGGAAAATGACACCAAGACTTTTGTCTTCCCATTTGACCCGATGGGCCAAGCATTTGGGTTACCCCAAGTTACGCAGTTGGGACCACGAAAACCTGGTTTTTCCCGGGAAAAAGTCAAATCAGCCTGCAAAAGTCGGGACTACAAATCCCCTTTTCCCGGGTCCGGTTCAAGCCTTGGCTTCCTGTTTTCCTTTTGAATTCAAC
>SXGR01101904.1_pt1 | contig 18401 bp, 15 predicted proteins | sample 3174711 | NCBI WGS metagenome assembly SXGR01 (sample SAMN11356860, study PRJNA531348) | freshwater metagenome | isolation source: freshwater sample F1-60 | place: China: Fuxian Lake, Yuxi | collected 2017-12-25
AAACACGGCGCGAACGGCGGAGCGCGGACGGCTCCCGTGAAAATCGGGGAGACAGTCGCCCAAGCGGCGTTTTTCTTGTCTCCAGCCGCTCCGACAAGCCTTGGCCTCGTCGTAACGTGGGAGTTTTGAAAGAGCGTCCATCGTCAGCGTTTCTTTGAACTCCAAGGAATAGATCTGACACAGGCATTTCTGCGTTCGGACTTGAAGAGGCATGATTGCCATGCATCAGGCGTGATGTTCATTCAGGACTATGTTTGGGATACCGACCAGCATCGGACTTTTGAACCAGGCAGTCGGGTCGGTGGCGGTGTGCTCAGCGCCTCTTCACGCTTGGGGGCAAGGTGCCTTCTCCAACTCAACTGATCAGCAGCAACCGCGGTGGTTGGCCAAGAGGGGGGGCAGGAGCGCGATGGATGCACGGCGGGACGGGACTGCCGGGATAATCCACGGCGATGCGCCAGAGGTTGCCCAGGCCAAAGGAAAAAGGCTGCGCCAGCGGGACTGCGGCGTAATGGAGATCGTAGCAGTGATCATTCAAGTATTCGCGGAAAGCGGCATCATCATCCCCGCCGAAACGCTTTAGCAGTTCAGCGCGGATTTCCGGGATGTCCACTCGCTTTTGCGCTTCATCGTTGCGCAGCCCCTCGCTCACCGGTCCGTGATAGGTGCAAAGCCAGGTATCGGCTTCCACCGGGGCGCTGTCTGCGTGGAAGGAGAAAACATCCGTGGGCACCGGCCCCGGATCTTCATCGCGTGGGTAGCCGTGGATGCAGTTGAGGATTGGGTCGAGGTTGTGTTCCAGGAGAAGACGCTGGTCTTCAATGAGAATGTCGATGGCAGCGCTCCCCGCCGTGCTCACGGGCAGACTGCGGAGCAGAGTGTCGTCGAGCGTGATGACCCCTTCGCCGGCACCAAGTTTTTCCACGACTTCGCCGAAATCGCCGGGTAGCGAGCGTTGCCAGCAGAGTGCGTTGATGCCGTCTTGAAAAGAGGTCGTGACAAGCTCCTGAAAACTTTTCACCACCTTGATGCGGGAGTAGCCGTGAGGCAGGGTGAGAGGAGTCATGCGCGAAGCGAAATGTAAATTGTAACGATGTTCACTGTCCAGCCACCTTGATTTTCTGTCGGAACTCCAACTACTAATGCCAGCGTGATGAAGGATGAAACAGTGTAGTCTGGGAGCTTTTCCGCCAAACTCGCTCACTTCGCACCCGCTCTACTCCATGAACCAACCCATTAAACCTGCCGACCTCGAGGCTGGTTGGCGTTTCGACAATTCCTATGCCCGGCTGCCGGGAGCATTCCACACCCGAGTGAACCCCACGCCGGTCGGCTCCCCGAGGTTGGTTCTCTTCAACGGCTCACTGGCTCGATCGATGGGGCTCGACCCTGCCGCCTTCAGCGGACCGGACGCGGCGGCACACTTCACCGGCAACCAGATGTTCGCCGGTGTTGATCCCATTGCCCAGGCTTATGCCGGACACCAGTTCGGCAACCTGACCAGGCTTGGCGACGGACGCGCCATCCTATTGGGAGAACACCTGACGCCCTCGGGCGATCGGTTCGACATTCAATTGAAGGGCGCCGGGCCCACTCCCTATTCGCGGCGTGGCGATGGTCGGGCCGCCCTCGGTCCCATGTTGCGCGAATACCTGATCAGCGAGGCCATGCACGCACTCGGCATTCCGACGACCCGCAGTCTCGCCGTGGCCGGCACTGGCGAAACGGTCTTCCGGGAGGAACTCCTCCACGGCGCGGTCCTTACCCGCGTCGCCGCCAGTCACATCCGCGTCGGCACTTTCGAATACTTCGCCGCGATTGGCGATACCGACGCCCTGCGCGTGCTTGCTGACCACACGATCCGACGCCACTTTCCGCACCACACGGACTCCGACCAGGCGGCGCTGGGACTTTTGGAGGAAGTAATGGAACGTCAAGCCTCCCTCATCGCTCACTGGATGCGGGTCGGTTTCGTGCATGGGGTCATGAACACCGACAACATGGCGATGTCGGGGGAAACCATCGACTACGGTCCATGCGCCTTCATTGATGCCTACGATCCGGCGGCCGTGTTCAGCTCCATCGACCACCAGGGCCGCTACGCCTTCCGCCAGCAATCTCGTATTGCCGCCTGGAATCTGGCCCGCTTTGCCGAGGCCCTCCTGCCTATCCTGCACAAGGAGCCGGAAACATCCCTTGCCGTCGCCAATGCGGCGCTTGAGTCTTTCCAAGATCGTTTTCGACGGCACTGGCTTGCGGCAATGCGCTGCAAACTCGGGCTGTTCACCGCCGAACCGGACGACGCCTCCCTTGTGGAGGAACTCCTCCGTGCGATGCACCGGACCCAGGCTGACTACACCCACACCTTTCGGAACCTGCGCCCCCACGCCACCGTGGAACCGAGACACCTCTCCGATGCCGCGTTCACTTCGTGGCACCAGCGCTGGACCGAACGCCTGTCCCGGCAACCCCAGTCCATCGAGGAAGTGGTCCGTCTCATGAACGCGCACAATCCGGCGGTGATTCCACGGAATCACGAGGTGGAAGCCGCCCTCACCGCCGCCAGCACCAGGAACGACCTGGCCCCGCTGAAACTCATCCTCGCCGCTCTGGCCAATCCCTACAATGAAGCCGGCCAACCCGGTGCCCTGTTAAATCCGCCGCCGCCCGGCACTCCGACCTGTCGAACCTTCTGCGGTACTTGAGATACTGAGGAGTCCTCGGGATGGACGACGAATTCAGGAAAGTGTCGGGGTGCAGATGCAAGACGTGAACGGGGGAGCGCGACCGCAGCGGCTTCTGATCAGCCATTTAAGTGCGCGGTCTCGACGCCACTCCTGGTTCGCTCGCCATGGTTGCGGTACTCTGAAGGCCGCCAGCCGATCCATTTCTTGAACGTGTTCGAGAACACAAATGGATTCTGATATCCGATGGTTTCTGAAATGGTTCCGATCTTGTCGTTCGTCGAAGCGAGCAGGCTGGCCGCGCGACGCATACGAAGATAGGTCACCTGGTGCATGGGGCTCCTGCCAAGTTGCTGGCGGCACAAGCGCCGGAGATGCTCGCTGCTGCAATGGGCAAGGCGGCAGAGTTTTTCGAGTGTCCAAGGCTCGGCAAGCTGCCGATCCACGGCTTCCCAGATATGCCACAGTCGGTCATCCACATGCCAAGGTTGCGCGAAGCGAATGACATAGCCTTGTATCAGTTCGACCCAATGCTGGACCAGGATCGGGTCCGCCTTGACGGTCATTTCGTCGTGAAGACCCTGGATCGCTGAATGCAACGGTCTTCCATTGAATCGAGCCAGCACTGGTGAGGCGGAGGAAATGACAGGCTTCTGTTCATCCGGCTGTTCATAGCGCACCCAGCAAAATCCCCAGCGTGTTCGAGGAACCGCGTGGAATGCATGCAGCACATGGGGTGGTGCCAGGCAGGCCCAGCCTTCGCCACATACCTGCCAGCGTCCATCCAGCAGGATTCGTCCTGAACCGGAGACACACGCCAGCATGTAGCTGCCACTCAAGTTTGTCCGCACCATTTCATAAGGCACGGCGGCGTCGGCGATACCGACGTGCCTGATGTGATGCAGCCTCAGCGCGGGGCACTGTTCTGCCCGGACAATCCATTCGCGTGTGCGTGATCCCACCGTATGCGTCTCGACCAGCTCTCTTACTCGATCACTCATGGCAGGCGAATTGACTCGGTGGTGGCATCGTATCCGGGTGCAGGGAGAGATAACACGCCGCTCTGATCAGGGAAACCCTTTCTCATGCTGCCTCGATTCAAACGGGAAGATTCATGGGGGCTCCACGATTTCAGAATCGCGCATTGGGACCTTGAACCTGAGCATCTCCTCTCCCACCCTCCGTGCTCGGAATGGAGGAGAGGAGGCACGGTTCATGGGGGCAGCTTCGCGCCAATTCTCGTCCGGCAAAATACAGGCCAGCCAGGTAAGCGCCCCACAACAACCGTTCATCTCCATCAAGGATTATCCGTTGTTGTAAAATTCCATCAAGTCAGCATAACTAGGCTTCAACATCAACCAGGAGTTCATTATGGCCAAAGGAAACAACAGTCAGAAAAAAGAAGTCAAGAAGCCGAAGAAGGAGAAGCCAAAGGCCGCGCAGGCGACCTCTCGGCGGGGTTCCTGACGCGACGTTCGTTGAAATCCCCATCTGCCGGGAGTCAGGGTTTGCATCCGGCCGCGCATTCCGCAAAGAATGCGTGGCCATGAGTGGCGGCAAACGCATACCAATCAGCAATCTTCAAAGTTTCGGGCAGAATCCTTTTGCGGGATTGAGCAGCGAGGGGCTCCCACCAGCTCCCGAAATTCAGCCTGGCAAGGATGCCTGCCAGCCGGTGACAGATTCCTCTGCACCACGAAAGAACCGAGGACGGGTGGACATCCTTCGTAACACGGCTCATCGCGGTGGAAAGACTGTAACGGTCGTCACAGGTTTCGTAGGCATCGGTTTGCCGGAAAAGGAGAAACTCGCCAAAGCGATGCAGAAATCATGTGGCGTAGGAGGCACCGTCAAGGAAGGACGGATCGAGATCCAGGGGGACAAGCGCACGGAAGTCGCCCGCATCTTGAGCGAAGCCGGTTTTCGCCCGGTGTTTGCCGGAGGTTAAATTCTCCGTTCAACGAGAGTGCTCCAACTCGCTACGGTCACCTTGGTATATTTTCCCTCGTCGAGCTGCCGGTTCGAAATCTTTTCTTAAAGATTTTCCGAACCAAATCGTGATCCTCCGCGTTCTACTGATGAGCCGTCTTGAGCGGACGGGTTCTCAAAAGAATCGACGCATGACCAACAACAGCCGCAAATTACGAAACAGGTTCCGCGACCCGGAGCCGAGATAACGTATGCGGACCTCCCCCTTTGCCGTGCTGCAAACGTTGTTCACCATCAGTGATGAGCAAGCCATGTGGCGCGTCCAGACTCAGGAAGATTCGACGGCATTCGCACAGCTTGTGAAACGCTGGGAAGGCCCAATCCGGGCGCTTTGCTCGCGGATGACGGGGGATACGCACCGCGCTGAAGATCTCAGTCAAGAGGTGTTTGCCCGTGTTTTCTCCAAGCGTTCCGATTACGCGCCTACCGCGAAATTCTCCACATGGGTTTGGCGCATCGCCCTGAATCTTTGCTACGACGAAATCCGCCGGCTCCAACGCCGGCCTGAGACCTCACTCGACGGACTCCTTGAAGGCGATGCTGCCGACGCATTGCCCCTGAACGACCAATCAGCTAGGACTCCGGCGCAGGATGCTATCCATCAAGAACGCGCGGAACTCGTTCGTCAGGCGCTGATGCGTCTTTCCGAGAGTTACCGGAGCGTGGTTGTTCTCAGGCATTATGAAGATTTGAAGTTTCGCGAGATCGCCGATGTGCTTGGGATCCCGGAAGGCACGGTGAAGTCGCGCATGGCGGAGGCCATGGATCAGTTGGCGGATATGCTTGATCCGACGATCCACGAAACGCAGCCCATTTGCACCGGATCCACGAATCGTCCGCGGAACCAGCTTTTGAATTTATGAACCACCCCGACCGCACTCAATGGATGAGTTTTCTCTACAAGGAACTCGACCCGACCACTCATGCCGAAGCCGAATCGCATCTGCGGAGCTGCTCCCGGTGCCAGGCCGCTGTGACGAAGTGGCAGGCAACCATGTCCATCCTCAGCGCGCCAGCGCAAGCCAAGGTCCGTCCAATGCCTCGAATGTACACCCAGCCGGCGTCCTTCCTGAAATGGGGCGCAGCAGCGATGTTGATTCTCGGAGCCGGTTTAGGTCTTGGCCGTGCCACACGAGCTCAACAGGATCTGGACGTTCTTCAGGCGCGGATTGTTCCAACGCTCCGCGAGCAACTTCAACAGGAGATGCGCAGCGACCTGGCCGCAGCCCTCTCCCCGGATGGTTCTTCCGCGACGAATGCATTCCGACGCGAACTTCGAGGCTCCGTTGAGATTTGGGCTGCCCAACAGAACGCGGCTCAAATGCAGGAGACACGCCAGTTGCTTTCAGGGCTTGCCGAGTCAGTCAGCAATGAGCGCTCCGAAGACCGTGAGGCCACGGTGGTGCTGATCAAACAACTTGAACAGAAAACTCTGGCCGCATACTCGCGATTGAAACAGAACCTGGAGACGGTCGCGGTTGTTGCTGACAACCGTTTTCAACGCAACGAAGACCAGCTTGGCCAGTTGATCTCCTACTCGCCTTCGGAAACTCAATAGGTTCGCTCCCTAAACCAGGGCCATCCTCGGAATATCATGAACACATTCATCACTCTCATCAAAACATTTGCCACGCTTGCGGCAGCGCTTGTCACGATTGCAAACGCTGTGATCCTCAACGTGGCCGAAAACGGAAAGGAAATTATGAAGAACCATCTCATCCCTCTGTTCGCCGCCATGGTTTCGATTTCGAGCCACGCCGCCATTGAACCTGTAGCACCACCCGCCGACCGTGTTGAGGCTGTCACCCGCGATGGTGAACAACCTGCCCAGGATGCCGAACATCAGACGCGGGCAGTGGAAAAGCAGGTTCGCGCCATTGAGCGTCACTCCAAAGAAATTCAGAACGCCGCCAGGGCTGCGGCGGACAAGGCGACGGCAGTGGCCGGTCATGCCCTTGAACTGGCACAGAATGCGATCAACACAGAGTTCGACGGCGAGTTGAACATTGATTTTCCCGGCGCATTCGCGGTGGCGCGGGACCACTTGCTGATGGCACCGCCACGAACCGGATCTGCTCCGTTGATCATCCGAAGTCGAACTCCTGATCCGGAGAGTCAGGCAAATTTGCAGGAGGATTTGACCGTGATGACACGACTCCTGAACAAAGCCACCGGGCAGGGAAAGAATCCGCGCGAAGATCGGGATTGGGCCATGGGCATCGTGGTCTCCAAACTCGGCGGTCCGCGCGGACCGCAGAGCATCTACCTGGAAGGCTACGGAGCGCTCTTCATGCTCAATGTGAAGTTCCCCCTCGTTGCGCCGCCCGAGCCAAAGGCACGGGAAGTGAAGGAAGCTGAACCCGAGGATTCGGAGTGGGAACAGGCACGCGAGGAACTCTTTGGCAGCAAGGGTGGACGCCGTCGTGGGGCGCCCGTGCCTCCGCCGCCAGTCGAGCCTGCCGTTGAGTATGATGCTCAACAAGTGGCTGACCTGAAACGCGATCTGCTCGAAGTTCTGAAGAACGCGTCCAAACTCCGTCAGTTAAAGGGCGATGAGTGGATCACTGTGGCAATCAGCGGTTCCGGGCAGGTTGCGGGCCCTGAAGTGCGCCGGATTCAGAAGTATTCCACGAGGCCGGATGAGGAAGCCAAGCTCCCGAACAGGCAGAACGCGAAGTCGAACAAGGATGTGATCACCGTCTTCCGTGATGATCGCGCAGCGTCCCACGGAATGAGCTCCATGACCATCCGCGTGAAAAAGTCTGATGCTGAATCCTTCGCCAAAGGGAAGCTGACGATTGAGGAGTTCGAAAAGAAGGCGTCCATCACCGCTTACTGAAGACCTAGCCTATACAAAAGGCGCATCTCCTTCCGGAGATGCGCCTGATGCCAAATCCACATTCACTCGATCTGCTTCTGAGCGTGGTTGCTCATTACTCCGTGAGCAGAAAACTCCACCTTCTCATTTACCCGGATTGAACCGGGCAACAGCTTCTGCGCAGATCAGGCTTTTACCGGATATTCGGTGTTCTTGCAGATGCCGGGTTGGGGGATTGGGTACTTGCCGTCGGCATCCGCCTGGAGCGGGGCCGGGCTGTCCATCGTGAACTTGTCCGCACCGGGAGCATACTCATGGGTGGAATTGAGGAAGTCGTCGTACGTGATCTCCTGGGCGGTGTGTGCCGCCATGCGTCCCATGGAAGTGACCACGCTGGCTTCAACACCGCGTTTGACCTCGCTGTAGGGCGTGTCATTGCGGATGGCAGCCATGAGATCTTCCCATTCGTTTTCGTATGGGTCGCGCTGGTCGGGAGGGAGTTGTGAGATCCAAAGCTGATTATCGCGATCCGGATTCTGGCCTTTGTAGGTGCTGGAAGGCAGCCCACAATCACCGTTCTTCGACACGATCGCCATGCCTTTGGTGCCATGCACGTAGCTGGAATAGATCGGATGGGCTCCAACCATGCAGCGCCCGTCCATGTACAATTTGGCCCCGTCCGCGAAAGTGTATTCCACCGAATAACTGTCAAAGTTCTGGTCCACATTATTACCGCGATAAGTCCGTCCACCGATGCCCTGGGCTTTGATGGGCCAGGCGTTCTTCATCCAGCAGAGATGATCAATGTGATGGACGTTGAAGTCGCTGTAGCCGCCGCCGCTCGCCCATAGGAAACTGTGGAAGCGTTGAATCTGCCACAACAACTCGCTGGGTGTGCCGGGCCATTTCTCCGAGAACGCCGATCCGAGCAATCCTTGCATCCGGTAGCCACGCAGGAGCATCAGGTCGCCGATCTCGCCGTCCTGGATCCGCTGATGAAGTTGTTGGAGCGCGCGGCTGTGGCGGGACATCAATCCAACTCCGACCTTCAAGTTCTTCGCCGCCGCATCCTCCGCGAGTTTCAGCATGCGGCGGGATGTGGGGCCATCGGCAGTGACGGGTTTTTCCATGAAGACGTGCAATCCCTTCTTGATGGCGTAACCGAAATGGACCCAGCGAAATGCCAGCGGAGTCGTCAGGATCACAATATCCCCCGGCTTCAATTGATCCATCGCCTTCTGGTAGCCGTCGAAGCCGATGTGCTTCCGGTCGTCCGTCACTTCCATCTGGCTCGAATACTTCTTGTTCAGCGTCTCAAAGCTGCCCTTGAGCCTGTTGTCGAACACGTCGGCCATGGACACGAGCTTGATGGGGCCTTGCTTGCTGGTGTTCAGCGCATTCGCGACCGCGCCCGTGCCGCGGCCACCGCAGCCAATCAGCGCGGCCTGGACGAGATCGCTACCCGCCGCGTGGACATGCGGGATGGCGACTCCCGCCAGGGCGGAAGCGGCAACGATAGTGCCGGAAGCTTTGAGGAAATCGCGGCGTGAAGTGAGTTGATCAGGTGTTGTCGATTGGTTCATAGGCGTATTTCCAGACGAGTCGGGCCTCATGTCAATTCGGAAAATGTCTGATCCTCGGATTATCCGCATGTCACCCCGGCCATCCGGAGCTGCAAAGTGAAGCTGTTTGTGGTCCGGTTCGGCCGTAGCAATATGTGATAGGACCGTGAAATCTATTCCGCAGCCGCGTGGAATGGACGACAGGGCCACAGACCTTCACTCTGGTGCTATTCTCCTGGTCTGTACTTTTCTCCGGCGCTCGCGGCGGCCTTTCGCGAGGGCGTGAATGTCGTTCTCGTCCGAACGGAGGAAATCCAGAAAGTATTTGCCGGTTGAACACGCTTGAACCGTCAGCAGCGGCGTCGCGGAAGCGACGGCATGCCTTTCATGTGGCGAATGAACCGACGGCAATCGGGTAAACCTACACTGTCGTGCCAGTTGAAGTTGGAAAGTAACGCGTCCAATCCTGCGCGGTGTGGAGGATGCGGATGACCAAGATCGTATCTTCCCAAGGTTGGTAGAAGATCAGGTAGTTGCGGAACCTGGGCACGACGAACTACCGAATCTGAGCGTGACGCCGAGCCGTCTTGCGAATCTACCTCCCGATTTCACGATGCTGGGCCAGGAAATCAGCGGTGTGGAGGATCGTTCGCCGCGATGTGCTCGCAGTAGTTGTCCAAGTCGCGCACCGCCTTTGGACTGATTGCGGGAGATCACGACCGATCACGCAACTCGGCAGTGGTCACGGCCCGGTCCACGTTCTCAAGCCCCGCGTCCAGCAAACGTTCCAGCTCTGGCGTCATCACGACCTCCAGGCTCTGCCGCCGGGCCTGATGTTCGCGCAACGTTTCTGAAAAGACTTCCTCCGACCGTTCGTAGCCGCCGGTGTGGACCAGTTCGGTAACGTAATCCTCGAGGTTTCGAGGCAACGAAACATTCATTTGTGAACGATTAACTGGGTCCGGCTCAGTTCGATGAACGTGTGTTGATGTAACAGGTCGAAGAGAGTGTTTTCGTTCCGCGCGAAGAGTTCCAGCAATTCGTTGTTATGAATGATGCCGGTGGCGATGAGCAATAGCTTGGGCGGACCTTGGCCGAGTTCGTGAGTGATTTCGAAGTCTGTGTCCTTGGTGACCAGCGTCCGGGCGTCTTGGTTCGCCAAGTTCAACAGAAACGGATCAGGGGTACGATTCTCTTGGGAAAGATCGAGGGTGTGGATCACGTCATGCCCTCGCTGCCGGAGCCAGAGCGCCAGCCGGCACGGTAACTGGGCATCAACCAGAAACTTCACGCGGCGAGGGGCAGAATGCGGTGGACACTGGAGAGCCGGGCGGCAAAAGCCAGACAGGCGATGATGTCCTCGCGTTCGAGGTCCGGGTAGTCAGCGAGAATTTCCTCCGGCGTCATGTTCCCGGCCATAAGTTCCAGGATCATGCTTACCGGATAGCGCAGCCCGCGCACGGTGGGCTTGCCGTGGCAAATCGCGGGATCAACCGTAATGCGTTTCAGCGTGTCATTCATCAAGCGTTACGATGCCAGACCTCAGACCGCCTGACAAGGCAGCGGAATGGGCTCCGAAGGACGGGCGAATCCAGCGCCGCGTGAAGGCTGCCCGGTGCGGCCGACGCAAGTTGGCTCATTCCTGCGCTGACGCATTCGACGGCATGCTAGGCGGCCGGTTGGTTTGCGTCCGTCGCCTGCGCCCGCGCCGGCTTTCCGCGTAGGCGTGAATGTCCTTCTCGCCGGAACGGAGGAAATCCAGAAAGTCCACGCCCATGTATTTGCAGGTTTGGCAGACGCTCAGAAGGACCAGATATTCCCGGATTCCTTTCTCCGTGGAAGATCCCTCGATAACATCCCTGAGCCGAGCAAACGCCTTCATCGCGTGTTCGGCGTTGTTGTTGTTCCACGGTACTCCATCGTGGTGAAGAAATGTAAAAAGTTTCTCCCGGTTCCGCTCAAACCGGTCTTTACAGGTTATTGCGGCTTCGGTGTGGTACTCCTTTTCGACTAAATCTTTGTAGAAATGATCCACGTCCTTCTGGTGTTTGCCCAGAAAGTGTCGCTTGAGCCCATACCTGTCCACCGTTTCGATAATTGGTTTGGCCAAGTCTGCGAACGCTTTCACCATCAGCTTCAACTCCTCGTCGTAGGGGAAATCCAGCAGGCTGGTATTGAGGTCCCGGATAAGGTGGATCAGACACTTCTGCTGCGGACAGGGAAGGGCGTCATAGACGGCGTAGAAGTCCGACACTAACACACCTTTGAATCCTTGCAGCGTTTCTTGAATTAAGCCGCCTTCGCGATTCCTGCAAAACAAATACACAACCTCGCGCATCGTGGCAAAGACCCACACGTAAGCACGTTTGCCTTGAATGCTGACGAAAGTCTCATCTGCGTGTATCAAATGACCGGCAGCAATTCGTCTCAAGATGACCTGCTGAGTTTCAAGGTAGTAATCGGACATTAACTTCTTGAAGGAAACGATGGCCGAAGAGGTTAGGTTGTAACCAAAGAGCCGGTTGAAGCTTCTTACAACCACCTGACTTGGAATGCAAAGCTCCGTGATTTGGTAGAAAAGGAAGCTTAAGAAATCCCTGCTGTAGTGGCGTCGTTCTCGATGTTTTGCGTCGCTCTCAAAAGCGAGTTTGCACTTGGAACACCAGCACGGCTGTGATTGGTATATGAAGACGCGCCGTTTCACGCTGTTTCTCCCAAAAACCACTTCCTGAACCTTGCGTGTCTTGAGATTCCCCCTTCTTTTTGCCTTCCGGCCGCATGTTGGACACCTGATCTTGACTGGGGGAGACAAAACCTTATCGACATGCCAAAGGGTCTTTCGCGTGCGAAGCGGCTTTCGCTTGCTCTTTTTACCCTTGGTGCTGCCTTTCAGATAAACTCTGTCGCGTTGGTAATCCCAGTGCGCAGCCTTGTTGATGACTTCAAACTCTGGGAGCGGACTCTTGAATCGATCCCATTTTGTCGTCTTTTCGTTTCTCAGTGAATGAACCTGAACGGCATCAAAGCCGCTTGGCTTGCATTCCGCACTATCGGCACCTGTCTTTCCCAGCCGAACGACAGTATCGGCTACCAACTCCAGAGCTTCGCAGTCGTCCCGGTTGTATGTGATAAGCCGGGTCTTGTCAGGCTCACGGCCTGACCGTGGGCAGCCCGTCCTCAGCGCTACCGCCAAAAGGCCCGACGGATTCGTCTCCCGCCATGCAAAGTTCAAGTAACCTGCGACGTATTTGAGGCCATTGGAAAACGTCGGAAAATAGACTTGTGCGAAAATCACAGACAACAGGTTGATTGCAGACTTGATCGCGTTGGGTTGAACAGAGCCTTCGGCTATTCCGCCATAGTGTTCGCTCATACGCCTGAGGAACATTGTCTCATAACTCCCATAGTGAATCAGCACCGGCTTCTCAACGGTTTCGAGGATGGCGAGGAATTCGCGCCAAATTGTCCCCTCGTCCTCGACGGTGTCCGCCCACAGGCTGTGCTGGATGGCGGAGTCGCCGTGGCCGATGCGCAGGCCGATGAGGTAGTAGAAATCGCGGTCGGGCAGGCCTTCGACATCCAGATAGACGGGCGTGCCTTCGATCTTGAGTTCCGGGCTGCCGACGATGTGGATTTTCTGCTCCCGAATCGCCAGCGCCTTGAGCGAGTGGTGAAACTTCTCCCGTTTGTCGCGCAGCCGCTTGGGCCGGCGGCGGGGGCGAAACGTGTAGGAGAGTTGCGTGACGGTGAAGATGCCTTTGCTGCGGAGTTTCTGGCGCTCCTTCGCGCTCATGCCGGCCAGCAGGCTCAGGTCGTCCTTCTCCACCGCGATCTTCCGGCAGCGGACCTGGAATTCACACTCGGCGCAGTGCCGGTTCAGGACGAGGTCGGGCGGCGTGGGGCTGGAGCGCGGACCGCTGAGTCCGCGCGTTTCGTCACCGCCAGCTTCCGACTCGCGGACATGGCTGTCCCCGCTCCGGGAATTGGTCTGATCGGTGAGCAGCGCGGCGATTTTCCCGAGGCGCTTTCGCACTTCGCCGAACAGAGCTGAGGTTTTCACCTTCGTGACCATCGGCTGTAGCTGCGCCTGTGAAGGCGCGGCCATTTCTGGCGTGGCGTCCGTAGAGGCCACTTTGGGTTGAAGGTTGGCCGCGCTCTCACGAGCGCAGCTACACACGTCGCCGTGGATGATTTTGCCGAGGCTGACTTCGCGTCCGAGCATTTCGGAGAGCACGAACGCATCGAACGCGAGCAGCAGCTTATCGTCTTTGGTGAGCTTGTTGCGGAAGATGAAACGGATGGGAATGAATTGTGCGGCCTTGCCCCGGCCTTCCGAGGGGATGCGCTCAATGGCGTGGAGGCGGGATTCCAAGAATTGCTCGGAGCGCAGACCGCCGAGTCCGTGCGTCTTCACATTCCCTGCCTCCGGCTTGCAGAGATGACTGTCCGGGCTCCTGTCCACACGCGCCGGCACATCGACGGCGAAACGCCACTTGGCGCTCTTCAGGTCTTCCGTGGAATAATGAGCTTCCTCACGTCGGCTGCTATCAGGCGGGGGAGCGCATTCGTTTGCGGGCACATCTACCATCAACTCCCTGGCAGCGTTGGCGCGATATGATTCGTTCTGTGTTTTCACCCAGTCCGCGTAGGCATTGCCTGCGGTAGGTTCGCCAGTGGCCCTGAGCCAGCATTTGGTGGGGCACTTAAGATAAGCATCGAAGAGATCGGGTGTGATTTTCATGAGCAAAACTATCCCTGCTCAGGAGTTCCCGCGAATGAGTTTTCTCTATGATGGGTTGCTTTCGAGGCTGCGATGCCGCCTTCGCTCTTATCCTCCGAGCGCAGCCAAACGGGAAGGGCAGGGGAGAGGAGGCCCTTGGCCGTGACTACGCGATATGAGCGCGGAATCATTACGGCCAAGGCGCCGTCGAATCGTGCCGGAAAATGTCCAAACTCCAAACCTCCGGCTCTGCCGGAGGCTTCTGACTGCCTCGCCCGGGTTCCGATCACTTCCGCGTTCCCGGCGGCGGATAATTTTTCGTGGGATCGTCCAGCACGAGCACCCAGTCGAGGTGTTCTCCTAGATCGGGTGGAGTGAATTCATGAGTGCCGAGGGAGGGAAAATCACCAATCAGGTCCGCCTTGCCGGTCCGAGGATTGAACCACCAGGAACGGACGCGGCTGCTTTTGAATTTGCTCATCTGGACTGAAAATTTCCTGCCGACAGGGACGTAAACCATGGCGTAAGTTCCCGCCTCGTCGCGTGTCGCCGCGAAACGCCGGGTGCCTGTGCCAGGAATCGAAGTCTTTACGTCGGAGTCTTTGATGATGGAATCATCCGGGATGCGGGTTGGGAACGGACGGGATTCGAGCAGCCATCGAGCGTATTGCATCTGACCAGCCCCCGGCTGCTTGATCGCTTCGTGCCATGATTGGAGCGGGTTATTGATTGGCTTGCCGCGCTTCGGATCGAACATCTGCCAGACAGAATGGTGCCCATAGGTGTGACCGAAGGCTCCGGTGAAGAGATTCCAATAAAGCGGCCGACGGACATCGGCGGCGATGGAATGGCCGAGATTCTTGGCATTGAAGGAAACCGGATGATCTTCGTAAATGGGCTCGCCATCCAATACGGGCTTGACCGGTGACCGATCATAATCTGCGCGTGTCTGTGAGTAGCGTTCAGTGAATTCCACCACATGGCCATTCTGGCGCATGTTGAAATCCAGCCAGTCATCGTCGTGGAACCATTTCGAAGAGCCAGAGCCGCCTGGAGGGTGAAAAGTCATCAGGTGCGATCCGCCATCGCCCTTGCGCAGGCCGCGCGCCAACGCGCGAATGATTTCCTTCTGCTCGTCATTGTCGATCCCACGATCACCACCCAGGATCCACACGAGTCCCTTGTCCTTGTACCGTTTGCCTATCCACTCGCCGTAGGACTCGGCATTGGCGACGGTGAAGATGGGTTTCTCATCCTTGATTTTGTAATGCCAAAAACGACCCCACGTGGGAAGGAAGCCAATGTGCAGGCCGAGCGAGTTGGCTTTATCGACGATGTAATCGACGTGATCCCAGTAGTCGTTCGCCGGACCGTCCTGCACAGCGGGTCGCGTGGGATCGAGATCCACAAGCGGGAGATGCCCGTACGGATTCGGGTCAGAATGTCCATCGAGTTCGGCGATCGCCACGGCCTGGATGACGGTAAAGCCTTTGCCTGCGCGGTCCTTCAGGAAACGGTCTGCGTCCTCGCGGTTGAGGCGATGGAACAATTCCCAGGCGGTGTCGCCGAGCCAGAAGAACGGCTTGCCGTCGGCGGTGACGAGAAAGCGCTTGTTGTCGCTGACCTTGAGACTCGGGACGGCGGCTTCGGCCGCGTTGCCGTAGCAAGCAGCGAATGCGCCGATGATGCCAAGGAGGAGAGAGCGTTTGAACGTGCTGGAAAAGTTGTGCGCGGACATAATGTTGCATGAAACTCTACAAAAGCCGGGTCGAGTTCAAGTACGGATAAACTAAACGGGCCAGATGCGGTGCATCCGCAAGTTGTCGGTGGAGAGCGACTGCGCTGAAAGCCAGTCGCAGCAGTATCGCTGGCTCGCCCCCACGCCAAACCAGCTGCGGCTGGTACTGCGCACACAACCGCGCTCCTGGCCGACAGCCAAGTTCACCAACACCTTGTGGATGCACTGGGCCAGATGCCCTACGGCTGTTTCCAAGGTTCAGGGTTCCTCGCCAATGTGAGCGCAGCAGGGCGTTACGGAGCGGTTATTTTGACGCGGAAGAAGAATGCGGCTGTTGGGCTTGCGGGCGAGTTGCCTCGGACGGTCACTCTTTCGGTGCCGTTACCAAGATCAACTGGAGTGAGAGTGGTCGTTGGATTCGTCGGGCTGAACGATACATCGGTGGCACCTTCGACCGAGATGTTCACGCCAGTAGCATTCCTTCGGCGGATAAAGCTGATCGATGGATAGCTCTCAGCGCCGTCGATGACGGTTCCGGAGACCAGCTCGGGCTTTTGGCCGGGAGCGGCGGAGTTGGGACTGGTGCCGAGCGCGAATTCGGAGCCGTTGTTGAAGCCGTCGCCGTCGGGGTCGTCCAGAGGGCCCTGCTGGTCGGCAGGCACGCCTTGGGAAGTGATCCATGAGGCAAGCGATTGTCCGCCGCTGTTGCCACCACCGGGGAGGAGGTCGATGTCGTAATACGCGAACAAGCCACCTGCGAAATTGGCCGCGAGCAACCGGGTGCCGGTGTACAGAAGGAGGTTCTTGCTGTTGGGTAGAAATGGCGCGGGAAAACTGTTCGTCTCCAGGTTCCATGTGGCGCCATCATCGGAGTAGATGAGCCGCTGGCCGCTGTAGGTGTTGGCTCCGAGATACTGCATTGTGTAAAGCCGGCCGGAACGGTCGATGAGGGAGGTGCCGGCCGGCTGCGGTGTTTCCGCAGGCAGTGACGAATAATTGTTGCCAGTCCAATTGATTCCGTCGGTCGAAGAGAAAAGTGATTGTTGCGCGCTGACGTAGTATTTGTTCCCGGATTTGATGATGTCGCTGTAATTGTTGTTGTTGATCCCGCTGGCGCCGCTGATAACGCTGGAATTCCACGTTACGAGGTCGGTGGACGAGGAGAATCGGGTTTCACCACCGAAACCCTGGGAAAAGATCATGTAACGTCCGTCGATGAAGGCAAAGGAGCCGATGCCAAATGTGACTTTGAATGATGCAGGGTGGCCCACCCCGGGGATGGCAGTCCAGTCCACGCCATCCGCCGAGCTGTAGAGATTGGTGCCGGTGTTCGCGAAGCCCACATAGCGTTTGCCGTCCCAGAGAATATCGCGGATGCCCGGTCCCTGAACGGAGCGCGTGAAGTTGACGCCATCTGTCGATCGGATGACGCTTTTCGGGGAGAGCGAATACCCAAGGAACGCGCCGTTGAGATACCGAAGAGAGACGAAATTATCCGCGAACCCGGTGTTGTTCGACAGCCAGCGCGAGCCGTCCACACTGGTATAAATCGACCCCGGTCCGCCACCAGCGTTCCCGACGCCAACGACGCGTCCGCCGCCTTCCGCGATCATCGTCACGGATCCATCAAAGCCCTGCTGATGATCAACCCAGGTGGTCCCGTTGTCGGTGCTTGAAAAGATTTTCCCGTTGAGCCGGCCGCAGAAAAACCGCTTATCCGACTCACGATAGCCGAGCGTCCTGGTAAAACTGCTGGGGCCGCCGCCGATGCCGCCCACGTTCTGCCAGGAGTCTCCGTTGTCCGTGGAGCTGTAGATTGCCCCAAAGTAGTTCAGGGCAAGCCATCGCCCGTTTCCATAAGTTATGGACTGGTAGCCTCCAGCAGTGGTGGGAGCCGGGATCGTTGTCCAGGTGGTGCCGTCCACAGAGCGGAAAAAGTTGGTGGTGGTCCCTGCCAGATTGCTGCCCACGGCGATGAGCCGCCCACCACCTGCGTGGATGTCGCCGACATAATAGGGTGAGGCGGAAACGTGGGTCGTCCAAGTGGCTCCATCGGGCGAGCTGGCAATGGTGTTCTGGCCGGTGACGATGAAGCGGTTGTTGAACCAGACCGAATCGGCGGGTTGAGGAATGGCGAGATTATTGTTCGGCAACTGCGTCCAAGTGACGGCATCGGACGAGCTGGCGACCCGCCCCGCGTAACCAAACGCCCAGTACTTCGCGCCGTCCCAGTTCACCACGCTCGGAATCATCGGCAGAAGCGCGCTCGCGGTCCAATTCACAAGGTCGGTGCTGCTGTGGATGTATCCCGGCGAAGCGGCCACCCATTTGCCATTGGCCCAGAAAAGATCCCCGACCGTCGAGGTGCCATCGATAAACCGCGGCAGATGCTGCGAACGCCAGTCGCTGGTGCCGGAGGGGCTTGCCATGAGACCGGGCGCGAGAACGACTCCGCTGGCGACTTGCCCATCGCCGCCTACAACAAGCCGTGTGAAGGTCTGGCCGGGGCTGGGATTGGCGATATGCCATTGGGCCTGTAAGGAAAACTGGCTGGCGAAGAAGCTGACGACAGCCATCAGCAGCAGCCCGGCGGAGCTTCGCGAAAACGAAAGGAACGCAGGTTTCGATTGTGGCCGTGGAATGTGCGATCGAGTTGATTGTGACCCCATAAAAGGCCGCATTGGATACAGCATGACTGTACCGACTGCAAAAGGAATCTGAGAGAAATTGAGCGTGCGAAGTCATTGACTGCTTTGGTGTGGAGGGATGGCATTTCGAACAAGTAAAAGCTCAGACTTGTTCCCGATGGGTTGTTTGTTACCGTCACCGACCTTTGTGAGCATTAAAGCAGAAATTCAGAAACGGCGCACGTTCGCCATCATCTCGCATC
>SXGR01030331.1_pt1 | contig 18397 bp, 9 predicted proteins | sample 3174711 | NCBI WGS metagenome assembly SXGR01 (sample SAMN11356860, study PRJNA531348) | freshwater metagenome | isolation source: freshwater sample F1-60 | place: China: Fuxian Lake, Yuxi | collected 2017-12-25
CCCCTCTCCCTTCAGGGAGAGGGGGACAGGGGGTGAGGTCTGCGCGGGCGCCCCACCGCCTCCACGGAACCTCTTCGCGCGCGAAGCGCGACGGGTGGGGGCACCCTCGCTCGAACGAATGCCTTATCCGAACGGCATTGGCTCTAGGCCAGCTCTAGGCCAGGCGCCGCCAGTCGAGCGCCTCGACGGTGCGCTCGGAGGCGCGGTACTCCACGGTCTGGCGTTCGCCCACGGCCTCGCCGCCGATCTCCAGCGCCACGGGACGAGAGAACGTCATCCGCACGTGGGACGAGAACCAGTCGTGCATCCCGCGAAGGGGGTGCGCGCCCCGCCACAACCCGGGGATGTCGCGAACGGCCCGGAGCGCGCTCTGGTCGTAGACGCGAACCTGCATGTGACCGAGCATGCGTTCGGCGAACGGGTACGCGCGGAAACGGTAGCCGAACTCCGGACACGTCGCGCAGCCGGCGACGCTCGCCATGCCGTCGTAGAGCACCGCGCCACGCCCCGCGCCGGCGAGCTCCCGGACGGCGCCGTCGCCGCCGAGGACGAACGCGCGATCCGCGAGGGTCTCGATGAGGACGTGGGGGCGCCCGTGCACCAGCACCTTGGGCACCGTTCTGAGCGCCATCGCCGTGACGTAGCCCCACACGCTCTTCGCCAGGCGCCGCGACGGCGCGTGTGCGAGCTGCGTCCGGTAGTCGTCGAGGATCTGCGCGTCCCAGCCCGCGCCCGCGAAGAACGTGAGCGTTCCATCACACTCGAAGAGCGTGTAGCGCTTGGTGGGCACCGCGCCGTGATGTCGCGCGAGCGCCCTCACGCAGGTGTCGAGGCTGCGGGCGCCCAGCGCGCGCGCCCAGGCGTTGCCCGTGCCGAGGGGCAGGGCACCGACCGGCGGGAACGGCTGCCCTGCCGGCGTGACGCGGGCGAGCGCGTTCAGCAGGGCGACCGCGGTTCCATCGCCCCCCGCCGAGAGGATGCAGGTGGGTGACCCGAGCGTCCGGAGCCACCCCTCGATCTCGTCGATGGACCGCGTGAGCCGGACGGTCGCCCCGGGGAGCTCGCGCGCGATCTGGGCGGCGACGCGGCGGCCACCGCGCTTGGCGTTGGCGTTGACGAGCACGTGCATGCCCTCGCCCTCGCGCATCCGCCTGGAATAACACACCCGCTACCGCGCGACGTCGCGCCGTTCGAGAGGGCGCGCCCCGGAACCGAGGCCGCGTTAAAATGCAATCAAAAACGGGCGACCGGCGCTCTCGATGCTCGGAACAATGCATCCTTGCGCTCGCATCCCGACCCTTCTAACATCGGCTTCGCCGCGAGCGGTTTCATTACGAATTACGCGGATTTGGCTGATCTGCTCACTGGAACTCGATGACCGACGACCTCATCCGAAAGAGCCTCGGGCTGCTGCAAGACGACGCGGACAACGCGGCGGCGTGGGAGGAGCTGCGCCTCGCCATCGGGTTCGACGCGGCGACGGGCCAGACGGCCCCGCCGGGCGACAAGGACGACGTACAGAGCCTGCTGACGTCCGCGTGCCGCGCGCACGAGACGCGGCGCGAGTACGAGGCCGTCGCGGAGCTGCTGCGCTACGTGCTCGGCCTCGCGGCGGGCGACGCCCTCCTCACGGTCGCGCGTGAGCTGGCGCGCGTGTTCGAGGAGGAGCTGCTCGACGACGCGCGCGCCGCGGTCGTGTACGCGCGCATCCTCGAGCTGGCGCCAGGCGACCCGGCCGCGACGGACGCGCTGCAGAAGGCCGACGTGCGCCGCAAGAAGTGGCGCGAGATGGTGACGCGCTACGTCGAGGAGGCCAAGCAAGCCGCCGACGTGTCCTTCAAGAGCGCGCTCCTCGCGAGCGCCTCGGAGACGGCGTACCGGTACGGTCGTCCGGAGGTGGGCGCGAGCAAGCGCAAGGACGCGTCGCGTCGCGTGAACGACCTCATGAACGAGGTCAAGGGGGGCCTCGCAGAGGCCCTCGAGCTCGATCCGAAGAACCGCCGCGCGAGCCAGCTCCTCGAGCGCATCTGGCGCGAGGAGGGCAAGTGGGACGAGGTCGCGGGCGTCGTCGCCGGCGTCGTCGCCCACCTCACCGCGAAGGACGAGAAGGTGGGCGCGCTCCTCCGCCTCGCTCGCGTCCACAAGAAGAAGCGCCGCGCCATCGACCGCGCGATGGACGCGTACGAGCAGGTCCTCGACTTCTGTCCGGGAGAGCCCGAGGCGACGCGCGAGCTCGTCGACTACTTCACCGAGAAGGAGATGTGGGAGCACCTCGTCGCACTTTACGAGGAGCAGCTCGCGACGGGCGGCGTACGGCCGTCCGAGGAGACGGGCGCGGTCGTGCAGATCGCGATGACGCACTGGAAGATGCGCGGAAAGCCCGAGGCGGCGGAGCCCTACTTCGAGCGGCTGCGCAAGGCCGAGCCGGCGTATCCGGGCATGCTCGCGTTCTTCCGGGAGTGGTGCCGCGCCCGCGGCGAGACGGCCCGCCTCACCCAGATCCTCACCGAGGCGCAGCGCGTGCTGTCGGACGGCCCCGAGCGCCAGAAGATCAGCGCGGAGCTCGCGCAGCTCGCCGAGGAGGGCGCGAACGCGCAGAAGGCGATCGAGCAGTGGCGCAACCTCCTCCGGCACGACCCGGGGAACGTCGAGGCGCGGGAGGGCCTGAAGCGCCTGTACCGCGCGACGGGTGGCTTCAACGCGCTCGCGGATCTGCTCCGCGGCGAGCTCGAGCGCACCCCACCGGACGACCCCGCGCGCCTTCCGCTGCTCAAGGAGATCGCGCAGCTCTACCGCGATCACATCAAGAGCGACTCCGCCCTCGTCACGGTCCTCTCGCAGATGACCGCGATGGATCCGAAGGACCAGGAGGCCGTGCGTGAGCTGGTCCGCGTGTACGACGCCCTCGGCCGCTGGCGCGACCTCCTCGCCGCGCAGGGCCGCCTCGCCGAGCTCGAGGAGGACACGGGCCGGCGCGTCGAGCTGTATCGCGCCATCGCGCGGCGCTGGCTCGAGCAGTTCTCGAACCTGCAGAACGCCATCGAGGCGTACGAGAAGCTCCACCGGCTGAAGGCGGACGACGCCGAGGCCATGAAGAACCTCAAGGAGCTCTACGGGAAGCGGCGCGCCTACCGCCCGCTGTTCGACCTCCTCGAGGAGGAGTGCGAGGCGACCCCCCCCGGACCTGCGCGCCGCGATCTCCTGCTCGAGATGGCGAAGCTCGCCGCCGAGCGGCTCGATCGAGGGGCCGACGCGATCGAGCTCTACAAGGCGGTCCTCGCGCACAGCCCCGACGACGGGGCGACGATGGACCTGCTGGAGAAGCAGGCCGAGCGCGACAAGGACTTCGCCACCGTCGCCGAGGTTCTCGAGCGCCGCGCCGAGAGCGCGTCGGACGACGCCGCCAAGCTGGCCGTGCTCCACAAACTCGGGGGTGTCTACACCGATCGCCTGCACGACGCGGCGAGCGCGACGCGGACGTGGCAGCGCGTCCTCGCGCTCTCGCCCGGTCACCCCAAGGCGCTCCGCGTCCTCCGCGACACGTACCTGACCACGAGCGATTTCGACGCGCTCACCGCGCTCTACGCGGGCACGGGAGACTGGGAGGGGCTCGTCGAGGTGCTGTCGACGGCGGCCGACAAGGCCGTCGATCCGGACGTCAAGGTCGACCTCAGCTACCGCGCGGCTGGCGTCTACGAGGGCAGCCTCGGGGCCCCCGAGCGCGCGGCGAGGAGCTACGAGCGCGTCCTGGCGGCTCGCCCCGGCGACGATCGCGCGGCCGCGGCGCTCGTGCCGATCTACGAGAAGGACGAGAAGTGGTCCCGCCTCCCGCCGCTCTACGAGATCCTCCTCTCGGCCACGGGGGACGTCGACGCGAAGGTCGAGCTCCTGAAGAAGCTGGCCGTCGTCGCCGGTGAGCGCCTCGGCGACAAGTCGGGTGCCTTCGCCTACGCCGCCCGGGTGTTCGACATCTCGTTCCGCCGGGACGGCGCCCTCGAGGATCTCGAGGCGGCCGCCAAGGCGTCCGGCGAGTGGGCGGGCTTCTCGCAGATCCTTCAGAAGTACGCCGCCGATCCGAGCCTCGCGCAGGCGCAGAAGACGACCCTGTCCGTCAAGCTCGCCGAGATCGCGGCCACGCAGCTCGGCAAGGTCGACCACGCCGTGGACACCTACAAGGACCTCCTCGCGCGCACGCCCGACGACGTGGGCACCATCGCGTCGCTCGACCGTCTGCTTCGCGCGACGTCGCGCCACGACGACCTGCGATGGCTGTTCCGCCACCGGGTCGACCGAGGTGAAGTGGCCCAGAAGCTCGAGATACTCGCCGAGTGGGCGGTCCTCGAGGAGGAGTCGCTCGGCGCCCCCGATCGGGCGGCGTCCCTGTACCGCGAGATCATCTCCATCGCCCCCGACAACGGCCGCGCGCTCCTTTCACTCTCTCGCCTGCTGAAGACCGCGGGGGACGCGGAGGGCGCCGCGCACGTCCTCGAGCGTGACCGCGACCTGAGGGAGGGTGCGGAGCGCGCCGCCCGCGAGATCGACCTGGCGCGGCTCTACATGGGCCCGCTCAAGAAGACGGTCGAAGCGCTCGCCGCGGCGACCCGCGCGCTCGAGCTCCTGCCGAACGATCCCACCGTCATCGCCGTCGTGGAGGAGCTCCTGCCCCTCTCGGAGACGCGCGCCAAGGCGGCGAGCCTGCTCGAGCAGTCGTACGGCGAGACGGGGAAGCTCGACAAGCAGGCGGAGGTCCTCGGCGTTCTCATCGCAGCCGCCGCCTCGAAGGCCGACCGTCTCGTTCTCTACCGACGCCTCGACCGTGTCCGCGAGAAGCTCGGCAACCGCAGCGCCTCGTTCGACGTCATGACCCGCTGCGCCGAGGAGATGCCGCAGGAGCTCGAGGTCTGGGACCGGCTGGGCGAGCTCGCGACCCTCACCGACCGTCAGCAGGATCACGTCGACGCCCTCGCGCGTGCTGTACCCGCGCGCGGGCCATCCAACCTTCCGATCACGGTCGAGCTCGACCTGGCGGAGCGCGCCGCCACGCTGTACGAGGAGACGATCGACGACATCGACAAGGCGCGTCCCTACTGGGAGCGCATCCTCCTGGCCGACGCGACGAACGAGCGCGCGTTCTCGCGGCTCAAGCACATCCTGACGACGCGAGAGCGCTGGGAGGACCTCCAGGACCTCTACGAGCGCATGGTCCTCCGCACCGACGACCCGCCGAGGCAGGCCGAGCTCCTCACCGAGGCGGCCCTCATCGCCGAGGAGATCACGCAGGACCGGAAGCGCGCGATCGCCTTCTACGAGAAGATCCTCGTCGTCTCCCCGGGTCACGAGCAGGCCACGCTCGCCCTCGACAAGCTCTACCCCAAGGAGGCCGAGTGGAAGAAGCTCGGCGATCTCCTCGCGCGCCGGATCGCCGACGGCGGCATCTCCGACCTCACGGACATCAAGGTGCGCCTCGCCCGGTTGCAGTTCGCGGAGCTCGCCCATCCGGCGAGCGCCCTCGCGCTCGCGGAGGACGTGCTCGCCGGCGACGCCGGAAACCGCGACGCGCGCGACCTCGCCGAGAAGTGCCTGGACCGGGCGGACCTCCGCGGCAGGGCGGCGCAGATCCTCGAGGCGGTCTACCAGGAGCAAGGTGACAGCCGAGAGCTCGTGCGCGTGCTCGAGGTGCGCCTCGAGTTGACCCTCGCTCCGACCGAAAAGCGCGAGATTCTCCGGCGCATCGCCGAGCTCCGCGACGACAAGCTGACGGACGACGAGGGGAGCTTCTCCGCCTACTCTCGGCTCTTGCCGCTCGCCCCCGACGACGCCGAGGCGCGCCGTCGGCTCCTCGAGATCGGCCGTCGCCTCGGGGCGTCCGAGCGCGCCGCCGCGGTCCTCGTGGAGGCCGCGAAGGCCGTCGAGGTGGCGTCCGTTCGCGCCGAGATATCCAGCGATCTCGCGCACCTGTACGAGTCCCTCGGCAACTTCGACGACGCCGAGCGCGCCTGGAAGGCGGTCGTCGAGATCGACCCGGACGACGTGACGCAGGCGCTGCCGGCGGCGCGCGCGCTCGAGCGCATCTACGCGATGCAGTCCCGCACGCGCGAGCTCTGTGACGCGCTCGCGCTGGAGGTCAAGCTCGAGCAAGACGGTGACGCGCGACGCGAGCTCTACGGTCGCCTGGGCCAGCTCGCCGAGACGGAGCTCGAGGATCTACCGCGCGCCATCGCGGCGTGGCGCGTCCGCATCGAGGACGATCCGTCCGACGAGGCCGCGCTCGCTGCGCTCGATCGCCTCTACGAGCGCACGGGCGACCACCGCGCGCACGTCGACGTCCTCCGGGCGCGCGAGCGACTCACGGACGACCCGGAGGCGCGTCGGGAGCTCATGGTGCGGGCCGCGGCGGTCCTGGCGGGCCCGCTCGCGGACGTCCCCGAGGCCATCCTGGCGTACCGCGCCATCCTCGATGACTTCACGCCCGAGCGCGCCGTTCTCGGCGCCCTTGCGGGCCTGTACGAGCGCGCGGAGCGCTACCCGGATCTCGCGGAGACGCGCGAGGCGGAGCTGGCCCTCGTCGACGACGTGAAGGAGCGGGTTGGCCTGCTTCACGGCATCGGGCGTGTGCGGCAGACGCACCTGTCGGATCCGGCGGGGGCGCTGGAGGCGTTCCGGCAGGCCCTGATGCTCGACACGTCGCACCTGCCGACCCGCGCCGCGCTCCAGGAGATGCTGGCCGACCCGGACGCGCAGCGCGAGGCCGCGGAGATGCTGCGCCCGCTGTACGAGACGGACGGCGCCGACAGGGAGCTCCTCGGTGTCCTCGACATCGAGGTCCTGTTCGCCGATACGCCCGCGGAGCGCCTCGCCATCTACGGCTACGCCACCGGGATCGCCACCGACAAGGTCGGCGACCGCGCGCGCGCGCTCGGCTACGCAGAGAAGGCCCTGAAGGACGCGGTCGGCGAGCCGGAGCTCGGCGCGTGGCTCGAGCGCACCGAGGCCCTCGTGAAGGACGCCCCCGCCGGGGATGCGGGTCGCGATCGATGGCAGGCGTTCGTGAAGCTCCTCCTCGAGATCGCGCCCGCGGTCGTCGACGAGGAGATGCAGCTCACGGTGCAGCTCCGCACCGCCGCGCTCGCCGAGCGGGAGCTCTCGGACAAGGAGCTCGCGAAGTCCTGCTACAAGAAGGCCCTGGACGTCCGCGCCGACTCCGACGTCGCGCTGCGCGCCCTCGAGCGCATCTATGGCGAGCTCGGCGAGCACGTGCTGCTCCGCGAGATCCTCCGCCAGCGCTCCGACGCGGCCGCCACCGAGGAGGACAAGCGCGCCATCCTGTTCAAGGAGGCCGAGCTCTGCGAGGGCGCGCTGGGTGACAAGGCCGAGGCCCTCGCCATCTACGAAGCCATCCTCGACGTCGAGCTCGTTCCGGCCGCCGCCGGGGCGGCGGAGCGCCTCTACCGGGACCTCGCGCGGTGGGACGACCTCGTGGCGCTGCTCGAGCGGCAGCTGTCCCACCTCGAGCGTGGGCAGGAGCACGAGCGGGCCGAGCTCGGCTTCAAGCTCGGCGACGTCTACCGCCTCCACCTGAACAGCGTCGAGCAGGCGTTCGATCAGTACGAGGCGGCGCTGGCCGCCGAGCCGCAGCACGGGCCGACCGTCGAGGCGCTCGAGGCATTGATGACCGATCGCGCCAGCGCGGCGCGCGCCGCCGAGATGCTCGAGGCGGTGTACCTTTTCCGCCTCGACTGGCGCCGCGTGATGGGTACCCTCGAGGCCCGGCTCGGGGCGAGCGAGGATCCGGACGAGAAGCGGACGTTGCTCCGCCGCCTCGCGAAGCTCCACGAGGAGCAGGAGGAGAACTACGGCGCCGCCCTCGAGGTGACGGCGCGCCTCCTCTCCGAGGACGTGACGGACGAGACGACCTGGGCCGAGCTCGAGCGTCTCGCGCGCGTCGCGAGCGCGGAGCGGCGTCTCGCCGAGATCTACGCCGGCGAGCTCGAGAAGGTGACGAGCGACGAGCCCGCGACCGCCCGGCTCGGCTACCGCACCGGCGAGCTGTTCGAGGCTGCCGGCGAGCGTGATCGCGCGCTCACGTTCTATCGTCGCGCGTACGCCTTCGCGCCCGAGGAGAGCCGGAGCGCGTTCCTTGCGATCGATCGTCTGCTCGTACAGGCGAAGCTCCCGGAGGAGCGCGTCGCGCTCTACCGAAGCGGGCTCGACGTGCAGTCCGACCCGGCCGAGCGCCTCAAGATCCTGCACACGATCGGGGAGCTCCAGGAGAAGGAGCTCTCGGATCTCGACGGCGCGATCGCGACACACCGGGAGAGCCTCGACACGGACGAGAGCGACGCCACCAGCATGGAGGCCTTGACGCGCCTCTACGCGGACCGCGAGCGCTGGAGCGATCTCGCCGACCTCCTCCGTCGCCGCGGGGAGATCTCCGCGCTCCCGGAGGAGGAGGCCCGGTTCCGCCTCGAGCTCGGCAGGCAGCTCGAGACGCGCCTCGGGGACACGCCGGCGGCGCTCGACGAGTACAAGACGGTCGTCGATCTCGAGGGAAAGGGCCCGTCTCGCCAGGGCGCCATCAAGGCGCTCGAGCGCCTGATGAAGGTGGACGAGTTCCGTGCCCGCGTGGTCGACATCCTGCGGCCGATCTACGAGGCCGCGGACGACTGGCGCAAGGTCATCGAGGTCAACCGCGAGCGGTACGCGATCGCGGAGACGACCAGCGATCGCGTCGCCATCCTGAAGGAGACGGCTGGGTTGCTCGAGCAGCGCGGGCGTGACAACCAGGGGGCGCTCGACTGCGCGCGCACGGCGTTCTACCTCGATCCGGACGACGAGGAGGCGCGCGAGTCGGCGGTCCGCCTCACCGAGGCCACCGGCCGGTGGGACGATCTGGCGGAGACGTACGAGAACGCCATCGCACGCGCCGAGGGGGTCCGGCAGCGCGAGCTCCTCGAGGCGCTCGCGCGGCTCCACGACAAGCGGCGCGACGACCCGCGGCGAGCCCTCGTCGCGTGGGCGCGGGTCTTCAGCCTGGACGAGACCGATCCGGCGCCGCTCGAGGAGATGGACCAGCTCGCGACCCTCCTGTCCGACTGGGGCGCGCTCGTGCACATCCTCGCCAAGCGCGCAGAGCTCCTGTCCGCCGACGACGAGCGGGCCAGCATGTGGCGCCGCATCGGCGAGGCGCGGCGTGACATGCTCGACGATCCCCCGGGCGCGATCGACGCCTGCGAGCGCGCCCTCGAGCTGGAGCCGGACAGCGCGGTCACGATCGACCACCTCCTGCCGCTCTACGAGGCCCGGAACGACGCCACGCGCCTGGTCGATCTGTACAAGCGAAGGATCGAGCTCTGCGGGGCCGGCGACGATGCCCTCAAGTTCGAGCTGCTCTGCGCAGCGGCCGCCCGCTACGACACCGGGCTCGGCAACCGCCGCGAGGCGATCGTCCTCTACAGCGAAGCGATCCTCGTGAAGCCCGAGAGCCCCGACGTGGTCGCGCGGCTCGGCGTGCTGTACGAGGCCGAGCGCCTCTGGCCGGAGATGCTCGAGAACCTCCGCCTTCGCGCCGCGACGGCGGACACGGTCGATCTCCGCCGTCAGCTCACGCGGAGGATCGCGGACCTGCTGGCGAACGAGCTCGACGAGCCGTCGCAGGCGCTCGAGGCGTACCGCGAGCTGCTCGCCGATGGCTACGACGCCGACGTGGCGGTCGCGGTGTTCCGCCTCGCGGAGCGCTGCGAGGAGATCCGGCTCGAGGCCGCGGGGATCCTCGAGCCGGTGCTCCGGCAGGCCGCGCGTTACGTCGACCTGGTCCCGGTGCTCGAGATGCGTTGCCGCGCCGAGACCGACCCCGCCGAGCGCGCCGTCACGCTGCGCGCGATCGCCGAGATCCAGGAGACGAAGCGCGACGACGCGGCGCTCGCCCTCGGCGCGCTCCTGCGGGCGCACGCCGAGGTCCCCCACGAGGCCTCTCTGCACGAGGATCTCGAGCGCGTCGCCGGGCGCCTGGGCCAGGACGGCTTCAGGCGGTACGCCGACGCGCTCTCGGACAAGGCGGCGAGCGTCTTCGACGCGCAGGTCACCGCCGACCTCTTCCGGCGCCTCGGCCGTGTCGCGCGTGACGAGCTCAAGGACGCGAAGCGCGCCGCCGACGCGTTCCAGGCAGCCGCCGAGCGCGGCGGCGACACGCCCGAGATCCTCCGCTCCCTCGAGGCCGTGTACGGCGATCTCGGCGACACGCGCGCGCTCGTCGACGTGCTGGAGCGCCGCATCGCGCTGGCCACGTCTCCCGGAGAGGAGGCCGACCTCTACCACCGGCTCGCCACGTTGCAGATCGATCCGCTCGGCGAGAAGCGACAGGCCCTCGCCACGCTCCGGCTCGCGCTCGAGAAGGCGCCCGATCACGTCGCCAGCCGCGAGGCGCTCGAGCGCCTGCTCGCGGAGGACGACCTGTTCGACGACGTCTTCGAGACCCTGGAGTACACGTACCGCGCGCTCGGGGCGGGCGATGCCCTCGCTTCCCTCTACGAGCGGCGCGTGCAACGCGCGGTGACGGTGAAGGATCGTGTGCGGGCGCGGCTCGATCTCGCGCGCGTCCTCGAGAACAACACGCAAGACGCCACCCGAGCCCAGCGCGCCGTCGAGGCGGCGTTGCTCGACGACGTGGCCGACACGGATGTCCTCTCGGAGCTCGAGCGCCTCGCAGGGGACACGAGCGGCTGGGCGAGCGCGCAGGAGGCGCTCGCCCGCGCGCTCGACGAGGCCGAGAAACGCGGACCGGACTCCGCGGGCGCGGTTCCTCGCAGCACGGCGGCGGAGCTCTACACGCGGCTCGCCGGGTGGCGGAAGGACAAGACCTCCGACGCGCGCGGGGCCGAGGAGGCGTTCGGCCGCGCGCTCTCGCTGGATCGCGAGAACGTCGAGATCCTGCGCGCGCTGGAGGAGCTCCAGCGTGCGCCAGGACGCGAGCGCGATCTCGTCGCCACGCTGCGCCTCCGCGCCGGGCTCGAGAACGACATCGAGGAGAAGAAGGGCCTCCTCCGCGAGGCAAAGAACCTCGCGGAGAGCCCCGTCGCCGACGCGTCGCTGGCCGAGGCGGTCCTCCGGGACATCCTGCGGGAGGACGACAGCGACGGCTGGGCGCTCGTCGAGCTCACACGGCTCCGCGAGGCGGCGGCGGATCACGCGGAGGTGGCGGCGCTCTACCTCCGGCGGGCCGATCTCTCCCAGGACGGGGACGAGCTCGTCCGCCTGCGGCGCGAGGCCGCGAACGTCTTCGAGACCAGGCTGGGCGACGTTCCGCGCGCGATCCAGCTCTACGCCGAGATCCTCGACGAGGAGCCCAAGGACACGGGCGCGCAGGAGCGGCTGCGTGCGCTGTACGAGGCAGGGGGCAGGTTCGAGGAACTCGGCCGACTGCTCGTCAAGCTCGTCGACGCCGCCGAGAGCCCGGCGGAGCGCTCGGGGCTTCGTCTCGTGCTCGCGCGTATCCAGGCAGAGCGCTTCGGGTCCCACCGCGACGCGGTGGACACGCTGCGCGCGGTGCTCGACGAGGAGCCCGATCACACCGAGGCGGCCCTCGGCCTCTCGAGGATCCTGGAGGAGACCGGCCAGTCGGCCGATCTCGCCGACTTCCTCGCCGTGCGCATCGACCGTGCGAAGGGTCGCGGGGACGTGGCCGCCGAGCTCTCCCTCCGCGTGCGCCTCGGAGGCGTGCTCGAGACGGGCGTGAAGGACGCGACGCGCGCCCTCGAGACCTACGAGTCGGTGCTCGAAGGCGACGCCAACCACCACGAGGCCCTCGAGGCCGTCGCACGCCTGGCCGAGGCGCGCGGCGCGTGGGAGAAGGCGGCGCACGCCCTGGCCCGCCTGGCGGCTCTCGCCGAGGGCGCGGACACGATCCGGTACGCGCTCCGCCTGGCCGACGCGCGCGAGAAGCTCGACGACGACGGCGGTGTGGAGTTCGCCCTCAAGCTCGCGCTCTCCGCGGACGCGAGGAACGCCTCCGTCCGCGGTCGCCTCCGCGATCTGTACGAGAAAGGCAAGAAGTGGAGCGAGCTCGCTGCGCTGCTCGCGGAGGACTCGGAGCTCTGCGCCGGGGATGACGCCAAGGAGCTGCCGGAGCGCGTCAAGCTGCTGCGGCGTGCCGCCCGGATCCACCTCGTGGAGCGCGGGGTCGCGGGGGACGCGGTCCCGCTGCTCGAGCGCGCCGCGGAGCTCGTGCCGCAGGATCGTGAGCTCCTCCTCGCCCTATGCGACGCGTACACCGAGGCCTCTCGCGAGCGCGACGCGACCGTCGTCCTGGAGCGCATCATCGCCGCCTTCGGCCCGAAGCGCACCAAGGAGCTCAGCGTCTACCACCACCGCCTCGGGAACGCGCTCGCGCGCCTGGGCGAGCGGGATCAGGGCCTCGCTCAGCTCGATCTCGCCTTCAAGATCGACCCCGGCAGCATCCCGGTTCTCCGCGATCTCGGCCTCCTTGCCCTCGCCGCGGGCGATCTCGAACGTGCGCAGAAGACCTTCCGCGCCCTCCTCCTGCAGAAGCTCGACAAGCAAGCAGGCATCACGAAGGGCGAGGTGTTCTTCCACCTCGGCGAGATCAGCCTCAAGCAGAACGACAAGACCAAGGCGATGCAGATGCTGGAGCGTGCCATCGAGAACGAGGCGACGCTGACGAAGGCCAAGGAGCTCCTGGCCTCGCTGAAGGGATGATCCCGCGGCCCTTGCGCCGCCTGTGTGGCGCGCTGGTGGGAACGCTCGCCCGCGTCTGGGTGCGCACGCTCCGCGTCACGGTGTCCGGAGTGGAGCCCGATCCCCGGCGCCGGTGGGTGCTCGCGTTCCAGCACGGGACGCAGTTCGCGCTCCTCGGGTGGGCGCCGCGCCGGGACACCGCCGTGCTGGTGAGCCTGTCGGCGGACGGCGACCTGCAGGCCGCCGCGCTCCCCCGGCTCGGGCTCGTCGTGCGGCGCGGGTCGAGCTCTCGAGCCGGTGCGCGCGGGCTCCGGGCCCTCCTCCGGACGATGCGTGATGGGCTCGCCGGCGCCTTCGCCGTCGATGGGCCCCGGGGCCCGCGCGGCGTGGTGAAGAAGGGGGCGGTGCTCGCCGCGCGCCGCTCGGGTGGGATCCTGGTGCCGATGGGAGCGTCCGCGCGTCACGCCCTCGTGCTGCGCCGGGCGTGGGATCACTTCCTCCTGCCGCTCCCGTTCACGCGCGTGGCCATCGTCCTGGGCGACGCGCTCGAACCGGACGGCGACGATCCGAGGGCCGCGCTGGAGGTGGCGATCGACGCGGCCAACGCTCGGGCCGCCCACCTGCTCGACGCGCCGATGTCGGTTCTGGAGCAGCGCGCGTGATCGCGCTGGTCGACGGCGCCCCGGCCACGGAGGTGCCGGTCGCCGATCGCGGCTTCGGCTACGGCGACGGCGTCTTCGAGGTGCTCCTCGCGGAGGGTCGCCGCGTGCGCGCGCTGGACATGCACCTCGCGCGGCTCGCCCGCTCTGCCGCGCTCCTGGGAATCGAGCCCGGGCGCCACCTGGCGGGCGCGCGCGCCGACGTGGCGCGTCTCGTCGGGGCGGCTTCGGGTCGAACGTACCTCCGCGTGGTCCTCACGCGCGGAGACGGCCTGGGCCTCGACCCTCCACCCGCTCCGTCGCGGAGGGTGGTCCTCGCGGCGCCCGCGGTCGCGGGCGGTCCATCGGCGCTGCGGGCGATCACGGCGCACGGGCACCCTTCGCCCGTCCCGACAGCGAAGACGCTCTCGCGCGCGGGGCACGTCGTCCATCGCCTTCGCGCACGCGCGGCGGGAGCGGACGAGGCGATCATCGTCGAGGATGGCCTGGCGCGGGAGGCGACGGCGGCCAACCTCCTGGCGGTCGTGGACGGCGTCCTTCGCGCCCCGCTCGACCGCGCGCTCGCGGGCATCACCCGCGAGATCGTCCTCCGCCTCGCCCGCGCGTCCGGTATGCGTGTCGACGAGGGGGACCTCCCCGAGGTCGATCTCCGGCGCGCGTCGGAGGTGATCGTGACGTCCACCATGCGAGGCGTCGTCCCGCTGTCGGGGCTCGACGATCGATTGCTCGCGGGGGTCGAGGGTGCAGCCGGCCGGGCGCTCCTCCGCGCGTACGCCGATGGCCTCGCCGATCACATGGCGGAAGTTCATGAAACTACGTCGTAAAGTGTTACCCTCGGCTGCCCCGTGTGAATGGGAACCCGGGGCGGCGCGTCCAACACGAACCCCCCTTGCTCTCCCGCGCGGAGAGCGCTTCAAGGAGTCTCCATGCGAACGACACTCGGTCTCGTCACGCTCGCGCTCGTCGGTGTCGCCGGCTGCAGCGTGTCCACCGCGCCAGGCTCGATCACCTTCAAGAGCCAGACGCGCTTCACCTCGCCCGACATCACCAAGACGTCGGCCAAGGACTGGTCGGGCGAGGCGATCGAGATCAACGACGACGGCACCTCCGTGAGCGTGAACGGCGGCCTCAGGGTGATCGGCGATCCGACGGCGAAGAGGATCACCATCACCGCGCGGGTCATCGCGTACGCGGACGCTGACGACGAGGCCAACGCGAAGCTCTCGATCGCGGAGGCCCAGCAGACCCTCACCATCACCGAGGAGGCGCAGAAGATCACCGTCCGCTGCGGCCACGGCCAGACGCATGGATCCTCCAAGCCCGACAAGAGCGGCTGCGAGCTCCTGACCGTCACCATCCCGTCCGGGGACGCCACGACGCCCCTCAACCTCACGGTCGGCTGCGGCAACGGCGACATCACCCTGTCCAGGGTCACCGGTCAGATCCTCGTGGAGGAGAACGGAACAGGATCCATCAACGCGTCCGTGAACCCCGCGAAGGGCAAGCCCATCCAGATCACGGGCAAGCAGGGCAACGACGTCACGGTGGCGCTCCCGGCCGACTTCGCCGCGGATCAGGTCGTCCTGTCCGCCGAGCCTGCCAGCAAGATCTCGAACGCCTTCTCGGACGTCCAGTCGGGCAGCGGGCGCGGGACGCAAGGCACGGGCGCGAGCAAGATCACCATCACGTCGACCCCCTTCGCCGGGTCCAGCGGAACGGTCTCCCTCACGAAGCAGTGAGAATGGCTATCGCCTCGATCTCGACGCGCGCGCCCCGGGGGAGCTTCGACACTTCCACCGTCGCGCGTGCGGGGTAGGGCTCCCGGAAGGCGCTGGCGTACACCTCGTTGACGGCCGCGAAGTCGGACATCGAGGTGAGGTAGATCGTCGTCTTGACGACCTGGCCCAACGTGGCGCCCGCCGCGACGAGGACGGCGCGCAGGTTCGCGAGGACCTGCGCGGTCTCCTCGCGGACGTCGCCGGTGACGAGCTGGCTCGTGGCGGCATCCAGCGGGATCTGTCCCGAGAGGAAGAGCATGTTCCCGGCGCGGATCGCCTGCGAGTACGGTCCGATGGCGGCGGGGGCTTCCGGGGTGGCGATGGGCTCCATGTGACCGGGGATGCTACCCGAGCTTCTGCCGGCCGGCGAGGGCGCGGCTCATCGTGATGGGATCCGCGAACTCGAGGTCCCCGCCGTGGGGGACACCGCTCGCGATGCGGGTGAGCGAAACGCCCAGGCTCTCGAGCTCGCGCTTGAGGAGGAGCGCCGTCGCCTCGCCGTCGACGCTCGGGGGGGTCGCGACGATCACCTCCCGCACGTCGTCCTCTCGGATCCGCGAGCGGAGGCGCGGCAGCGGCAGATCGTCGGGCCCCACGCCCTCGAGCGGCGAGAGCAACCTGCCGAGCACGAAGTAGCGGCCTCGCATGGTCCCTGCGCGCTCGATCGCCGCGAGATCGTGGACCTTCGCGACGACGCAGAGCACGGAAGCGTCGCGCCGGGCGTCCGCGCAGACCTCGCAGGTCGGGGGGACGTCGGGCTCCGCCTCGGCGAGGTTGCCACACCTCGCGCAGGGACGGATCCGCTCGTGGAGGTGAAGCATCTCGTCCCCGAGCTGCTCCGCCAGGTCCGGCTCGGCCGACAGGAGGTACAGCAGGTAGCGCTGCGCCGTCTTCTCGCCCACACCCGGGAAGCGCGACAGGAGAGTGACGAGGCGCTTCGCGCGCGGCGGCAGCACCTCAGCTTCCGGGCAGCTTGGCCCCGCCGGTGATCTTCGCGATCTCGGCGTCGACGGCGCGGTCGGCCTCGGCGAGCCCGGCGTTGGCAGCCGCGCAGATCCCGTCGAGGACGATGTCGAGGCCTTCCTCCGCCAGGAAGGCGGGATCGACCTCGACGCGCGAGAGCTTGCGCCCGTAGGTGACGGTGACCTTCACCTTGTCTCCCAGCGCGGTGCCTGTCGTCTCGAGATCGGCGAGCCTCGCCTTCGCCTCGTCGATCTTGCGCTGCATGCGCGCGGCCTGGCGCATGATCTCGTTCATTCCGCCACGGAACTGCATCGCTTCTCCTTACCTCAGTCCTCGGGAATTTTCACGTCGCGGAGCTCGCCGTCGAACAGCGAGATCGCCAGACGGACCAGCGCGTGATCCGCCACCGCCTTCCTCGCCGCCGCCGACGCCGCGAGCCGTGCGTCCTCGGCCATCGCGGACAGGGTCGCGACGGACCGCGCGCCCGTCGTGTCGAGCGTGATCGGGACGTCGCCGACGCCGAAGTGGCGCGCCGCAGCGCGCGCGACGAGGCGCAGCACCTCCGGCTGCTTGGCCTGCTCGGCCGGGAAGGATCCGGGGACGAAGCCGATGACGAGCCCGTCGGGCGCGACCGCGAGCGGGGCACCGTGCTCGTACACGCTCGCGTACTGGTGGCTCTCGTGGTGGATCGCCTCCACGATCGAGCGCCACGCGGCGAGCACCTCGGGCGCGGGCAGGAGCAGCGGTGCCGGCGGCGGCACCGGCGGCGGCACCGAGGCGGGGAGGGTGTCCGACCGCGGGACCTCGGGCACCACGGCGCGGGGGGCCGCGGCGATGGCGCTCGTCCCGCGCGTCTCGAACGAGCCTTCGGCGCGGGCCTTGGAGATGGGCGACACGCTCGCTGGGCCCGGGGAAGGACCTCGGCCCGGGCCGCCGGATCGCGCCGCCCCGCCGCCACCGCCACCGCGACCCGGGCCCGGGGGAGGGGCGCCGCCGGAGAGGCGGCGCTCGAGATCGCCGAGGCGGGAGAGGAGCTCGTCGAGGGGAAGCAGGGGAGGGCGCCGCGCGAGCCGCACGAAGGTCATCTCCAGCGCGTGCCGCGGCTGGGCGCTCTTCGCGATCTCGTCGAAGCTCCTCGAGAAGCCCTGGTAGACGCGCAACACGTCGTCCAGCTCGTGGCGCGCCGCGACGTCGACGATCGCGCGCTCCTCCTCCTCCGGAAGGGCGAGCAGCCGGGCGCGCTCCTCCCCGGGCGACGCCTGGCACGCCTTCGCCACGACGAGGTCGCGGAGGTGGTGGAGGAAGTCCTTCGCCACGTGCACCACATCGAAGCCCTGCTCCGCGATCGCTCGCGCGATGTCGAGCGCGCCCGTGGCGTCGCCTCCGAGAATCGCGGCGCCGAGGTCGTGCATCACGCTACGATCGGCGACGCCGAGGACCCGGGCGACGTCCTCCCCGCGGAGCGTGTCCCCGCCATACGCGACCACCTGATCGAGGAGGCTCATCGCGTCGCGCATCGAGCCGGCCGCCTCGCGGGAGAGCGTCGCGACGGAGGCGTCGTCGGCGACGATGCTCTCCTGCGCGAGCACCTCGCGGATCCGCGTCGCGATCATGGGCGCGCCGATGAGCTTGAAGTCGTACCGCTGGCAGCGGCTCAGGATGGTCACGGGGACCTTGTGGACCTCGTCCACGATGTAGATCTTGTAGCGGTCGCGGGCGGGGCGGAACGCGAGGCCTTCCTGGAGCCGGCGCACCTCGTCGATGCCGTTGTAGCTCGCGCCGTCGATCTCCTGGACGTCCATGTCCACGCCGGCGGCGATCTCGGTGCAGGCGGCGCAGGTCTGGCAAGGGACGACCACGGGGCCCGTCGCGTCGTTGGCGGCGCCGAGGCAGTTCAGACACTTCGCGAGGAGGCGCGCGCTGGTCGTCTTGCCGACCCCGCGGACCCCCGTGAAGAGGAACGCGTGGGCGACGCGGCCCTGCTCGATCGCGTGCGCGAGCGTGGTCGCGACGTGGCCCTGGCCGACGAGGTCGGCGAACGCCTGGGGTCGGTACTTGCGCGCAAGGACGAGGTAGCTCACGCGCCACTCGCTACCGCACCTCGGGCGCGGATGGTAGAGGCAGCGGACCCGGGCGGGTCAGGCCTGGGACTTCTGAAGCTCGGTCACGAGCTGGGGGACCGCCACGAACAGATCGGCCACGAGGCCGTAGTCGGCCACCTGGAAGATGGGGGCCTCCGCGTCCTTGTTGACGGCGACGATCGTCTTCGAGCCCTTCATCCCGGCGAGGTGCTGGATCGCGCCCGAG
>SXGR01004274.1_pt1 | contig 18392 bp, 19 predicted proteins | sample 3174711 | NCBI WGS metagenome assembly SXGR01 (sample SAMN11356860, study PRJNA531348) | freshwater metagenome | isolation source: freshwater sample F1-60 | place: China: Fuxian Lake, Yuxi | collected 2017-12-25
CGCCTCTGGTCCGCAGACCATGCGCGCCATCATCGACAAGCTGGGCATGAAGCATGTCTGCGCCGCCTACGGGCTGTCGGAGGCCTCGCCCAACGTGGTGATGAACGACTGGCGCGACCCCGAGGAACTGCGGGTGCAGGGCTTGGCAAAGACGCATGAAGGCCTCGAGATCCGCATCTCCCCGGGGGGCGAGATCCAGGTGCGCGGCTGGAGCATCATGAAAGGCTATTGCAACAACGCTGAGGCAACCGCGAAGGCTTTCACGGAAGATGGCTGGTTGCGCACCGGAGACCTGGGCGAATTGAATACCGAGGGCCGGCTCCGCATGGTGGGGCGGCTGAAGGACGTGTTCCGCGTCGGCGGCGAGAATGTCGCGCCGGCCGAAGTCGAGGAAGTGCTGCTGTCGCACCCGGCGGTGGAGACGGCGCAGGTAGTGGGGGTGCCGGATCCGCGCCTCGGTGAGGTAGGCTGCGCTTACGTGACCCTGAAGGACGGTGCGCGGGCGAGCGAGGCGGAACTGCTGGCCCACGCCAAGGCGCGCTGCGCCAATTTCCGGGTGCCGCGCTACTTGCGTATCGTGGCGGATTTCGAGGCCATTGGCATGACCGCCAGCGGCAAGGTGCAGAAGACGAAATTGCGCGAGCACGCGCTCAAGGAATTCAATCTGGGAGGAGTGACATGAGGAACAGCCTGCTGTTCGTGGTCCTGTTGTCTGCCGGTGCGGCGTGGGGGCAGGCCTACCCCTCAAAGTCGGTCACCGTCCTAAACGGTTTCCCGCCGGGCGGCGCCACCGACCTGACGCTGCGGCAGGTGTCCGCCAAGCTCGCTGAGCGGCTCGGCCAGCCGGTGGTGATCGAGAACCGCGCCGGCGCTGCCGGGACGATCGCCGCAGCGGCCGTTGCTCGCGCGCCAGCCGATGGCCACACACTGCTGTTCGGCGTCGCCGCAAACCTCGCGGTGGCGCCGGCCGCCATGAAGAATCCGCCCTACGACCCGGCCACCGCCTTCACGCCCATTATCGAGATCGCGCGGGGACCCTACCTGTGGATGGTGAAGCCCGACGTCCCGGCAAAGAACCTGAAGGAATTCATGGACTGGGCGAAGAAGAACGCCGGCAAGGTGAACTACGGCTCGCCGGGGCAGGGCAGCGTGCACCACCTCGCGGGCGAGATGTTCCGCCGCGCCGCGGGCTTGGAGATGACCCATATACCCTACAAGGGCGGCACCACGGCCTACACGGCGATGCTGGGCGGGGAGATCGACGCCATGTTCGATGGCATGCCCGCGCCCATCGGCCATCTCCAGTCGGGAAAGATCCGCGCCATCGCGGTCACCGGACCGAAGCGGTTGCCCTCGCTGCCCGATGTGGCCACGCTCGCGGAGCAGGGCGTGCCCGGCGTGGACGTGCACTTCTGGTGGGGCTTCGTCGGCCCGGCGGGGCTGCCCAAAGACATCGTGGCGAAGCTCAATGCCGAGATTGCGCTCGCCCTGGCGGACCCGCAGTTGAAGGGCACCTTCGCCAAGTGGAACATCGAGATCTCGACCAGCACGCCGGAGGCCTTCGGCGCCTACATCGCGCAGGAATCGAAGCGCTGGCGCGAGATCATCGTCTATGCAGGCCTGCCGTTGCAGTAGCCGCGCATTGGCTGCAGTTGCGCTCCAGTCACCGCACCGTGATGGAAGCGAACGCCGTCTGCGTGGTGCGCACGGAGGTGCTGCGCAGCTTTCGTGGGCTGCCACCGGCTGTGCGGGACATCGAGCTTGAAATCGAATGCAAGCCGCGAGGCGAAGGCAGTCCGCCGGGCGAAGAGTTTCGTCTTGACCTGGAAGACCTGAGCCCGGGCCGCGTGGTGGAGGCGTTCATCGATCGGGCGTTCGTCGACGAAGCCGTTCGCATCCTTGACGAGTCGTTCGCGGCGACGCCGCTCGCCTCACCAGTGGTCTGGCTGTTCAGCTCAACAGATCGCCCAGTGAACGCGCCACCACCTTGGTGGCGCGCCGCAGGTCATCCAGTTCGATGTGTTCGTCAACACGCTTGGCGTTGCTCTCCGACACCGTGCGAGGGCCGCAGCCGTAGAGCACCGTGGGTATGCCACGCTCGCAAAACAGGCGTGCGTCGGTGTAGAGCGGCGTGCCCGAGTCACTGATCGGCTCGCCAAAAACCGCACTGGCGTGCCGGCACAGTGCCTCCACCAGCGGCCGATTGCCGGGCAGCGGCTTCAACCCCTGGGCGAGGAGGAGACGCGTGAACTTGATCGCCACGCCAGGCGACTGCGCCACGGCGCCGGCGATCACCCGCCGCAGCGTGGCCTCCACTTCAACGGGATCTTCTTCGGGCGTCATGCGACGGTCGAATTTGAGCACCACCTTGCCGGGGATCACGTTCGTGTTGGTGCCACCCTCTATCAGGCCGACATTCAGGTACGGATACGTGATGCCCTTGACCTGACTCGGCCACTGTTGGTAAAGCGAGTTCTGGTGGTACAGCGCGTTGAGAATCCGCGTGGCGGCCTGCAGTGCGTCGACGCCGGTATCCGGCACCGCCGCGTGGCCCATCTTGCCGTGCACGGTCACTTCCATCTGCAGGCAACCGTTGTGGCTGGTAATCACCTGATAGCTGAAGCCCGCGGCAATCAGCAAGTCGGGCTTGACCAGTGCCTGTTGGAGCAGCCAGCCGGGGCCGAGCTCGCCGCCGAATTCTTCGTCATAGGTGAAATACAACTCTACGCTGCCCTTGAGCGGCGCACCGAGCGATTCGAGGGCTCGCGTGGCAAAGGTGTAAGTCGCGAAGTCGCTTTTGCTCACCGCGGTGGCGCGACCGTAAAGCTTGCCATCAACCACTTCACCGCCGTACGGATCGTGGGTCCAGCCATCACCCGGCGGCACCACATCGCCGTGAGCGTTCAAGCCGATTGTGCGGCCCGCACCGTATCTGCGCCGCACCACCAGATTGGTAATCGATTGCAAGCCCGCAGCCTTGACGTCCGTCGCGGGAACCGGGTGCGCTTCCGCCGCGAAGCCGAACGCCTTCAACAACTCAGCCGTGAGTGCGGCGTGCGGCGCGTTGTTGCCCGGCGGCGTATCTGTGGGCACGCGTACCAGTTGCTGCAGGAATCGCACCTCCTCCTCAAAGTGAGCGTCGATCCAGGCGTCAAGGGATTGGTATTGGACGGGGGTCATTCCAGTTCCGTTGCAAGTGGGTTCAGCAGGCTTTTCACGCGTGCGCTTTAGGCTGGAAATCCTCGATGAAGCGCAGGAACACGCGCACGCCGGTTTCGACATCCACGGCGCTGATCGCCTCGGCCGGGTTGTGGCTGATGCCTTTCTTACAGCGCAGGAAGAGCATGCCGATGTCGCACAGCTCGATCATCGCCATGCCGTCATGGCCGGCGCCGCTCGGCAACATTCGGACCGCGATGCCCTCTGCGGCGATCGCCGTGCCGATCTGCCCCATGAGCCACGGCGCGCACGCCGCGACACCACCTTCGTGGGTCTTCGTGACCTTGATCGCGACGCTGCGACGCTTCGCGATCGACTGCATTTGCGCAACGACCTCGGTCACGGCCTCAAGGCGATCGGAGTCCCTCGGCGATCGGATGTCGACCGTGAACCGCACTTTGCCTGGGATCACGTTGACCGCACCTGGCAGTGTTTCAAGCTTGCCAACCGTGCCGACGAGTTCGCCGGCACTACCACATCGCCGCTCGATGGCCAGCACGCATTCGGCGGCAGCGGTGAGTGCGTCCTGCCGCAGGTTCATCGGCACGGTGCCGGCGTGGCCGGCGAGCCCGTCGAGCTCGACCGCAAGTCGCGTCGCACCATTGATCGCCGTGACCACTCCGGCTGGCAGCCCTTCGGCTTCGAGCACCGGCCCTTGTTCGATGTGCAGTTCCACGAAGGCCAGCACGTCGTTTCTCTGGCGCGCCGCCTGCTGCAGGCGATCGGGGTCCAGGCCGAACTCGCGCATCGCGTCGCGCATGCTGACCCCACTCACATCCACGCTATCGAGAACCTCTCGCTTGAACGTTCCGGCGACCGCCCGGCTGCCCAGCAGCGTCGCGTTGAATCGCGTGCCTTCCTCGTCTGCGAAACCGATTGCCTCGATTGCGAAGGGCAGCCGCCGCTCAGATGCGTTCAAGATGTGCACGCATTCGATGGCTGCGATGACGCCGAGCATGCCGTCGTACTTACCCGCGTCGCGCACGGTGTCCAGGTGCGAGCCAAGCAGCAGTGCGGGCAGGCCAGGCCGCTCGCCTTCATAGCGCCCGACGCAGTTACCGGCCGCATCGAGCCGCGCGCTCATGCCGGCCTCGCGCATCCAGTCGAGCACCCGCTCGTTGGCCGCGCGCTGCTCCGGAGAGAGGTAGACGCGAGTCAGGCCGCCCGAAAGCTCCGAGTGCCGTGCCAGCTCATCGCAGCGCGCCATGATGCGCTCAACCGATGGGGCCTGCACCGTTGAACGGGTTGCTCTGGATCGGTTCATCGTTTACCTAATCGGAGGAAAGCACGATTCTTGACGCCCGTGAAGCAGCTGTCCAGTATATAGTTGGTATTGATCAATACAGGAAACGCATGGAACTGCGTCATCTGCGCTACTTCGCCGCACTCGCGCAGGCGCTCAGTTTCACCCGCGCGGCGCAGCGCTTGCACGTGTCGCAGCGGTCGCTCAGCCAGCAGATCAAGGCGATGGAGGAATAGCCGGGCACGCCGTTGTTCGTGCGGACGAGCCGCAGGGTCTCGCGATCGGACTGAGCGGCTCGCTGCTGCTCGGGCTGCTGCCGCAGATCATCGCCGCCTACCGGCACAGCGTGCCGGGCGACGCCGTGGTGCTGCACGAGATGACGCCGGCTTTGCAGCTTGTTGCACTGCGCGATCGGCGGATCGACCTGAATTTCTCGCGCACGGCGGTCAACCATACGGGCTACGAGTGCATCGACATTGACGACATCGTCATGGGCGGACGTCATCTGGAAGCCCTGTGCGACACCCGCTCGTGGGGCGTGGGCCGGCCGGCGAGTACGGGCCCGCCGCCCGTTCGATCGGCCCCGCCGCCCCCGTCTGAGCGCACCATTGGTAAGACGGCCTACCCGGTCGCGTTCGGCTACGCCGCGCGCTTCAGCGCGGCGCCGTGATCCCCGCGATCCGGGCGAGCTCGCTCCAGCGCCTGAGGTCCGCGTCGATCGCGCGTGCCAGCTCGGCCGCGTTTTCCCAGGACGGCGTGAGGCCGATCGCCTCCAGGCGCCCGCGGATCGCGGCATCGTCCATCACCGCCTTGAACGCGGCGGTCACGGCACTCGCCACCGCATCCGGCGTGCTCGCGGGCAGCATCACCGGGTAACGGTTACTGACGATCAGCCCCGGAAATCCCTGCTCGATGAGCGGCTTGACGCTGGGCAGCAGCGGCGAGGACACGGCGCCGGTGACGGCCAGCACGCGCAGTTTGCCGGACTTCACATGCGGCATGCCCTGCGTGATCGGGCCGAACATCAGGCCGACTTCGCCCGAGAGCGCGGCGCTCATCGCCGGTGCGGCGCCCTTGTAGGGCACATGGATCATCTCGACCCCGGCGGCGCGCTTGAACAGTTCGCCCGCGAAATGCGCGGGCGAACCGATGCCAGCCGACGAGAACGCGAGCTTGCCCGGTTGCGCCTTCGCGATAGCGACCAGTTCGGCTACCGTGGCCGCGCCCAGTGCCGCGTTCACGAACAGGCCGTTTTCGCCGGTTGCGAGGCTCGCGACCGGACGGAAGTCCGCCCGCGGATCGTAGGGCAGTTTGTCGGCCACCGCGGGGAACATCACCAGCGGCAGGTCCACGGTGAGGAGGATCGTGTAGCCGTCCGGCGCCGCGCGCGCCACCGCATTGGCGCCGATGCTGCCCGTCGCGCCGGCGATGTTCTCGATCACCATCGGCCGGCCGAGGTTCTCGCCGAGTTTCTGGCCGATGAGGCGCGCCATCACATCGAGCGGGCCGCTGGCCGGGAAAGGCACGACGAGCTTGACTGGTCGCGACGGCCAGGTGTCCTGCGCCGCGGCCTGCAGGGCGAACAGGGCAATCGTCGCAATTGCCATCCAGACTAGGATGCGCAGCATGGCGGGCTCTCCTTGTTTATCGGCGCGGCGACCACCGACTTTGGTCCTCATTATGGTCGTGCAGCGGTTCACGCGGCAAGGGGCACGCGGGGGCGCGGTGCACGCGTCCTGAGCGGCGCTTCGCCTTGCCCCGAAGACGTTTCGGTGGCGCCGGTGATCGCGCGCATCGGGCGCTAGCCGTCGGTGTGCTTCGGGTACCATCGCGGCCCGATGCCCGTCCCGCCTAAGCGGTGAGCAGCCGCGCCGTGGTCGTCCTGTCGCTCGCCGCGTTCGCCAGCGCCGCTGCGCTGCGCGCGCCCGATCCACTGCTGCCGCTGCTCGCACAGACCTTCGGTACCACGGTGGGCGGTGCCTCTGTGGTCATCACCGCCTTCGGCATCGCCTACGGCCTGCTGCAGGTGGTGAATGGCCCCATCGGCGACCGAGTCGGCAAGTACCGGATGGTGTTTTGGGTCACGGCGATCTCGGCCGCGGGCAACCTCGCCTGCGCGCTGGCGCCTTCGCTGCCGCTACTGGTGGCGGCGCGCTTCGTCACCGGCGCCACCGTGGGTGCGATCGTGCCCCTCGCCATGGCCTGGATCGGCGACGCAGTGCCCTACGAGCGGCGCCAGCCGGTGCTGGCGCGCTTCCTCATCGGCCACATGTTCGGCATCGCGCTCGCGGCCATGGCCTCGGGCTGGCTGGGCGAGCGCCACGGCTGGCAGGGGGTGTTCTACGCACTCACCGCCCTGTACCTCGGGATCGCGGCGCTGCTGTGGTTCGAGCTGCGCACCAATCCGGCCACCGCGCAGCGTGCCGGGGGCGGGCTGACACTGCGCGAGTCGTTTCTGCGCATGTTGGCGTTGACGCGCGATCCCTGGGTGCGCGTGATGCTGGCGACGGTGTTCCTGGAGGGCGCACTGCTTTACGGTCCGCTGGCGTTCGTGGCGTACGACGCGCATCAGCGCTTCGGCCTCAGCCTGGGGGAGAGCGGGGCGCTGCTGTCGGTGTTCCCACTGGGCGGCCTGTGCTTCGCGCTCGCCTCCGGGCGCCTGCTGCCATGGATCGGAGAGCGCGCCGTGGTGCTGGGCGGAGGCTTGCTCGCGGGGGCCGGCTTCATCGGCCTGGCGCTTGCCTCGAAGGCGGCGATCGCATTGCCAAGCATCTTCGCGATCGGCGTCGGGCTCTACATGCTGCATAACACCCTGCAGGTGCACGCGACGCAGATGGCACCGGAGGCGCGCGGTGCAGCGGTGGCGCTGTTCGCCTGTTTCCTGTTCACTGGCCAATCCACCGGCGTGTGGCTCGCCTCGCGCGCCGTGGACGGCGTTGGTACGCTGCCGGCGTACCTGGTTTCCGCAGTCGGCCTGCCGCTACTGGCGCTGGAGTTTCGCCGCCGGCTTGCGCGGCGCCTCCTCCTGGTGGGCGAGGTGAAGGCGGTGAATTGAGATTTTGCGCACCTCAAGCCGATCCCTGCCGTCGGCGGGCGGCCCACCAAGCGCCAGGTGCTGGCGGGCGAGCCGCGCAGCCCGATTGATCCGGCGCCGAACGTGTGCCGCTTCTACGGCCGCTGTCCGGTGCAGCGCGAGCGCTGCGGCACCGAGGCGCCGTTGCTGCGCGAGATCGCCCCTGGCCTGATCGCGGCCTGCCATTTCGCATAGGCCATAATGCGGGGGTGAATGCCCCTGCGCCGATCGACGACACGCTGCTCCTCCTGCGCGAGAGCATCCGCCGCTTCGTCGAGCAGGAGGTGGTGCCGCACGCGGCGGCCTGGGAAACGCAGGGCTTCGTGCCGCGCGAGGTACTGCGGCACATGGGGAAGCTCGGTTTCCTGGGTCTGCGCTATCCGGAGGAATATGGCGGCGGCGGGCTGGACGCCCGCGCCACCGCGCTCCTGGCCGAGGAACTGGGCCGCTCCACTTTCGGCGGCTTCGCGGTGACGGTGCTGGTCCACACGGACATGGCCTCGCCGCACCTGGTAAACGCCGGATCCCCGGAGCAGATCAAGGCCTGGCTGCCGCGCATCGTTTCCGGCGAGGCCATCAGCGCGGTCGCGGTCACCGAACCGGACGCGGGCTCGGACGTGAAGTCCATCCGGACCACGGCGAAGCAGGAAGGCGGCGACTGGGTCCTGCGCGGCTCCAAGATGTTCATCACCAATGGCGCGCTGGCCGACGTCTATTTCGTCGCCGCGAAGACCGATCCAGCGGGCGGCTCCAAGGGCTTGTCCATGTTCATCGTGGAAAAGGGGATGAAGGGCTTCTCGGTGGGGCGGCGGCTGGACAAGATGGGCTGGCGCTGCTCGGACACGGCTGAACTGGTGTTCGAGGACTGCCGCGTGCCGGCGGCGAACCTGCTGGGCGAGGCGCGCCGCGGCTTCTATTCCATCATGAAGAATTTCCAGAACGAGCGCATCGCCATCGGGGCGATGGCCATGGGCGAGTCGCAGCAAGCCCTGGAGTTGACGCTCGACTATGTGCGCACGCGCAAGGCCTTCGGCGCGCCGCTGTGGGACACGCAGGCCATCCGCCAGCGCCTCGCCATGCTGGCGGCGAAGGTGGAAGCGGGTCGGCAGCTGGTGCGGCATGCCGCAGAACTGGACGCGCTGGGGCGCGATTGCGTCAAGGAGGTCTCCATGGTGAAGGCCTACTGCGGCGAGCTGGTGAACGAGGTAATGTACGACTGCTTGCAGTTCCACGGCGGTTTTGGCTACATCAAGGAGTCCGCGATCGAGCGCATGTACCGGGATGCGCGGGTTCAATCCATCGGTGGCGGGGCCACCGAGGTCATGCTGGAGGAGGTTGCCAAGCGCCTATGAAACGCAAACAGGAATTCATGCTGCCGGGGCTGCCCACGCCCATCAGCCACTATTGCGACGCGGTGCAATGGGGCGACCTGCTGTTCATCTCCGGCATGGCGCCGATCGACGCTCAAGGTCGTGTGGTCAGTGACGACGTAGTGGCGCAAACACGGCAGGTGTTCGAGAACCTGAAAGCGGCGCTGGACGCGGCCAGCGCCTCCTTCGCCGACGTGCTGAAGGTGACGGTCTACCTGACGGACGTCAACGATCGCGTGAAGATCAACCCGGTGCGCAAGGAATATTTTGGAGAGGCGCGGCCAGCCAGCACGCTGATCGGGATCAACCAGCTAGCGATCCCCGGCATGAGGGTCGAGATCGAGGCCGTGGTCGGCCTGCACAACCACAAGGTCTAGAACCCCAGCTTCGCCTGCATCCCCACCAGGGCGGTGCGCCCGGGCGAGGGCTCGAAGAAGCGGCCATTGCTCTCGCTCACGATCACCGAGCCGGCGTAGCGCTTGCCGGCGAGGTTGTCGATGCGGATGAATTCCGTCACCTTCCACTTGCCGCCCGATTGCGTGAATCCGGCCGCGAGGTTCGCGGTGGTGTAGCCCGCGGCGAAGTCTGAATTCACGTCGTCCACCGCCACCCGCGACTTTTGCTGCGCTTCCAGCGCCACGGTGAAGCCGGTGGGCGCGTGCTTCCAGCGCAGTTCGGCGTACAACGTATTGCTCGCCACGCCCGGCAGGCGGTTTCCCGAGGGCACCGTGACTGCGCCGACGGTAAACGAATCCCGGAAGCTTGCGTCCAGCAGCGTCCAGGCGAGCACCGCCTCCAGGCCGAAGGGCAGGCTGGATTGCAGGCCCAGTTCCAGCCCGCTGCGCCGCGTGCGGCCGGCGTTCTTGAAGGTGCTGCGGCCGCCGACGCTGGTGTCCACCACGATCTCGCGCTCGGTAGCGACTTCGAACAGCGCCAGGTTGAGCCGCGTGCCTGCGCCAAGCACCGCCTTCACGCCCGCTTCCAGGTGCCGGCTGCGCGAGGCTTCCAGGCCGAAGTTCATGCCGCTCCCGCTAGGGCGGTAGGCCAGTTCTACGAAGGTGGGGGTCTCGAAGCCGCGGCCGTGGTTGGCGTACAGGCTGATCGCGGGCGTGGCGCGGTACAGCAGGCCCAGCGCCGGCGTCACGGCGCTGTAGCTGCGGCTGCCGGTGTCGTCCGGGTTACCGGCGACGATGAAGAAGTCCTTCAAATCGAAGGCGACGCGGCTGGCGCGCAGGCCGGCCAGCGCGATCCACTGGTCCGCGAAGCGCCACTCGCCTTGCGCGTAGGCGCCGGTTGCGCTGACGATGTTGTCCTCGTCGCGGCGCAGTGTCCCGATCTGGCCGTTCTGGTTCACCCAGCCGGTGCGCCGGTCCACCATGCGCTCGACTTCACCGCCGAAGCTCACCGTCAGCGGCCGCCCCAGCAGCGCGCCGCGCGTCTCCAGGCGCAACGACACGCCGCCGTAGCCACGGTCCAGGTTCAGCACGCCGCCGGAGGTGGTCGCGGGCACCTCGCCCAGAAACCCGAGGTACTGGCGCACCACGCGCTCGCCGGCATGCAGCGAGCCGTGCAGCGTCGTCACTTGCGACAGCCGGTGCGAGATGGCGGCGCCGATCTGGTTCTGCGCCTGACTCTTGCGCGTGTCGAACTGCAGCACCGGCGCCGCCACCTGCTTCGGGTTGGCCTCCATCTGCGCGCGCGTCAGGCCGGAGGGGTCCTGCGTCTCTGGGCTGGCGAAGGCATTGGCCACCAGCGTGATGCGCGTGCCGCTGCCAGGGGAGAACTCGGCCTTCGCGTTCAGCTGCTCGCGCACCGCTTTGCTGTGCTCGCGGTAGCCGTCGGTGCTGAAGCGCGCGCCGCTCACCAGCCAGCCCTCGCCACCCAGCTTCAGCGCGGCGCGGCGCGTACCCAGGCTGCCGGCGGAGAACGATCCTTCCAGTCCTGGCGTGCCGCGTTCCGTTGTCAAGCTGATCACCCCGCCCGAGGCGTTGCCGTGCATCACCGAGAACGGGCCACGCAGCACCTCGATGCCGCCGGCGGAGCCGAGGTCGAAATGCGACACCTGCCCCTGGCCGTCCGGGAAGCTGGCCGGGATGCCGTCGGCGATCAGGCGCAGGCCGCGGATGCCGAAGGTGGCGCGGCCACCGAAGCCGCGCGAGGTGACCTGCAGGTCCTGCGCGTAGTTGTTGCGGTTGTGTACCGAGATACCAGGCACGCGGCCCAGCGATTCCGAGAGGTTCACCTGCGGCCTGCCCCAGCGGATATCCTCCTCGCGTACGCGGTCCACGGCGGCGGGGATCTCGAGCGTCGGGCGCTCGACGCGGGTGGCGGTGACGGAAATCGCGTCCTCGGCCTGGCCGTGCGCGAGCGCAGGGACGAGGGCGGCAAGGGCCAGCGCCGCGCGCAGGGCGTTCATTTGAGGCGCGAGAAGTAGTGCGCCAGCGCTGGGAAATCGGTTTCCGGGATGCCGTAGAGCGCAGCGGACATCATGGTGTCGCCGCCTCTGCGGCGGTTGTACCGGTACTGCAGCATCACCTCGGCGAGGAACTCCTCGCGCTGGCCGGCGAGGCGCGGCATCTGCTGGCGGCCGACGTAGTTGGGCAGGTGGCAGCTGCCGCAACGGCTGCGGGCGGCGATGCCGCGGCCGCGCTCGAACAGGTTGCGGTCCACCGAGCCGGAGAGCGGGCTTGCCTTGAGCCCGGCGTAGTGATTCGACAGCGCGATGATCTCGGCATCCGGCACGCCCTTCAGCAGGACCTGCATCACCTCCGAGCCGCGCACGCCCTCGCGCGTCATGATCAGGTAGTTCTCGAGAAAGATGCGCGGCTGGCCGGCGATCGATGGGGTGCCCGAGATCGAGGAGTTGCCATCCTCGCCGTGGCAGGCGGCGCAGGCCTTTGCCTTGCCCGGTACCTGTGCGACCGCGTTGGAAATGAAAAGGGCGGCAAGCAGAGCCCACCGCCCTCCGGCACGCAGAAGCACTATTTGTTCTTCGCGGGCGCGCTGTAGCTGACGCGGTAGATCACGCCCTGCTGCTCATCGGACACCAGCAGCGAGCCGTCCTTCAATTGCGCCAGGTAGGCCGGCCGTCCCCAGAAGCTGTTTTCCTTCGGGTCCATGAAGCCGGTCATGAAGGGCGCGGTCTTGGCGCCCTTGCCGTCCGCGCCCGCCTTGACCGTCACCACGTCGTAGCCGAACTTGGTGGTGCGGTTCCAGGAGCCCTTGCGCGCGATGAACGCCACGCCCTGGTACTCCTTGGGGAACATATCGCCGGTGTAGAAATGGATGCCCATCGCCGCGGCGTGCGGCCCCATGGTGGTCACTGGCATCGTCACGTCCTTGCAGGCGTCCTTCTTGCCCTTGGCGACGTCCGGGTCGGTGATCTTGTTGGCGTGGCAGTAGGGGAAGCCGAAGTTCTGGCCTGGCTTCGCCAGCCGGTTCAGCTCGTCCTCGGGGCCCTTGTCGCCCAGCCAGTCGCGGCCGTGGTCGGTGAACCACAGTTCGCCCGACTTCGGGTGCCAGTCAAAGCCCTGCGTGTTGCGCACGCCGGTGGCGATCACCTCCATGCCCGAGCCGTCCGGGTTGTAGCGGCGGATCTGGGCGTACTCGTTGGTCGGCAGCTCGCAGATGTTGCACGGCGCGCCGAACGGAACGTAGAGCTTCTTGTCGGCGCCCATACGCACGTACTTCCAGTTGTGGTGCTGTTCGGGCGGCAGCTTGAAGGCCGCGGTCATGTCCACCGGCTGGCCCGTGGCGCCCCTGGTGGCGTTGTCGTAGCGCAGCACCTTGTCGATAGCGAACACGTACAGCGCGCCGTTGGCGTACACCGAGGTGGGCTGGGTGAGCTTCTCCGCCATCACCTTGTGCGTGCGCTTGCCGCCTTCGTTGCTGACCTCGTAGACGCGGCCGAGCCCGCGGGTGCCGATCCACATCCGGCTCTGGTCCTCGTTCATGGTCATGGCGCGGGCGCCGACCAGCTTGTCGGCCCAGACCTCGACCGCGAAGCCCTTGGGCAGCTTGATCTTGCCGAGCGGAACCTCGGCCGCAGCCGTTTCCGTCATCTTGCCAGGGTTCGGCGCGAGCTTGGATTCCGCCATCGCCGCCGGCTTGCCCTGGTGCCAGGCGGGCGGGGGCTTGGGCTTGTCCTGCGAGAAGGCGGACTGCACGGTGAACGCGAGCACGGCGGCCGACGTCAGTGCGAAGGCTTTGGTTTTCATGGTTTGGTTTCCTCTCCTGAAAGAGCGTTGATCCTACGCCGATCACGTCGCTTGGTAAACAGCGCGCCGCAGCAATCTCAATCCAGGATAGCGACCGCTTCCCCTTCCTTGAGCGTGTCGCCTTCCTTCACCCGCAGCTCCAGCAGCTTTCCCGCCTTCGGTGCCACCACGGGAATCTTCATCTTCATGGATTCCAGAATGAGAATGACGTCGTCGGCCGACAGTTGCGCGCCCGGTTGCGCTTCGATCTTCCAGACCTTGCCGGCGATTTCGGTGACCACTTCCATGACAGAGGGCGCCCTTTTCGAGGGAGGATCGTACACCGCGCACTTCCCTTGCATGGGTTTGATACCGCTTGGCCCTGATAGAGTGATTCAGCGTCGCGGGATCGACCTGCGCATCTGGAAGATCATCAGGCTATCGCCATGGAACTCACTGCTGCCATTGCATGTTTGGCGTCGTCCTGGTCATCGTCGGCGTCGCCCTCGACGCTGCTCGGCGGGCGAAGTAGCGCGCTCTGGCCCATGGCCTCCAGGGAACTGCGCACCTCCGGCCCGCTGCAGGCGGCGGTGGTGGCGCTTGCGCTGGGCTTCCTGCTGCGTGGCACGCCGGGGTCGGACCCGGCAAACACCTGGCCCTACGTCGTCGCCGGCTACGGCATCCTTGCGGCTATCGTGCCCTGGCTAGCCGGCGGCTACGGCCGGGGCGAGTTCTCGCTGCGCTACTGGATGGTGCTGGGCGGGCTGTTGGCCGCGCCGGTCGCCACCAGCGCCCAAAAATATAACCGATCGGTTACATCCGGCCCGAGTTGGCGAAGCGGTACGGCCCGCCCTTGTCCAGCGCCACCTGGTACGCCGGCCGCGCATGCAGCCGTTTAACCCAGGCATCCAGCGCCGGGTAGGCGGCGCGCTTCTGGTAGGCCTCGGCAATCTCGCCGATGAAGCTCATCTGGATGTCCGCGCCGGAGAATGCCGACCCCAGCAGGTAATCGCGCCCTTCCAGCTGCGCGTCGAGGTAGCCGAGGTGGTTGGCGATCTCGCTCTCGATGCGCGGCTTGAGCGGTTCGCCGTCGTCGCCCAGGCGCGAGACGTACAGGTTGAGCATCAGCGGCAGCATCGCGGAGCCCTCCGCGTAGTGCAGCCACATCTGGTAGTCGTCGTAGGCGAGCGAGGCCGGGTCCGGCTGCAGCCGCCCGCCGCCATGGCGCCGGATGACGTAATCGATGATGGCGCCAGACTCGAACACGGTGCGCCCACCGTCAGTGATCACCGGCGACTTGCCCAGCGGATGGATGGCCTTCAGTTCGGGCGGCGCCAGGCGCGTATCCATGCGCTTGTAGTGCCGGATCTCGTAGGGCAGCGCCAGTTCTTCCAGCAGCCACAGCACGCGCTGCGAGCGCGAGTCGTTCAGGTGGTGGACGAGGATCAACGGTCGCCTATCCGACGATCCGTACCAGCGCGACCGTGGTGTTGTCGCGCGCCTTCGCCTCCAGCGCCGCCGTCATCAGCGCCTCGCACGAGGCGACCAGGTCCGTGCCGATGAGCGAGCGCATCTGCTCCTCGGGAAGCGTTTCGTACCAGCCGTCGCTGCACCGCAGGTAGGTGCTACTCGCGACGCAGGGTTCCTTGTGCAGGTGTGGCTCGATGTCGGTGAAGGTGGGCCGCCCGCCGTAGCACTGCAGCAGCTTGGTGGAGCGCTCGGCCTCGCCGCCAGACTTCGACTCCGGCGAGAACGAGTCATCGGTAAAGAGCTGCGCCAGCCCCTTGTCGAGCACCTTTTAGGCGCGGCTGTCGCCGACATTGAAGACGGTCAGGCCGCGGCCATGAATCACGATGCCGACCGCGGTGGAGCCCATCCCGGCGAGCTCCGGTTTCTCGCCGACGGTGGAGTAGAGCTCGGCGTTCACTGCGCGAAGCGAGCCGGCGACCTTGTTGGCGCTGAAGGCGGGCAGCCGGCGCGCCAGCCCGCGCGCGACCAGGAGGCTCGCCTGGTCGCCGTCGTTGTGCCCGCCCATGCCGTCGACAACGACGCAGGCGAAGGGCAGGTCCAGCTCGTATTCGAAATGGCGTGCGACCTCCATCGTCTTCTGGGACAGCCAGTAGGCGATATCGATGCAATCCTCGTTTCGCTTGCGCACGGTGCCGCGGTGGGTGATCCCGGCGGCCTCGACCTTCAGCGTCATCTTCCAAATTCCTTTTCCTGCAGCGCCCGCCACATTAGCTTGCCCGATCCGGTGCGGGGCAGGGCCTCGATAAACTCGATCTTGCGCGGAACCTTGTAGGCGGCCATTTTCGTGCGCGCCCAGTCCAGGATCTGGTCCCCGCTCGCATTCTCGCCCGGCTTGAGCACGGCGACCAGCTTTACCGTCTCACCCCGGCGCTCGTCCGGGGAGGCGATGATGCAGCATTCCTTGATCGCCGGGTGCTGGTACATGGCGGCTTCCACCTCCGCGGGCCAGACTTTGTAGCCGGCGGCATTGATCATGCGCTTCAGGCGGTCGGAGATGAAGAAAAAGCCGTCCTCGTCGATGCGGCCCAGGTCCCCGGTGCGGAAAAACTGTTTGCCATCAACGGCGCACCAGGATTCCCGGTAGGCCGGGTCGTTCTTCCAGTACCCCGTGAGGAGCTGCGGGCCGCGGACCACGATTTCGCCCTGCTCGCCGGGTCCGAGGACCCTGAAGGTGGTGGGATCGACCACCAGGGACTCGGTGTCGAAAGTGGGGATGCCCAGGCATTGCTGCTTCGGCAGTTGTGGCGGATTGATGTGCGTCTGCGAGATGGTCTCGGTCATGCCGTAGCCCTCGATGTAGCGCACGCCGCAAAGGTCGTAGAGTTTTTGAGCGATCGCCTCGGGCATGGCGGCGCCGCCGCCGAAGATCCATTTCAGGGACTTGACATCGTGCTTCAGCGCCTCCGGGTGCGACAGCAGGTCCACCACCATGGTCGGCACGTTGTCCCAGTGCGTGCAGCGGTGGCGCTCGACCAGGCGCGCCGCCTCCAGCGGGTCCCAGCGGCGCTGGATCACCATGGTGCCCGCGGCCCACACGGTAGCGAGAAAGCTGTGGACGAGGCCGGTGACGTGGAAGAAAGGCGCGGTGGCGAGGGCCACGGTGGCTTCGGTGATGTGCTTCCAGGCCGCGGCGCCGACGATGTTGTGCAGCACGGTAGCGTGCGTATGCATGCAGCCCTTGGGCTTACCGGTGCTGCCCGAGGTGTAGGGCATGAGGCAGAGGTCGTGGTGCTGCGAGCGTAACGGCGAGGGCGTGGCGGTCCTGAGCGGCGTCTCGCCGATGACGACGAGGTGATCCAGGTCGAGGCCGTCGAAGCGTTGCGCCGTCTCCGGCTCCGTGATCGCGACTCGCGCGTCGCTGTCGGCGAGGTAGTGCGCGAGTTCGGCGGAAAGGTTCATCGGCCCCACCGGCACCACGACCGCGTCGGCGCGCAGGATGCCGAAGAAGGCGACCACGAAATCGCTACCGTTCTGCAGATCGAGCAGCACGCGGTCTCCGCGTTTTACGGCGCAGGCCTGCTGCAGGTGCCCGGCGAGTATCTCGGCGCGGCGCCGCACCTCGCTCCAGCTGAGGACCTCATCGCGAAAGAGGGTCGCGGGCTTTTCCGGAAACCTGAGCGCGGCGCGTTCCAGCATTGCGCCCAGGGTCATTTCTGGCGCGCGCAGGCTGCGCGGCTGGTGCACCGGCCAGTGGCGGAAGTGCCGTGCCTCCATCAAAGCTTGCGGAGGTCGGGAGCCCGGTAGGGGTGGGTGGACTCGAAGGCGCGGGCGGCGCGCAGGACGAGGGCGTCTAAGTAGCGCGGGCCGACAATGTGCAGCCCTACTGGCAGGCCGGCCTTGGTCAGACCGCAGGGCACCGTGGCGGCGGGCTGCTGGGTGAGGTTGAAGGGGTAGCTGAACGGTGTCCAGTCGGTCCAGCGCTTTTCCTTCATCAATCCGGACACCTCTCGCCCCGCCTTGAACGCGGGCAGGGGTACCGTGGGCGTCACCAGCAGGTCGAAGCGCGAGTGGAAATGGTTCATGAGCTCGCCCAGCGCGCCGCGCCGCTTCATCGCGTCCAGATATTGCGCGGTGGTCACTTTCTCGCCGTCGCGGGCGACCTCGAGCAGACCCTTGTCCATGAGCTTGCGCTTCGCCGCCGGAATGCCCCGCACCACCGAGGCCGCGCCCGGGAACCAGTGTTCCGCGAACAGCTGCAGCGCGTCGTCGAAGCCGGGGTCCTCGTTCTCGACGATGGCGCCAAGGTCACTGAACGCACGCACCGCCTTCTTCACGATCTTCGCCACCTCTGGGTCCACCTGCGCGTAGCCTAGGTCCGCCGAGTACGCGATGCGCAGGCCCTTGACGCCATCCTCCAGCCCGACGCGGTAGTCGCGCGGGTCCCAGGGCAGCGAATGCCAGTCGCGCGAATCGGGCAGCGTGATCACGTTCATCATTAGCGCCGCGTCCGCCACGCTGCGGGTCATCGGGCCCGCGTGCGCCACGGTGCCCATGGGCGAGAGCGGCCAGGCGGGCACCCGGCCGAACGAGGGCTTGATGCCGACGAGGCCGGTGAAGGCGCAGGGAATGCGGATGGAGCCACCGCCGTCGGTGCCGACGGTGAGCGGGCCCATGCCCGACGAAACCGCCGCCGCGCCGCCGCCAGAGGACCCGCCCGGGGTCATCTTCGGGTTCCACGGATTGCGCGTGATCCCCGATAGCGGCCCGTCGGTGACGCCCTTCCAGCCGAATTCCGGGGTTGCGGTCTTGCCCAGCAGCACCGCGCCGTGCTCGCGCAGGCGTGCCACGCAGGGCGCGTCGTCGCTCCACGGGCCACGTGGATCGACGGTCTTCGAGCCGCGCAGCGTCGGCCAGCCGCGCGTGAGCAACAGGTCCTTGATGGACACCGGCACCCCGTCCAGCTGCCCCATGGGATGGCCGACGCGCCAGCGGGCCTCGGAGGCCTTGGCCGCGGCCATGGCCTCCTTGCGGGCCACCAGCACGAAGGCGTTGAGGACCGGGTTCAGGCGCTCGATGCGCTCGAGCACCGCGCGCGTGGCCTCCACCGGCGAAATGGCCTTTTTCCGATAGCCGTCAAGGAGTTCGGTAGCGGTCAGGGTGCACAGGTCGGCGCTCATGGCGGGAATTGTAGCCGGGCCTGCGGGCTTGCCCGGATGTACAAGTAATGTATCGGTAATTTTGGGGATCAAATATTAACATTTGCTTAGATGTATAGGTTCTGTATAGTTGGTAAAATGACTTCCGGTACCCGCCCGGCCAGC
>SXGR01129598.1_pt1 | contig 18380 bp, 12 predicted proteins | sample 3174711 | NCBI WGS metagenome assembly SXGR01 (sample SAMN11356860, study PRJNA531348) | freshwater metagenome | isolation source: freshwater sample F1-60 | place: China: Fuxian Lake, Yuxi | collected 2017-12-25
CTCGAGCGTGCAGATCGAGTGGGTGATGCCCTCCAGGTAGTCGCTCAGGCAGTGGGCGAAGTCGTAGAGCGGGTAGATGCACCAGGCGTCGCCGGTGTGATGGTGCTCGGTGTGGCGGATCCGGTAGATCAGCGGGTCCCGAAGCCAGATGTTCGGCGACGCCATGTCGATCTTCGCCCGGAGGGTGCGCGCCCCATCGGGGAACTCCCCGGCGCGCATCCGTCGGAACAGATCGAGGTTCTCCGCCACGGACCGGTCGCGGAACGGACTGTTGCGTCCCGGTCGATCCGGGGCACCCCGGTAGGCATCGGTCTCCTCCGGGGTCAGGTCACAGACATACGCCTTGCCCTTCTCGATCAGGCGCACGGCGAAGGCGTGGAGGTCCTCGAAGTAGTTGGAGGCGTGGAACGGGCCCGCGTCGGGCCCTGGGGTCCGGCCCACCACGGCCGACCGGAGCGACCCGGGTTCGAGGGATCCCGCTTCCCGTGGGCCCAGTCCGAGACAGTGGTCGGCCCAGCCGTCGATCAGCCACCGGACGTCGGCGATGATCGAGTCGACATACTCGACGTCCTCCTTCGCCGGGTTGGTGTCGTCCATCCGCAGGTTGCAGATGCCGTCGAACTGGCGCGCGATGCCGAAGTTGAGGCAGATCGACTTGGCGTGTCCGATATGCAGATACCCGTTGGGTTCCGGCGGGAACCGCGTGTGGATCCGGGTGACCTTGCCGGCGGCGAGGTCCGCCGAGACGATGTCCCGGATGAAATCGGTGGGTTCGGGCGTGGGGTTGCCTGGGGTGGGGGCGGATTCCGACATGGTTCCGTGGCGATGATGGGGTGGGATCGGGTGGCGAAGTCGAGGCCGGCGAGGAGGGCTGGGCTGGCTCTGGGGAATCAGCCGCGGGTGAAATGCCGGATGTCGACCGCGTCCATGCCGGCGGCACGGATCGACTGCATGCCCAGATCGGTGTCCTCGTAGGCCCTGCACCGGTGCGGCGGCACGCCCAGACGTCGGGCCGCCTCGAGGAAGATGTCGGGCGCGGGCTTCTGGTTCACCACATCCTCGTTGGTCACCACCGCCCCGAACCACTCGAGGATCGACAGATGCCGGAGAACCCGGGTGATGGCATGCCGGGAGCCGCCGCTGGCCACGGCCATCGGGATCCGTCCCCGATGCTCGCGGGCGATCGATACCACCTCCTCGACCGGGCCGATGTGCTCGAAGCGCCTGAAGTAGGCCTCCTCCTTCTCGTGGGCGAAGTGAACCGGGTTGATCTCGGGCCGGTTCTGTTCCTGTGCCAGCATCCGGACGATGTCCCGCGTGGGCACCCCCCCGAGGGCGTAGAAACGGTCCTCCGTGAACTCGAGACCGTGTCGTGCGGTCACCTCCTTCCAGGCCTCCCAGTGGACGGGCATCGTGTGCGCGAGGGTGCCGTCGCAGTCGAAGATCAGGGCCTGGGGGGATGGGACGTCGGACATGGTCGGGACAGTGTCGCAGTGCTGCGCTGGAGCGGGGATCATCCGCAGGCGCCGGAGCGGGTTCCAGCTTTTACCCGATGGGAAGGCGGGAGCCACCGGTGACCCGTCCCGGATTTGACGTCCCCGCGCGATTGCCAATACGATCGACCCATGCTGACAACCCTCGTCATCGTCACCTTCTGCGTGGTCATCACCGGGATCTACATGTTCATCGTGAAGGAGCAGATCGAGGAATCCGAGCGGTCGGACTCCTGAGCGGGTGTGGGTGTGGGTCCGGGGCCGCGTGCCCCGAGACCGTGGGAAACGGGATCACGGATCCCATCCGGTTCACTCCCGGATCTGGGCACCGAGTTTCGACCGGAGCGCCTCGATGACCCGGGACTGGGCGGCACCCACCTCATCGTCCTTCAGGGTCCGCTCCTGGGAGCGGTAGGTGAAGGCGTAGGCCACGCTCTTGTGCCCCTCGGCGACGTGCTTGCCTCGGAACACGTCGAAAAGCTCGACCCTCTCGAGATGGTTCGGCTTCGCCTGACGGATCGTGTTGAGCACCGTGTCGTGGCTCGTGGATTCCGGAAGGATGAGCGCGAGGTCGCGTCGGACCTCCGGAAACTGGGGCAGCGCCTTGAAGGAGCGCTCTGGATTCGAGCGGTCGAGCACCGTCTCCAGCTGGATCTCCGCCAGGAACACCGGAGCGCGGAGGTCATGGAGCCGGGCCACGCCGGGCTGGACCTGGCCGAGTTCCCCGAGCGGGAGTTTTCCGCCCAGTGAGAGGTCGGCGGATTCGATGAAGAGGTCGGTGGGTTCAGGACGACGGGTCCATGCGACGGCCCGAAGGCCGATTCGATCGAACAGGTCCTCGAGAATCCCCTTCAGGTCGAAGAGATCGCACTGGGCGTCCCGGTCGGCCCCCGACCAGAACTCCGGACGCCGCAGACCGGTGAGGCCGATGGCCAGACGCCAGCGCTCCTGGAGACCGGCGGCGGTCCGGATGAAGGTCCGTCCCAGCTCGAACACCTGGAGGTCCGCCGACTTCCGATGCTGGTTGTGGCTCAGGAGTGTGAGGATCCCCGGGAGGAGGCTCGGACGAAGGCAGTCCATCTCGCTGCTCAACGGGTTCTCGAGCCGGACCCACGATTCGGACTCGCCGGCGAGGATCCCGGACGACCCGATCAGGGTCTGTCCCTGGACCTCCGTCAGACCGAGGCCGCTCAGAAGCTCCCGGACCTGGGCAAAGCGGTCGTAGCGCTGGTCGAACGGATGGCTTCCGAGCGCTCCCCGGGGTGGGGTCGAAGGAATCCGTTCGACGCCGTACAGACGCGCCACCTCCTCGATCAGGTCGATCTCCCGCTTCAGGTCGACCCGGAAGGTCGGGATCCGGAACCGGCTGGTGGAGGTCTCCCCGCTGGATCCTCCCTCGGGGTCCTGGACGAGGCCGAGCCGGAGCAGGGGTCCGTCGATCTCCTCGGCCGAGAGCCGGAGACCGAGCAGCGCGTTCACCTTGGCGTGGCGGAGTTCGATCGATCGCGGCGCCTTCGGCTCCGGATGGGCGTCCACGACTCCGGGTGAAAGCTGTCCACCGGCCAGCTTCAGGATGAGTTCGGCGCAGCGCCGGCTGGCGAGGTCGCTCGCCGCGATGTCGGCTCCCCGTTCGAACCGGTAGCTGGCGTCGGTCCGCAGTCCCAGCGCCTTGCTGGTGCGACGGATGCCGGTGGGCGCGAAGTAGGCCGATTCGATCAGGATGTCGACCGTGCCCTCGTTGATCCCGGAGTGGAGCCCTCCCATGACACCTGCCAGGGCAAGGCCCTTCTCGGTGTCGGCGATCAACAGGTGGTCGGGGCGGAGTCGTCGTTCCTGGCCGTCCAGCGTCACAAAGACCTCGCCCTCGTGGGCGCGTCGGACGACAACGGTGGTCCGGCCCTCGGCGTCCCGGGCGAACCGCTGGAGATCGAATGCATGCAGCGGCTGACCCGTCTCGAGCATCACGAAGTTGGTGACATCGACCACGGTGTTGATGCTGCGCAGTCCGACGCCCTCGAGGGCCTGTCGCAGCCACTCGGGGCTGGGTCCGACACGGAGGCCCCGGATGACCCGGGCCGTGTACCGGGGGCAGAGATCGGGGGCGTCGAGACGTACGGCGACCTGGCGGTCGACCGGTTCGGAGCCCGTCGCCGTGGGCTGGGGATCCGGGACGCAGAGGGCATTGCCGGTGACGGCCGCGAGTTCGCGGGCGATGCCGATGACGCTGTTGAGGTCGGGCCGGTTGGGGGTGACCTCGAGGTCGAAGAGGACATCGCCGCTGCTTCGGCCGAGGAACTCGGCGAAGGGTTGGCCGACCCGGGTGTCCGGCGGCAGGATGAGGAGTCCGTCCTCGAGCTTGAGTCCGATCGCGAGGGGATCGATCCCGAGCTCCGTGCTCGAGCACATCATGCCGTGGGATTCCACGCCGCGGATCTTACCGACCTTGATCGTGAACGGCTGGGCGTCCCCGGGCTTCGGGGGAAGGGAGGCGCCGGGAAGGATCAGCGGGACCTTGTCGCCGGCCTGGAAGTTCTGGGCGCCGCAGACGATCTGCCGCTCCCCGGTGCCGTCGTTCACCCGGCAGATCGAGAGCTTGTCGGCATTCGAGTGTTTGTCGCGGGTGATCACCTGCGCGACGACCACGCCTGCGAAGTCACCTGCGGTGACCTCGACGCCTTCGACCTCGAGGCCGAGTTGGGTGAGGCGGTCTGCCAGCTCGGCGGGGGTGCCGGTGACGTTCACATGGTTCCTAAGCCAGCTGAGGGTGACCTTCATGGTTGAAGCAAGGGGGGACATCCTGCGGATTCCAGGGTGGAGGAGCAATGCCGCGCGCAGGCACGGCCCCCATCTCCACCCCTGACCCCCGCCCGGGATCCACCGAATATCGGGGCACGCGCGAACGCGCCGTCGGCTCTTTTAGGGCGATGGGGTTCCGTTTCGGCTAGGACACGGGGTTCGCCGGCCTGAGCCGAAGTTCGGATCCCTCCATCTGAATCCGTCGCAGGGGGAATTCAAAACGGGCGAGTGTCGAGCGGACATGGGGCTGGAACAGGAGATGATGTCTCAGAAGCGTCTCGGAATGCGCGATGACCCCGCCGTCGACATACCCGATCAGCCTCTCATAGAGCGACGCGTAGTAGCGCATGTTCCCTCGGTTTGAGATGGCGAACTGGTCGAACACCCCCCGACGCGCATCGCCTCCCCTCGGGATCCAGTACTGGTTGAAGTCGGCACCCGCAAGGCGGAGCGGCTCCGGGTAGATCAGGTCGAGTCGGGTCCGCAGCACCGCATCATAGCCTTCGGGCACCAACCTCATGCAGCGGTCGACGTCCCTCCATTGCCAGAAGAGGTCCTCGATCCGGGTCTCCGGGTATTTCGCCTGATGGAAGAACCCGGGGATCTCGAAGTCCTGCACCGCCTCCTCGAGGGTGAAGCGCTTAGGCTGTATCAGCGTGATGGCCTGGGAGGCGCATTCGGACCGTTGGGCGTGGAGAAACAGGTCGCAGGGGTTGTGGGCGATGATGTTGGTCCTCAACGACTCGAAGGATTCCCGGAAGAAATCCAGGGGACCACTGATGCAGATGGCGAGTCTCATGGGTGCTGTGTCGCCCGGGGCATGGCGACGTGGGTCCTGGAATCCTAGGGGCGTGCCTCGACTCCGGCGAGCGTCGGAGTGGGATCGGGGGTGGGTTCATCCAAGGGTAAAGGCACCCGGTGAAGCCGACCGAAAAGGGCATCAGACGTTTCGAGGCGATCGATGCCGATTTGGGTTTTGAGATCGAACCCGGGACGGGGCATCGTCGGAGCCTCTTCTCATACCATGGCGAAGCGCACTCTCCTCATCGGCATCGATTCCGGCACGCAATCCACCAAGGCACTCGTCGTCGAGGCCGCCTCGGGCAGGGTCCTGGGTGAGGGAAGTGCCCGGTACGGCCTGATCCCGAACCTTCCCGCCGGGGCCAAGGAGCAGCATCCGGAGGTCTGGGTCCGTGCCCTGGTCCGATCCGTCCGTGAGGCATTGAAAGCGGCCAAGGCCTCGGCCTCGGAGGTGGTTGGGATCGGAGTCAGCGGGCAGCAGCACGGGTTCGTGCCGTTGGACGCCTCGGGCCAGGTGATCCGCCCGGCCAAGCTGTGGTGTGACACCACGACCGCCGCCGAGTGTGCCGAGATCACCTCCGCCCTCGGTGGTCCGAAGGCCACCGTGAAGGCGTTGGGCAACGCCGTGGTGCCCGGGTTCACGGCCGGAAAGATCCTCTGGCTGAAGCGTCACGAGCCCAAGAATTTCGCCCGTCTGGCGACGGTCCTGCTGCCGCACGACTACCTGAACTTCTGGCTGACCGGCGAAGGGTTCATGGAGTACGGCGACGCCTCGGGCACCGCCCTTATGGACGTCCGCAAGCGGCGCTGGTGTGAGACGGCGGTCCGGGCCATCGATGCCGACCTCCTCGGCAAGCTGCCACCGATCTCGTCGAGCGACCGTCCCGCAGGCGCCCTCACCGCTTCGGCGGCGCGTCAGCTGGGGCTTGCTGCCGGCATCGTCGTGAGCGCCGGCGGCGGCGACAACATGATGGGTGCGATCGGCACGGGGAACACCCGGGAGGGTGTGGTCACGGCTAGCCTCGGCACCAGCGGCACCATCTATGCCTGTGCCTCGAAGCCGGTCGTGGACCCGCAGGGCGAGATTGCCGCGTTCTGCGACTCGGCCAACCAGTGGCTCCCGCTGCTGTGCACGATGAACGTGACGGTGGCGACCGAGATGGTCCGCAACGACTTCGGACTCGACCATGCGGCCTTCGAGAAGTCGGCGTCGAAGGCCCCGATCGGTTCCGACGGACTCCTGCTCCTGCCGTATCTGGAGGGCGAGCGCACGCCGAACGTCCCGGATGGAACCGGGGTCTTCCTAGGGGTCCGACCCAAGACCTTCACCGCGGCCCATTTTGCCCGGGCGACGATGGAGGGTGTGACGCTGGGGATGAACTACGGCCTCCGGCGTCTGGCCCAGCTCGGGGTGAAGGCCACCCAGGTCCGGGCCACGGGCGGCGGGGCGCGTTCCCGGCTGTGGCGACAGATCATGGCCGACTGCTTCCAGGCCGAGGTAGTGACCCTTCAGGTTGCCGAGGGAGCCGCCTTCGGTGCGGCACTCCAGGCGCTCTGGTGCTGGCGCCTGCAGAAGGGCGAGACCGTGGCGCTGTCGGATCTCACCGACCGCTTCGTCCGGCTCAATCGTTCCGAGACCGCCACTCCGAGCCCCGACGCCGGGCGTCGCTATGCGGAGCTCCAGGCGCTCCAGGACGAGGTGGGCCGCGCCCTCCGCCCTGCATTCGGTCTGCATCGCAAGGCCATCGGTGGCGCCGGTTGAGGTGTCCTTCGGACGATCCGTCCACGACCCCGGCCTTCCGTTGCCCGGGTCCGACATGGAGGTCCGCCGGCGAAAGCCCGGACGGAGCAGTGGCCGGCCGACGGTAGGGGAGGGCGATCCTGACCGGACTAGGCCTCGAACCGGTAGCCGACCTGGGGAACCGTCTGGATGAAGCGGGGGCGGTGCGGCTTGTCCTCGATCTTTCCGCGGAGCGTGGTCACGGCGCGGTCGACACTCCGGTCGGCCACCACGATCCCGCCACCCCAGACGGCGTCCAGGATCTGGTCCCGGGTGAGGGCGCGTCCCTGGTTCCGCACAAAGTGCTCGAGCAGACCGTATTCCTTGGGTGTGAGGTCCACCGGCCGGCCGGACCTGGACAGGCGCTTCGAGGCGCGGTCGAGCTCCCAGTCCCCGAATGTGACCCGGTCGGGCAGGGCCTTGCGACGTCGACGCAGGAATCCGGCCGCCCTGGCCAGCAGTTCATGGATGCTGAACGGCTTGGTCACATCGTCGTCAGCCCCCAGGTTGAGCCCCTGGATCACCTGGTCCTCCTGGCCGAGGGCGGTGATCATGAGGATCGGCATGGCGTGGTCCTCGGCCCGCAGCGTCTTGCAGATCTCGTAGCCGGACCGGCCCGGCAGCATGAGGTCCAGCAGGATGAGGTCCGGGCGGAGTGACCGGGCAAGGTCGAGGCCCAGATGCCCCTCCACGGCGGTCCGGACCGCGTAGCCGGCCCGCTCGAAGTTGTCGCGCAGGCCGAAGAGGATGGCGGGGTCGTCCTCGATGATGAGGACCGTCTCCTGTCTCAGGGGTGTCGGGGTGTCCACGGTCTCAGGGGTTGGGTGGGGTGATGGGGATGTGGATGGCAAACCGGCTGCCGTGTCCGGGCGTGCTGTCGACCTCGATGCGGCCGCGGTGGGCCTCGACGATGGACTTCACGATGTGGAGCCCGAGTCCGACCCCGGCCGAACCCTGTCCCGAGCCCTGGACCCGATAGAACCGCTCGAAGATGCGTTCCCGATGATCCGGCGTGAATCCGCAGCCGTTGTCCACGACCGCGAAGCAGATGTCGCCGTTCTGCCGCGTCGTGGTGAGGAGGATGCGTTTTTCGGGACCTGAGTACTTGAAGGCGTTCTCGAGCAGGTTGATGAGGGCGGTGGACAGGGACGGGACGTCGGCCTCGATCGGTGGGAGGTCGGGCGAGGTCTCGATGCGGAAGTCGCATCCGGGAACCGAGAAGCGGGTTCGGACGCTGCCGACCGCCGCCTCGGCAATCTCCTCGGGGGCGACGGTCTGGAAGTCGTAGGTCATCCGGCCACGCTCGATCCTCGAGAAGGTCAGGAAGTCGTCGACCAGCCGGCTCAGCCTCTGGTTCTCCCGGGCGATGATCCCGAGGTACTGACGGGTCCTCTCAGGGTCCGGGTTCGGATCCCCGGCGAGGGAATCCACCAGCATGCGGACGGAGGTGAGAGGGGTTCGGAGCTCGTGGGACACCAGCGAGAGGAAGTCGTGTCGGACCTGTGTGGAGCGGGCCTGTTGGAGGAACCGTCGGACCGCGAGTCCGCCAAGAACGGACCCGAGCACGATGGCGCACACGGCGGTCAGGAGGTGGAGGAGGGCCTGGCGTCGGATGGCCTGCTGGATCTCGAGATCGGCCTGTGTCCCGTCGAGACGCAGCTCCCATCCAGGCCAGGCCTCCCCGATGGGTGACTGGATACCGTTGCGTTCGGGGGTCCCCTTCGGGATCCGTTCCAGGGCGACGGTGTAGCCCTGGGGTGCGAGGGACCGCTGTGCCAGGGGCTCCAGGAGCTGTCGGAGACGCTCCTCCCGGAAGAGCCACACAGCGGTCCCCTCCGGCGACCGGAGCATCCAGACCGACTCCATATCCCGGGCCCTCTCGAGGATGCCCGGGATCTCCGGTCGTCGGAACGAGATCGCTGCGGCCAGCCCGAGCCGCTCGGCTTCCTCGGCGGAGGCGGGGCCGTCGATCCCGACCGAGCGCAGACGATCCCGGAGGAAGAGGCGCTGCCCCGCAGGCATCAGCGGATCGGAATAGTCCCGGACATGCCGGTCGAGCGAGTCGAGGGTGCTCCGGTATTCCGGGTGCCCGGGATCCATCATGGACAGCGCGGCCCATTCGAGGCTTGGCACGATGAGTCGTCCGCTCAGCGTCCGGGCTGCTCCGAGCTTCTCGGCCTTGAGGACCCTCAGCGTCTGGAGATACCCCTCTGCCGGCGCGTTGGTGGCGACCTCCTCCCAGAGCGCCATCAGCTGTTTCAAGGCGGCATCGTCGTCTGGGCGCGACGCGGAGATCGCCCACGCCGGAGCCGGGTACAGGGGCCGCCCCTGCTCGTCGAGGATCAGGACACTGTCGGCCTTGCCGGATCCGAGAAGTTCCAGAAATCGTCGGCCGACGCCCGGTGGGGTGTTGGTCGCCTCCTCCGGGGTCGGGCTGGCGAGGGCTCGGATCCGGTTTGCGATCTCGAGGCTGGCGGCCTGGAGCTGGAGCCGATGGAGCCGATCGTAGTCGACCCGGAGGTTGCGCGACTCTCGGTCGAGGATCTGTCGGGTCGACCACATCAGGGCCACCGCGGGCAGGGCCACCGCCAAGACCAGGATCCCGAGCGTGAGGATCAGCTCGTTCCGCGGGCTCAGCCGGATTCTGGAGGCCAGCGATGGCATACGTCAGTGGGATGTGCCCCCCGAGGGAAGCACACCGTTCCGAAGTGTCGGGGTGTGCTTCTCAGAACTCATAGGTCTGGAGGATCTTCCGGGCCCGTTCGGACTGGCCGGCGTCCAGGGCCGATCGGGCGGCCTCGAAATCCGCACGCCATTGCGCAAGGCGCTGTTGGGATGGGAGGTCGGTCACGGACGGCAGCAAGGCCTCGATCTGGTCGATGGACCAGGCCAGTGACGGGGCGGCCGCGGCCTCAGGTTTGGGATCGTCCAGCCGTTCGAGCGTGGCTTCGACGCCGGTCAGGATCCGCACGAGCTCCGGCCGGAGGTCTTCGGGAAAGGTCGTCAACCCCGGCACCTGGAGATGGTAGGCTCCGTAGGCGCGGTCCAACGCCCGGTCGGTGCGACGCAGCTGGGCGCGGGCCTCGGCGAACCGCCCCTGTCGCGCCAGAGTCTCGACCAGCGTCACGGCCTTCGCCAGGAAGCGGGCGTATTGGCGGGCCGAGGAGTCCTCGACCCGTTCACCCATCCGGCTGGCGAACCGACGGAGGGGTTCGGCCTCGGTCCCCATCCCCGACACGTCGCCCCGCTGCAGTGCCCGAGCGAAGGCATCGCGTCGTCCGACGATCCAGGCACTGAAATCCTCCGCGTCGAAGAGTCCGTCGCGACGGGACAGGGATCCCGACAGGTCGGCTCCGTTCCAGAGTCCCCGAACCTCGGCCATCCGGGCGTCTGCGAGGAGTCGGCGGACCTCGCCGAGCTTCTGGGCCCGTGAGTCCCAGAGGGTCCGCTCGGGTCCGTCCGCCAGCTGGGAGACCAGGACCTCGATCGAGGCCTGGAGGTCGGTGAGGATCCCGATAGAGTCCTGGATCTCGGTTCGCGATACCGCGCCGTCGAGCGCGATGGCCAGGTCGCCGATCCGGACAACCTCGTCGTGCTGCCACTGGCGGCCCCGTTTGGCCGCGTCGGGGCTCAGGATCCGGATGCCCTGGCTGGCATAGAGGGCGAACGGTTCGAGTCCGGGGAACCCATCCACCACCTGGATGAGGGTCTCGACCGCCTTGTCGGGGTTGCCCTTGAGGGCGAGGGCGAAGGCGAGCTGATACAGCGTCTCGGCCTTCAGCCGGTCGGGAAGACGTTCCGTCTCCAGCAGCGCACGGTAGCCCCGGAGGGCCCCGTTGACGTCGCCGAGGATCTCATCCCGCCAGATCGACTCCTCGAGACGCATCGCCGCCGGGAGCGCCGGGCTGTTGGTGGCCGCCTCGGTGTGGACCAGGACCGGACCCGGCAGTGCCCCGCATAGCAGCGCGTGCAGTCCGAGGACTGCAGACACTCGGATGGATCGGTTGGCGTTCACTCGGGAGCCCACGGTGCCGGGGTGGTGTTACCGCGGTGTGACGTCCCGGGGTTTTCCGGCGGGGTTCGGCACCCGGTTCCGTTCCCATTCGAGTCCGGGACGATCCACCCGGAACTGGACCAGCCGCTTCGTCTCGGCCTCGGTGACGTAGACCGTCCGGCCATCGGGTCCGCCGAAGCAGAGGTTGGTGGGGTTCTTGCCGAGGACATCCACTTCCCGGACGACCTCCCCACTGGGACTGATCTTGGCGACGACACCCTTGGCGTGGCGGGTGACGTAGAGGTTGCCGTCGACATCGCAGCGCATGCCATCGAACCCGAAGTCGGGGAACTCCTTGAATCGACGTTTGTTGGCGAGGGAGCCGTCGGGGGCGATGTCGAAGGCCCAGATCACCCGTTGGACGCTCTCGTTGACGTAGAGGGTGTGGCCGTCGGGGCTGACCTCGATCCCGTTGGTGGTTCCCATTCCGGTCGCCTCGCGGTGGGTCCTGCCGTCGGGGGTGATCCGCCAGAGCTGACCGGTGCCGGCCTTCCAGTTCGGATCGCTGGCGTAGAGGGTGCCATCCCGGGCGATGGCGAGGTCGTTGGGCTGGTTCATCCGATCGTCATGGGCCAGGACCCGGATCTGTCGGGTCTTCGGATCGATGCGCAGCACGTTGTGTCCGGTGTAGTCGGCGACGTACATCATCCCGGCGGGGTCGAAGCGGATCCCGTTGCCCCAGCTGCCCTCGGGAAGGGCGACGAACAGCTCGGCAGTGCCATCCGGCTTCACCCGGGCGATGTTGCGGGCGTCGCGGAAGCTGACGCAGTAGATGTTGCCCTCACGATCACAGGCGGGCCCTTCGATCCCTTGGGTGAAGTCGCCGGAGGTGAGCGGGGTCGCGACGAACAGGGTCTCCTTTCCGAGGAGCGGGCCGGCGGTGGCGAGGACGAGGGCGAGCAGCGAGTGCCGAAGGGGAGAAGAGGGCAGGGTGGTCACCCCGGAACGTTAGGGATCCGGGTCTCCGCGACGATCCCAAAACCACGTGTCTCGGTTCGCCTGTTCCCCCGCGTCTCCATCGTCTCCGCGCGGGTCCCTGGTCCCGCCCGCGATCAGTCCTTCCCGACGCGGTAGAGGGCCGACTTCGAGCGGAGGATGAGGCTGTTTCCCGAGAGCGCGGGCGAGGCCATGAATCCGTCGCCGAGCTGGTTCTCGGCGAGTTTCTGGAAGGTCCGGCCCGCGGCCAGGACCGTCACCTTGCCCTCCTCGCTGCAGACGTAGATCCGACCCGGCCCGGCCACCGGCGAGGCGGAGTAGTTGCCCCCGACCCGTTCGTTCCAGAGCATCTTCCCCGTCTGGGCCTCCCAGCAGGTGGCCACCCCGTTGTCGTCGATCGCGAACAGAAGATCGTCGACCAGGAGCAGCGACGGCTTCTTGGGCACGCCCCGTTTCGAACGCCAGACGATCTGCACGGGGGAGTCGGCAGGGATCTCGGCATTGGCGTCGATCACCCCGCCAGTCTTGCCCGGACGGATCGCGAGGATCTGTCCCTGGGACCAGCCCGTCGGGATGAAGGCCAGGCCGAAGCCCACGGCGGGACGGGTCCCTGCGGAATGGCTGGTGCGTTCCTCGACGCGCCAGAGTTCGCGTCCGGTCGATGGATCATAGCCATACATCGCCTTCGCGCCCTGGCTCAGGAGCTGTGGAACCCCATCGAGGCGGGTGAGCCGGCAGGTCCCGTAGGCCTTCCGCCAGTCCCCATCGCTGTCCGGTTTTCCGTCGGGCCCGAGGTCCTTGTAGTCGATGCCACGTCGCGTCTCCCAGAGGGTCTTGCCGGTCTTCTTGTCGAGCGCCACCAGGTATTGGTGGTCGCTGCCGTCGAAGTTCAGGTAGAGCCGGTCGGCATCGAGGATGGGTGACGATCCCGCGCCGCGGAAGTGGTTGCAGACAAAGTCGGTCCGTTCCCAGAGGGTCCTGCCGGTCCGGGTGTCGAGACAGGCGGTACCCGGGGATCCGAAGGTCACATAGACCCGGCCCGACTCGATCGCCGGGGTGGGGGAGGCATAGGTGTTGAACTTGTGGGCGAACTGGGGCTTCTCGACGCGGAACAGGACACGGTCGTGAAGGATGCGGCCCGAGTTCCGGTCGACTGCGATGGCCGAGAGTTCCCGTCCGTCCTCGGTGGCGGTCGTCACCCAGACCTGGTCCTTCCAGACGACGGGCGAGGACCAGGCCCTGCCGTGGAGGGACGTCCTCCAGGCGACGCCGTTGGTTTCGTTCCAGCTCAGTGGAAGGCGCTTCGACTCCGAGCGACCCGAGCCGTCCGGGCCACAGAACTCCGGCCAGTTCCGGGTGTCAGCAAGGGTCGGCGTGGCGAGCAACATCAGGAGCGGGAGACACGTGCCAATCCGGGAAATCATGGGGGGATCGTAGGCGTCGCGGGACCTCTCGGGCAATCGTGGGCTGTGGCCGAGGAGCCGGGGATCACGCGGGGAGGGAGGGGACTCACGCTGAGACGCGGCGACGCGGAGGAAAGGCAGGAGAGGAGGTAGACGAACACGGGCGAAGAAACCAGGGGCTGGGAGGTGCTGTTCGTCGCACGCCGAAGGCGTTGACGGATGGTTGATGCAGTGCCCTGCATCACTGGGCGCGGGAGTGCCCATCGGGACCTGGCCCCACAGGTCCGCCCCACAGGTCCGCCCCACAGGTCCCCATCTCCCCGCGAGGCTTGGCGGATCGACGGGCCCAGCCGGGATCCTCTGTCGCGTGAGCGGACCCCGTCTCCCTTCACGGGTCAGCAACGTGCAGCGGATCGAGATGGGGCCGTGGCGGAGCACAGCCCTACCGGGATCGCCTCTGTCCTAATCCCCCCCTGTCTTTCCTCCGTGCCTCTGCGTCGCCGTGTGAGTCGCCTCTTTCCCGCTCCGCGTGTCCGCGCCTCGTCCCCCTGAATCTGGCGATGGTGGACCGGCCTGGGCCCCTGCCAGAGTGGATGGATGCCGCCACCGGGACCGGACTACGATGCGATCTGGAAGGAGCTCTTCATGGGCTTCTTCCCGGAGTGCATGGAGCGGTTCGATCCCGCCTTCGCCCGGAGGATCGACCGCTCGAAGAAGGTCCGGTTCCTGGACAAGGAGCTGCGGGCCCTGCTGGGTCGCTCACCCCGGCCCCGACGACATGTCGACCTCCTGGCCGAGGTTCCCCTGAGGGGAGTGGGTCTCGACACGGTGCTCCAGCATGTGGAGATCCAGCGTAACCAGGTGGCTCGGTTCGCCCATCGGATGCTCTTCTATCATGCGGCCTTGATCCAACGGTTCCAGCGGCCCGTGATGAGTCTGGCGATCCTGGCCGATCCGGATCCGAAGTGGCGTCCGAACGAACTGACCAGCGGGATCGACGGGAGTGGAACCCGGTTCGAGTTCCCGATCTGCAAGCTGGCGGACTTTACCGATGCGGAACTGGAGTCGGATCCCAACCCCGTGAACCTGGTGATCCTGGCGGAGCGGCTCACGCGACGGCATCAGAAGGACCCGGTGGCGCGTCGGGAGGGAAAGCTCCGGCTGTTCGGTCGGATGGCCGAGTTGCTGAGGTCGAAGCGGTACGGCAAGGAACAGAGGCTGGTGTTGACGCGGGTACTGGATTGGTCGATTCCATTGCCGGAAGCCGAAGAGGAGATTTTCTTGGACCAGCTCAGACAACAGGAAGGAGACAGACCCATGACGTATCTCACGACATTCGAACGCCACGCCCTGCGCAAAGGCCTGGAGCAGGGCCGACAGGAGGGGCGACGGGAAGGCGAACAGGACGGGGTTCGCCTGGGATGGGTCGAGGCGCTGAAGGCGGTGGCATCGGTCCGATTCCCGGATTGGAAGCCATCCTGGAACCGTCATCTCGAGTCGCTCGACGATACTGAGCTGCTGCAGGACTGGATCAAGCTGGCGGCCGCATCGCCCAGCGGTGCCGCGTTCCTGAGGTCGATCGGCAAGCGGCCGCGGTGATTCTGTAGAAGAAGAGGGGAGGGGACTCACGCGGCGACGCCAAGGCGCGGAGGTCGGAAGAGGGGAAACCGGGAGAAACGGTAGGGGCGGTGGTATAGCGGCGGGCCCGATCGGTGCATCGATGCCGCATCCGGATCTCAGAGTCCGAGGCCGACGGCATCGACGGGTGGGTGATGCAGTGCCCTGCATCACGGGGCGTACCCAACGCACCGCCGGCTCATCCTGAGGAGTGCCCTGTCCCAAACAGGGCCTCGGCATCCATCCCGGAGGGATGTCAGCCTGTAGCCGGTGGTGGAGCGCAGCGACACCACCGGACCCCGTCACCCCAAAGTCCCCCGCACCCTGGAGGGGTGCCAGATCCGCCGAGACCCCCTCCGTCGAGGAATCGCAATGGGGTCCGGTTGGCATCGTGGCGTCGCTGGCATCCCTGCCGGGATGCAGGATCGCATTCCATCGGTCACCGGTGGTGTCGCTGCGCTCAACCACCGGCTATCTGCTGGGATGCCTCCGGCATCTCGTCCGGCAAGGCCATGGAGACGTACCCACCAAAATGATGCCTAGAGGCATCTTGGCGATTGCCGCAATCCCACGGGATCAGTAGGTAGGAGGGCATCGGAATCCGTAAAGTCATCGCGTGCGATCCTGCCTCATTCAGGGCATCCGGTCGGGGCCGAAGACGAAACGGCATCCAAGTCCTACCGCCGCGGAAAGGGTTCGATCTGAGCCCATCCCCGGCAGGGTTCGACCGACGACACGCCCCAAAATCCGTCTCCAACGTCATGAAGTCCGCCCGCTCGACCGAAACCTCCACCCGCCCGCGTCGCCTCCTGTCCGGAGTCCCCTGGAGCCGCTCCCTCGGGTGCTGGCTCACCTTGGTCGCGCTGCTCGTCTGGAACCCCATCCGAACCCTCGCCCAACACCCCGAGTTCCTTACGAATGGGTTGGTGGCGTATTACCCGTTCAATGGGAATGCGAATGATGAGAGTGGGAATGGGAACATGGGGATATTTTACGGCACCAAATCAACCCAGTCTCGATTTGATAACGATCAGTCCGCTAGAAATCTAAACGGTATCAGTGACTATATCGAATTCCCAGGTTCAGCGTTTAGGATTTTCGGCTCACAAAAAGGAAGCAGTATTGCATTTTGGATAAAGCCTGACCAATTGGGTGGGGCATTATTTACAAAAGGTCTGCATGCGGAAAACGCCGCGTCTTTAGGCAATCAATATCTTTCGACCCAAATCTGGGTGGATGGTGTTTTTGGATACTTTTTATATTGGTGGGAGACCTATAGAAATTTTGTTGAAACCAGCAAGCCTATAACTGTCAAAAACTGGCATCACGTTACCTTTGTTCGAGATGTTCAAATGCGAGCTTACTTGGATGGGGTCAATGTAAGTTCAAAGGTTAATAATCAGGGTTGGTTAGCTGACTATAATGCCAACGCGGTTATATCAAGCAATCCATTAAGGTTTGGGAGGAGGGATTTTGCAGATGCAAACCCGCAAATGTATTTCAAGGGCTCCGTGGATGATATTCGCATCTACAACCGCGCGCTTTCGGATACCGAAGTCGCCGCGCTATACGCCTATGAGTCGGTTCCGCCAGTTCCCACTGTGGTCATGGCTCCACCGAGCCAGACCCTTTATTTGGGAAATACTCTTTCTCTTACCGCTCAGATCAGCGGCCAAAACCTTTCCTACCGCTGGCAGAAGGACGGTGTGGATTTGGCCGACGGTAGCCGGGTGTCTGGAGCCACGACGCAATCCCTGACAATCACGGGAGTCACTCTCGCCGATGCGGGGCAGTACCGATTGACCTCCTCGAATTCCTTCGGCAATGCCGTGACTGCGGCCGCTACAGTCACGGTCCAGGTTCCGCCGCCGCCGAATCTTGAAAAGATGGCATTGATCCCGGCGGGGGTGTTCACGATGGGGGATGAACGGGTCGCAGGTGCCACACCAGTCCATCCCGTTGATGTCTCAGCCTTTGCCATGGACCGCACCGAAGTGACGGCGGCGTTGTGGAATGAAGTCCGAACCTGGGCATTGGCGAAGGGCTATGACCTTACGGCGGGCGAGAGTTGGGGGAATAATCACCCGATCCACAACGTGAACTGGTTCGATGTGGTAAAGTGGTGTAATGCCCGGTCGGAGAAAGAAGGCCTGGTGCCGGCCTACTATGTCGATGAGGCGAAGACCCAAGTCTGCCGCATAGGGGACAAGGTGCCCTTCGTGAACTGGAATGCCGGGTATCGGTTGCCGACCGAGGCCGAGTGGGAGAAGGCTGCCCGGGGAGGGGTGGTAGGTCGGTTGTACCCGTGGGCGGATTCCGATGAGATTTCGAATGATCGCTCAAACTACAACCAGAACCAAAACGTGGGGCGCACGACTCCAGTGGGTTCATACCCTGCCAATGGATTCGGCCTCCGCGATATGGCGGGCAATGTATGGGAGTGGTGCTGGGATTGGCGTGCCGAGTACCCGGGGGGCTTGGTGACGGACCCACGGGGACCCGCATCGGGCTCGGTGCCGTTGATCCGCGGCGGCAGTTGGATCAATCCGGCGGAATTCTGCCGGGTCGCGTACCGCTTCACCGACACGCCAGCCAACCGGAACATCAGCATTGGTTTCCGCGTCGTCCAGACCGTCGTCCTACCCGTCGTGGGATCAGACCCATCCGGGAAGGGCATTCCAGTGGGGCAAACCCTCTCCCTCACCGCTCAAATCATCGGCCAGAGCCTCGCCTACCGCTGGCAGAAGGACGGTGTGGATCTCGCCGACGGAGGTCGTGTTTCGGAAGCCACAACGGAAACTCTGACGATCACGGGAGTAACTCCCGCCGATGCGGGGCAGTACCGTTTGACTGCTTCGAATCCCTACGGCAATGCCGCAACCGCAGCCGCCACGATTGCGGTCCAGATCCCACCCGCCATCACGCAGCAGCCCGAGTCGGTGGATGGCATCGAAGGGGATCCCATCACGTTGAGTATTTCAGCCACCGGTCTGCCGGCACCCACATTCCAGTGGTTTAAGAATGGCGTCGCTCTCGATGGGCAGACGGCGTCGACCTTGGAGTTCCCGGCCCTCAAGGCGTCGGATGCCGGCAGCTATCACGTCGTGGTGAGCAACCCAGCCGCCAGCGTCGCCAGCGCCCCGGCGGTTGTGACCTTCCAGCCCGACATCCATGTCCTTGCCAATGGGGTGCCGGTTCGGGACGTCTTCCGCACCCTGAACCCGGTCTTGGTGGAGCTGCAGTATGCCAACCCCGACTGGCTCCTGTACTACACGCTCGATGGGTCCACACCGGACTTCCTGTCGCGTCCGTATGCCGCGCCGTTCCAGATCAGTTCGGCGGTCGATCTCCGCGTGGTTGCCTATTCGCCCGACTTCTCGGAGTCGTATCTGGGCCGACCGTTGGCGATCCGGTTTCTCCAGCCGCAGGCGATCGACTGGGGCACGCTGCCGCCGCTGCGCTTTGGCGATGGTGCGCCTCTGACGGTCACGTCCAGCATC
>SXGR01532970.1_pt1 | contig 18368 bp, 15 predicted proteins | sample 3174711 | NCBI WGS metagenome assembly SXGR01 (sample SAMN11356860, study PRJNA531348) | freshwater metagenome | isolation source: freshwater sample F1-60 | place: China: Fuxian Lake, Yuxi | collected 2017-12-25
CCACCAAAGCTCAGCGCAAATTGTTCTTTAATCTGCGCGGCGCTAAAAAGCGTTTGGCGTGGTTAAGCAACGATGAAGCTCATGCCGTAGCGCAAGATTTAGGTGTAGATGTTAAACAAGTGCGCGAAATGGAAGGCCGTTTAGCCTCTTACGACGCCGGTTTTGATGCCGACGAAGACGATGAAGAAAGCGCTTACGTAGCACCAGCCCATTACTTAGAAGACAACCGCTATGACCCAGCGGTACGTTTGGAAGAATCCAACTGGGAAGAATCCAACGTTAATGGCTTAGAATTGGCCATGCAAAAACTCGACGACCGCAGCCGTGCCATCTTGCAACGCCGCTGGTTGAACGATGACAAAGCCACTTTGCACGATTTGGCGGATGAATATGGCGTATCAGCTGAGCGTATTCGTCAGCTAGAAAAAAATGCCATGAACAAAGTAAAAGCCATGATGATGGAAGCTTAAGCCTTTACGAATCACCAAAAAGCCGCGCCTAGCGCGGCTTTTTGCTTTTTGGGACTATCAAATGCAACGATTATTGTTAAGTTTTGCCGCCATCAGCGGTTTTCTCGGAGTGAGTTTGGGAGCCTTTGCAGCCCACGGGCTCAAACATCGCATCGCCGCAGAATCCCTCGCCACCTGGCAAACCGGCGTGCAATACCAGATGTACCACGCACTTGCACTGCTAGCGGTTGGGCTGCTTTATCAAACTCAGGCATCAAAAGCCTTAAAGCTGAGCGGTTTAGCCTTTATACTGGGCAGCTTTTTATTTAGCGGTAGCCTTTATGCCTTGGCGCTTGGGGCACCCAAAGCCCTCGGAGCCATCACTCCTATGGGTGGCTTAAGTTTTTTGGTGGGCTGGGCAAGCTTGGCGGTTCATGCGTTACGCCGCTAATTCCTTTTTTGAAGTCATCTTTTTTTGAAATCATCTTTCTTTGAAGTCATCTTAGTTTGGTATTTATGTCTGAAACTTTAGCGTTTATCGCTCCCGTCGCCGACGGTGAGGAAGGCTTTTTAATCAAGCCCGAATTCAAACCCAAATCGATTCGCAGCTTTGTGATTCGTGCGGGTCGCATTACCTCTGGCCAAAAAGCCGCCTTTGACAGCTATTGGCCAACCTATGGTTTGAGCCTATACAAGGGTGCCATTGATTTGGAAACCGTCTTTGGTCGCCAAGCGCCTTTGGTGTTGGAAATCGGCTTCGGTATGGGCGATTCGCTGTTAGAGATGGCGAAGAACGAGCCAGATAAAGATTTTATTGGTATTGAAGTGCATCCGCCGGGTGTGGGCAAGTTGATAAATGAAGCTGGCAAAGCAGGTGTGAAAAATCTGCGCGTCTATATGGCAGATGCTATGGATGTACTGGAAGATTGTATTGCGGATGCGTCCATCGACCGTTTACAGCTTTACTTTCCTGACCCTTGGCACAAGAAAAAACACAACAAGCGCCGGATTTTGCAACCTGCCTTTGTTCAAAAAGTGCGCCCAAAAATCAAGCAAGGCGGTGTTTTCCACATGGCAACCGATTGGCAGAATTACGCCGAACAGATGCTAGAAGTCATGAACAGCGCCGAAAAGTACGCTAACATCGATGAAAACAAAGGTTACAGCCCAAGACCAGAATACCGCCCAATTACCAAGTTTGAGAAGCGCGGTGCTCGCTTGGGGCATGGGGTATGGGATTTATTGTTTCAACATGGTGTGTAATTTGTTAAGGTGACACCCCTAAGAATAACGATGAGACGGATTTTAAGGCTGCTTTAATTAGCAAAAACGGCGCAAAGCCCACTAATTAGACAAACTGGAATTAATAAACAGGATCGGCCGACAGCAGTTACCGGAAGATCACATCGTTATATGTAGCTATTTCAGCTATCAATGGAGACTCACACATGAAACACACACGCGTAAAACTTTTATCTGCTCTCGTTGCTACCCTGATTTCATCGGGTACTATGGCAGACAACCACAAATTTGAAGTTCAAGTTGGCGCTGGCCGCGATTTCTTTGAAGAATCAAGAGACGATGCAACCGCGTTAAACCTTGGCTTAGGCTATGTTGTGAACAAAAACTGGACATTGGAAGCTGTCGCTAGCGATTTCAGCAGCGAAATTAGCGGCACCAATGTTGATATCGATGGTCGTCAATACCGTTTGGATGCTTTGTACAATATCGACACCACCAGCTTGTGGCGTCCTTTTGTTGCCTTCGGTGTGGGCGATCAGTCCTTGAAAGTGAAAGGCCTGAAAAATGACCGCGACACCTTGGTTAACTTGGGTGCCGGTTTGAAGCACGATTTGGGTGGCAACTGGGAATTCCGCAGTGACATACGTGCATTTAACAGTTTAGACCGTGAATACACCGATTTGGCTGTGAATGCAGGTATCAGCTACTTGTTCGGTGCAGAGCCAGTTAAAGCTGCTCCCGTTGCTGCTGCCGCTCCTGCTCCAAAAGCAGACATCGATAGCGATGGTGACGGCGTATTTGACTCTAAAGACAAATGCCCAGATACCCCAAAACAATACAAAGTTGACGCTGTGGGTTGCCCAATGGAGTTGACCGAAACAGTTGCTGTGAAATTGGCTGTGAAATTTGATACCGCTAAATCACTAGTAAAAGATATTTACTTAGAAGATATCGGTAACTTGGCTAAGTTCATGAACCAATACGCTAATACTGTTGTGACAGTTGAAGGTCACACCGATAGCCAAGGCGCTGATGCGTACAACGAGAAGTTGTCGCAAAGCCGTGCTGACGCTGTTAAGCAAGTATTGATCACCAAGTTTGGTATTGCGGCTGACCGCGTAACCGCTAAAGGTTTCGGTGAAGCACAACCCGCTGCAGATAACAAAACTGCTGCTGGCCGTGAAGAAAACCGCCGTGTAGTCGGTGCGGTTTCTACTGATGTGAAAAAGAAGCAAGTTAAGTAAGTGTAAACCTGCTTTAAAAAACCGGCTTAGGCCGGTTTTTTTATGGGCGTTATTTAACTCACTTGCTATGGCCAATGTAAAAGCGAGTAACAATAGGGAGTTTAATGCGTTGTTGCAGTTAGTGTCTGTACTCTGCTTCACGAATCACCTCTAAAAACGCAGCGCCAAACCGCTCTAATTTACTGTTTCCAACGCCGGTAATGGATAGGAGTTCGCTTTCAGTGGTGGGGCGAAACTCTAGCATTTCACGCAAAGTTGCATCGTGGAAAATAACGTAGGGCGGTACGCCGTGTTCTTCGGCTAAGCGTTTGCGGCAAGAGCGCAGTGCGTTCCATAAATGTTGATCCTCCACATCCACCACCACGCCTTGCTTGCGTGCAACAGCGGTCGCGCTGGCTTTAATTTCGCGACGCAATTGAATTTTTTCTTCGCCGCGTAAAATAGCGCGGCAAGCATCGTTTAATTTCAAGCCGCCGTAGGCTTGTGCATCTACATCTAACAAACCGCGTGCGACTAATTGCCGAAAAATAGATTTCCATTCGTCGGCGGTAAGATGTTTGCCAATGCCGTAGGTGGAAAGGCTTTGATGATTAAATGAATGTATTTTTTCATTGCTGCTGCCGCGCAACACATCAATCACATGGCCTGCACCAAAACGTTGGCCAGTGCGGTACACGCAAGAGAGCGCCATGCGCACAGGTTCAGTGGCATCCCAAGTTTGTGCCGGCGTTAAACAGGAATCGCAATTGCCGCAGGGTTGCGCAAGGGTATCGCCAAAGTAACGCAATAACGTTTGGCGGCGGCAGGTGGTAATTTCACACAAGCCTAACATGGCATTTAACCGCTGCTGTTCGTTGCGTTTAAATTCGTCGTTGCCTTCGGAGTTGGACATCATTTGGCGCAGCTTGACCACATCCTCCAAGCCGTACAATAAAAGTGTCGTGGCGGGTTCACCATCGCGGCCCGCGCGGCCAGTTTCTTGGTAATAAGCTTCAATACTTTTGGGTAAATCTAAATGCGCCACAAAACGCACATCGGGTTTATCAATGCCCATGCCGAAGGCGATAGTCGCCACCATAATGATGTTGTCTTCACGTAAAAAACGCTGCTGATTTTTTTGGCGGATGGGCGCTGGTAAACCGGCGTGATAAGGCAATGCGGTAAAACCTTCGGTGCTTAACCACTCTGCAATTTGTTCTACCTTATTGCGCGATAGGCAATAAATAATGCCAGAATTATTGGCTTGTTCATCACGCAGAAAGCGCATGAGTTGAATTTTAGGATTATTTTTTTGTTGAATACGATATTGAATATTCGGGCGATCAAAACCATTCACAAATTGCTGTGCATGTTCCAATTGCAGGCGCGCGATAATTTCTTCGCGGGTGCGCACATCGGCCGTTGCGGTAAGTGCAATGCGCGGCACTTGCGGAAATTCGCGCTGCAGCATATCCAGCTTTAAATAATCGGCGCGAAAATCGTGGCCCCATTGGGATACGCAGTGGGCTTCATCAATCGCAAAGAGCGCAATTTTTACGCCGTGTAACATTTCCAAGGTGCGCGGCTGAATTAAACGTTCGGGCGCAACATAGAGCATATCCAGCTCGCCATTGTGCATGGCCAATTCGGTTTGCCAAGCTTCTTGTGGTGTCATGCTGGAATTTAAAAATCCGGCACGCACGCCGAGTTCGTGCAGCGCGCTCACTTGATCTTGCATTAAGGCAATTAAGGGCGATACCACTACACCAACGCCATCGCGTACCAATGATGGAATTTGGTAGCAGAGTGATTTTCCGCCGCCGGTGGGCATTAACACGAGGGCATCATCGCCTGAAACCAGCGCATTAATCACGGCTTCTTGCGGGCCGCGAAATTCGTGGTAGCCAAAGACATCTTTCAGGATTGTGTGGGGAGTTTTCATCATGGGCGGAGTATAGGGGATTCAAGCTGAACCGAACACGAGCAAGGTGTGATTGCTTTTCTTTACAGGCAAGAAGTGTAAGGAAAATTGCGGCTGGTGTGACGAGTGTTATTTAATAATTTCCTGCGATTAATAACTGCAGCGTGAACGCAGGCGCACTACACAACCCCGGACAATCCTATGCAAAACACTACTACGCCAAACACTAAAACCACTAAATACCTAAGTCTTGTCGCCTTAAGCTCGATTCTCCTTGCCTGCGGTGGTGGCGGTGGCACAAAGCCACCATCCACCACGATGAGCTCTACGGCAAGCATCGCTAGCTCAAGCAGTTCGGTTGCCTCCAGCACGGCTGCGCTCACCACCTTAATTAAACTCAATCAAATTGGCTACAAACCCAGCGCAGAGAAGCTGGCGGTAATACCGGCGGTGGCAGCAACAACTTTTACGGTGACGAAAACCAGCGATAACTCTGTGGTGCTCACGGGCAATTTAAGTGCAGCCCAAACCTGGGCACCTGCTGAGGAATCAGTAAAACTCGCAGACTTCTCATCAATAACAGCCGTAGGTGAGTACACACTAACTGTTGCAGGTATCGGAAAATCCGCCAGTTTTAAAATCGCCACTAATGCTTACGATGCACTTAATGCCGGTGCCATCAAAGCCTTTTATTTCAATCGCGCGAGTACAGCGTTATTAGAAACCCACGCTGGCGTTTACAAACGCGCTGCTGGCCACCCCGGCACTAAAGTCTATATCCATAAATCTGCCGCCACAGTGGCGCGCCCAGAAGGCACCATAGTGTCTGCACCCAAAGGCTGGTATGACGCTGGCGATTACAATCTTTATATCGTCAATTCCGGCATCAGCACTTACACCTTGCTTGCGGCCTATGAGCACCATGCAAATTACTTTAAAACCCAGAACCTCAATATCCCCGAAAGTGCAGATGCGGTACCCGATGTATTGAACGAGGCCATGTGGAATTTGGAATGGATGCTCGCCATGCAAGACCCTAACGACGGCGGCGTTTATCACAAGCTCACCAGTAAAAAGTTTAGCGGTATGGTGATGCCCGAAGCCGATACGTCAGACCGTTTCATGGTGCAAAAAGCGACCGCAGCCACCTTGGATTTTGCAGCGGTAATGGCCGCCGCCAGTCGCATCTACGCGCCTTACGAATCCACCTACCCCGGTCTTTCCACCAAAATGCTCAAGGCCGCTAAATCGGCCTATCAATGGGCGAAAGCCAACCCAGCAATTTACTATGTGCAACCGAGCGATATTTCTACCGGTGCTTATGACGATGGCGATGTGAAAGATGAATTCGCATGGGCGGCGGCGGAGTTGTACATCACCACTAAAGACGATACCTATTACACCGACCTTAAACCTGCGACGGTTACGGCAGATGTACCTGCATGGGCCGGCGTGAAATCTCTCGGCTGGATTTCACTCGCACACAACCTGAGTTCACTCACCAGTGCTGCAGATAAAGCACTCATTAAAAATCGTTTGGATGTTCTGGCGACAACTATAGTCGCTAAAAAAACGGCATCCGCCTACGGCGTGCCTTTGGTGAACAGCGATTTTATTTGGGGTAGCAATTCCGTTGCGCTCAATCAGGCGATGATGCTACTAGCGGCTTATACGTTAGATAACAGCAAAACCGATTACCTGAACGCCGCGCAGTCGCTGTTGGATTATGTGCTTGGCCGCAACCCAACCGATTTCTCCTATGTGACAGGTTTTGGTGTGCGCACACCGCAACATATCCATCACCGCCCCTCAGATGCAGATGGTATTGCGGGTTCTATCCCCGGCTTTTTAGCGGGTGGCCCTAACCCCGGCCAGCAAGATAAAAAGGATTGCAGTGTTCCTTACCCCTCTAACTTGCCGGCAAAATCTTATCTAGACGACACCTGCAGTTATGCGAGCAATGAAATCGCTATTAACTGGAATGCACCACTGGTGTATGTAAGCGCGGCACTGCAAGTTTTAACGCCGTAGTAGTTATAATTCGAGCCGTGAAAAACCGCCAAGGCACCTGCTGCCTTGGCGGTTTTTTATTGTGTAAAAGAAACTGCGCTCGCCTAGTTATCTTGCCTACCACGTAATATGATTGCGCCCACTAATCTATAGCAGGGCAGTGTGTTATGAAGTTTGTATCATTGATGATGTGCGTATTCTTACTAAACAGTTGCGGTGGTTTACCCACTAAAATCAGCTCGCCCTTTGCAAAACCGGATGCTGCACCCACGGTAACGCCCATAACAGGGCCCGCACCTGAAGCGCCCTTACCACGTCATGTTGATGATGAGTTTCAAAAAACCTTGAGTAAAATTTGGGGCAATTATTTTATTGAAAATTATTCGGATACCCGCGCGCTAGATGTTTTGGTCATTACCAATCGTAAACTAAAGAGCGCCACCTTTGGTTGCAGCAATGATCAACTGGGCGTAGAGCGTGATGAGGGCGTGCATTTTGGTATATGCAAAATTAATGTTCCAAAAAATCACAGTACAGGTTTGATTCGTTTAACGAAAGATAATCGCCAATCATCCCATGATTTTTTCAAAATTTTGAACTCAAGAAACTTAACGGAAGCGGCCGTATTTGATTACCTTAAAAAATCGGAGCGTTATCCGCTGGTATTTGTTCACGGGTTTAATGTGCGTTATGAAGATGCTCTGCTGAGAGCGGCACAAATTGCCTATGACTTAAAATACCAAGGGCCCATAGTTTTATATTCTTGGCCTGCGGGTGCGAAAGATGGATTCTTAGACGAGAAAATAATTACGCGCACTTATGACCACAATTTAAAAAATGCGCAGGATTCGACCGCGCGCTTTAAAGAGTTTTTAAATCAATTAAATGCAAATCATTTAACCGTAAATTTGGTGGTGCACTCTATGGGGCATCAAGTAGCCTTGCCGGCTCTCAGAGATTTTTCTGTACAAAATCCAGATGCAAAAATTATCAATGAACTCATTCTGAACGCGCCCGATTTTGAGGCCGATGAATTTATCAATATCGCCGCTGCCGTTAAAGACAATACCAAACGCATCACCATTTATTGTTCCTATAACGATAGAGCTATGACAGTCTCGGAAATCTACAATAAAAACCCCCGCTTTGGCGCCTGTGCATTTTCTGAAAGTATTGATTCCATTAACGTGAGTTTGGTAGATGCTCCCGCACTCGGTTTAGGTCATGGTTATTATTCATCGCGCGCCATCTTGGGCGATGTGTTTCAAGTGTTATTAGGCATAGAAGCAGAGAAACGATTGTTTATTAAAAAAAGTGAACCTAACAGCACAGAAAAATATTTTCTAAGGCAATAAATAGATGAAAGATGAATCACGTGAAATCGCACCAGCACCTGTTAGTTTGGCGCAAGCCTTTTGGTTTTGGTTAAAACTCGGCTTTATTAGTTTTGGCGGCCCTGCGGGGCAAATATCTATCATGCATCAAGAATTGGTAGAAACTCGTCGTTGGATTTCAGAAAAGCGTTTTCTGCATGCGCTCAATTACTGCATGGTATTACCGGGGCCAGAGGCGCAACAACTTGCCACCTATATTGGCTGGTTAATGCACCGCACTTGGGGCGGTGTTATTGCCGGCGTGCTATTCGTGTTGCCGTCGTTATTTATTTTAATTGCGCTTTCGTGGGTTTATATCGCCTATGGCGATGTACCTTTAGTCGCAGGATTATTTTACGGCATTAAACCCGCAGTAACCGCCATTGTGGTGCAAGCGGCGCATCGCATAGGGTCGCGTGCCTTAAAAAATAATGTATTGTGGGCAATTGCTGCTGCGTCCTTTGTCGCTATTTTTGCGTTAAATATTCCTTTCCCGTTTATTGTGTTAGGTGCTGCTGTAACAGGCTATGTGGGCGGCCGTTATGCACCGCAATTTTTTAATGCGAGTGGCGGCCACGGCGCTGCAAATCAATCTTTTGGTGCAGCAATCATTGATGACCAAACGCCAACACCGGCGCACGCACTCTTTCGTTGGTCGCGCTTTGCATTTGTGTTTGCAATAGGTTTTACGCTTTGGATTATTCCAATGGGCGCGCTCTATGCCATTTTTGGTTGGCAACATGACTTCACCCAAATGGCGTGGTTTTTTACCAAGGCTGCGCTCTTAACCTTTGGCGGGGCTTATGCGGTTTTACCTTATGTGTACCAAGGCGCAGTAGGTCACTACCAATGGCTCACACCAACACAAATGATTGATGGCCTTGCACTCGGTGAAACAACACCTGGGCCATTAATTATGGTGGTTGCGTTTGTCGGGTTTGTGGGTGGTTATGTAAAAGCCTTATTGGGCACAGAGCATTTATTTTTATCTGGCGCGCTAGCGGCATCGCTGGTGACGTGGTTTACATTTTTGCCCTCGTTTATTTTTATTTTAGCGGGCGGGCCTTTTGTAGAAACCACGCACAACAATTTAAAATTTACTGCCCCACTTACCGCTATTACCGCCGCAGTCGTGGGTGTGATTTTAAATCTTGCACTCTTCTTTGGTTACCATGTGTTATGGCCGCAGGGCTTTAGTGGTGGTTTTGATATTGGTTCAGCCGTGATTGCTGTGGCTGCTGCGGTTGCACTATTTAAATTTAAACGTAATGTCATCCATGTGATTGGTGCGGCGGCGTTGATTGGTTTGGCGATAAAAACCTTAATTCCCTAACAACCTGCTTTCCTTGATGGTTTGCTCATGATGCTTTGTTCTGGTCGATCTCACGTAGGGTTTGGCTGAGTTGCAAATCCCTGTCTGCCATCTACACTCAAACCATTCCCTTCTGTACACAAATACTCGGTGAGCAACATGGTAGATGGCACACTTAATCGACGTCAATTTTTATCCGTGGCGGCTAAGGCTACAGGTGTTGGCGTTATCACCGCTAAAGCCCCTTATGTGTTTGCGAAAAGCCAAACTACCTTGCGCATTATTGGCACTCACGTAACGCTTCAAGAAGAAATCCGAAAAAAGGCCAGCGAAGATCTTGGCATTAACTTGGTTTTTGAGGCGAGAGGAGAGGCAGAGCTTGTACAAAAGGCCACAACAAATCCCAATTCTTTCGATCTCTATGAGCAATGGACAGACAGTATTAAACCACTTTGGCAAGCCAATGCAATTCAACCTATCAAAACCGAACGGCTTAGATATTGGGATGAAATCAATAACATTTCCAAGAAAGGCCGAATAACCGACAAGGCTCCTGTTGGTTTAGGTGATGCCCCCTACAAGCTGCTGAACGTGCAGGCAGATGGTTCCCTCGGTGCCAAATTTACCGGTGAGATCAGTTTTTTACCCTATGTTCATAATGTCGATTCTTTTGGCTACAACACCAAGATCATCCCTAAAGGTGTGCCTTATCAAACCGAAAGCTGGGGTTGGCTGTTAGACCCAAAATGGAAAGGAAAAGTCGGTATTGTGAATGCACCCACCATCGGCATTTTTGATTTAGCGCTAGCGGTTCAAGCCAAAGGTCTTATGCGCTTTGCGGATATGAGCAATATGACCATCGCAGAAATAGATAAGCTGTTCGCCATCTTAATGGAATACAAGAAGCAAAAGCACTTTGCCGGTTTCTGGAATACCGTTCCGCAAAGTGCAGAGTTTATGACCAGCGGTCGCGTGGTCATTGAGAGCATGTTTTCCCCCGGCGTATCTACGGCCAATGGCATGGGTACACCCGTAACCTATGCCGCACCCAAAGAAGGTTACCGAGCTTGGCATGGCGTTATGTGCATGTCGCGCGAATGCAAAGGGCAAGTGCAAGATGCCGCATACGATTATATGAACTGGTGGTTAAGCGGGTGGGCGGGGGCTTTTATTGCCCGTCAGGGCTATTACATTTCTAACCCAGAGCGCTCTAAGCCATTGCTCACCGCCAACGAATGGAATTATTGGTACGATGGAAAGCCTACGAATATTCCTCTCAAAGGTACCGATGGGCGAATATCCGTCCCCGCCGGTGATATTCGCACCGGTGGCTCCTATGTGAATCGATTTAGTCATGTCGCCATTTGGAATACTGTCATGGAAAATTATGAGTATTCACTTGAACGCTGGTACGAATTTTTGCTGGCTTAATCGTCATGACACAAAAAAATGAATTGATTTTTAGCATCCGCCATAAAATTTTGGGCAGTTTTATTTTTGTGTTATTGCTTAGCTTTACGATCACAGGAATAAATATTGTTGGCTTACAAGATTTTTATCAGCACTTTCGGCAGTTTAAGCAAGAAAGCGCTGACACTAATTTAATGTTGAAAGTTGATAAAAACGTATCCGATTTACAGCGCTCTATTCTTGCCTTTAGCACCGCAGAAAAAAGCGTTTCCTCTGCACAGCTCCATAGGTTGCGTAGTCAGCTATCGCTGGATATTGCTCAACTTCTTGCCAATGAGGCAAAGAATAGACACCCTGCCAACACGCAATTAACGCAAATGAAGCAAGCGGCTGATTCATTTGTCGAAAAAATCGAAAGCTTAGAAAAGGAACGCGCCTACCGAGAAGCCTTAGTGACCGAACGCTTAAGCGCTATTTATGACGAGCTAGACAGCAAGCTAGACCGCACGTTTCATTTTGTAAAACATCAAGGCAACGAACACATAATCGACACTGTGTGGGATACACAGGGAAACGTTTCCGAAGCGGAAACCTTGAGTGGGCGCTATTTTGTTAAGCGCGAGTTTCAATTGCGCCAGCGCGTCATAAAAGATCTACACGATGCCACAAGCCTGCTTAAAGCAGCGCTGCCAAGCATTCATAACAGTGACGCTAAGCGTGAAATTGTCGCCGTGATTCAACTGCTTGAACAAACCCAATTACTGTTCAACAAAGCGGTACAGGCAGACCGAAACTATTTATTTCTGGTTAATGTGGTTATTGCCGGTGAAACCGCTGAGCTTAGTAATTTATCGGAATCGCTAAAATCTCAAAAGCTGCAAGAACAAACCACACTTTTTGTTTCAACCGAGCAACAAATCAAGTGGATACAAAAGATAGAAATTTTGATATCCCTCTTAGGCGCGCTGATTGCTGCGATAGCCGCATTCATCATTGGCGCTAGAATAAGTAAGCCATTGCAGTCAATTACGCATACGTTTAGCCGTCTAGCATCAGGAGAAAGCCTTGCAGAAATACCGGGGATGAATAGGAAAGATGAAATTGGCCAACTCGCGTTAGCGGCCAATATCTTCCGTGAAACCAATGCAAAAACCAACGAACTCCTCATTCAAACTGAAAAGCTTGCCGAAGACCTCACGCAGCGTGAAAAAGCGCTTGAGCTGGCGGTGGCAAAAGCACAAGACGCCAACCTCGCCAAAAGCCAATTTTTGGCCAATATGAGCCACGAGTTACGCACCCCCATGAATGCCATTTTAGGCATGTTATTTCTCTTACAAAAAACAGAATTAAACGCTCGGCAAACAGATTATGCGGTAAAAACCGAAGGTGCTGCGCGCGCGCTATTGAGTTTATTAAACGATATTTTAGATCTCTCCAAAGCAGAAGCCGGAAAGATGGAGCTAGACCCCACGCCATTCAATCTAGAACATGTATTTCGTGATTTAAATGTGATTTTGGCCACCAACATCAGTAACAAACCCGTTGAGCTACGCTTCTCTGTGGGTGACGATGTACCCCTTTACCTTTTAGGTGACGCATTACGTCTTAAACAAGTTCTGATTAATCTTGGCGGCAACGCGATCAAATTTACCGAGCGCGGGTCGGTTATGATTTCAGTAACACAGGTGTTTGATAGTGAAGACCAGCCGTTACTCAAATTTAGCGTTCGTGATACGGGCATAGGTATCGCGCAAGAAAGCCAAGAAAAAATATTCAGCAGTTTTACTCAAGCAGAAGCTTCAACAACAAGGCGCTTTGGTGGGACAGGGCTTGGCTTAGCGATTAGTCAGCGGCTTGTTGCTTTAATGGGTGGAACGCTCACACTAGAAAGTGAATTAGGAAAAGGTAGCTGCTTTCAATTTTGCATTAAATTGCCATCACTTTCAGCGCAAGAAATTGAAGTCTTAAATGAAAAAATTGACGTAGGCTCATTGGCAATAGGCGATAAGCGCTTAGAAAAAATGCGCGTGTTATTGGTAGAAGATAATCCAACCAATCAGCAAATTGCTGTTGAATTGTTAGAAGCAGAAGGTGCTAAGGTTCAGGTTGCTAACCATGGCCAAGAAGCTGTGGATATTCTCGCCGATAATATTCATAGCCTTAATCAAGCTGGATTTGATGTCGTATTAATGGATTTACAAATGCCAGTAATGGATGGGCTTACCGCCACCAAACAAATTCGCAATACCCTCAGCCTATTAGATTTACCCATTGTAGCCATGACGGCAAATGCTATGGCGTCAGATCGTGAAGCATGCATTAACGCAAGCATGAATGATCATATCGGTAAACCCTTTGATATCAGTCATGTTATTCAGGTATTACGCAAACAAGCAGGTTGGGGAGCTATAGATGATTTACCCGATGAGAATATTCCGTTAGCCGACAACGCGGGCTTAACTAATCAACCCATAAATCAAGGTGTAGATGCGAATGAAGATAGTGGCATAGATATTAAAAAAGCCATTTCCAGACTGGGTGGAAATAAAGATTTATATAGCCGTATGCTGCCAAAATTTATTGAGAACCTAAGTAATCAACCCATTCAGCTCAGGGCCCTTCTTGAAAAAGGCGAACTAAAGGCCGCGTCACAATTGTTGCACTCACTAAAAGGGTTATCGAGCACCATGGGAGTAACAAAAATTGCTGCTGAAGCTGCGCATGGTGAGAAATTGCTATTGACGGAAATTTCCATAGGAGAGGCAAATCAATTTATTGAATCCTTTATTCGGTTAATTGAACGCCAAATACCTCAAGTATCGAAAATTGATCCTATGCAAATAAATGGAGATTTATAGCCATCTATTTTGTTCGCTGTGAGGTCCGGTTGTCGCCGTGTTCATGCATTAATTTATTACTTCAGACCTATAATGTGCCGATTAACATCATTTTCATCTAAGCCAGCTATTTTCCACATGATTAGGTGAAATCAGCTAGTCTTTGGTTATTCAAAAATAATCACAATGCTGTAAAAATACGCGGAAGGGCTATTTTTTTGTTTTCGGAAATAAACATGGCTATTCAATCAACTCTCCGGATTTTTGCACTACTTGCTTTGTTGTTTATAAGCGGTGTCTCAACACGTCTTTTTGCCAGCGAACAAAAATCAGAGCCTGTCGCTAGCAAACTCATGGTCATTAAATATCACAATACCAGTGGTCATGACGATCATCATGCCTATAACTTTGAGCTAATTCACCGCATCCTGGAAATCACTCGCCCTGAGTTCGGCGATTTCAAAGAGGAGCCTTATGGTCAAGCGCCTACCGCTAAACGCCAAGCCGCATTGCTGAGCGAAGGCAAACTACTTAATGTGCACTGGGCGCCACCCGGCACTGATATTGCGCTGGCAGATGTTATCCCCATTCCCATAGATATATTGCGCGGCTTGCAAGGCTATCGCGTGTGCTTGGTTAACACTCAGGCAAGCGTGGATTTTAGTGGAATTAACAGTGCGGAAACTCTTAAAGGTTTACGCATAGCTCAGGCTGCGTCTTGGGCAGAAATACCCATTTACCGTTTCAACGGAATAAAACCTATAGAACCACCCACTTTAAACGGGCTTTATCCCATGCTTGGGCTGAAACGATTTGATTGTATTCCGCTAGGCGTAAATGAAATAGATACAATCTATAAACTTGAAAAGTCCCAATATCCTTTTATGGCAATAGAATCTTCGCTGCTCATTGTTTATGACTCCCCCATTTATTTCTATGTTAGTAAAAAATTTCCAAAAATTGCTGAGCGGTTTACCTTAGGGTTAAATAGATTATTGGCTAATGGTGATTTAGATAAACTATTCAATCATTATCACAAGAAAAATATTGATCAATTACATCTTGGTAATCGCAAAGTAATTTGTTTGAAATCACCGTTTAGCAATAATCCAAAACAATGTCGGCAACCTCTTTTACTACCAGATTTTATTAAACACGCTAAACCTTAGCTTCAGATTTGTAGAGTAAATATAAGAGCGCACCTATGGGAATATTTTTGGTGAGCGGCCCAAAGGGGTGTAACCAAAATGCGGGCGCGATAATAGTGAGCAAAATACTGTAACTAATGACCAGAATTAATTGAAAGCTGTAACACCATTTGAGCCTATAGGTGGTTAATAGCCAAAAGCCTATTAATGCATCTATCACGCTGCCGGTATTAATACACCAATCTGCGAATTCCCCCTGAATATGCTGTAGTTCTAAGACGTCATAACCAATAGTACGCCCCCACCAAAATGACGTTGCCGCCGTAGATAGCCACAATACACTTAGGCTTAGCCGACAAATGAATTCAACGCGCACTGGAAGCTTCATAGTTAGATAATCGCCAAGGGTTTAAAAATCATTAACCAGAGCATAAATAAAATGCCACAAAATGCGGGAATACCCAGCGCAATCCAGTATTTCATTGCGAGATAAAACTCATCGCTTAGTACACCGGTTTGTTCTGCATTTTGCGCCAATCTTTTTAAGCGATATTGAATAAACACCACCGGCACCCAGCAGCAGCCGATAAATGCAAATAAGCTTGCTACACATATAAACCAAGGTGCGCTAAAACTGTATTGCAAACGCTGCATTAACAATACGCCCGTGATGAGTTGGCCAATAACGGCTGGCGTGGTAAAAATCCAATCGGCCAAAACGACAAATCGTGCAGTGTGTGCGATGACCGAAATATTTTTACTGCGGCTTGCCATCAACATAAAAAAAGCGATGCCCGCGCCAGTGCCAGACAAAACAATTGCGCAGAGTATATGGATATATTTAAGTACCAAATAATTATCCATTGACTACCTCAACGCCATTCACCTCTTTACCATTCGTAAAGGTCTGTTGATAAATTCCCCAGATTTTTGCAAGCGCATCAAAATCGGCCAGTGAATACAAACCAAGGCATGGCGTTGCGCCAGCAGTAAACGGTTTTTCTGCAATTAATTGTTGCGCAAGAATAATGGCAGAAAGCGTAGGTATATAAGGGCCAACACCGTGCTCAGCCGTTAAACGCCAAAGAATTTCTTTGGGTGTTCCGTTTGCATCAAGGCCATTGATTTTAATCATCATGCCGCCAATGTCTGAACCTAAATGTATAAACCAATTGCTGGTTGCAACAATAGGTTTAACTAAAGGGGACCAATTTTTTACGATTCTTTTTTTTGCTAGCCAAGCCATGCCTACCATAGCCCAATGTAACAAGGGCAATTCCAAACCCGCTTGAAAGTGTACGGTTTTAACAGGCGCATAACGCGCGGGGAATAATTCCAAATCGGGAACATCCACATTCGCCAATAAGCGTTTACCTACTGTGTTGCCAAAATCAATTTTGCGTGGCGACATCCAGCCATACTTATTAATCCACTCACCCTTTTCAAATATTTTAATGGTATGGCCTGTGTAAGAGAGAATAGCTTTAACCGTTGCTTCACCACGCTCAGCGCGATTGCCTGGCGCGATGGCAATATCAATGGAATCAATACGTGAGAATTCTTTAGCATAATGATCAATCACCGTTGAAGATAAACCCGGTACTGAACTTGCACCGCTTACGACGAATAGATTTTTTGCTTTAGCTTGCTCGCCCAACTTGGCAATGTCGCACACGAACCGGCGATCATCCGCTAAATCAATGTAATGCGCACCCGCGTCAATACACGCTTGCGGCACGCGATAATCCTGCCCCTGAAATGGCCCGCTAGTGTGAATAACTAAAAATGGATTTAAGGTTTTTAATTGTTGCGGAAAATCTTCGCTAAAAATATCCAGTGCGACTGGCTTTAATTGGGCCTCGCAGTTTTGAGAGCGCAACTTATCACAAAGCTGATTTGCTTTTTCGAAACTGCGGCCAGCGATAAGCAAACAAATGTTGGTTTGCTTAGCTAATGATTCACTAATACGTTTACCGAAGTTGCCGTAACCGCCGAGAATTAATATAGATTTTTTCATGATAGAAGCTGTTTAAATAATAGGTTAAGTTGCGCCATGTCGCGGTCGTAGGTGTTATCTTGAGCTGCTCGTGTTTCCAGTGCCTCTAATTCTCTTTCAATAAAATCATTCAGTGCTTTAATCGCAGGTGCTATTTCTTTTTCCTGACTAATTTTTTTACGCTGTAGCAGCTTCTCAATTTCGGAATTTAGAAGAGCGTCACTTTCAATAAGTTCCCGTAGGCGATGAAATTCAATCGGTGCTGGTTGCTGATATTGCTCAAGCCAGCGAATTGCCAATAGTGGTCTTAGCACATAGAAATATTTTTTAATGGGCACTAAATCTTCTTTGAGATAAGTACGATAGTTGGTTTTTGCCATGCTGCGGTAATGATAGATACCTTTGGGTACAGAATATATATCTTGCAATATTTTACGCGCGGCTGGTGCAAATTGATTATCGTCAATATAGACAATGGGTGATTGCAGCCATTCAATAATAGCGGGGTTTGATCGCCACAATAGCTTTAAAGCTTTGCGTAAATCCCATCCATTAATATCAATATCATCGACAATGGGATACTCAATAACATCGCGTTTATCTTCAACATCAATAGTGAGATACCAATCTTTAGGTCTTACATACACAAAGCGCACATCATAATCGCTATTGGGCGAAGCGAAGCCCCAAGCCCGGCTGCCGGATTCGATGGCATAAATAACTTTCACATTGTGTTCGATTTCTGCAGCGCGAATTCGCTCTAAGATGTCTGCTCGTATATGTTCGGCGATCATATTAATCCTAATTGTTAGTGGCCAGTTCTATTGCGATACGCAATGTGAACTGTGAAGCTGAAATTATATTCCCGCGAATACAAGTTATTTAGAATCGATAAAATGTTGCAGGCGAGTTTTGAGTCTGCCGATTGCCATTGGGTGTTCTAAAAATTCTTCGATAGGCATCAACTGCCAATACTGCCCTTCTTCACTAAAGACAATTGCTTCAATTTCTTCGCGCTTTCCTTCTGCGACAAAAAAATAGGAATTTCCCGTGTTGTTAAAGTTCACGCCTATTTTTTTATAGATTAAGCGCGATTCTTCCAGTCTTATACCGAACTCTTCTTCCAATTCGCGTAACACACATTGCTCTGGTGTTTCATCGCCTTCGCGCACTCCGCCGGGGAAATCCCACATATTGGGGAAAGGGATATGCGCAAAATCATCGCGCAAGTAAACGAGTAGTTGGCCATCAAGAATATAGGCGAGTTTGCTGGCGCTGAATTCTTTAGTCATCTCGTAAAAAATCCGATTTTCATAGTAAAAAGCCCGCATCCATTTCTGAAGGCGGGCTTTCTAATTAATTTATAAAGCGCAAATTAACCCTTCGCACGCTCTTCCAAAATCGCAACCGCTGGCAATACTTTTCCTTCTACGAATTCAAGGAATGC
>SXGR01601734.1_pt1 | contig 18359 bp, 12 predicted proteins | sample 3174711 | NCBI WGS metagenome assembly SXGR01 (sample SAMN11356860, study PRJNA531348) | freshwater metagenome | isolation source: freshwater sample F1-60 | place: China: Fuxian Lake, Yuxi | collected 2017-12-25
ACTGGAAGCACACACGACGGACCGGAACCCAGCTAACGATGCGTACCGTCCACACCGGTGGGGTTGCGGGCGAGGACATCACCCACGGTTTGCCGCGGGTGGTCGAATTGTTCGAAGCGCGTACCCCAAAGGGGGTGGCCCCGATCAGCGAGGTCGCAGGTCGGGTGCGAGTCGATGACACCGACAAAACCCGCAAGCTCATCGTCGTCCCAGATGGGGGCGGTGAAGAGATTGCCTACCCGGTTTCCAAGCGGGCTAGATTACTGATCGAAGACGGCGCTCACGTTGCCGTAGGTGAGCAGCTAATCGTCGGCGCCGTTGACCCCAAACAGGTACTTCGTATTCTGGGCCAGCGGGCGGTGCAGATGCACCTTGCCGAGCAAGTGCAGCTGGTCTATCGCTCACAGGGTGTTTCGATTCACGATAAGCACATTGAGGTCATCGTGCGTCAGATGCTCAAGCGGGTCACGATCATCGACTCCGGCGACTCGGAGTTCTTGGCGGGCGAGCTCATTGAACGTCGCGCCTTTGAGGCCGAAAACCGCCGGGTGGTTTCTGAGGGCGGAACTCCAGCTGCGGGTCGGCCAGAGCTCATGGGTATCACCAAGGCCTCACTTGCAACCGAGTCTTGGCTGTCCGCGGCATCCTTCCAAGAGACCACCCGGGTGCTTACCGATGCTGCTATCCACGCCAAGAGTGACCCACTACTCGGGCTCAAGGAGAATGTCATCCTGGGCAAGCTCATCCCAGCGGGCACCGGGATGCCGCAGTACCGCAATATCAAGGTGGAGCCAACCGAAGAAGCCAAGGCCGCAATGTACGCGTCCTTCTCCGGCTATGAGGACATGGATTACACCGCATTCGGGGCACCATCTGGGGCTGCAGTTCCGCTCGAGGAGTTCGAGTTCCGCGGTGGGTACAACAGCTAGGTACCGACGGGGGAAGCAAAATTCTTCGGTGGCGGGCTACCTGACGGCGGTTACCGACTGCATATTGCTTCTGGGCAAATCGACATAAGGCATTCGCAGATGAAGCCTGGTGCCACCTGTTGGCCTGGGCGACAATGTGAGGTTAGGCGCTGCTGCCTGCAGGGCCTTCAGACCAAGACCCTTGCGGGCGCTCTCGGCTACCCCGGTGCCGTCATCTTCGACCGTGATCTCGATGGCGGCCGGCCAGACGCCGATGCTGATTGCAATCTCAGTAGCGCTGCCGTGCACCAGTGCGTTGCTCACGGCTTCCAAAATGATTCCGTTGACGAGCGGCTCAAGGTGGGTAGGCACCTTTGCGATGGCTTTCATGGTGATGTGAGCGCCCGGCCAGGTATCGGCTAGCACCTCTTGCGTGAGGAGGCTCTGCCTTACGCCTTCGTGCGGAGTGGCCAGGCTCAAAATAAGTTCGGGCACGACCGTTCCCTGCAAATGACGCAGGGCGTTAATCGTGGTCTGCGGGATCGCGCCGTGGTTAGCGCCGCCGACGGACCCGGCAATTGCAAGGAGTCGACTTTGGACAACGGAATGCAAGATGTCTGCTGCTGCTGTGCGCTTTGACCTCGTATGGTTTTGCAGGGCGAAAGTAGTGTATTCGATTTCGATTTCGTCTAGGTACAGCTGCTGCTGAAGTCTCTTCGTCTCACTGGACCACACTTTGCGTGCGGGGGCGAACAGCCCGACACTCAAGGCGCAGATAACACCCATCAATCCCAGACTGAGGGTTTCGTCACCAAGGACGGTTCCCCAAGCTGCACCGGCGATCCCACCTAGGCAAGCCACGAAGGTGGCGACGAATACCCACTGCGCAGTTGTGGACCAGTTGCCAATGATGGCTGGCCGCACCAAAAGAAAAAGAATGAAAGTGCCAGCGGTGATTATCGCTACGTCGACGACGGCGGCGTACCAGTTGCTGGGGCTGGCTAAGAGAGTCGCTACGACAACGCTGAACGCATTCAGCAGTGAGATGCCGAGCCAGGGAATAGTTGCGGCGGAAGGAGGGAAGCGAAACCAGTGATTTGAAGTGCTGGCCTCCTTTTTGATCTGGGCGCCGACCTCCTGATCTTTGATGATCTTCGTGATCACCTTGTCACCGGTGCGGATTATCAACTTAAGTTCATCTGCCGAATTCAAAGCCACGACGTCGATGATCTCCTGCGTCATTGCAGTCTCAACATTTAGAATTTCAGTAAGCGTGATTGCCAGCTCACGGATTGACAAGGGGGATGGGGGCCGCAGTTTGTGCGTTAATTGCACCCGCAGTTCGACCTGGCCCCTGAACTCGTTAACAACACTGTTGAGCACGGGTGTCAGGCCAAGGGCAGTGCCTTGGGGGTGCAGCAGGTGCGCTAGCGATCGAATCTCGTGTTGGGCGAGTTTTTCGACCTCGTCGGCTAACTGCACCCGGGCCGCCACCCGGTAAGGGTGGTCTGTAGTGAGGTTTTGCAATCCATCCAGGATGCCGGTCAACTCAGGCAAGACTTTGGTTTCCAGTGTCCGGATTACCACCTGTCGCTGACGCTCATCAATTTCTGCGGTCTCGGTGGAGCGGAGGGTAATTTCGGCCACCTTCGCGGTCGCGGCGGCCAAGGTGTCGTTCAACTGATCTCGCCACGAGTAGCTCAACGCAACTATGGACGCCACAAAGACCCAGGTAAGCACCGAAAGGATGAATACCGAAAGCGGGTCGAAGAAGGCCGGACGATCCGGGATTGAGGCAATTGCATATCCGGTGGCTAGAACGACAGCGCCTACCGCGCCAATCAGGGCGAAGGTGATCAAGGCCAATACTCCACCAGCAGCGGTGGGTGGGATTTCCAGTGCGCGGCGACGGATTAGGCGCAGGGCCAGGCCCTGTAGGAGCCAAGCGCAGACATTAAGTAGCAGGCCGAACCTGACCCACTGGCCTGAGTACGCCCCGGTGGTGGCGGCCGCGACAGTTCCGACCCCGAAAAGCAACGGAACGAGCCAAGGAATGAGGCCAAGACCATGGGTCCCGGGTAGTCGCTGCAGCAGGACCTCAGTGCGTTGGAGGTATTTGTTAGGTTGGCTAAAACTGGTCACCGAGGGGTACTCAGCATCCTCATGTAGGCGATGGCGGCCGATACTCGCGGGTTGACTTTTGGATCCCGAGAGTCGATGCCCAAGGAATTGATGATGGTGGTGATCGCATGCTCAACTGACTTGACCGAGACTGCCAGGCGTTGACAAATCTCCACGTTACTTGCTCCGCTGGCGAGGAGTTCGAGAACCCGGAGCTGATGGGCCGTGAAGCCCGAAGCAATCCTCGGGTCGAGTGGATTACCTTGCTCCGCTATAGACGGATCAAGCATGGTGTTACCGGCGACCACGGTATTGAGGGCTGCGACAACTGCCCCTATGTCGTCGGTGCGACGCTTTAGGATATAGGCCCAACCACCGACTTGCTCAATTGGCACTTGGGTGAGTACTGAAGCATCTGTATAATTGGAGAGCAATACGATCCCGCAGCTCGGCAGAATTCCGCGGATCGCCAGGCCCGCAGCCAGGCCCCCATTGGGACCATTTGGCGTCTGGCCGACGCTGGTCACTAGATCGAGGATGACGGCGTCGACATTTAGTTCACTTACTCTTGCCAGGAGGTCCGTGGGTGAATCGAAGACCGCGACCACTTCGACGACACCGGTACCAGATAAAGCGTCTGCGAGTAGATTTCGGAAGAAGACTTCATCTTCCAACATGGCAATACGCATCTGACCCCCATGGCTTGATCGTGCAGCCATTTTATGGCTGACGGCATTGGTCCTTTGCGAAATCGTGGCACCTGGGTCGGCCATAGCAGATGTGCGGGGCTAGCCCCCGCGGAGGTTGTTGATGCTACTTGGCCGCAGTAGGCGGCCCCGGCGATTTCTACCCGCGGATGAACACTCTTTGACAGGGATTTTTCTGGGGATGAGGTGGGGCCCAAGGTGGCTAGGGGATAGCGCACCTAGATTGCGGCAGGTATGGTGTCGTCATGTCCCAGATGCCACCGCCCGGCTCAGATTCAAGTGAGCCAACTGGCCCAGGTGAGCCCACTTGGCCCACGGCACCCCCGGGTGTCGATTTGGGAACCACGTCATCCGAGGGCGTTAATATGGGGAACACGGCTACCCAAGGCGCGACTTCCGGCAATGCGATCGCCGCACTCGTGCTTGCAATCGCATCTTGGGTTGTTTGCCCAATAGTGTTCGCCGTCATCGCGTTGATCTTCGCCTCCCTTGGGCGCAAGGAGATTGCGGCTTCGGGGGGCACCCGGCACGGCATGGAGTTGGTGACCGCCTCAAGGATTGTGGCCTGGATCAATATCGGGCTCTGGGCCGCTTTGCTGGTTATCGGGCTGATTGTTGGCATCATCGTGCTGCTTCTTGGCGGTATTGCGTCGGTAACTCCCGGTTCGGTGGGGGCTTAGTACAGGTGGAGGTGAGCTAGTGGGCGCAGTTGTTGCTACGGGTGCCAATTTGGACCTGTTGGCCGGGCTTCGGGCGCTGCACGAGGCCGCCGCTGGCGGCAGCCCCAATGTGACCGTTGCGGTCATTGACGGACCCGTAGATTTTGCGCACGAGGTTTTTGTCGGCGCGGATCTGCGCACGGCGCTGGGGGCGACCGCGATGTCGGCAGCGGCCGGGAACAAGATGGCCGAGCACGGCACCCATGTCGCCAGCATTCTTTTTGGCCAGCCGGGCACCGAAGTTGAGGGTATTTGCCCAGGTGTACGTGGCGTGATAATCCCGGTCTACGACTCGCTAACCGGGAGCGCCCCGCAATTGGAAGTTGCCCGGGCCATTGAACTGGCAATCGATGAAGGCGTCGACATCATCAACTTCTCCGGGGGCCAGTACTCGGACACGGGCGTAGCCGACCAATGGCTTTCCGGGGCGGTGGCCAGATGTGCGGAGGCTGGTGTGCTCCTCATCGCCGCGGCGGGCAACGACGGATGTGAGTGCCTGCATGTGCCGGCAGCGTCGGGAACAGCGCTGGCCGTCGGCGCCATTGACGCGGCCGGTGCGCCAATGGACTTCAGTAACTGGGGGCATGGCTACGCCTGCAATGGGATAACGGCACCCGGGGCCGATATCTTGGGGGCGCTGCCAGGTGGCGGTGTGACCCGGCTAAGTGGCACTTCATTTGCGACCCCCATGGTGAGCGGGGTGGCTGCTTTGCTGCTCTCACTGGCGAGGGCCGCCAATTTTGGGGTACCTCCATTAAGTGCGCTTGATATTCGCGATATTCTGCTGCAAGGTTCAGCAAAATGTGCTAGGAAGGGACAACAGGTCTGTCAGCGACTGCTTTCAGGCACTATCGACGTAGAAGGAGCAGTGGCAGCAATGAGCGACGCAATGGTGATTGGGCCTGCCGGTGTCACGCCAGCGGGCGGTTGTGGTTGTGGCGGGACGGGTTCGGTGCCGGCAACCGAGCCGTCGGATTCTTTAGCGGTAAGCCCGTCCATGGCTGATGCTCCCGAGGGTCAGAATATGGTCTACGCACTCGGTAACTTGTCGTATGACTTTGGTACTGAGGCCCGTCGGGATTCCTTCAAGCAGTTGATGCCGCCGGTTGAAATCGACGGTAATGTCGTGCCGCCAAATCCCTATGATGCTCGGCAGCTTGTTTCGTATCTTGGGCAAAATGGTTCTGAGGCGCGGGCGCTGATCTGGACTTTGAATATCGAGCTCACTCCGGTGTACGCGTTGGAGCCAACCGGCGCCTTCGGCGCGGATATCTATGGGCGTCTGGTCGAGCTGTTGGCCGCCGAGATCCTTGCCGAAGGTGATGAGGACCACATTCAGCGGGTGAGTATTCCGGGCCGTCTTACGGGCAACACCGTCCGCTTGTTCTCCGGGCAAGTCGTCCCCGTGATTCAGTTGGAGAATCCTCGTGGCATGTACGGCTGGAAGCATAATATGTTGGTTTCGCAGGCCGCGCATGCTGTTAGCGGTCGCGCCACGGCCTCAGCCGACCTGAAGACCGTCCAGGAGAACCTGCGAGGCTTCCTTGACCGGGTGTACTACGACCTGCGTAACCTTGGTGTGCTCTCGAGTGATCGGGCCGTCAACTTTGCAGCGACGAATGCCTTCCAAGCCGCGATGGTGTTCTCCGAGGCGCTCGGCGGCGGCATGCAACTTGAAACCATCGAGACTGAATTGTCGCCATTTGCGCGCGCCGATTCCGATGCTTGGGATGTGAAAATGAAGTTCTTCGATCCCGAGAACACGCGCCGGGCTCGCCGGGTTTACCGCTTTACCATTGACGTCAGTGAACTGATGCCCGTCACCTTGGGCGAGGTCCGCAGCTGGACCACGGCCATCTGATAGCCCGCAACCATGTATCCGATACAGGCGCCCCCGGTTCAGCGGCCCGAATTGGTAATACCCTCTTCGACGATTGACGTCGGTTCAGGGTCACTTAAGTATCTGGTTTGGGCCTACATGCATCTAATCCACGGGGCAAACTACAACGACCCATCCCCGTGGGTTTGTGCAGCCTTCATGCCGAGGAATAGGTCACGATGAGTGCGAAAAAGAGTCCTGAGTCGGGAGAAAACCCACCGCCCCGGGCGGCCTTGCCCAAGAAGGCCAAGGCGGCGAAGGTAGCCGCCAAGGCTAAGTCCGGGCCGGAGCCGGGGGGTGTGGTTCATCGGGTTAGCGCCCAGGTGAATCCGGTTTCGCACGACCTGCATCCCGGATACTCCTTGCATCCGCGCGGGCATAATCCCGAGGCGAAAATCGAGATACGCGATTATCTTTCCCAGCAGGATAATGAGAGGGAAAGTGGGTCCGGGGTCTATGCCATGGCCCATTGGGTGAAGTTCCTTGAGGAGCGCGAAGTAGTAGCTAGCGGTGAGGCAACTGGTGCCTCGGTTACCTTCTTGCGCGGCCTCACGCACCGTTAGGACGGTAAATGCCTGACCTCAATACCCTGCCCGGGGTGCTTCGCCTGCGCGCGCTCACCCAAGGTGACCCGAGGGTTCTGACCGCGGTCATTGATGGTAGTCCGGTGATTGATCACCCGGCCTTTGATGGTGCCGATGTCACCTCGGTGCGTGGGTACTGGCTAGATGACCGTGAGAATTCAGATGGCAGCACTGGGCATGCGACCCACATCACGAGTGTGATTTTCGGGCAACCTGGCAGTGAAGTACCAGGATTGGCACCGCGGGCTCGCGGGCTTTTTATCGCTTCGGGAGTTGACGACGACAGTGCCGAATCTGAGATCGGTATCGCACGCGCAATTGAATATGCCCTGTCCCAAGGTGCGCAGATCATTCACTGCGCCTTTTGTCACCCGAGCCAGACCGGATCAACCCAGGCTTGGCTAACTGATGCAGTGCGCAAGGCAGAAGACGCCGGTGCCATCATCGTGGCGCCGGCGGGCAATGACTATGGCGAGAACTGGTGCTCCCCGGCGGCAATGCCAACTGTGCTCGCGGTCGGAGCCTTGGCCGATGATGGTGCACCAATGCACTTCACTAACTTCGGCACCAGATATGACGGCCACTCGATCATGGGTCCGGGCGAGAATGTATTGGGTGCGAAGCCCGACGGTTCCGTCGTAAATCAAAAGGGCACCAGCGTTGCCGCGCCGGTGCTCACCGGTTTGATAACTGCGATAACCTCCGCCCTTGTCCAAGCTGGCCAAGCCCCCAACCCGCAGTTGGTGCGCGATGTCTTGATCGCCACGGCGCGACCTTGCACCGGTGCGGGGGCCGAACGATGCATAGGTGGCGAAGTTGCGGTGGATCGGGCACTTCAGGTGTTGTTCGACGGGGTACCAATTGCCTCATTCGCGGCTGACAACGCTCGCATTGTGGCCCGGCAGCCCGCACCCGATGCACCGGCGGTGATCCCGGAACCACCTAACCCGGATAGCCAATACCAACTGCCACCGCATTCATCAGCAACTCACCACACGGGTGAGCCGCCACTGCCGCGTGAGGTGTATCTGCGCGAGGAGCGCAGAGGTGCCGGCGTATCACCCTCGGTTGAGCCGTCGCTAATGTACCCGGCCCGCACCTTCGCGATCGGCACCATCAGCTACGACTTCGGTGATGAAATCACTCGCGATTCATTCAATGAGGCGATGGGCGGACGCTACGGCGTGGGCACCGGAATCACCAATGACGACCAAGCGATGGTCGATTACTTGGATGCCAATCCGGCGGAAGCACGCAAGTTGATTTGGGTGCTCTCTATCAATAGTGAACCACGATTTGCGATCACTCCCGTTGGGCCGTACGCAGCTGATGTCTACGACATGTTGGCAGCGCTGCTGCAGGGCCAGGCCACAGGTGCAATCTCAGTGGTATCCATGCCAGGTAGCGCTGAGCCGGGACTGGCAACTTTGCTGGATGGCACCGTCATTCGAAAGCTCCATCGCAATGGGCTTCGGGGGATCTACGGCTGGCACCCGGTAAATCTGGCTGAGCAGTGCTTAGCGGCCGTCCACCGGGATGCATTGACCGGACTAGAGCAAGGCATTGCGGTAGCCGCGAAGGCCGAGTCAGGGGTGGCGGGCGCAGATGATGAGGTTTTTGGAATAGACGAGGTCGGCACCGACGTCTGGACCCGCCTGCAGACTGCTCCGTCACCGGAAGTGCGACGTGCGGTTCAAGATTTCCTAGAGGAGATCTATTTTCGGGCACCACAGGATCCGTCGATTTCGGTCGAAAGAGCCTTGAACCTCGCAGCAACCAATGGCTATCAAATCGCAATGGCCTTCTTGGACGCTCTTAATGCTGGCTTCGACTACCAGTCTTATGGCACCGAGTACAGCCCATTTAGTCGGGTCGGTGGCAACTGCTGGGAGGTGGTCCTCCGTTTCAGGGATCCAGCGCACCTGACCCGCGGTGCGCGCGAATACCGGTTCACGATTGATGTCGCCGACACCTTGCCGGTGGCGGTCGGCCGGGTGCGGCGCTGGGCGGCCGTTCGGTGAGCAAGCTGGTCGGGCTGAGCCCAGCGGTGACAATTAATCCTGCTGATGCCAGTTGGAGTGAGTTGGTCGGTCCGAGTGGGTCGCTGGTCGTACCCGCTGACTTTGCAGTATTCCTCCCGGCCAGCGGTGTCGCACCAGCTAATGCGGTGGGTGATGCACGCCTGCTGCAGCGGTTGGCTGATGGTGGCTTCCTGGCGGTCACCGCTTATGAGAACGACACCCCACTAGCCACCTTGGTGCCGGGTTTGAATCCTTTGGATTCCATGCCGGTTGATGCACTGCCGACCACGTCCTACCGTCTTTCGAGATTTGCATACCTCCATCGGGTCAAGCGTCAGCTGTTGATCGAGATTCCGACCACCTCTGCCTATCTGGAGATTCATGATCCGCGTGTTGCCGCAATAGCGGCCGGCCTTGCATTTGATCAGACCCCGGTAGCACTTGCGGTGGCAGGCGGATTAAGTGTCGCTGGCGCCTGCGAGGTCCTTGGCCTAATGCGTTCGATCGGCATCGTGGTTCCAGTCGTTCGCGGCCTGGAGTTCGTGCCGGCGGTTCAGGCTTTGATTGACTGGGCAGAGCGCGAGGCACTGCCAAGTGGCTTCTCGCATTCGGGGTTGGTCGCCGGCCTCGATCAGATCCCGGTGGAAGGTGCAGATGCGTCATTCCACTTGATTTTTGAACTTCATCACGACGGCTCCCGCCAGGTCGACATCTCAGTCTGTTTGCCATATTCCGGTCCAGGTACCAGCGGTGATCGCGTAGTGCTGGGCGGCACGGGGTTCTATGAGTTCGATGTAGTTGACGGGGTCAAGTCGCTCATGGGGTTATTCGTGCATTTGGTGCCCCCGGTCGACCCAATGGAGCAGGAAGAGCAGGTGCAACGGCTAGACGAAGCCCTAAGAGCCTTAGGCACCAACTGCCGGGCCTCGAGTAACCTCGACGCCCGCGAACTGGTCGCGGCTTTGGGCCTTCCGGGCATGCTGGCGGTACTGCCAGGTCGAGAAGGTGCAGTACGGATGCTGTTTTCCGTCCCAGACCTATCGGTGTTGTCCTTGGCTCACCAGGTCTTGCTCGCTGCCGGGTTGCCGCTCACCAGTTTGGCGCACTTCCCGGCGATTGAGCCGCTGATTGGCGGTATGGCCGCGGTGCGGATCGCCGTTGACCTAACACAGACCGGTCTGGGCGAGCGCATCGGTTTTGAAGTGTTCGCCCCGGAGGCGATTGCCCTTCTTGATGTTGTGCTGCCGGAACTTGGCGTGGACCCCCGAATGCAGGCGAGTGCGCTGGCGGCTATCGCCGAACCCAGCAAAGAGCGCACGGTTTACCAGACCAACCTGGATGGTTCGGTAACCGATGTGCCGGTTGCGCAACAACGCATAGGCTTGTTGCACGTCAAAATCGGCCTTGAGGCAGGTGGCCAAGTAGCGATCAAGACCTACTCCATTGCGGCGAGCAGTTCGGTAAGCGAGGGCGGCAAGTCGGTTGAGGATGAGCAAATCCCTCGGTCATGGGAGTTCCACGACCTGCTTTTTCACACGAAGACCAGAGATGGCCGAACGCGCACTAAGTTAGGGGGCACCGCCCGTTTCACCGTGATGCCCCACCCCACTGAGCCGGCAACCCAACCGGTGCCTGGTGACATCTTGTTGCCAAAAGTCGATATCCCAGCACTAATCGCGTTGGATCGGCCATTTGGCGAGGTCCTGGAAGAGCGACAGTCAATCCGTGCATGGGATGGTGCCGAGTTACCGGTGGCTAGAGTTTCGGAGTTGCTCGCACGGGTGATGCATCTCATCCCGAGAAGTGAAGTTTTTGGCGGACAAGTCACTGAGCGTTCCGGTCGCGTATACCCTTCAGGTGGAGCACTTTACGAGATTGACATTGTGCTGCTTGCCGATCGCGTCGCTGGATTGGCGCCCGGGGCATACCTCTACCGGCAAGGTTCGCATTCACTAGGCACGCTAAATGGAGACAAAATAGCGCAAGCGAAAGTGCTTTTCGGCGCGAGTGAGGCGGTCGGCGCTGGAGTGGTTCGGCCCCAGGCACTGCTGGTGCTGGCTGCACGCTTCCCGGATATTGCAACCAAGTACGAAGGCATCGCATATTCGCTGATGCTCAAGCATGTTGGCGTCATGATGGCCACCATCCAATACTCGGCAGTGGCAATGGGCATAGGTTCGGTACCGCTGGGCACGGGCGATAGCGATGCATTCGCCTTAGCGACCGGCTTTGACTATTACACCCATGGATCAATAGGCGAAATCGCTATCAGTCCGCTCGACTGACCTGAAGGTTTTCTAGTAGGAGTAAAAGATGTCAGGGCTGGTTAACACGGAAGTCGAGCCATGGGGGTTCCAGCTTCCGACAATCGGCTCTTTTCAGGTTCGCGCCGACGGATCACATGAGATGACTCTGGACTGCGGCCTAGACGCACAAGGCGAGGCAATGGTTTTGCAAAATCTAATTGATCCCCTTGTCTGGTGGCGTCGTGGGTACTGGTTACTTAATGGGTCGGTCATGGTTGACCCGGCGGGCCGCGCGGTCTTGATCTCGTCAGCACCGGGGTTGGCTGAGCGGGTGGTGGTTGGGCTCTCGAAGATCGGCTGGAGTTGTGTCGGGGATTTCTTGGTCCCCGCTCGCGTAGTTGATGGGGCGGTGCTTGTCTACCCGCGTGCGGCGCCAATAGTGTGCTCGGCGGCCATCGCGGTAATGGAGTCCATGGAAATCGACCAATTCGTTCGCCCGGGCGGTAATGCGGTTGGCGTCGTGGTTAAGCGCTGGCGGGAACCCATCGCTCTTACCTCAATGGCCACGTTGCTGCCGGAGCCGCCGGAGCCGGTATCACCGGGTATTGGCCGGGCCCGCATCGCCCGTGGCTTATTAATTGAGGTAGTGGCGAAAGAGCGCACCCCACGTGAACTGCTGGAGATCGTAAGTGGGCTTGCGGTGCTGCCCGCATGGGTGAGCAGTGATCCGTTGCGAGCAATAACTGACCAAGATGCCGAATGGGCATCAGCGGATGCTCATCAGACCAGTACCAAGGCAAAGGAGGCACTAGATGTCGCCCTCGATGAGCTGGCGGGCTGGGTAAGTGCCGGACATGGCTAGCAGTCTGGCATTTGAGCGGCCAGCGAATGTCTGGCTGGCCTCGTATCCGAAATCGGGTAACACTTGGTTTCGATTCGTTTGGAAGGCGGTCGAGTCCGCACAGGACTTGGATTTGCGGCCGCAGGAATCGCCGCAACCATGTCAGATGGAATACCTCACCGGCTGGGGCATTGACGCCCGGCGACTAACTTGCGATGAGCTGGACCTAGTCCGGTCGCACCTTGAGCTGGCTACTGGCGACCGAATGGGTCGGCCAATTCTGCGCAAGACCCATGAGAAGTTTCGCAGCGCCCCGGACGGCTCGGAGCTATTCCCGGCCGCAGCATCACGGGCCGCGCTGGTGATTATTCGCGACCCCCGCGATGTGGTGTGCTCGGCGGCCCGGCACTTCAATATGAGCCTCGATGCGACGGTAGATCTCATCTGCCGACGCGATCCCCAGATTCCAGGCACGCCATCGGTCTTGACGAGTAGGCAACCCCAAGGGTCCTGGTCGGAGCATCTTGATAGCTGGCGCCGGCTCCCCACCTATCCGGTTGCCGTATTTCGCTATGAGGATTTTCTGGACAAGCCCGAGGCCACCTTCGGGGCAGCGTTGGCCTTTGGTGGACTTGAAGTCTCGGAAAGCGAGCTTGCGCACGCCATCGAAAGCACCCGGTTCGAAAAATTGCAATCGCAGGAGCGTGAGTCCGGGTTTACCGAGCGCTCACCGGGCTCCAACGTGCCATTTTTCAGAAAAGGGCAGGCAGGTGGGTGGCGAGATGAATTAAGTGCGGCTCAGGTGACTCGGATCGAACGCAATTGCGGTGCCCTAATGGAGGAGTTCGGGTATCGAATCGAGGGCAGATTGGCTGCTGCTCCAACTGCGAGAGCGCCAATGCCTGCCGCATCGGGTGCGCAATTGTTTAACGGGCCGGTGCCGCCGAAACAAGATGTGCCGTTGCACCTATCTACCTGGTTGACCAAAGATGCTGACGTGATCACTTCGTGGGTCGGCGATGATCTAGTACTGGTGACGCCTGAATATGAGTTGATGGGCTTGGATAAAATGGGGGCCCTGATCTGGGATTTCCTTGACGAGTCGATGTCCTTCCAGGGCCTGGTGGAATCGCTGTGCGCGAGTTTTGGGATTGACGCCGCCACCTGCATTGATGACACCACGCCAATGCTGCAACTACTGCTTAACGGTGGCGCTTTAAAAGCCACCGGCTAGCGCCGCCGAAATTCGGCTCACCAGAAGATGGGTGTTGGGTTCAGCTCTGCTTCGGTGCGTGCGGTCGCACGCCAGCCCATCCTTACGGGTACCTCATAAAGTCGACCGGGTGCAAACCTCGGCCAGAAGTGGCGAATACCTGGAACGACCACCTTGACTACCGGCATGCCAATGTCCGGCTTGGTCATATTTGCAACCGACATGGTCAGGCCATGTTGGGCAAGTAGATTGACCACAGCTTCGACATTGGCCTTGCCGTCGGTGGTCCACTCATGGGCGTGGTCGGCAGGGGTGGTTAAAGGTAGGTTCGGGTCAGGGAGCACATATGGATGCTCGCCCATGGTGGGCGTATACCACCAATTCACTTCGGGCTTGGAAACGTCAAGCTCGGTTGGGGCGCCGTGGGCCTCCATGGCGCCGATCATGCCGAGCATCTGGTTCATTTCCGTCAAGGACCGCAGTAAGGCGCCGCGGGGATCTCGATGCGCGCCGAAGCCAAGGAGGATGCGGGGGAGCCCGGTGCGGGCTCGCGAGGCGGCAACGAATGCCGGGATACCAAGGTCGCTGGTGACATCAAGGGCCCAGATCTCGCGGTCTAGGACCTCGCTGTAGTGCGTTCGAAGCCGATTGAAGTAGGAATCGCCGTATGTGCTGACGTAGGCATCAATATCTACCCCGGGTCTGCTGATGCCGTTGTACCACCAGGTCGCTACGGCATCGCGCTCCACCAACTCGAAGAAGCCCTGCAAGATGGCATCCTCGATCGAGGTACCGGCGGCATTGCCGTTGGAATCCGAATTGCAACCGTTGCGGGGATATTCGCCCACGTAGTTGTAATAGGTGTATGAGGTTGGCAGCCATAGGCGCCGCTGCTCCGTTAAGGACCACACAGGTGACCATGGCATCTCGATATCAGGCTCGAAGCGCTTGGGTATGACGTGTTTGCCATTGCGCGAGGCATTCCATTCCTCGCGAATTTCGTATTGGTGCTCACTGAACAGCATGCACGAACGTGGATCAATTGCCAGATCGGCGAGTGCGGTCATGGAGGTCACCATGCTGGGTTCATCGCCAGCGTAGGTTGCGGCATAGCGTTCAATCGCCTCGGCCAAGGCGCCAGCGCGCGCCTGCTCAGGAGTAGTGCCTTTGCCGCCGGCATTTTGCCGGAAGCCACAAACTTTTGCGCCCTTCTTAACCGTTGCGAGGTTTACCCCGGACTCGACAACGTGGGTGACTTCATTGTCGAGGTTGGTGCGTTGTAGGTGTTCGACCACGCCGGTTACTCGACTAACCTGGTGGATGTAGGTATCAAGTGTTTGTTGTGGCGTCAGGCGCCGATAGCTGCCATCGTCCTTGGCGTCGAGCGCTCCGTCTTCAAGCACTATCTCAACCGGTGCGTTGTCAAGGGTTAGGGGCTCCCCGCAGAACTCACACTGGGGGCGTCGCACGACGTGATGGGTGCTGCGCTCGCCGGTTAGGTGGTCGACGATCGTCATCATTGCAATTGCTGGATCGGCATGGGCATTTGCGTGTGGGCGACCTGCGAAAGTACGAAGGAGCTCGAGGGCGATCTCACTGCCAGCGTGCGCGCTGGTGGTCGGAGTCCAGCCCTTTGCGATCGGGCCCATGCGCTCACCCTCGCCAAGTAACCGCTTCTCGACCTGCCGATTGAACTGCAGGCGCACCGCCAGGCACTGCCAGCAAGGGCCGGGGGCCCCGAGCCAGGGGCCAATAGTTGGGCGCACACCGCACGCATTTGCCAGCAGCACCGGGGTACCCGAGTTATAGGCCGCCTCAGCTATGGCGGCGATTTCGGGGTTCAGGTAGTCATCGGTCACCAACACGACCACCGAGGCGGCGGCCAAGTCGTTCGTTATGACCAGGTCATGCGCGGAAATTGCCGAGCCGATCGCGGCTGTTGGCACCTCACCTACCCCGACTACAGCAATAGCAGCCTGCGGTGAGCCGTCGGCTAGGTGGGCACGCCACCACATTTGGTACACGTCGCTCGGGCCGGTGACAGCACTGGCAGCGACCACGAATCCGTGATCAATCAGGATCTCAAGGGCCGCGGGTACCTCCTCCGCGGTGGCGGTGCCCGCGGCCACCATTGCCGCCGTGATTTCACCAACCGTTGCTTGGCCATTGATATGCGGTGCCAGCGCGGTGAACAACTCACCGGTGAGGACCTGCTCATCGCCGTCAGTTATCAGGTAGATCTCCTCGGGCGGCACCACGATGGTTCGGCTATGCGGCTGCCAGAGCGGAATGAATTCAGGTTGCACGAACTCAGTCTAGGCCAAAAATTATGGCAGATTCAGCCGTCCGGCCAGCTGTCCGTGCCATACTGGCGAAATGGAGAACCTGAAGATGGACCTTGCGCAACTTTCCAGAATCCAAGCGCAGAAGGAGGCAAATTCGCAGGCGAATCAGAATGCGCCCGTGCCAACCTCCGAAGAAAAGTCCGAATTCAGCAAGGTTCGGCTGGGGATGGCCTCGAATCTAGCGCTAATCGCCTTGGCCACCGGCCAATTCTTGGTCGGTCTTGACCTCAGTGTGATGTCGGTTGCCCTGCCGCGGATCCAAGCGGATTTCGATATTGGGATGGCCCAGATGCAATGGGCCATGATGGCGTACATGGTGGCTGGCGCCGCCTTAGCGGTGCCCGCGGGCGCACTCGGTGACCGCACCGGCCGGCGCCGGTTGTACTTGATCGGCGCCTCCATTTTCGTCGTCGGTTCGGCAGTCAGCGCACTTTCCCCGGACATGGGGGTGCTCATCGTGGGCCGGGCAATCCAGGGGGTTGGCTCCGGGTTTATGGGCACTTTGGCGCTGGCGATGTTGACGTCGGCGGTCCCGCACGACCAGATAGCGAAACTAATCGGGCTTTGGACCGCCGTGACTTCTGGGGCTTCAGCATTCGGCCCCCTGATCGGCGGCGCGATGGTGCAGTTCTTGGGTTGGCGTTGGATGTTCGGCATCAACGTGATTTTGATGGCACTGGTTATCCCGCTGGTGATGCGCGAGGTGCCGCGTGATCTGCCGGACGGAACCGCTAAACGCAAGGTTGACTGGTTGGGTTCCTCGCTGTTAACCGTCGCGATGATTTTGGTTGCCGGTGGGTTGAGCATGCTCGAGAACAACAAGTACTACGACCCGATCGTTTACGTGCCGGTCGCCTGCGGATTCGTCGTGCTGTTGATAATGGTCATGCAGCAACGACGTAGCATCACGAAATTGACGAACTGGGCATCGATCAAGGTGGCGCCGATCCCGGCCACCTTGACCATCTCGGTGCTCTTGTCGTTGGTGCTCGCCGGGGCCATGATGCAGCAGATGCTGCTGGTGCAAAATGTGCTGGGTTTCACCCCCATGATGGCTGGAATTTCATCCTTCGGCGCCTCCTTAATGCTGGTGGTTTTCTCCCCCATTTCCCCTCGCATCATGGGCCTTATCGGCCTGGGCCCGACAACGGGTATCGGCTTGGGGGCCACCGCAATCGGTCTCTTCGGCCTGCACCTGACCACCACCACGACCGGGCTATTGCAAATTGCCTTCTGGTTCGCGGTCATGGGGGTGGGCATCGGGGTTGGGATGCCGGCGGTATCCGCGGGGGCCATGATGTCGATACCGCGGGACCAAATGGGCACCATCTCGGGCTTCATGGCGCTGATCAGTTCAATTTCAGCGGTTTTGGGTATTGCGATCATTGGCGCCATCTCGGCGATCCGGGTGACTTCGGATTGGCTGGTACGTGGGGCGCAGATTCCCGATTATGAGTCGCTAACCGACAATGTGGTTTCCGGGGCGATACCTATGATCTTGAAGACCAATGGCGAGACTGCGGCAGCTACTGCCGGCGTCTCCTACACCGTTGGGGTGACCACGGCCTTGATGATCGCGGCCATCGGGGTCGCGATTGCCGCGGTGGTGGCCGTATTCCTGCTGGGTTCGCGGGGCAAGACCACCAAGGCCACCGAGCACCCGGCCGAACCAGCGGGAACGGCCTAGCCCCCGTCAGGTAGCGGGGCTTTTGGGCACGAAGGACCCCGCTTTGACGTCGGGGCCCGGCTATGGGTAATCTACCGACCCGTGCCTGATCCGTCAGGTGCTCCTGTTGCGCGGCTTCCTCCGAAGATGCGCACTGGCGTGAAAGCGCCGGGGATCAACCCACGATTTGGTTGTGGTGGCGCGCTGCTGGCGCCGCGACACACCCGACCGCGTGGGCCGAGGAACTGGCGGGGAAAGTGCACCAACGACGCAGTTTTGACCGAACAGACAGCTATCTAGGAAGGTAGGCGAGTGCCCACGATCCAGCAGTTGGTCCGCAAGGGCCGACAGGACAAGGTCTCCAAGAGCAAGGCCCCGGCCCTGAAGGGCAGCCCGCAGCGGCGTGGGGTCTGTACTCGGGTTTACACCACCACCCCGAAGAAGCCGAATTCAGCCCTGCGCAAGGTGGCCCGGGTACGCCTGACCTCCGGCGTGGAGATCACCGCGTACATTCCCGGGGTTGGCCACAACCTGCAGGAGCACTCAATTGTCCTGGTGCGCGGCGGCCGGGTGCGCGACCTGCCCGGTGTTCGTTACAAGGTGATCCGCGGTGCCCTGGATACCCAAGGCGTGAAGAACCGCAAGCAGGCACGCTCCCGCTACGGCGCGATGAAGGAGAAGGCCTAATGCCACGCAAGGGCCCGGCCACCAAGCGGCCGATCGTCAACGATCCAGTATTTAGTGCCCCGATTGTCACCCAACTGGTCAACAAGGTACTGCTGGACGGCAAGCGGTCAACGGCGGAGCGAATTGTCTACGGCGCCCTTGAAGGTGCCCGGGAGAAGACAGGTACCGATCCGGTCCAGACCCTCAAGCGCGCCCTTGACAACATCAAGCCCACCCTTGAAGTGCGCTCGCGCCGGGTCGGTGGGGCGACCTACCAGGTGCCCGTTGAAGTAAAGCCCAATCGCAGTATCACCTTGGCCCTGCGCTGGCTGATCGGCTACTCCCGGCAGCGTCGTGAGAAGACCATGACCGAACGATTGATGAATGAAATCTTGGATGCTTCCAATGGTCTTGGCGCGAGCGTCAAGAAACGTGAAGACACC
>SXGR01086226.1_pt1 | contig 18348 bp, 14 predicted proteins | sample 3174711 | NCBI WGS metagenome assembly SXGR01 (sample SAMN11356860, study PRJNA531348) | freshwater metagenome | isolation source: freshwater sample F1-60 | place: China: Fuxian Lake, Yuxi | collected 2017-12-25
CAGCGGCAGCACCTGCTCGACGCCGCCAAGCACCAGATCTCCGCCCATGCCGGCCGTCAGGTTGATGACCACGTCAGTGCCGGATGCGCGGATGCGCTCAACAACCTCGGTATACAGATCCAGCCGGCGGCAGCCGCGGCCCGTGAGCGGATCGCGCACATGAATGTGCGCAATGGCTGCGCCCGCTTTTGCGGCGTCGATCGCAGAGTCGGCAATCTGCTGCGGCGTGACCGGCACCTTGTCGCTCTTGGCCGTGGTTTCCCCCGCTCCCGTAACGGCACAGGTGATGAAGACTTCAGTGTTCATTGGAAACAGCGAAGAGTGAAGTGTAGCAGGACGAACATTTACCTACTGGTTGCGGGCAGCGGGCGGGCAGCTTTGTGCAGACTGCAACACGATTACATGAATGCATTTTACCCCGCAGGCAAAGGCGAACCGCAAAAAGATGCCGGTTGCTGACGGCAGTGCTTATCACTCAATTGTGCGCAAGTATTCCTGCTCACATCGGCCGCCGCGCTTCAAGCGCGTTTACCCGTGCACCCCGGAAGAGGATGCAATTATTCCCGCGCGGGCTAGTTATTGGTAAATCGTTTACTCAAGTTCTCAATTATTGCCCGCCCAGTAAACTTAACTCTATCATCCTGTGGGCGATTACTTCCGCATAGAGTCGGCACCCATCTGCACTCAAATGGCCATCATTAGCAAGAAACAAGGGGGTGTTGAAAGCCGCCTGTTGAAGTTCAGTCGTTGGATCTACAAAATGCACACCGTTTACTTGTGCCCAATCGCCCAATAGTCTAGAAAGTTCAAGTTGTCTCGCCGATGCAACTTCACACTCTTCTGAGTAATCTCCAGTCCTATGGAAATTCTCGGTCATGTATATTTTGCATCTCTCAGGGTCAATTCCGTAGATTGCTCCAACCGTTGCCTGATAGCTAACTAATATTGCGGTCCTTTGATCGGTCTCTCTTATATCACTGACTATGCCTGACAACGATTCCAGAAACTGGTTCCACTGCCCACGCCCGTCTGCAAGCACCAGATTTGGCTCAGACTGAAACGTAAGGGTTCGAGTTTTAATACCGAGAAAGTCCCCCACCAAAGGAAAAACGGTTCTCTGAGTTATTTTGAAAACCTCATGAAAAAAAGAGAGTTTTCGGATTGGCCACTCAGGGTTGGCTGCTTGCAGAATATGCCGTGAAAGACCCTTTTCGTTTTTTTGCGAAATCGTATCAGTAATATCATTTCCCGAGTAAAAGTTTAAAACAACAACTTTCGGAGGTCTAAGCACCAGACTACTCTCGCGATAACGGTTGAAGTGCAGGCGCCATCGAGGTGGGCCGCTACCCGCAATTGCCGCCGCATAGACCGAGACAGGCGCAAGGAATTGGCGCAAATATTGCGGAGTGGCCCCATATTCAATAAATGAATCCCCAAGTATTAGCACGTCTGCGCCACCGCTATTTCGTAGGTATTCCGGGGGGTTTTGGTACCCAAGTTCGTCCACAATCCACGTAAACCCATAATATTCGCGAACACTCCCTGGCCTTCCAAAATTCACCTTGCCGTCGTTTGCAGATGCAATTCGGTCGGGGTTTGAATACAGATACTTACTCTGAGCTTCAGGGCTCATCCACTTAATAAGAGCGTAAGGAAGACGGGGACTCAAGAGATAAAGCGCGTTGTCAGCTGCGAGGAGTGTTACTCCCCCTACAAGAAACCATATTGCAATATAAAAACAGAAAACCCGTGTAACAAGGGCGATCACAATCAGTAGGACGCCCAAGCCGACACCGGCTACCGATCCCGGACCCCAAAAGTTTAGATTAGTGCTCAGGCCAGCCCACTTGTAATAGGTTGTCCAAATTATCAAACCCACACCGAGTAGAAACACAAAAACCTTAGCAATCTGCTCTTTCACGTTTAACCTCCCCTAACCAATTACATTCTAACTACACCAAACTGTTGGTGTCCACCCGGACACCTGCAAGCGCCTGCGCACACTCGGCGAACGTGCGCTGCAGTGCCTGGCGCGGATCCCCCTTGGGGATGAACTCATGCGCCACAAAACCAACAAAGCTGGTGCGGGCAATGGCAGCCAGAATTGCCGGATAGCACAGCTCCTGGCTGGCGTCCAGATCGTTGCGGCCCGGATTGCCGCCCGTGTGAAAGTGCGCGATCGATCCGATCGCACGCTCGACGGTGCGGATCACTCTTGCCGCCGCCTGCCTTCTTCATCTCCGTGTAAGCCAGCTGCGAGCAGTGGAAGGCGCTGGTGAGATTGGTGTTCATCACCTCGTGGTACTCGGCCAGCGTGAACTCCTGGGGCTGTTTGCGGATATTGATGCCGGCGTTGATGACCAGGATGTCGAGCCGCCGGTGGCGCTTCACGGTCTTACTGACCAGGGCCTGCAGCGAGGTCTCACTCTTCACGTCTACTTCGATGGCGTCGCCGCCGATGGCCTTCGCTGCGGCTGCGCTCTTGGCCGCGTTACGGCCGGCAACCACCACCTTCGCACCGGCCGCCGCAAGGCCGCGTGCCATGCCCAGGCCGATACCGCCGTTGCCACCGGTGACGATAGCCACTTTTCCAGTCAGGTCAAAGAGTTGCATGCGCACCTCGGGATGTTGGAGAGCGGATTGTAAGGAAAAAGCTGAAACGCGGGTCTTCTGACCCCGGTAGTCACAACCACAGCCAGCGAGGCCAGGCGATCGACCAAGCGGACGCGGCAGTTGTCAGCGCAGAGGCGATCGGACATTGCAGGGACCAGTTGATGCGCTACGCGAGGACCCGCCTGCGCAATCCGGCGCACGCGGAAGACGCGGTCCAGGACGCACGGGTCGCCGCGCTGGCCGCTGGCGGCAGCTTTCAAGGCCGGTCCGCGCTGGGCACCTGGCTGACCGGCATCCTGAAGCACAAGATCGTGGACTGCGTGCGACGCACGGCGCGCGATCAGTTCGAGCCGCTTTCTGAGCACACTGTGGCTAGGCCGCCCGGACTTCCGACGGCCGGCCGGCCGAGGCAGCCGCGATGCTATTCTGCGCTGCGCCGCGCTCCGCGGTTTCGTCGAGGCCACGTTCAGGTGCAATCCTCCGATCAGCCCGTCCTTAGGGACATCGTCCTCGTTGGCGGGGGCCACAGCCACGTCACGGTGCTCCGGCGCTTCGGCATGCGCCCGCTGCCGGGTGTGCGCCTGACCCTGATTTGTCGCGACACCCACACGCCTTACTCCGGAATGCTGCCGGGCTATATCGCGGGCCACTACCGTTACGACGAGGTGCACATCGACCTGTCGCGGCTGGCGCAGTTCGCCGGCGCGCGCTTCTACCGCGACGAGGCGCTTGGCCTGGACCTGAGCGCCGGGCGCGTGCGCTGCCGCGACCGTCCGCCGGTGCCCTACGACCTGTTGTCCATCAACATCGGCTCCACGCCGCAGATGCGCGACCTGCCAGGCGCCGCGGAGCACGCGGTGCCGGTCAAGCCCATCAGCGGCTTCGATGCGCGCTGGCGGCAGTTGCTGGAGCGCGTCCGCGGCCACGCGGGACGCATGAGCATCGCGGTGGTGGGCGCCGGTGCAGGCGGCGTCGAGCTGACCCTCGCCATGCAGTATCGGCTGCGCGGAGAATTGCGCGCGCTGGGCCGGGATCCGGACGCGCTGCAGTTCCACCTGCTCACGCGCGAGGACCGGATCCTGCCGACGCACAACGCGTGGGTGCAGGACACGTTCATGCGCGTGCTCGCGCAGCGCGAGGTCGTGGTGCACCGCGACGCCGAAGTGGTTGAGGTATCCGCATCAGGGGTGCGCACGGCGGGCGGCGAGACCGTGCGGGCCGACGAAACCATCTGGGTGACGCAAGCCGGCGGAGCCGCCTGGTTGCGCGACAGCGGGCTTGCGCTGGATGAGGGCGGCTTCATCTGCGTCGAGGACACCCTGCGGACCGTCACCGCGCCTAATGTCTTCGCAGCGGGCGACATCGCGTCGATGGTCAACCACAAACTTGAGAAGGCGGGCGTGTTCGCGGTGCGGCAGGGGCCGCCACTGGCGGAGAACCTGCGCCGCGCGGTCGAGGGCCGTGCGCTGAAGCCCTACCGCCCGCAGAGACGGTGGCTGGCGCTGATCAGCACCGGCGATCGCCACGCGGTAGCCTCGCGCGGCACGCTCGGCGTGCAGGGCGACTGGACCTGGCGCTGGAAGGACTGGATCGACCGGCGCTTCATGGCGAAGTTCGATCGCCTGCCGGCGATGACGGCGGCGGCGCCGGTTGCGCAGTCCTCGATCCGGCTGGAGGGGGATGAAGCCTCGCAGGCGATCTCGGCGATCGCGATGCGCTGCGGCGGTTGCGGCGCGAAGGTGGGCGCCTCGGTGCTCTCGCGTGCCCTCGGTGCGTTGCGCCCGGTGGAGCGGGACGACGTGCTGATCGGCCTGCATGCGCCCGACGATGCCGCGGTGGTGCGAGTGCCCCCGGGCAAGGCGATGGTGCACACGGTGGACTTCTTCCGCGCCTTCATCGACGACCCCTATGTGTTTGGCAAGGTCGCGGCCAACCACGCGCTGGGGGACATCTTCGCCATGGGGGCCGAGGCGCAATCGGCCACTGCGATTGCGACCGTGCCACCGGGCCTGGAGGCCAAAGTGGAGGACGTCCTGCTGCAAATGATGACCGGCGCGGTCGAGGTCCTCAACGAGGCCGGGTGCGCCCTCGTGGGCGGCCACACCGGCGAGGGCCGGGAGCTGGCGCTCGGATTTGCGGTCAACGGCCTGCTGGATGAAGCAGGAGCGCTGGCCCTGCGCAAGGGCGGACTGCGCCCCGGTGATGTGCTGATCCTCACCAAGCCGCTGGGAACCGGAACGCTGTTCGCGGCGCATGCGCGGCTGGAGGCGCGCGGCCGCTGGATCGACGCGGCGCTGGCGTCCATGTGCCAGTCGAGTCGGCTCGCGGCGCGCTGCCTGCGCGAGCATGCCGCCAGCGCCTGCACTGACCTGACCGGATTCGGCCTGCTGGGGCACCTGGTGGAGATGACGCGGCCGTCGGAAGTGGATGCGGAATTGGACCTGTCGGCGATTCCGGTGCTCGAGGGCGCTGAGGAAACCAGCGCGGCCGGAATCCTGAGCTCGCTGCAGCCGGCCAACGTGCGGCTGCGCCGGGCACTACGCAACCAGCAGGAGGCAGTGGGCCATCCGCGCTACGCGTTGATTTTCGACCCGCAGACCGCCGGCGGCCTGCTGGCCGGCGTTCCCGCGGATCGCGCCGAGGCCTGCCTGGCCGCACTGCGCAAGTTGGGTTACGGGCACGCTGCCGCGATCGGCCGCGTGCTCGCGCAGGGACAGGCGCTGGAGCCTATTGTCCTCAGGCTGCACTAGCGGGCAGGGTCCAAATGTGCACGATCGTGCACATTTTCCGGCTGCACGGTGCTCGGCACGCGGCGGGAATCGGCGCCCCGGGATGATACGGAATGGACTACTTTAGTTGCTGGTAAGGGCTCGACCCGGGAATAACGCTTGATTCCGCCCCAACGGCACCTCGCGCCGGCGCAGGACGATAGTGAACAGGCGGCTCACCACCCTCGGCCGCACGCCGGCGCGCCGCCTCCGGCGTTTCCAACAGGGCACCAGCCGCCATCGCCGCCTTGCGGTCCACCGGCACCGGTCCCTGCTCGTCCGGCGGCGGCATCATGCTGGCGTGGTAAAAGGCCATCTTCTGCGCGCTGGCGTCCATCTTGCGGTCAAGATCCAGGTCGCGCTGGTTGGTACCCTTGGGCTCGACCGCCACGCCGTCCACCAGCTCGTGGTCGAACCACCACTTCTTGGCCGGGTTGCGCCGGCCGTTGCCGATCCAGTCATCGAACCAGGCGGCGAACGGCACCGTTAGCGGCTTGGCCCAGAGTGCATTGACCCCGACCCAGCTCGCGGCGCGCGTCAGCCAGGCGCCGTCGGCGTCCACCACCTTGTTGATCGGGCAGGTCTTCATGCAGCGGCCGCAGGCCGAGCCCTTTGGGTTGGTGACGCGATAGCGGGTGCAGCGCTCCACGTCCGGCTTCCATATCTCGTAGCCGTTGAACATCACCTTGTCGCCGAAGGGGATGGCGTCGCAGGGGCATTCGCGCGCGCACTTCATGCAGTGGCCGCAGAATTTCTGCAGGCCGAAGTCGATGGGCTTGTCCACCTCCAGCGGCAGATCGGTGGTCAGCACCACCGACTTGAAGCGCGGCCCGACGAACGGGTTAAGCACCAACTCACCGATCCGCGACAGTTCGCCCAGCCCGGCCCAGAGGATGAGCGGAATCTGCAGCACGTCGCTGTCGGCGTTGGTCTGGGCGCGCGCCGGGAAGCCGTGGCCTCGCAGGAACTCGGCCATGACCCCCGCAATCTCCGCGCCGCGCAGGTAACCGCGCATGGACTGCGCGCCGGAGATCCAGTCGTCGCCGCTCGCGCCCTCCATGGTGTCGTATCCCTGATCGATGAGCATCACCACGGCGTATCGGTGATAACGCGGGATCTCGGTACCGTTCTCCTTGTGCGAGAACCAGGCGTAGCGTGGGATCTCGCAGATGCCGGTCAGGTCCGAGCCGAGCAAGTAGGACAGGGACTTGATGGCGCGCGCGTTGGCGGCCGGATCCGATAGCGCTCCGTTGCGCGCGGGCGCCACTTCGCCGTCCTGGTGCGGGACCAATGCCCGGATCACCTGCAGCAGGCTGAAGGAAAGCGGAGTTTTGAACGAAAAGCGCGTGCGCTCCTTCTTCGCCTTGTCGCCAAGGTCGCCGTGCAGGGCGCGCTGGAAGAATGCCGCGCGCTTGGGCACGCGGGGCACCTCGTCGTCGAGGATTAGCGTCGTCGGTCGCGCGACGCGCTTCACCGTTTCCATCGGGTAGCGGCTGAGGTGCGAGGGGCGCTTCGCTCGGCGACCGCGTTCGCGTCCCGACTGCGCGCCGTTGATGCCCCACCAGTAGCGCAACCCGCCTGCCTTGAGAGCATCCGGATGCAGCGGCAGGTCGACCGCCAGTTCGTAGTCCGTGGAGATCGCGGCGAGGCTGAAGCCGGTGCCGATGAAGGGCGCCGCAAGCGAGTCGCCGGTGCGCACGGCAAGGCCGGCAAGCACTGCGAGCTTCTCCAAGTCCACTTGCGCGTGACCGGCGAGATGCGCATGCGCCTGGAATCCCATCTGTCGCACGTGGCCTGCCAGCACCACCGCGATTTCGGCGGCCCGCATGTCCGCTGCGGCGGAGATCGCGGAACGGGTCCAGTCGTGTGCGAGGTTGCCTTCCTCCGGCACGCGTGCGTGTTCGACCAGCACGACAAGGGCGAAACCACGCTCGGGCGCTGGCATCGCGCAGATGCCTGCCAGGCTGGCGTCGAGGAAGTATGCGCCGCCCTTGAGGTCCATGACCCGGCGCCGGAGGTCATCGCCCACCGGTGCCCTGGCCGGCGCGGCGGGGCCATCCGCAAAGGTCGCGAAGATGCCGCGGTAGCGATCCGCTGTGCGCGCGAGCAGGCTCGACGATGGCGCTGCCGCCGCTGCGGCGCGCGGCGGACGCTTCGCTTCGGCGTCGATCACGCCCGGATCCCGCGGCAGCGTCTCCAGCGGGAATAGGCCGAAGTGGAACGGCCGGTCCTTGCTGCGCGGATGGATGAACATGCGGTCCTCTTGACTGCGAGGATACACAGAAATCGCTTAAACTACTTCAGTCCATTCAGGAGGTGGAGACCACCATGAAGCGCATCGCATTGATTCTTGTCGCCACGTTCGCCGTCGCGGCCCAGGCGTTCGCGCAGGACTGGCCGGCGAAGCCGGTGAAGTTCATCGTCCCGTTCCCGCCAGGCGGTTCGGTTGATCCCCTGGCCCGCCTTGCTGGCGCCAAGCTGGGCGAGGCGCTCAAGCAGCAGTTCGTGGTGGAGAACCGGCCAGGCGCAGGCGGCTCGATCGGCACCGGCATGGCGGCCAAGTCCCCGCCTGACGGCTACACCTTCGTGTTCGTATTCGACTCGCACGGCGTCAACCAGGCCTTGATCCCGAACCTGCCCTTCGATACCGCGAAGGACTTGGCGCCGGTGATGCTGGTGGGCCGCGCGCCGTATGCGATCGCGACCTCTGTGTCCAAGCCCTGGAAGAGCTTCTCCGAGGTGGTTGCCGCCTCGAAGGCCAAGCCCGATTCGGTGAGTATCGGCTCCGTGGGCAACGGCACGATGGGCCACCTCACGCTGGTGACGGCGCAGCAGATGGGCGGCTTCAAGCTGATCCACGCCCCCTTCGCCGGCGGCGGGCCGATGAACCAGAACATCCTCGGCGGCCAGATCGACATGGGCATCGGCTCCCTCGCGCTGCTGACGCCGCAGATCCGCGGCGGCAAGATGCGCGGTGTGTCGGTGGCCGGAGAGCAGCGCGTGGCCGCGTTCCCCGACGTGCCGACCCTCATCGAGCAGGGTTTCCCCGGCCTGACCGCCTACGCCTGGTGGGGCATCTTCACCCCGGCGGGTTCGCCCAAGCCGATCATCGAGAAGATGCATGGTGAGCTGGTGAAGGTGTTCAACCTGCCGGACGTCAGGAAGACCCTGACCGAAGGCTTGGGCATGGAACTCATCATCAGCACGCCCGAGGCGCTGCAGCAGTGGACGCTGGGCGAGATGGCCAGGTGGAGCAAGGTCATCCGGGACAACAACATCAAGGTCGACTAGGCGGGGCGTGGCCGAGCAGCCCATCCCCCGCTGGGCCGGGATTGCGCTGCTGCTGGCGATAGCGGTGGCGTTCGGCTCCAACCACGTCGCGGCGCGGGTTGCGTTCGACCACGGCACCAATGTCACCACGGCGGTGGCCTTTCGCTCCGCCGGCACCGCGCTGTTCGTGCTGGGCTTGCTGCTCGTCAATGGCGTCTCGCTGGCGCTGCCGGCGGGGACGCGGGGGCGCGCGGCGCTGATCGGCCTCATGCTTGCGGTGCAGAGCTACTGCCTGTACTCCGCGGTGGCAACCATTCCGGTGGCGCTGGCAGTGCTCGCATTCCAGACCTTTCCCATGTTGCTGGCGCTGATGACGTGGGCCGCGGGAGGCGACGTGCCACCGCGTCGGGTGCTGTTTGCGATGCCGGTGGTGTTGTTCGGCCTTGCGCTTGCGCTGGACGTCTATGGCACGAGCGGTGACTTCGCAGGCCGTTGGAGTGAGATCGGCGCCGGCGCGCTTTGGGCGACCGGGGCTTCGCTTGCCTTCGCCAGCGTGCTGTTTTTCACCACGAAATGGCTGCCGGCGGTGGACGGGCGCCTGCGCAGCTTCATGATCATGACCGTGGTGGCGGCGGTGACCATTGCGGGCGGCGCGGTGGCGGGCGATTTCCTGCTTCCGGTGGACCGCACCGGCTGGGTCGCGCTTGCGCTGCTCGTGATGCTTTACGGCACCGCGATCACGTCTCTTTTCGTCGTCCTGCCGCGGCTGGGCGCGGTGAACAATTCGGTGGTGCTCAACTTCGAGCCAATCGCAGTACTCGTTATCGCTTGGGCGGTGCTGGACCAGCGGATCGCGCCGCTACAGGTGCTCGGCGCCCTCATCGTCGTCGGCGCCATTGTTGCCACAGGGAGAAAGCATTGACGCGGCTGGTCATCGTGCGGCATGGCGAGACGGCGTGGAACGCCGAGCACCGGGTGCAGGGGCAGCTGGATGTGCCCCTGAACGATACCGGCCGGCGCCAGGCGCAGGCGGTGGCCTCGGTTCTGGGGAAGGAACGTTTCTCGGTCATCTACTCGAGCGACCTCGGGCGGGCGCGGCAGTCGGCGGCGCCGACGGCGGCGGCGCTGGGTATGGAGGTGACGCTCGATCCCGAGTTGCGCGAGCGCCACTACGGCGATTTCGAGACCCTGACCTATGCCGAGGTGAAACTGAAGTACCCGGAGGAATACGCGCGCTTTGACCGCCGCGAGCCGGATTTCAGCTTCGGCACCGGGGAGAGCCTGAGTGACTTCTCTGCCCGGGTGGTGAAAGGCGTGGCGTCTATCGCGTCACGCCATCCGGACCAGGACGTGCTGCTGTTCACGCACGGCGGGGTGCTGGACATGGTCTATCGCGACATCACGGGGCTTTCGATCTCAGCGCCACGCGATTTCGGCATCCCCAACTGCGGCATCAACCGCGTCGGCGCCGCGCCGGGCGGCTGGCAGATCCTGGACTGGGCCAACAAGCGCCACCTGGAGGGCGCGCTCGAGGACCTGCCCCAGTAGTTACTTGACGACTTTGAAGAGGTTATTGAAGCTGTCGGTCCACGGCTTCAGCCCCGGTATGGCCTCGATCTTCTCGGCGTCGGCGAAGCGCTTGTCGGCGGCGAGTTGCTCGTTGGCCGTGACCAGCACGTACTCGGTGCCGGAGTACTTGTCCTCGGAGGGGGAATCGCTGATGCGGATCGCCTGCATGCCCTCGGCCTCGGCGACAAGCTTCAGCACCGGTGCCAGGCGCACGAAGCGGTTGGTGACGTTGTAGACGATGACCCCGCCCGGGGCGAGGTGGCGCCTGTAGGCTCGTAGCGCCTCGCGCGTGAGCAGGTGGATCGGGATGGAGCCGCTGGAGAAGGCATCCACCGACAGCAGGTCGAATTTCTGCGGCAGATCGCGTTCCAGGTTCAGGCGCCCGTCGCCGATCACCACCTCGATCTTCGCCTTGGAGCCCGACAGGAACCAGAACTGCTCGCGCGCGATCTTCACCACCTCGGGGTCGAGCTCGTAGATGCGGAAGCTGTCGCCGGGCTCCCCCCACGCGGTGAACACGCCCACGCCCAAGCCGACGATGCCGACTCGGCGAGGCCGGCCGCTGTAGTAATCCAGCGCCCGCGCGATCCCCGAGCTGGGCCCGAAGTAGCTGATCGGCTTCATGCGCAGCTCCGGATCGGTGTACTGCCAGCCGTGGTTGATGACCCCGTGCACCAGGCTGCGAGTCGGGCTTTCCTCGGCGCCGCCGCGTGGGTGCTCCTTGACGCGCAGCGTGCCGTAGAAGCTGCGCGTCACCACCAGGGCGTTCTGATGGATGTAGGACAAGTACTCCAGTGACAGCCAGCCCACCACGCCGGTGATCGCCAGCGCGACCGCGGGCACGCCGATACGGGCCACGGGCGAGGGTATCGCCATACGCGTCCTCCAAGTCAGCCAGACGGCGAGCAGGCCGCAGGCGACCAGCGCCAGCGGCAGTTCCAAGTAGCTATCGAAGATGCGTGGCGCGATCAGGCTGACGAAAAGGCCGCCCGCGGCGCCGCCCAACGAGATAATGAGATAAAAGCGCGTGAGGTACTTCGGCGCCGGGCGCATCGCCGCCAGCTCGCCGTGGCAGAACATGCAGGCGACGAACAGGCCCGCGCTATAGAGCGCGACCGAGCTGCGGATGTCCATCACTCCTGAGTTGTTGAACAGGAAGTACGCCATTCCGGCTAGCAACGCGAACAGCGCCGGCAGCGCCCAGATGCGCGAATACCAGCCGCTGCGGTCCCGCCCAGTGCCGACGTCAAAGACGAGTATGAACGACAACAGGTACAGCACCAGCGGCACGATCCACAGGAATGGCACCGAAGCCACGTTCTGCGTGATGTGGCTGGTGATCGCGAGCAGCATGAGCGAACCCAGCGCGGACAGGCTGAACCACATCAGGTAGGCACCGGGGCCTGGCGCCGGGCCGGCTTCGGCATTGGCGGCCGCGGTGGCCGGGGTCTCGCGGTGGCCGCGGGTCGCCTTCCATGCTGAGGCCGCGCACAGCGCGGCGAATAGCACATACAGCGCGCTCCAGCCCCAAGCTTGCGCCGCAAGCGTGCTCGCCGGCTCGATCACCGGCGGATAGGCGATGAGTGCGAGCAGCGAGGCGAGGTTCGACAGCGCGAACAGGCGGTACACCGTGCCGCTGGGGAAGCTGCGGGCGAACCAGGCCTGCACCAGGGGGCCGGTGGTGGAGAGCAGGAAGTAGGGCAGGCCGATGGTCGCCGCGAGCAGGAGCAGGATCCGGCCGCCGGGCTCCGTGTCCGGGTCCGGCTTCCAGGATTCGTCGGCGAGGATGGGCAGGAAGGCGAGGCTGGCCATGAGCAGTGCGGTATGCAGGATCGCTTGTGCGCGCGGCGCGAGCTTGCGGCTCACCGCATCCGAGTAGGCGTAGCCGGCGAGCAGCACCAGCTGGAAGAACACCATGCAGGTGGTCCAGACCGCGGCGGTGCCGCCGAACCAGGGCAGGATCTGCTTGGCGATGATCGGCTGCACCAGGAACAGCAGGAACGCGCTGGTGAAGACCGTGGCGGCGAATAGGATCATGAATGTGGGGGGCAGGCCAAAAGGCGGCAATTATCCCTGAATCAGGGCAGGGGCAGAGGCTCTTCCTCCATGGCCGCGGTCTGCTCGCGCAACTCGAGGATCCGGTCCTGCCAGTAGCGCTGCGTGTTGAACCAGGGGAAGGCGGCCGGGAAGGCCGGGTCGTCCCAACGCCGGGCGATCCAGGCCGAGTAGTGCAGCAGGCGCAGGGTGCGCAGTGGCTCGATCAGCGCAAGCTCGCGGCCGTCAAAGTCGTGGAAGCGTCGGTAGCCATCCAGCAGCGCCTTGAGGGACCGCACCGCGCCCTGGCGGTCCCCGGGCAGCATCATCCACAGGTCCTGCACCGCGGGCCCCATGCGCGCGTCATCGAAGTCCACGAAGTGCGGGCCACGGTCGGTCCAGAGGACGTTGCCGGCGTGGACGTCGCCGTGCAGGCGGATGCCGCGGACGGCACCGGCCAGGTTGAACGCGTCCTGCACCCGTTGCAGCGCCTGCGCCGAGACGCTTTCCCAGGCCTCGAGCACGTCCGGGGGAATCATCCCGGAGTCGAGCAGCCACTGGCGCGGCTCGGTGCCGAAGGCCTCGATGTCCAGTGCGGGGCGGACGGAAAACCGCGCGGTGGCGCCGACGGCGTGGATGCGGCCCAGGAACCGGCCGATCCATTCCAGCATCTTCTCGTCCTCCAGTTCGGGGGTGCGGCCGCCGCGGCGCGGGAACACCGCGAAGCGAAAGCCGCCGAATGCGTGCAAGGTCTTGTTGCCGGCGGCCAGAGGCGCAATGACCGGGATCTCGCGCTTCGAGAGCTCGGTGGCGAAGGCGTGCTCCTCCAGAACCTGCGCGTCGCTCCAGCGATTGGGTCGGTAGAACTTGGTCACCACCACGGAGTCGTCCTCCAGGTTGACCTGGTAGACGCGGTTTTCGTAGCTGTTCAACCCCAGCATGCGGCCGTCGCCGCGCCAGCCGGCGCTGTCCAGCGCGTCGAGCACGACATCGGGGGTGAGGCCTTCGTATGCCGGCATGGACCTAATGGTACGGCGCAACCGGGGTAAACTTGCGCCTCGATGCAAGACGAAGAGATCCTGGTCGAAATATCCGACCTGCACTTCAACTACGGCGAGCTGCCTATCTTCCGCGGCCTGTCGCTGAAAATTCCGCGCGGCAAGGTGGTGGCCATCCTGGGCGGCTCTGGCAGCGGCAAGTCCACGCTGCTGAAGATCATCGGCGGCCAGCTCGATCCCTCGCGTGGCTGGGTGCGGGTGGCGGGCAAGCTGGTGCACAAGCTGCCCATCGACGAGCTGTACGCGCTGCGGCGCAAGATGGGGATGATGTTCCAGGTCTCCGGGCTGTTCGGCGACCTGTCCGTCTACGAGAATATTGCCTTCCCGATCCGCGAGCACCACAACCTGCCCGAGGAACTGGTGCGGTCGCTGGTGCTGATGAAGCTGGACGCGGTGGGGCTGCGTGGCGCGCGCGACATGATGCCTTCGAACCTCTCCGGCGGCATGGTGCGGCGCGTGGCCCTGGCGCGCGCCATCGCCACCGATCCGCTGCTGGCGATGTACGACGAGCCCTTCGGCGGACTGGATCCGATTTCGCTCAACGCCATCGCGCAGCTGATCCGCAAGCTGAACGACGCGCTTGGCCTGACCTCGGTGGTGGTGACCTACGACGTCTCGGAATCGCTCAAGCTGGTGGACTACCTGTACGTCATCGCCGACGGACGACTGGTGGGCGAGGGCACGCCGGAGGAACTGCTCAACTCCGAAGACCCGTTCCTGAAGCAGTTCCTGCACGCCCTGCCCGACGGGCCGGTACGCTTCCACTTTCTCGCCCCGCCCCTGAACGAGGCGCTGCGGCTGAAGGCCTCGTCTACGCCTTCTGCGGGATGAAGGTCAGCGCGACGCCGTTGTTGCAGTAGCGCTGGCGCGTCGGCGGCGGACCGTCGTCGAAAACATGGCCGTGATGGCCGCCGCAGCGGATGCAGTGGTACTCCGTGCGCGGGTAGATCAGGTAATAGTCTTTCTTAATGCCGAACACGCCCGGGATGGTGGTGAAGAAGGACGGCCAGCCGGTGCCGCTGTCGAATTTCATCGCCGAGGTGAACAGGGGTAGCCCGCAGCCGGCACAGGCGAACACGCCGGGACGCTTCTCGCGGTCCAGCGGACTGGTGCCGGCGCGCTCGGTGCCCTCCTCGCGCAGCACCTTGTAGGCGGGCTGCGGCAGGCGCTTGGCCCACTCCGCCTTGGCCAACTCCATTTTTTGTGCCGGGTCGGGAACCTGCGTCCCGGGCGCGAGCAGGGTCTTCCAGTTCTTTTGCAGTTCTTCGATATCTTTCATGGTCCTGGGCTGGGCGTGGGCAAGGTGAACGTGCGCCGCGCTATGAAAGGCGAACGGCGCGGCCGCGAGGTATTTCAACACAGTCCGGCGCTGCATGCGGATCTCCTCCTCTGAACGTTACAGGCACTTGGTCGCGCCTGAGGCTGGAACCTGACAGAGGCTAAGCTATCATCCTTCCCTTCCGGAAGAGGAGAACGCCTTGAACCGAACCCTATTCCTTGTCGCCCTCCTGGGGGCGTCCACACTGGCCCCGGCGCAGGGCTACCCGACCAAGCCCATCAACATGATCGCCCCATTCCCGCCGGGGGGTGTGGCCGACATCGTTGGCCGGCCGCTCGCGGCCAGCATGGAGAAGACGCTGGGCCGGCCGGTGCTGGTGGTGAACCGCAGTGGCGCCGGGGGCGCGGTGGGCACGACCGCGGTGGCGAAGGCCGCGCCTGACGGCTACACCATCCTGATGTCGCTGTCGTCCATTTCCATCTTCCCGGTTTCCGATCCGATCAACGGCAAGCCGGCGCCCTACACCCTGGCCGACTTCGAGCCGATCGCGCTGGTGACCTCCGACCCCACCGTGCTCGTGGTGGCGGCCGATGGTCCCTACAAGACGATCCAGGAGTTCATTGCCTCCGCCCGCGCCTATCCGGGGCAGATGAACTACTCGTCCTCTGGTGTCTACGGTACCCTGCATGTGGCGATGGAGATGTTCGCCAGTGCCGCCGGCATCAAGCTGTTCCACGTGCCCTACCAGGGCGGCGGGCCGGCCGTCGCGGCGCTGCTGGGCGGCCAGGTTCACGCGCTCGCCTCGGGTCCGGCGGCTGCGGTCGGCCAGATCAAGGGCGGCAAGATGCGCGCGCTCGCCGGCTGGGGCGACAAGCGCCTGCCGCTGATGCCGGATCTGCCGACGTTCAAGGAACTGGGCTACCAGGACGTGGAGTTCTACATCTGGTCGGGCGTGTTCGCGCCCGCAGGCACGCCGGCGCCGGCAGTGGCTAGACTTCGCGCGGCGGTGCGCGCGGCGGTGAATGATCCGCAGTTCAGGGGCGCGATGGACAAGGTCTCGACGCCGATCAGCTACCTCGAAGCCCCGGAGTTCGCGAAGTTCCTTGCCACCGACGCCGCGCGCCTCAAGGTAGCGGTCGAGAAAATCGGCAAGGTCGGCTCGAAGTAGTCCCTACTTTTTCTTCTTCGGGCGGCGGTACTGCAGCAGGTTGCCGACCTCGCGCTCGAACGGATCGCGGCGGACCACGCGCTGCGCAATCTTGGGCGCGAGCAGCTTGAAGTGGCGGATGGCTTCCAACTCGTCTACCAGGTCCCAGGCGCCGTCCTCGGCCGTCACCCAGTCCGCAGGCTTCATGCGCCGGAGGTCATAGGGAACTGAATAGGTGCGCAGGGTCTTGTGATCGCGCTTGTTGTAGTACTCGTGGAACCACGACATCGCAAGTTCCCGCAGGCTGCGGTACACCGGGTCGCGCCAGCGCAGGCCGATGCCGTTGGTCTTGGAGATCGCACCCCAGCGGCCCTTGCGGCGGAACAGGGTCACGACATGGTCGTAATCGTGCACCGCCTGCAGGTCGAGCAGCAAGGGCGGTTCGCCATGCACCCATAATGCGCAGGCCGCCAGCATCGCGCCCTCGATGCAGTGCGCGCGGCGATCGCGCAGCACCACGCGCACGGAGTGGCAGCTGTCGCCGTCGGGCTCGAAGTTCTGCTTCAGGTCGAAGAGGAACCGCTGGATCTTCTCGGGGGAGTCGAGGCGGCGAAGAACCGCAAATTCGGCCCGGGTGAGGCCGAGCATCTCGCGAGTTGCACGTTTTTTTTTCATGTTATCACCCACCAGTGTAGCTAGAATTCCATAATGCACCACTGGCAGAGAATCGAAGCCGTGATAGCGGGCACCGCAACCGACCGCCAGCCGGTTGCCCTCTGGCGCCACTTTCCGGTGGATGACCAGGACCCCGGCAAGCTGGCGGCCCACACGCTCGCGTACCAGCGCGCCTGGGACTTTGATTTAGTGAAGTTCATGCCCTCAGGTACCTACGGCATCGAGGACTGGGGCGCGACGACGGCCTACGAAGGCGCGGAAAATGGCGCCCGCGTGGTGAAACAGGTCCGCCTGCACAAGCCCGAGGATTGGAATCGGCTGCCGAAGCTGGATGTCCGCAAGGGGGTCTACGGCGCGCAGAACGCCGCGCTTGCGGCGGCGGCGAAGGAACTCAAAGGCAGCGCTCCTATCCTGCAGACCGTGTTTAGCCCGCTCACCACGGCGCGTAAGCTGGCCGGCGAACCGACCCTGCAGCACCTGCGCGAGCATCCCGAGGCGCTGGAAGCGGGCCTGAAGATCATCACCGAGGTCACCATCGCGTTCGGCGAGGAGGCGCTAAAGGCCGGCGCGCACGGATTCTTCTTCGCCACGCAGCTCGCGAGCACGGATGTGCTGACGCCCGTGGAGTACGAGCGCTTCGGCAAGCGCTGGGACCTCGAGTTCTTCGCGGCATTCAAAGGCCGGACGCGTGTCGACATGCTTCACCTGCACGGCATGAACCCGATGTTCGATGCGCTCGCCGGCTATCCGGTGGGCCTGGTCAACTGGCACGACCGCCTGACCGCGCCGACGCTCAAGGCCGCTGCGGGCCGCTTCAAGGGCGCGGTGGTGGGTGGCGTGGAGGAACTCGGCCTGCTGGTCAAGGGGTCGGAGGCCGAAGTGCGCGCCCAGGTGCGCGACGCCATTGCCCAGACCGGCGGGCGGCGCCTGCTGGTCGGCCCCGGCTGCGTGGCGGGAATCGCCGCGCCGGAGCAGAATATTCGTGCCGTCATCGAAGAAGCGAGGAAAACCCCATGAAACGCGCCCTCATCGCCGTCCTGGCCCTGGCTGCCGCCACCGCCGCCCAGGCGCAATCCTGGCCCACCAAGCCGGTGAAGTTCATTGTGCCCGCGGGCCAGGGGGGCACCATCGACCCCTTGTCCCGGTTCTTCGCCGACGCCTACACCAAGGCCTTCGGCCAGAGTTTCGTCGTAGAGAATCGTCCCGGCGCGCAGGGCAACGCCGGCCTCGCCGCGATCGCCAAGGCCGACCCGGACGGCTACACCGTCGGCATGGCGGCCTCGAGCATGATCGCCATCAACCCGCACCTGTACGCGACGATGCCCTACGACCCCAGGAAAGAGCTGACCGGGATCGTGCTGGTGGGCGACGTGCCCAACATCCTGGTGGTGCACCCGGAGGTGCCGGTGAAGACCATGGCCGAGTTCACCGCCTACGCCAAGGCGAACCCCAACAAGCTCAACTTCGGCTCTACCGGCAACGGCAGCTCGATGCACCTCGCGGGCGAGCTGTACAAGACGCTTACTGCAACGCAGATGACGCACATCCCGTACAAGGTGCCGGCCGACGCCACCAACGACCTCATCTCGGGCCGCACCCAGCTCATGTTCCAGCTGATGACCGGGATCCAGGGCCAGGTGAAGGCCGGGCGCGTGCGTCCGGTCGCGGTGCTTTCGGACAAGCGCTGGCCGGGCCTGCCCGAGGTGCCGACCTCCGTCGAGCAGGGCATGGGCAACCTCAAGTCCTCGGTCTGGTTCGCGGTGGTCGCGCCCAACGGCGTGCCGGCGGCGGTGGTCGAGCGCATCAACGCCGAGACCAACAAGCTGCTCGCCGACCAGGCCTTCCGCGACCGCGTCCAGGCGCTGGGCGCGGCGCCCATGGGCGGCAGCGCGGCCGACTACCGCGCGCTCTACGAGAGCGAGTTCGCGCGCTGGG